>Ga0209902_100710_pt1 | contig 28351 bp, 25 predicted proteins | sample FECB27metaG_FD_188304 | JGI IMG/M metagenome (GOLD analysis project Ga0209902, IMG submission 188304) | Cyanobacterial communities from the Joint Genome Institute, California, USA - FECB-27 (SPAdes) (version 2) | ecosystem: Environmental > Aquatic > Thermal springs > Hot (42-90C) > Microbial mats...
GCCGCCGTGAAGGTAGCCATATTGAATCGCTTCATTCAGATAGCTACGCCAATAGCAGTCAAACTGGCTTAATTAGAAGCAGAGGCAGGGCAACAAATTGCTTCCGTGAGAGTCATACAACAAAGCCTCACTACTGTAGTATGAACGGCCTCCTCCACTTAAAATTGATTCCACTAGGGCAGGCAATGCATATGCTCTAAGAAATGCGTCAAAATAATCAAAATTGTTCTCAAACAGTTTTTTTACCTTTTCAACTGGTTCTATAAGTAGATTGATATCTAAACTTCCATAGTTTATACTCTCGACCGTGAAAATTATTGCAGTTGAAAGTTGAGCTTTAAATTCATTATCATATCTCAAATCGGAAGATGTTATTTGCGATAAAAGCTTTTTTAAATTGGTACCAAAATAATTTTTTACTCTGCCTTCAAATAACTCTTCTGACACCGAAAAGATATCTTCATCATATTGCCTATTTCGCTCTTGACTTTTCCGTCTTGCAAATTGGATAAAACTTGTCCAAAATCCTTCTTTCTCCGAACTAATCTCGGAACTAGAATGTCTGAATATAATCTTAACGGTTGGTTTAGTACTCATATGTAGAAAATTTTGATTGGTTAAAAGTAATTGCGCCTAACTTGTTTATATTCATACCTACTACATCTATGTTTTGCTATATATTATTAATGCATAACCGCTTAGTCAACTGAGCTTCCTGAAAATTTAAAGGATGTTTGTAAGGTAATTTTATCATTTTGGTATGCATATAAAGGCATGTTTCAATATAGAGATACTTCAACCAATTCTAAAGTACAAGTGATTAATAATTTTTTAATTCCTGAGTTGGGTACGTATTGGGACGGGGAAGGCCAGTAATTGGAAACCAGGCTGGAAGAACCTAATGCGAAAGAACCATTTATTGTTGCCACATTCCGCCCGGGAATGACTATACCGCTCCTGAAATTACTTCATATTTTCGGGTATCAATAATGGATTAACGTACGCGATTCCGTGTTTATAAACGGATATATACGTCTGAAATACGGTTCATTTGTGCACTAAAACCGACTGTGGTCTGTGAAAGGCCCAACAACTCCCCAAAAAGGCCATCCAGAACATCAACTACCCGTTTCTCCCACTCTCCACTTCCCTGAGCATCCCCAACCAACCACTTTCACTTCCTCCGAAAGAACTCTCCTCACAATCCCAGTCCCCCGAATCGTTCCCGTACCACCCGGCAAGCTTTGGCAAAGCGTTCCTCCCAGCTTCCGGTAATGATCTCATAAGGGGTGTTGGCTTTTTGCAGGGCTTCCAGAAAGGCATCGCGCAGGGCGGGGCGGGTGTGGGCACCCAGGCGGGTGCCGTCCTGCTCGTAATCCACGTCCGTATCCAGGAAGAGGTGCAGGTCGTATTGGTGGACCGCTTCGATCTGTGGGGCCACTTCCGGTTCCCGGCCAAACAGGTAGCGGGAGTACACTTTCGTGGTCAGCAGGTCGGTGTCGCAGAAAAGCAGACGGTTGGCGTGGGGCAGTCCTTGCCGCACCCATTCGGCCTGGGTCTGCACAATGCGCCCGATGTCTTCGTAAGTGCATTCCAGCGACGTAGTCAGCAGCGTGCGGGCGGCTTCGGGTACCCAGACCGTCCCGAAGTGTTGCGCCAGCCGTTCCGCCAGCGTCGACTTCCCCGTCGATTCGGCCCCGTAGAGGCAGATTTTTTTGGTGAAGTACGGTCGCACCGGCGTCGGTATGTAGTCCCAGTAGCGGAAAGGCTGCGCCCGGATCAGGCTGGCCGCCACGGGCACCTGTCGCCGCGGCGGATCGAAGGGGAGGTGCTGAATGCCCATGTATTCGGCCACGTAGTCGCCGTACTTCTCCGACGACACGAAGAGCGTCATTTCGGGAAAGTGCTCTTTCAGGTAACCCGCCCAGGCTTTGGAAACCCGTCGGGAAGAGTGGGCCGCTTCGGGCATTTCCACTTCGGTATAGTGCACCTCAATGCCCGCTTCTCCTTCCAGCGTCTGCTCCGCCCACTGTCGCCGCAAGGGACCGGGAATGGGCTCGCGGTCGTTGGCGCAGACCAGCACGATGAGGCGGTCGCAGTGCCGGCGGGCAAAGCGGATCATTTCCAGGTGGCCCTGGTGAATGGGCATGAATTTACCAAGGAGGAGTGCAGTGCGCATCGTACAGTGTTATATTGGTTTGATTGGGCGACGGTGGCGCTTCATTTGGAGGTTTGAAGTTTTCACGAGCGATTTGTCACTTTTTGGCATCGCCCCAAAAAGTAACCAAAAAAGTCTAGCCTGTCCAATGCTCCCTGGCTCAAGGCTTACGCGCCCCTCGCTGGACAGGCGGCCCTACCCGCCTGGATGGGAATACAAAGTCTTTGCAGTTCAGTAGGAGCTACGATTAGGGTATTTTTATAACAATCTGGTTATTAAACGTTTTACTCCCCTCCTGTTTTAGGAGGGGCCAGGGGTGGTAACAGATGTAACTTACTGAATGCCAGGGACCACCCCTAGCCCCTCCTTGAAAATAAGGAGGGGAATTGGACTCATTCCATAATTGCTTCCTAATCGTCTCTATCCGCCGAAACTTCTCCACGATGGGCAGTGAGGTTAAACAAACCTACCTGGTAACGGAATAAAGGCGGTGCCATTGGAGGAGGCCGGAGAGGCAGATGAGCAGGAAGACGACGTATTCCAGGGCAATCAGGTAAATACCACGCTGCAGGTACAGCACGATACTGACTACGTCTACGGCCATCCACAGCCACCAGCATTCGATCTTCTTCCGGGCCATCACGACTGTTGCGAACACGCTCAGTACGGTGGTGAAGGCGTCGGCGTAGGGGAAGGCGGCCGGTTGCGGAAACAGGGTCGGCAACCAGCGGTGAATGTGCGACATGGCGGTGCCCAGCAGCAGCACACCCAGAACGGACAGCAGCGCCAGGCCCATCCGCTGCCCCTGGCTCAGTACCGAAATGGCCCTGCCCGGCTGGTTCCGGGTCTGCTTCCAGTGCCACCAACCGTACAGGCTGATGCCGAAGAAGTACACCTGCAGCAGCATATCGGAATACAACTGCACCTGGTAAAACAGGAGGAAGAAAGCCACGTTGTTGATCAGTCCGGTGGGCCAGGTGAGGATGTTCGCACGGGCGGCCAGCCAGACGGTGAGCAGCCCGCTGATCGTTCCGAACAACTCCAGAAAAGTCAGCGGATAACCCAGTACTTCCAGCAAAGGTTGATTCAGCAGGTCCGGTTCCAATTGCGCCCTCATTTAAAAGAATACCGAACAGCCACGAAGTAGTTGAGCGGTGCCTGTAGGAAATACCGCGCATCACCATTCACGCCGATCTGCCCGTTGGTGTAGTACCGCTGGCTGGTGAGGTTGCTCACTTTGAGTAGGATTTCCAAAGGATTCAACTGGTAGGATGCGGACAGGTCGACCGTATAGAAAGCGGGCAGGGTAAACTGATTGGCATAGTCGATGAAGGACCGGCCCTGGTACCGGCCCGTCAATCCCAGCGCCAGCTTTTTCCGCCCGTACCACACTTCCTGGTTGATCAGTACCGGCGGCGTCAGCACGGGTTCGATGGAGGTCTCGTTTTCGGTAATGCGGTTGTGCGAAAAGGCCGAATGGTTAGCCAGCCGGAAAGCGCCGCCCAGCGCGTATTCCACGTCGATTTCCAGACCGCTCCGGTAGCTTTGGGCCACGCTGCTGTTCAACGGCAAGCCGTTGGGGCCAAATTGCCCGTTGAGCACGATCTCATTCCGGAAATTCATGTAGTACAGGTTGGTGAACACGTGTCCGCCTTCAAACTTCCAGCGCATGCCCAGTTCCTGGTTCACTACGCTTTCGGCGGGCAGGTTCAGGAAAGCCGGGTTGCCGTCTTCATCGGTGGTCAGGTCGTCAGCGCCGTAGAAGAGGTCATTGCGGGTGGGTTCGCGGCTGGTGCTGCCCAGGCTGTAGTAAATACCCAGGTTCTCTTTCGCCTGGAAGTGCAGCCCCACCCGTGGATTCAGGAACGTATAGGAGAGCGCCGGCAGCGGAACCGCACCTTCGTAGGTAAACCGGGCGTGGCGGAATTGGGCATCGGCAAACAGCAGGAACCGGTCCAGGGTGTAGGACATCTTCAGAAAGGCGCTTTCTTCGTTTTTAAAACCGGTATTCCGGTACAGTTGTCCGGCCGTCCGCTCCGAACCGGTGTGCCGCCGCTGGTAGCGGTTCAAATGAAAACCGGTCTGCAGTTTCCAGTTTCCTTTCTGGAGAGCGTAGTGGCTGAATGCGCCCACGAAGTGCGACCGGAAAGCGTAGTTGTACAGTTCGTCGGTAGGAGGCAGGCCCAGGAAATTGTTCAGGTCGAAGTCGTAATTGCCCCGTAGAAAGTTGTAGTACACGCTGGTGTTCAGGGTCGATTCCTTTCCCAGCGTCCAGGTGTGCTGCAGCATCGTCAGCGACTGAACGAAGTGGTCGTTTTCGCGCGGACTGTTGGCGTTGTAGCGCGGATTTTTTTGCAGTGAATCCAGCGGAGAGCCGATCCAGGCCATCTGGTTGCGCTGGTTGCCAGCGAAGCCCGTCAGTTTGAGCTGATGCCGGCTTCCGAACAGGCCGTAGCTGTAGAATACCGACTGCGACGTGTTGCCCGAATGCGCTTTGTACCCATCCGAATGCAGGCTGGAGACCCGCAGATACAGCGCCTGCTTTTTCTTCAGACCCGTGGCGTATTCGCCGTAAACGCGGTGGGAGTTGAACGATCCGTAGCCCGCGTACAGTTCCTTTCTGGCCCGAAACAGCGAAGCCGACTCAAACTGGAGGCTGCCCGCGTAGCTGGCCACGCCGTTGGTGCTGGTACCCACGCCCCGCTGGATCTGCAGCGACTGGATGGAGTTGAAAAAGTCCGGGTAATTGGAGAAGTAAGCGCCCTGGTCTTCGGGCTCATTGAGCGGCACCCCGTTGAGCGTCATGTTCACCCGGGTCTGGTCCATGCCCCGCAGTCGGAAGTAGGAGTAGCCGAAATAACTGCCCGCGTCGGAATAGGCCGTGACCGAAGGCGTCTGACTGAGCAGAAAGGAGGGTTCCTGTCCGAAGTACTTCCGCTCCAGTTCGGGGGCATCCAGGTTCTGGTACGTCACCGGCGTTTCTTCCTCCGCCCGGAACGAAGACCGAATGACAACTTCCTGCAGCCGGATGGTGTCAGGCTGGGTAGAAACTGTATCGGGCAGGGATTGGGAAAAGGAGGGAAGGTAGGCAAACAGAAAGGCAAAGGCCGGTAAAATTGATTTCATCCGGTAAAAATAGCTTTGTTTCGATACTTTAGAAAGGAAGATTACTTCAATTGTGAGCCTTTCAGAATAATCACCGGGGCAACTGGTAAAAAATGGAAGGATCAACCTATCCGTATCATCCGTAGGGTAGGCCGGTCCGCCGGTGCGGTTATGAGTTTTAATTATTAAACCGTCCCATCCAAACTGACTACAGTCTCGATTAGAAAGCAATTTTGGAAGGAGGCAAATTCCCCCGCGCCGCGTCGGCTCCTGTTTTCAAGGCTACCATTAGGACACATTTATAGAAGCTGCCAAATTCCCCTCCTGTTTTAGGAGGGGCTAGGGGTGGTTGACGGGCGTTCTGTAAGTTACATCTGTTACCACCCCCGGCCCCTCCTTGAAAAAAGGAGGGGAGTAATATTGCTCATAATCAACATCTTGTAAATATCCTATTCATAGGATAACATGGGACGCTTTTTTGTTAATCTTCATAAAGCCTGCGCTACGGATGCTTTTCCATTTTCAATAACTAACCGTACCTATGTGTCTGCCCAGGCATTTTCAGCGTTTCATCACCCATAAACCGTTCCTGACCCAGGCTTGCATTCAGTATGAAATGCCAACATGGCGCACTTATTAACAAACTCATTCCACCCCTTTATGAAAAAACCGCTTCTGTCCCTTTACCTCCTGCTGCTGCTCTGGTTCGCCGGCCAGGCATCTTATGGTCAAACCGCCGGCCCGGCCATCTGGCCGAAGGAAAAGGCCCGGGTCTGGTACGCCCGGCAAGGCTGGCTGGTCGGCTGTAATTACACGCCGGCCAACGCCATCAACCAACTGGAAATGTGGCAGGCCGAAACCTTCGACCCGGCGACCATCGACAAAGAACTGGGCTGGGCCGAATCAATCGGGATGAACACCGCCCGCGTATTTCTGCACGACCTGCTCTGGCAGCAGGATTCGCTGGGTTTTGCCCAACGCATCGACCAGTTTCTGACCATTGCCGCCCAACATCAGATCAAGCCCATGTTCGTGTTCTTCGATTCGTGCTGGGACCCCAACCCCCAACTGGGTAAGCAGCACGCTCCTACGCCGGGTGTCCACAATTCCGGCTGGGTACAAGGTCCCGGCAGGGCGGCCTTGCAGGATTCTTCCCAGCACCCACGGCTGGAAAGCTACGTGAAGGGCATCGTGCGCCGGTTTGGGAAAGACGCCCGCATCCTGGCCTGGGACGTGTGGAACGAACCCGACAACGACAATGCCTCCAGCTACGGGAAGACGGAACCCAAAAACAAAGTGGATCTGGTCATGCAGCTGCTTCCCAGGGTGTTTGCGTGGGCACGCTCCGAAAACCCCACGCAGCCGCTTACCTGCGGGGTCTGGAGGAACGACTGGTCTTCGCCCGAAAAGCTAAGCGCGATGGAAAAAGTGCAGCTCAACTACTCCGACGTAATCTCCTTTCACAACTACGACGGACCCGAAGCATTTGAAAAACGCATCCAGTGGCTGCTGCCCTACGGCCGGCCCTTGCTGTGTACCGAATACATGGCCCGTGGCAACGGCAGCACGTTCCAGGGGACGATGCCCGTCGCCAAAAAGCACCGCGTTGCGCTGTACAACTGGGGATTCGTAGCCGGCAAAACCCAGACCTACCTGCCCTGGGATTCCTGGAAGCAGCCTTACGTAGACCGGGAGCCGACCGTCTGGTTTCATGAGGTGTTCAAAGGCGACGGCACGCCCTACCAAGCGGAAGAGGTAGCTTTCATCAAACGGATGACTTCCGAAAAAGGGAAGGCAGTCGGCAGACCGCCGGTAAAAGCCGCCCCTCAAAAGAAAGCGCCCGTGTCGCAGTAGCCAGGAATGGATTTGAATCAGAATGGCTTTCCGTGCCAAAACTTGCTCGGGTAAACTGCCCGGTCAATTTGAACGGGCATCTGAATAATAGTTCTGTTAGGTTCCGGACAAAAAGATTTCCTTATGCAAAACGCTCTGTTCCGTGAATTAAAACTCAATTCCTTCAGATTCCACTTTCGCCGCCTGCTTCGTATCCACGCTAATCCGTTCGGTTCGATCAAAGCCCCACTGCTGGGCGCACTGGCGGCCTGTCTGGTGGCCTGTTCGTCACCTGGTGATCAGCAGGCCACCGCAACCGATCCGGCTGACTCCGCATTGGATGGCAGCGTACAAATCATCGACTGCGAAGGCATCGGGCCGGTCAATTTCAAAGTCAGTGAAGCCGGCCTGATTGCGCAGTTGGGACCATCGAACGTCAGACGGGATTCGGTGTTTGTCGAAGGTGAGTTTGGCGGCTGGCTTAGCGTGGTTTATCCGGACACGCCCCGCGAAGTGCGGATCTATTGGCAGGAATTAGATCCGCCGCTGGTCACCGTGCAACGCCTGGCCGTAAGGCAGTCCGGCAGCATTTACCGTCTGTCCAATGGCATCGGGGTGGGTACTTCGGTGGCCGAACTGGTGCGTTTGAATGATGGCAAACCAATTACGTTTGGTGGACTGGGCTGGGACTACGGCGGGGGCTTCGACGGTTTTAGCGAAGGGAAACTCAAAGAGCCACTGTCGTGCTTGCAGGCACAGTTGGACCTGAAGCCCAACGCAGAAGGGATAGAGGAACTGATGGGTGAAAAAGAAATCCGTACGGATACCCTCAGTGCGGAGCAACTGAAGAAGGTAGTGATTACGGAGCTGTTTATCAACCGGCCCTGAACAATATCGTACGGACGGTTTTCCAGGGAAATGTTTTCAGCAAAGTGCCTCCTGCTGATCCATACTAAGTACACGATTAATTAAGGCAATTTTAAAAACTTGATTTAGCCCGTTTTGTCATTCCGACGCCAGGAGCGGCCGCCGCGCGGGAATCTCTTTTAACCGCCCAGAAGAGATTTCTCCTGCGTCTGGGCGACCCCGTCTAGGCGACCCCGTCTAGGCGACCCCGTCTAGGCGACCCCGTCTAGGCGACCCCGTCTAGGCGACCCCGTCTAGGCGACCCCGTCTAGGCGACCCCGTCTAGGCGACCCCGTCTAGGCGACTCCGTCGAAATGAAAGAATAGAAAATAGCAATCCAAAATAAACTTAATTAGCCCGGTACCAGTCCTGGTTGGCAGGTGGTACTTTGATTAGGAGCCCGCTCATTTTTTATTCGCCTTCTTCCGGACCAGGTTTTCCAGGTATTGGTACGCCTCGTGGAAGTTATTCCGGTCCTGTGCGTTCAGTCCGGAAAAACTGCCGCCTTCCACGCAGTGAGGTCCGTAGCAAATAGTGGACGTCCAGCCATCTCTTCCGGGCACCAGAACCCCATCAGACTTGATTTGATCCAGTTGGCAAGCCCGCAGCTTTTTCAGTATGGCGCTTCGTTGGGAAGCGGTCATGGCAAAGCTTCCTTTCACCGGTGCTTCTCTGCCGGAGAAAAATTCGTAGTGACAGGAATCGTACCCGAACGAAACCTGAACGTGGCCGCCGCTCATACTCCTCCGGTGCGACAGGGTAATCATGAAGTTTTTGTCCCAGGTAGCCGGGAGTTGGGCACCGGAGGAGCCGGATTCGGAGAACAAGTGCATACAAACAAGCAGGAAATAAAGTGAGCAATGCATACAATCGGGTTTAAAGCCTTGACCTGTAGAAAGATGCGAAATAAGCCTGATTCCATAAAAAAGCGGAAAAGTATTTTTGCCGGCGGGCTGGTATTGTTTTCCCGAAAAAGGTAGTTTTCGTGTCAAAGATCATACTTCATCCATAACTATGGAACCCGTAACTCCCCATTCCCGCCGTACTTTCCTGGGATCGCTGGCGGCGCTGACGGTCGGCTGGCTGGTCGGTTCCGAAGCTTTTGCTACCCATCCCCTGGCCGCCAAGTCCCGGTCCATCGCGTGCAACCAGTACGCCTGGTTCACTTTTTACCAACGGCAGGGGCGTGACTGGACCGCCAACCTGGATGCTTCCCTGGCCGAATTTGCCCAATCGGGTATTGCCGGATACGAGCCTTCCGTCAATGCGCCCGAAGAACTGCAGGCGCTGGCTCCGCTGCTGAAAAAACATCGCCTGCGCATGCATTCCGCGTACATCAACAGCACATTGCACAAAGCCGACGAAGCCGAACGCAGCATCCGGCAGGCGCTGGCCATTGCTGAAGTGGCGCGTTCACTGGGTATCACCGTGCTGGTCACCAATCCCAGCCCCATCCGCTGGGGCAGTTCCGAAGACAAAAGCGATGAAGAACTCACGGAGCAGGCCCGCAACCTGGACCGCCTGGGAGCGGGTCTCCGACAGCAGGGCATCACGTTGGCCTACCACAACCACGACCCGGAGATGCGGCAATCGGCCCGGGAGTTTCACCACATGCTGCTGCGTACCGATCCGCAGAACGTGTCTTTCTGCCTGGATGCGCACTGGGTGTACCGGGGTTCGGGCAATTCGCAGGTGGCCCTGTTCGACATTGTTCGGCTGTACGGCAAGCGCATTGTGGAGGTGCACCTGCGGCAGTCGAAAAACGGGATCTGGCAGGAAACTTTTGGTGAAGGCGACATTGATTACGCCCGGCTGGCGGGCGAACTGGGCAAGCTGAAAGTACAACCGCACCTGGTGCTGGAGCAGTGCGTGGAAAAAGAATCGCCCCAAACGATGGATGGACTGACTGCGCACAAACAGAGCCTGGCCTATGCGCAGCGGGTATTCGCTGCTATTACGTCGAAAGGCTGAAGCGGATCGGCTGGCCATACGCAAAAAAGACTGCCGAAGCCGACAGTCTTTTTTCATTGGGAAAGGAACTATAATTGGGAAAGGAATTGCTTTTAGGCCGGAACGGCTTCTTTCTGCCGGTTCCAGTGCCGGTGTTGGGCAAGGGACTGAACAAATAATTTGGCAAACTCCGGCCATTCGGTTTGTTGGGTGGTCACTACGCCTTTGTCGCTGAGCGTTTGCGGACTGGCCAGCGTTACGTCGTCAATGCGCGATAGTTGAAGAATCTCCACTGCTTCGCCACTGGCGGCGATGGGTTTGCAGTGCTTGTAGGCTTCCTGAACGAAATGCAGCACGTCGCCTTGTTTTTTCAGTGCTTGCACGCTGTCTGCTCCACCCGGAATGAACACTGCATCGAACATGATGGAGCCTGTGGTCAGAAAGGTCTTTTTGGCTTCGGCCTCTTTGCCATCCGACGCCCGAATCATGCCCAGCCGTTTGGACACTACCTTCAGTTGGGCTCCTTCGGCTTCCAGAGCCGACTTGACGTGCTGGAAAGCGTCGTAATCAAAGCCGTCGGCCAGGATGCAGGCCACTTTCCGGCCCTTGATGGTGTCCTTGCGGGTGTTTTCCATGCTCAGCGTCGGCGACTTGTCGACCGTTTTCTTTCGGGTGACGGCCTCCTTCACGGTTTCGGTCACGTTGTGGGCCACTTCTTTGGCTTTTTCACCGATCGAAGGGGAGGAGTAGGAAACCCCAACGCCTTCCGCTACGGTTGCAGCCAGTTCCTGATCCACCTTTGCAATCAGTCCGACCATCCGCTGGCGCACTTCCTGACTTTCTACCTTGCCCAGTTCAAACAGAAACGCATCCTGAATGTGCATTTTCTCCACTTCCGACATACTGTTCCAGAACAACCTGGCCTGACTGAAATGGTCATTGAAGCTTTCGCTGCGGCGGCGGATCTTCCGTCCTTCCACTTTTTCGGCGTAATGCACGTAGCCGCCCTCCTCTTCGGGAGCCGTTATGGGGGCATTCTGGCCCAGCGAATTGGGGAAGTAATTGACTTTCCGGGTCGGATTGTGCTGCCGCATAAAGCCGTCCTGCTGGTTGTTATGGACTGCTACTTTCGGGCGGTTGATCGGTATTTCCGCGAAGTTGGGGCCTCCCAGTCGGGTCAGCTGCGTGTCGACGTAGGAAAAGAGCCGGCCCTGCAGCAGCGGGTCGTTGGTAAAGTCGATGCCAGGCACCACGTGGCCGGGATGGAAGGCTACCTGTTCGGTTTCGGCAAAGAAGTTGTCCGGATTGCGGTTCAACACCATTTTTCCGACTTTCTTCACCGGCACAATTTCCTCCGGCCAGATTTTGGTAGCATCCAGGATGTCGAAATCGAACATCATTTCATCTTCCTCCTCAATCATCTGCACGCCCAGCTCAAATTCCGGGAAATTGCCCATCTCAATGGATTCCCACAGGTCGCGGCGGTTGAAGTCGGGATCTTTGCCGGCAATCTTCTGCGCTTCGTCCCACACCAGCGAATGCATACCCAGCACCGGCTTCCAGTGAAATTTCACGAAGCGGGCTTTGCCCTCCGCGTTGACGAAGCGAAAGGTGTGCACCCCGAAGCCTTCCATCATGCTGTAACTACGCGGAATGGCCCGGTCGGACAAGACCCAGAAAATCATGTGCATCGATTCGGGCATCAGGGAGATGAAGTCCCAGAAGTTGTCGTGGGCCGCCGAAGCCTGGGGCATTTCATTGTGGGGCTCCGGCTTGACGGCGTGCACCAGGTCCGGAAACTTGATGGCATCCTGAATGAAGAAGACGGGGATGTTATTACCCACCAGATCGTAATTGCCTTCCTGCGTGTAAAACTTGGTGGCGAATCCGCGCGCATCGCGCACCGTATCGGCGGAGCCGCGAAAGCCCACTACCGTAGAAAACCGAACGAACACGGGCGTTTTGAGCGAAGGGTCCTGTAGAAAACCGGCTTTGGTGTATTCGGCCATCGATTCGTACACCTGAAAATAGCCGTGGGCACCCGAACCCCGGGCGTGAACCACTCTTTCCGGAATGCGTTCGTGATCGAAGTGGGTCATTTTTTCCCGGAAGTGGAAGTCTTCCATCAGGGTAGGGCCCCGGTCGCCCGCTTTCAGGGAATCGTCCGTGTGGTGGATGCGTACCCCCTGATTGGTAGTCAGGTAGATGTTCTCATTGGTTTCTTCATTGTGATTGTTTTCCTGATTGGTCATAGCGAATGGATGAAGGGAATGAGTGGGAAAAAAATGGAATCAACTTTTACCTACGGATACTATTTTTTTATGGTCGAAAAAGAAAGATTAAAATTTCATTAGAATTTGGCGTAGGCCGGGAAGCCTGAAAAAAATCTAAAAGAGGCCCTTGCGTATTTTTAGTGCCCGATTGTGGGTTTTTGATTTTGACTGAGGTCAAAAAATCCCTGAAAAAGTTCTTTTTAAGGAGGCAGGTATCCATTGCGGCCAGACAAAACCATTTCAAGCGTATTCAGTATAAGTAGGAGTATTTGCACCGGATGGAAGATGGTTTCTTCCGGGAGGTGATGGAGACATACTTTCCGGCAAACCGTCCCGGAGCAAAGCACAGCAATTCAATCATTGTTTCACCTATAACAAAATGAACCATACCTATGCGCTGGCAAGGAAGACAACAGAGTTCCAATGTAGACGACCGCAGGGGCCGGGGCGGCCTGGCAATCGGCGGCGGCATTGGCGGAATCATCGTTCTGGTACTGGGCTTACTATTCGGCGGCGACTTTACCCAGAACATTGACCTGGGCGGCGGTCAGGGAGGCACGGCTGAACAACCCGGTACGAACCCGGAAGAGGATAAAAAGGCTGAATTTATCGGAGTGGTCCTGAAAGAGACGGAAGACGTCTGGAACAAACTCTTCCCCGAACAAGTGGGACGGCCTTACAAAGAACCGCGGTTGGTGCTCTTTTCCGGTCGTGACCAGTCGGGCTGCGGTACGGCCAGTGCGGCTACGGGACCATTCTACTGCCCTGCCGACCAGCAGGTATACATCGACCTGAGCTTTTATGACCAGTTACAGACCCGTTTCAAAGCACCCGGCGACTTTGCCATGGCGTACGTCGTGGCGCACGAAGTGGGGCACCACATTCAGCAGCAACTGGGCATTTCCGACAAGGTTCACCGGGCACAGCAGCGCCTGAGCAAGGAAGAAGCCAATGCCCTTTCGGTACGGCTGGAACTCCAGGCCGATTTTCTGGCCGGGGTGTGGGCCCACCACGCCGATAAGATGAAAAACATTCTGGAACCGGGCGACATCGACGAAGCCCTCAACGCCGCCAATGCCATCGGGGATGACCGCCTGCAGATGGAAGCCCAGGGCTACGTGGTGCCCGATGCCTTTACGCACGGTACCTCCGCCCAGCGCCAGTTCTGGTTCAAGAAAGGCTACCAGACCGGCGACATGAACCAGGGCGATACTTTTAACAGTACGCAGTAGGATTGAGGGACTGAAGGAATGAATGGAGGAAGGTAGAAACGGAGCCTCTTTTCTCTGAAGTTACAGTGTTCACCTCAGGCATTTGAAGAGCAGGAACATGCCTCAAGGCGTGTTTATACTTCAGATTAGCCAAAAACGCCTTGTTGGGGTAAATTTCAAAGCCTCGATCCATCATCCGTAGCACAGGTATTAGTGCCTGCGCCACGGATGACGGATCGAGGCTTTGGTGCGTTATGCTCATCACTTTGCCATTCCATTCATCCATCTTCTCCCTTTCTGCTTATCAACAATCTAATCCTCCTCCTTCAATCCCTCAGTCCTTTCTCAAATGTCCCATAATCACGTCAAAGACTTCCGTGGGCTGGATTTCGGTTTGTGGAAGTAAAGCCGCGTTTTTGGTCATCAGCAGCGGGTATTCGCTTTTCGATTCGGGTACCCGACCGTGGGAGCCGCGGACCAGGCTGGCATCGAGCGGAATGATGTCCATCAGCATGCGGAAGCCCAGCTTTTTCTTGAGTACTTTCAATGCCACTTTGGGCACCAGGAATTTGATCTTGGGGTCGGCAAACATTTCCACCGGATCGTAGCCCGGCTTTTTATGGATATCGACGATGCGGGCGTAGTCGGGGGCGCGGGCATCGTCGAGCCAGTAGTAGTAGCTGAACCAGGAACGCGCATCGGCGATGGCTACGATGTCGCCCGCGCGGTCGTGGGAAAGGTGAATCTGGTCGCGTTCTTTCCCGGCCAGTACTTTCTCCACGCCCGGCACGCCGGCGATCAAGCGTTTCACTTCCTCCACCTGTTCCGGATTCTTTACATAAATGTGCGCCACTTGGTGGTCGGCTACGGCAAAGGCTTCGCTGGCACCGGCATCCAGCAGTTCGGTGCCCCGCTCTTCGCGCAGGGCCAGGAGGCCGTGTTCACGAAGTACCCGATTGAGCGCCACCGGCCGGTTCACTTCCGTAATGCCGTATTCCGACAGGATGATCACCTGGGCACCCCGGCTTTCGTAAAATTCAATCAGCTGCTTGCACACGCCGTCCACTTCGCGCAGATCGGTGGCGATTTTCGGATCGTTGGGTCCCAGTCGCTGCAGGTTATAATCCAGGTGGGGCAGGTAGATCAGCGTGAGCGTCGGGTTGTGCAGCCGGTCTACTTCCATCGAAGCATTGGCGATCCACTGCGTGGAACGGATGCTGGTGCGCGGTCCCCAGAAGTCGAACAGCGGAAAGGTGCCGAACTTTTCCTGCAGGTGATCGCGCAGGCTGGCCGGGTGCGTGTAACAGTCGGGCATTTTGCGGCCGTCGGCCAGGTACTGGGGTCGGGGCGTCACGGAAAGGTCGACGGTGGAATACATATTGTACCACCAGAACATATTGGCGCAGGTAAAGGTCGGGTCCTGTTGTTTGGCTACTTCCCATATTTTGGGCGCTTCGACCAGCTTATTTGACTGGTGCCAGAACCGCACTTCGCACACGTCGCGGAAGTACCAGCCGTTGCCTACTATGCCGTGCTGGTCGGGCCATTTGCCCGTAAAATACGTCGCCTGGGCCGAACAGGTCACCGCCGGCAGCACCGGATGCACTGCCGCCCGCCGGGCGTTTCCCGACCATTGCTGCAGGAAGGGCGTGTGTTCGCCGATCAGGCTGGCCGTCAGTCCGACGACATCAATTACCACCGTTTTTTTCATCGCTTACTTTATAATCGTTTACCCGGTCGCCCTACGGAATGTTGAAATCGCATTTCAGCCTCCAGGCCACCGGTCGGGATGGGCTAAGGCCGCAAGGTACACGGACCTTTGTAAATACCCGTTGGGAGAAAGGATTTTTTGCGGGCGACTGCTTTGTTAAACCCCTTTCTGCATGTTGCTCAGAAAGGGGTTCAGATTTATCGCTTCTTCATCAGACCTGTGAAACCGACACGGGCTGCCGGCCGTTCGTCGGGAGCCTTTCGCCGATCTGTTGCCGCCACATGGCGTAGTACAGGCCTTTTTTCTCCAGCAGTTCTTCGTGCCGACCCGCTTCGGCAATGCTGCCCCGTTCCAGCACGAAAATCCGGTCGGCGTGCAGCACGGTAGAAAGCCGGTGGGCGATGAGAATGGTCAGGTGATTACTGCTCTGGGAAACATCGCGCACGGTTCGCCCGATCTCCTCTTCGGTAAGCGAATCCAGGGCGGAGGTGGCTTCGTCAAACACCAGCAGGGCAGGTTTGCGAAGTAGGGCCCGGGCAATGGAAAGGCGTTGCTTTTCCCCACCCGATACTTTCACCCCGCCTTCGCCCAGCACGGTATCCAGGCCTTTGTCGGCCCGGGCCAGCAGGCTGTCGGCGGCGGCTTTGCGCAGCACGTCCAGGCATTCGGCATCGGTGGCATCGGGCGCCACGAAGGTGAGGTTTTCGCGGATGGTGCCCGCAAACAACTGGGTGTCCTGGGTCACGAAGCCGATCTGTTCCCGCAGCAGGTTGAGGTCGACATCGCTGCCCGGCACGTCGTTGTACAGAATGCGTCCCGATTCGGGGGTGTACAAGCCCACCAGCAGTTTGACCAGCGTGGTTTTTCCCGCTCCGGAAGGGCCCACAAAGGCAATGGTTTCGCCCCGGCGCATGGAAAAGGAAATGTCCTGCAGGGCAGGCTGAGAGGCTGTCTGGTGTTTAAAGCTCACGTTCTCAAACGTAAGCTGCCGGATCTGGCCCACGGGCACCGGATTTTCGGGAATACGTTCCTTGGGCGTGTTCAGAATGCGCTGGAAGTTTTCCAGCGACACCTGCGTTTCCCGGTAGGTGTTGATGATGTTGCCCAATTCCTGCAAAGGACCGAAGACGAAGAAAGAATACAGGAAGAACGTGAAGAACTGCCCGACCGTCAGTTCGGAATTAACCACCAGGTAGAGCATGAGCAGCAGCAGGGAGTTGCGCAGGAAGTTGACGAAAGTACCCTGCACGAAGCTGAGGCTGCGGAGGTAGCGCACCTTCTTCAGTTCCAGCTTCAGGATTTTGTCGGTGGTATCGTTGAGCCGACGGGTTTCCTGATCGGACAGCCCCAGGCTTTTGATCAGTTCAATGTTGCGCAGCGATTCGGTGGTAGAGCCCGCCAGTGAAGTGGTCTGGGCCACAATGGAAGTCTGAATCACCTTGATCCGCTTGCTCAATAACGAACTCACCAGCGCCAGCAGCGGCACGGCCGACAGGTAGATCACGCCCAACAGCGGATGCACCGTCACGGCGTAGGTCATCACGAACACAATGCCGACGATGGACGTAAACAGCACGTTGATAAAGGCCGTAATGAGCTTCTCCACGTCGGTGCGTACCTTTTGCAGAATGCCCAGGGTCTGGCCGCTCCGCTGGTCTTCAAACACCGAATAGGGCATCTGGAGCGAATGTCGCAGCCCATCGGAATAGATCCGGGCTCCCAGCCGCTGGGTGATGACATTGACGAAATAGTCCTGAAAAGCCTTGGCCGTTCTTGACACCATGGCCACGCCCATAGCGGCCAGAATCAGCGTGCCGGCACCCTGGAAGAACTGGGAAAGGCGGTCGTACGAACGGACCGAGCCATCAGAGCCGATGACGTAGCCATCGATGATTTTCTGAAAAATCCAGGGGTCCAGAAAGGAGAAGATCTGGTTGATGGCGGCCAGTAGCAAGGCCAGTAAAACCAGTTTCCAGTAATGTTGCAGGTAGGAGTATAAAAGGTGCATAGTGAAAAACAGAATGTAACGAAAAGGCCTTCTACGGGTGCAATCCCGGATGGCTACGTAGTAAGGCATTTTTCGATCTTTTTGTTCACTGACTGCCGGTTTTTATCCGGAAGATAGGCTTAGCCCATTCGCATTCACCCACTAACCCGCCGCCAGCCGATTGATATCGGGGTTCTCCAGCCGGATTTGGTCAGACCCTTTCAGCACCACGTTGATCATCGCCAGGCCTACCTTGTCGGTATTGGTAATCCATTTGGGAAAACGTTTCAGGATGGGATAAAGCGGTTTCAGCAGCGTATATATCGTGTTATACAAAGGGGTTTTGGACTGGATGCCCCGCGTGGGCTGAATAAAACCGGGACGGAACAGGTACATGGCCTTGAAGGGAAGCGCCAGCAGCGCATTTTCCGTTTTTCCTTTCACCCGTGCCCACATCATCCGGCTTTTCAGCGTGTGGTCCGTGCCGGTGCCCGATACGTAGCAGAAAGTCATTTCCAGGTTGATCGCCACCAGGGTTTCGGCCAGTTTCAGCGTGAGGTCGTAGGTGAGGCGGGTGTAGTCGGCTTCGGACATGCCGGCCGCCGACACGCCCAGGCAGAAGAAGCAGGCATTGTAACCCGAAAGCTGATCGGCAACGGAGGAATAATCGAAAAAGTCGGAATGAATGATCTCTTTCAGCTTGGGGTGCTGCATGCCCAGCGGTTGCCGGTTGATCACCAGCACCGACGCAACCTGCGGATGCTCCAGGCACTGGAGGAGCACGCCCTTGCCCACCATGCCTGTCGAACCGGTAATAATGGCCTTGATTTTCATAGGTTTTTAAGAGTTAGAAGTGAGTGGAGAAGTTCAATGTGAAAACGCCTTAGAGGATGAAGTTTGACATTTGGATAGTAAGCGGATAGTGGATAGACGTGTAAGGGCAGGCCTGCATTGTAAGGTTGAGCTGTCGCCGCTTTCAATTGACGCAGAAAAGAAATGTTGAAGTAGCATGATTGAATGGTATTTATCTAAACAGACGCCATCCGTAGCGCAGGCGTTATGAGATTTAACAAAAAAAGCGTCCCACCCTGTCGGGTGTTTCTAACGGTTTTTGAAAGAATTCTTTTTGTCATTTTGGAAAAATCCTGCCAGTCACTATTACTAAGATTATTCTATTAGTCTTTTCAATGAAGAAAAGGAATGATTGGACTCCATTCCAAAAGACCGCGGTAGTGGCCGGCCGGATTTTTTCAAAATGACAACCGTATAGGATAGCGATAGTTGGGTGGATTCCCATTCGCTCTTAGCTGAAAGCACTTAACGATGACCAGATGGGACGCTTTAATAATTAAAGTTTATAACGACTGCCCTACGGATGGTAATGAAATCTCTTCTTTCCCACTACAGATTTGCTTCAAAATTCAGCCGTAATTGCATTTCAACGTAGGAGTTAATTCCCATTCAAAATACACCTTTTTTGTGTGTATTACGTAACCTGAAATGACCATTAAAACCGCATTCACAATGAAAAACCACCATCACCAGGACCTGATCCAGACGCTGCTGGATTGCGCCCTTGCCTGTGAGCACTGTGCCACGGCCTGCCTTTCGGAAACGGACGTAAAAATGATGGCCCGCTGCATACGGCTTGACCGCGATTGCGCCGACCTCTGTACCCAGGCCGCCCGACTGCTGCAGCGGGATTCGGAAATCGGCCACCAGTATTTGTTGTTGTGCGAGGAAATCTGCCGCATGTGCGCAGAGGAGTGCGCCAAACACGATATGGACCACTGCCAGGAGTGCGCACGTCACTGTCAGACCTGTGCCGATGCCTGCCACCAGCATCACGAGCCCATCCGACAACAGTAAATTCCCAACTGTTCGTTTCCCGGGCTGTCGGAGGAAGGCCCGGGAAATGAACAGTCAATGAATCGGACCGGCAATGGTTTCTCAACCCATCGCAAATGAGGGAGTGATCGGCAATCAGAACCATAGCTTTGGTAGAACTGAATCAATTGCAAGCCCTTATCTTTCGGATATCAGCTTCAGCGGCAGTAGGGGAGTGAAAAAAGATTGGTGCAGTTTGGGTGATCTCTGTCCGCTTGCACGCGATTAATTCACTTTTCTCTTACCTTTATCCCGCCAGGTTTAAACAACGACAACTCTATGACATCTTCCTCCGGTCTGCACAATGATAATGGTTCCATCAAAGCCCTTTTTTTGGACATCGGTGGCGTATTGCTTACCAACGGCTGGGACCGGAAAGCCCGGAAACGGGCGGCTGAGCATTTTGGGCTGGACCTGGACGAACTCAACGAACGGCACCACCTGACGTTCGACACCTACGAAGCCGGCAAACTGAGCCTGGAACAGTACCTGCAACGCATTGTTTTTTACCAGGAACGGCCCTATAGCCAGCAGGACTTTACGGATTTTATCATGGCTCAAACCGAAGCTTTCCCGGAAATGATCCGGCTGATGACGGACCTGAAGCAGGCGTATGGCCTGAAAGTGTTTGCCGTCAACAACGAAGGGCGGGAGCTGAATGCCTACCGCATCGAGCAGTTTGGGTTGAAGAAGCTGTTCGATGTGTTCGTGTCTTCCTGTTACGTGCACGTCCGTAAGCCGGATGCCGACATTTTTCGCTTTGCGCTGGATATGGCCCAGATGCAACCCCAACAGGTGTTGTACATCGACGACCGCCCGATGTTCGTGCAGGAAGCCCACTATTTGGGGATGCATTGCCTCCACCATACCGATTACGTATCTACCCGCAATGCTTTGGCCAATAAGGGTTTAAGGCTTTCTGATGTGCCGCAGGCAGGCGTAGAAAGCCGCTACCGGAAGCCCTGAGCAGCGGGAAAATTCCGACAACGGACGATAGGATTGCACGCAGTAGAAATGCACCTACTCCGCAGGGCAGGACCAACTTTTGAACTTTCGCCGTTCGGCGTTTTGCCGCTCTTATTCCGAAAAACGATTGCTTCCCTGAAGGAAGTGAACCGGCCATTCCTCCTTTGCAATCCATTCCCCTTCCAATTGACTACCCAATCACCGCTTTCCTTTCTCATGCCCGTCAGCCGGCAGAAGCCTGCCGTGCGCAGAAAACTACAGATTCTCTACAGAATCAGTTCGTAACTCCGAGTCCAGAAGCGATATAGCTGGATACAGAGAAGGTTTGCGCCGGGTAATCCATTCTTTATTTGCGTAGACCAATCCTTCGTCCATGGGTATCTGCCAGCAGAGCGCTTCGCAGGTGATATACTTTCGGAAGGCAAGCAATCAATCAAACTAAACGGATAAACACGATGGAACCAAAAATGAAAATACTGACCGGCGCCCTCACCGCTTTGCTGGTGATCAGTGCGATCGGCTCGGTATATTACCTGGATAAGAGCCGTGACCTGGCGCTTGAAAAAAATAAGGTGGAGATGCGGGTCGATTCCCTGATGAAAGAGCAGCGTCGCCTGGAGACCGAAAAAAGCCAGCAGGCCGACCAGATTCAGAACATGCAGAATGAAAACCAAACCCTGACCCGGCAAGTGGCAGACACGGAGGGCATGCTGCAACGGCAGACTTCCCGCTGGAGCCGCTTGCAAAACACCCACGCCCGCCAGACCCTGCAGTTAGATACGCTGCAATCGCAAATCAACGACCTGGCTACGCAGCGGGAGCGGATGACGGAAGAAAACCAGCTGCTGCTTGATCAGAACGCGTATCAGCTCCAGCAATTGGGCTCGTTGCAGGCTCAGTTGCAAACCATGGTGCCCCGCAAGTCGGTGACGGTGGATGGCTTCCGGGTAGAGGCGATCAAGCGAAACGACAAAGTAACGGCCAAGGCCAAGAAAGTGCACAACCTAAACGTTTCCTTCAACGTGCCGGCGGAGATGGGGCTGACGGGTACGGAAAAAGAACTCTACCTTTCCCTGACGGAAATACACAATGCCGTAACGCTCACGCCACTCATGACCCTGAGCGTGCAGGAGTCTGCCACCGACGCGGTTATTCCCGTTCACGCCATGAAAACGGTGATGTTCTCTGATCCGGGTCAGCGCATTTCATTTTCGCTGGAAGCGCCACCCGAAATGAAACCGGGTACCTACAAGGCTTCCGTCTATACGAAAGACGCCTACCTGGGTTCCGTGGAATGGGAACTGCGCGATAGCTTCTGGTTTTTCTGAGCAGGATCAGACTCATGCTAAAATAGAGGTTGGAGAGAAGTTTCTCCAACCTATCACCTCATCCGAACACCTCATTCGGATTTTTGTCGTACACGCTACTATAATCATATCAACCGTGAAAATACTGGTAGTAGAAGACGAAGAGGAACTGCTGGACTCCATCTGCACGTACCTGACGCAGGAAGGTTACCTCTGCGAGCGGGCACCCAATTACGCCACCGCCAACCAGAAAATCATTCTCAACTCCTACGACTGCTGTCTGGTCGACATCGGTTTGCCGGATGGAAGCGGGCTCAAACTCATTCAGAAGCTCAAGCAGCTGCAGCCCGCCACCGGCAGCATCATTCTGTCGGCCCGGCATTCGCTCGACGACAAGGTTACGGGTCTGGACACCGGGGCGGATGATTACCTGACCAAACCTTTTTACCTGAAGGAGTTGAATTCACGCCTCAAATCCGTCATGCGCCGCCGGATTCAAAAGGGCACCAATGTTATTGAGTTCAAAGAAATCAAGGTGATGCCCGACACGTTTGAGGCGACCGTGCACGGACAGGCCCTACAACTGACCAAAAAGGAGTTTGACCTGTTGCTCTACCTGATTGCCAACCAGAACCGGGTGCTGTCGAAGGAAACCCTGGCCGAACACCTCTGGGGCGATTACATGATTGAGTTCGACTCTTTTGATTTTGTGTATACGCACATCAAAAACCTGCGGAAAAAGCTGCTGGAAAAAGGCGGGGAAGATTACCTGAAAACGCTCTACGGCATAGGTTATAAATTTACCGATCATTGAGATTACTCGAAAAACACAGCCGCTACATCCTGCTGACCAACCTGCTTATTCTCCTCCTGGGCGGCGTGCTGTTTTTCTTTCTGTTCAAATTTATCCTGGACCGGAATATTCACAAAACCCTGCATGAGCGAAAAGCCTTTGCCCGTGCTCAACTGGCCCAATCGGATAGCCTGTACGTATATCAGCGGTTTTCGGCCCACGTATTTACCATTCAGCGCTTGTCGGGTGCCTATCCGGCAGAGGAGCAGGTAAATGACACCACCATGCTGGATCCGTTGACCGGACAGCCTCTGTTATTCCGTCAGCTGGCTTTTGTAGACACCCTCCGGGGCCAACCCTACCGGATCGTGGTACGGCGGCCGCTCATCGACCGGAACGAAGTCATTCAGGGCATTCTGGCGCTGCTGGTACTGCTGATCATTATCCTGGTGATTGCGCTGTATTTTGCCAATCGTTTGGTGTCAAAAAAGCTGTGGGTGCCTTTTCACCGCACGCTGTCTCAACTGCAGACCATTCAGATTGACGGCATGACCAGCATTCCGTTTCCTGCCACCAACGTAACGGAATTCAACGAACTGATCCAGACCCTGCAACGGCTGATGGAGCGCATCCAGAACGATTATTTTACTTTAAGGGAGTACTCCGAATACACCACCCACGAAATACAAACGCCCCTGGCCATTATTCGCAGCAAACTGGAGCTGTTGCAGGAAAAGGACCTGACCATTGAACAGTTTCAGCTGGTCAATGCCGCCAACCAGGCCCTGGGCCGGCTGGCCCGGCTCAAGGAGGCGCTTCTCTTGCTTGTGCGCATCAGAAACCAGCAGTATGCTTACGGCCATCCCTTCCATTTTTCGGAACTCCTTTCGGCCCGACTGACCAACTTTGAGGAACTTCTGCAGATGAGTGAACTCCGTTTGTCGGCACGGATCGCCGAAAAGATCATGCTGCCCATTCACCCGCTGCTGGCCGAAATCCTGACCGACAACTTGCTCAGTAACGCCATCAAACACAATATCGCGGGCGGAACGGTAAGTGTAGAGCTGACGGAAAAGTATCTGCTCATCCGCAATACCGGGGAGGAACCACGCCTGCCTACCCAGGCCTTTTTCGGGCGCTTCGTCAAATCCGATCCCCGGTCCAAATCGCTGGGACTGGGCCTGGCCATTGTGAAAGCCATTTGCGATAACAATCACTGGCGAATCGAATACCATTTTGCGGAAGGATGCCACCAGATCCAAATTTTTTTCCCCTGACTACAGATTTGCTTCAGATTCACTGCGTACAGATTGATAACCGGACGGAAAAGCGAAGCGTTTGCCTCCGGCCTTGAAGAGTTTGATTCCGTCAATTGTTGTTATCGAATATAGGTTTAGCACCAAAAAGCCCTGTGAACCTTTTCAGAGGGCTTTTTTCTGACGGGAATATGCTTTGCAAGCAGCAACTAACTGATGTTTTACTAAAAAGAAACCGAAAATGAAAACGACCTCATTATTCACCACCTTTTATCAGCTCCTCTTTCTGGGTACTGTTGCACTCTCTACAGTGGGATGCAGCAGCAATAAAACCCTGACCCATCAGGACGTGAAAAAAGACGTGACCGAAGCCCAGGAGGCTACCCAGGAAGCCCGGGAGAAAACCCAGGCGGCCATTGAATCCAGGGAGCAGTATTACGCCGATTACCGGGAGACTAGAATACAAGAACTGGAAAATCGAAGCAATGAAATTGATAAAAAAATCCGCGATCTGAAGAAAATTTCCAAGGATTCGCCCAATCAGCAAGCCGTGAGCAATGTCAATTCGGCCATCCTGGCCCTACAGGATGAAAAAAGTGATCTGAACCGAAGAATTGAAAACGTAAAAGCCCTGGAAGCGAAGGACTGGAGCGCTTCTTATCAGGAAGTAGACCAGGCCATCACCCGCATAGAAGGGGAGCTGAACAAGCTTTCCCAAAGTCTGGAGCCGCGGTAATTCATCCGTACGGAATGAAAAGAATTCCTGTTTTAATTAAAAAGGCCTTGCGCCAGCTATGAATCATTTTTAAAAACAATTTAAAAGGAGATCACCATGAAAACATCCAAAAAAGCCCTAGCACTTTGTTTTAGCTTCATGTTCGCAATTGCTACTGCAGCAACTGCCCAATCCATCACCGTCAACACCGACAAAAAACTAAACGTAGACCTGAGCGGCTTCAAAACCTTTTACTGGTCTACCCAGGTAGACAGTAAGCTGGATCCGGGATTGAACTTTCTCAACGATCTGGTACTGAAAGACCGCATACGCAAAGCGGTAGCGTATGAGCTGGAAGCGCGTGGATACAAAAAAATGCCTTCCTCTCCCGATATGGTCATCAACTTCCGGGTATTTGACCAACCCGTTACCCTGAAGGGATATTCCGGCTACGGTGAAACGTACTGGGGTACTCAGGAAATACGCCAGCCCGAAGACACTACTTCCTTTCAGGTAGAAAGAGGCACTTTGCTGATTAGTTTTCTGGACCGTGCCAAAGGCAGCGTGATCTGGCAGGGATTCGCCTCCGGCCTGACCAGTGCCAATGGCTTCGACCGATCAGACAACCGAATCAAACAGGCGGTCCACCTGATCTTCGAGGAATTTAACCAGCGAGCCGACAATGTTCAGTCCAATTCAAGATAAGTAAATGGTCTGATGTGTTAGTGAGGTTTGATTATCAATAAGTTATCTTGTAATGATGAAGTAAGAATCCGCCTTGATTATCTAAACTGAGTGGACATCATCAAGACTGTTCAGACGCTGATCAGGTCGGCTGACTGGAAAAAGAGATTCCATCTTTTTGAAAAGATGGAATCTCTGCTATCGGTTCCCCCGTATTTCACTTTTGATCCATCACTACTATGAAAAAACGAATAACGAAAGGCCTGATCGGGGGAGGGTTGCTGATTTCGCTGTCGTTGTACGCCTGCGACCGCCGGGGCGTGGAGAAGGAAAACCTGAACAACAATGGAGCCGGAGCCGACCAGGATGGCACCGCCACGGATCCTGACACCATGGCCGCCGAAACGGCCGATACCTTACTCAATCCGGGAAAGGCACCAGGCCCTGCCCGCATCGACAGTGTGCTTACCCCGCATGATTAAACCAGGCACCACGGGTGGGGTTCGCCTTTTTATCCCAAGCTAACGCAATGCCTTTGAAAATAAGCTTTTAAATAAAAGGAGGAAACGGACCAGTCAGTACGGTTGCTTCGTAAAAAGGGAGAAGGGCTTCCATCCTGCAATCAAATCATCCATATGGAAAAGATCTTTTTCGATAATTGGTCCAGTCTGGGAAGAACGGCGCTGATTGGCGTGCTGGCCTACGTCAGTCTGGTTTTGCTGCTGCGGGTTTCCGGCAAACGCACGCTCTCTAAAATGAATGCCTTCGACCTCATCGTTACCGTGGCCCTGGGTTCGACATTGGCCACGGTCCTGCTTAATAAAAGCGTTCCGCTGGCCGATGGCGTCCTGGCCTTTGGCCTGTTGATCTTTCTTCAGTTTGCCATTACCTGGCTGTCAGTACGTTCGCAAAAGGTAAGTAAACTGGTGAAGGCCCAGCCTACCTTGTTGGTATATCGCGGGCAGATCATTCAGTCGGCGATGCATTCGGAGCGAATCACCGAAGACGAACTGATGGCGGCACTGCGGGAACAAGGCTTGCATAATAAAGAGGAGGTAGAGGCCATTGTACTGGAAACGGAGGGCACGCTCAGCATTATCAAAAAGAGCCGGGAATCGATAGGTGATGTCCTCGAAAATGTAGAGAAGCCGGCGCACGCTCCCGGAAAAAGTCCTTTACGGGCATGAAAAACCTCCAGACCTACTACCGCTCCGTGCTCAACAGCATTGCTTTTTTACCATCGGTAATCAGCCTGGTTTTTATTTTATTTTCCTTGCTGGTCCTTTATCTGGAGTTGTCGTGGGTAGGCAACTTGTATTTTACCGGGCCCCTGGAAGTGTTGATGGTCAAGGGCAATGACAACGCCCGCCAGATTCTGGGTACGCTCATCGGGGGCATGATTTCGCTGACGGTTTTTAGCTTTTCTATGGTGATGGTGCTGCTCAACCAGGCCTCCTCCAGCTTTACGCCGCGAATCGTGCCCGGAATCCTGACCGACAAAAAGAACCAGTTTGTCCTGGGATTTTACCTGGGCACCATCATCTACTGCCTGATTATCATTCTGAACATCAAGCCCGGGGAGACCCATCAGGATTCGCCCAAGGTAGGCGTGCTGCTGGCGATGTTTCTGGGAATCTGTTGCCTGGGCCTGTTCATCTACTTTATTCACCTTATTTCGATCAGGCTACAGGTAGGCAACATTATCTCCTCCGCGGCCAAACGGGTTCGCCAACAGATTCAAAAGGGAAATCCAGCGCACCAGACACCGCAGCCAACACCAGCGGTTACCGTCTGGCGTTTACTATCGGGTCAGGAATCCGGGTATCTGAGTGAAATCAATGAAAAGCGGTTGGAAAAGATGTGTAGTCAGCACGATATCCGGATCGAATTGTTGTATCCGCTGGGTACGTTTCTTTATGAAAACGAATCCGTTTGTAAAATAAGCAAGGATATGAGTGACCAGGAAAAGCTTCGCCGTGCCATTCTATCCTGTTTCATCATCTCTTTTGAGCCTTACGGGAAGGGGACTTTTCTTTATGGCATGAATCAGATTTCCGAAATTGCCGTGAAAGCACTCAGTCCGGGTACGAACGATCCAGTTACAGCCCTCATTGCCCTGGATCACCTCAGTCTGCTGTTCAACGATATCTTGCGGCTGAATTCGGCAACGCTTTTGAACACTAAGTCCGGCAATTTATTGTTGCGACACCACGACCTGGAAGCACTGCTGCTGGAATTTATCCGGCCCATCGGCCACTACGGAAAAGACGATCCCAAGGTGCGGGAGCGGTTATTGGCTTTTTACGATCGACTGCACAAAAACTGTGATCCCGGTGACCGAAGGGCCGTCTGCCAGCAAAGGGAGCAGCTTGTATTGCGCTGACAGTAAGAAAGCTATTGACTAAGATCCCGCGTTTTGCCCCGAAACCAATGGGACGATCCAGCGTGGTCGAACGGAAGAAGACGGGGCCCGAACCCGGTTGTCTGGTTCTTCGTCTTTGAAGGGGAAAACAACGAAATGCAATGGAAGTTATGAGTCGCACCCAGGAGAATGAGTCGTCGGAAGCTAAAGAGAAAACTCAGTTAAACCGGGAAAGAAACCGGCTCCTGTACCGCTTACAGGCGATTCTGGAGGGGCCGATGGTGGTGCTGGGTTTTGTTTGGCTGTTGTTGCTGGTGATTGATCTTACCAGGGGACTGAGCCCTTTTCTGCAACATGCCAGCACGATCATCTGGATCGTTTTTATTCTGGATTTTCTCCTGAAATTTGTGCTGGCACCCCATAAAAAGTCATTTCTGAGATCCAACATCCTGACCATTGTATCGCTGGTGGTGCCGGCCTTGCGGCTTTTTCGTCTTACCCAGGTGTTTCGTATCATGCGTACCCTCCGGGCTACCCGCAGCCTGCGCTTGGTCAAGGTGGTGGGCTCATTGAACCGCGGCCTGCGCAGTTTGTCGGCCAGCATGGGCCGGCGTGGATTTGGCTACGTCATGGCGTCAAGTGCCCTGGTCACCCTGTTGGGTTCGTTGGGTATGTACGTATTTGAAAACGGCACGGAAAACGGCTTTCGCAATTACGGAGAAGCCCTGTGGTGGACCCTGATGCTGCTCTCTTCGCTGGGCAGCGAATACTGGCCCCAAACCCCGGAGGGTCGGGTGTTGTGCTTTTTGCTGGCCCTGTTCGGATTGGCGGTATTCGGGTATTTCACTGCGACGCTGGCCACTTATTTTATGGGAAGGGATGCCGAAGACGAAAAGGGCGAAGTAGCGGGCGCCAAACAGATCCAGGCCCTTCAGCAGGAGGTAAGCGCACTCCGGCAGGATATTCAGTTGCTGCTGGCTCAAAGACAGGAAACGAAAGCGCCCCCGGCTCCGCAGTCGGAATGAATGCACCGGACGTAGTTGGGTCAGGAATTCGCAGTCCGGTTTCCATCCATCACTCCATTCCTTTTTCGGATATTTGCCGCCAACGGCTTTTTGTCTAGGGTTTCCGCATCAAAATAGGAGATTTAGTAGTTTAGGGGATGAATATACCAAAGTATTTTGACCAGGTAGGCGATTATCGGGTGGAAGGACGTTGTTTACACAAATTAGGTGATATATTAGGAC
>Ga0209902_100711_pt1 | contig 28330 bp, 29 predicted proteins | sample FECB27metaG_FD_188304 | JGI IMG/M metagenome (GOLD analysis project Ga0209902, IMG submission 188304) | Cyanobacterial communities from the Joint Genome Institute, California, USA - FECB-27 (SPAdes) (version 2) | ecosystem: Environmental > Aquatic > Thermal springs > Hot (42-90C) > Microbial mats...
GCCCCGCGATGAAGCGTGCAGGAGGCCGGCCTTCGGCCCCCTGTTCCTGCCTTAGCCGCGCAGCAGCGACAGCACCGTCTGCGGCAGCTGGTTGGCCTGGGCCACCATCGCCGTGCCGGCCTGCTGCAGCACCTGGGCGCGCGACAGGTTGGCGGTTTCGGCCGCGAAGTCGGCGTCCTGGATGCGGCTGCGCGAAGCGGTCAGGTTCTCGGCCGAGGTCGAGAGGTTCGAGACCACCGATTCGAAGCGGTTCTGGATCGCGCCGAGGTCGGCGCGCGAGGAGTTCACGGCCTTCAGCGCGGCGTCCATCGCGAGGATCGCGTTGTCGGCGCCATCCACCGTGTCGACCGTCAGGTTGTTGAAGCCGGTCTGCGCGCTGCCCGCGGCGGTGACGGTCGCGGCCGTCTGGCCGGCGGTCAGGCCGGTGTTGGTCAGCGTGCCGCCGATGTTGATGGCGTTGCTGCCGCTCGAGGTCAGCGTGATGGCGCCGCTGGCGGCGGCCGTCGCGACCACGCCGGTCTCGCTGGACTTCTTGTTGATGGCGGCCGCCACGTTGGCGCCCTGCGTGGCAGCGTCGGTGCCGGCATTGACCGCGCCGATGCCCACGCCGTTGATCGTGAAGGCGTTGGCGGTGATGCCGCCGAAGCCCGCGGGCGCCGTGCCGGCCACCGTGGCCGAGTAGGTGTCCACGCTGTTCCAGCTGCCCAGCGAGTTGATGCTGGCGTTGGCGATCGAGTCGATCGAGATCGTCTCGCCCTGGTTGGCGCCGACCTGGAACGACTGGGCGTTGAAGCTGCCGTCGAGCAGCTTGGTGCCGTTGAACGAGGTCTGCTTGGCGACGCGGTCGATTTCGCTCTTGAGCTGCGTGACTTCCTTCTGCAGCGAGGCGCGGTCCTCGGTCGAGTTGGTGGCGTTGCGCGACTGCACGGCCAGTTCGCGGATGCGCTGCAGGTTGTTGCCGATGGTGCTCAGCGCGCCTTCGGCCGTCTGCGCCAGCGAGATGCCGTCGTTGGCGTTGCGGCCGGCTTGGGTCAGGCCGCGGATCTGGGCCGTCATGCGCTCGGAGATCGCGAGGCCGGCGGCGTCGTCCTTGGCGCTGTTGATGCGCAGGCCCGAGGACAGGCGCTGCATCGAGGTGGCCAGCGAGGATTGGCTGCCCGAGAGGTTGCGCTGCGCGGTGAGCGAACTGATGTTGGTGTTGATGATCGAGGCCATGAGAGCTCCTTCAAACTGATAAGTCGGGCATCGCTGCCAAAGTCGCGCCAGCGAAGCGCTGGCTGCCTGACGAACCCTGGTGCAAGGCCCGTTGCACTGGTTTTCGGTGGGTCCCGGCCGGCTCTTTAGCGATTTATTTTTGCGATCGCACCCTCAAGATTTCCGAGCGGATGCAGACGGGTGGGCCGGCGATTGCGCTGCCGGGGCCACCATGTTCCGCGTGTTACCCCCACGGAAACACGTAGCTTCCCCACCACGCAAGACAACTTCGCCCCCACGGGATTTCGTGGTCTGTGCACCACGACAGGTCACACTCGTTAACAGCTTGTAAAGCGCAGTGCGAAAGCCATGGATGTCCGACTTTCGATATATTTATCTATTAGTGTCGAAATAAGTCTTTCATCGCGCATCCCTTAGTATTCATTTCAGCCAACAAAATCACATTCTTGGGGCGCGATGGTTGCAAGCGCTTACCATCGGATGCGTTCGGGTCGAAGTTTTTTTGTAGGAACCCGCCTACTCAGGTACATTTTTAACAAATGTTTACTGAAGCTGACATTTGTGATTAAACTGAAAGTACACGGTCGACAAGGGCACTTTTGCCCGCCTAGGAGGAGGCACTCATGACCAATGAACAGTTGCTCGCCGAGATCAAGGAAGCCAACCTCACCTACCTGATGCTGGCCCAGAGCCTCATCCGGGAAGACAAGGCACAGGCCCTGTTCCGGCTGGGCATTTCCGAGGAATCCGCGGACCTCATCGACACGCTGTCGCCGGCGCAGATCATGAAGCTGGCCTCCAGCAACATGCTGCTGTGCCGCTTCCGCGCCACCGACGACATGGTCTGGGGACTGCTCACCAACCACAACGTGCGCACCCGCACGGCCAACGACGAGACGCTGAAGCTGCACGCCAACATCGTCATGTCGAGCCGCTTCGCGGAAACCTCGTACTGAGGCGCCGCGCGTTCGCGAGCTGACAAGGCATGGCCAATCCGAAGAGCGTGCTGGGCGAGTCCCGGCAGATCGAGCGCGCGGTCCATCTGATCGAGATGGGCGCCCGCCTGCAGGTGCTGGAGAGCGAGACCGAGCTGTCGTACGAGCGGCTGCTGCGCCTCTACAAGGAAGTCGCGGGCAAGTCGCCGTCGAAGGGCCAGCTGCCCTTCTCGACCGACTGGTTCCTGACCTGGCAGCCGAACATCCACGCCTCGCTGTTCCACAACATCTACACCTACCTCCACAAGACCAGCGAGCTCGAGCCGGTCGACGCGCTGATCAAGGCCTACGGCCTGTACACCGAGCAGACCGGTGCCTGCGGCCTGGAGCCGCAGCTGTCGATCACGCGCGCCTGGCGGCTGGTGCGCTTCATGGAGAACCAGATGCTCGCCATGACGCCCTGCTCGCGCTGCGGCGGCCATTTCGTGACCGAGCCCTACGAGAACGCGCAGCACTTCGTCTGCGGCCTGTGCGAACCGCCGGCGCGCGCCGGCAAGGGTGCGGGCGCGGGCGGCATCCAGCTGCAGTGAGCGCGGCAAACAGAAGATAAGGGCCCCTGCAGGGCCCTTTTTTCATGGAATGCGGGCGGCGGCTCCGAGGCCCAATAGGGGCTCCAGGAACTCGTATCGCCCCATGTCCGTCATCCTCGGTTACCTCGTCGCGCTGGGCTGCATCTTCGGCGGCTACATCATCCATGGCGGCAACATCGGGGTGGTGCTGCATGCGCTGCCGATCGAGCTGATGGTGATCGGCGGCGGCGCGCTCGGCGCCTTCGTGGTGAACAACCAGCGCAAGGTGCTTATGGCCACGCTGAAGGCGCTGCCGACCGCGCTCAAGGGTTCCAAGTACACCAAGGCGCGCTACCTAGAGCTGATGGCGCTGCTCTACGACATCCTGCAGAAGGCGCGCAAGGAAGGCCTGATGTCGATCGAGAAGGACATCGAGGCGCCGCAGGATTCGCCGCTGTTCCAGAAGCACCCGAACGTGGCCAAGGACCACCACGTGGTCGAGTTCACCACCGACTACCTGCGCATGATGGCCTCGGGCAACCTCAACAGCCACGAGATCGAGTCGCTGATGGACAGCGAGATCGAGACCCACCACCAGGAATCGCATGCGCCCGTGGCCGCCATCGCGCGGCTGGCCGGCGGGCTGCCGGCCTTCGGCATCGTGGCCGCGGTGCTCGGCGTGGTGAACACCATGGGCTCGGTCGGCCAGCCGCCGGCGGTGCTCGGCGCCATGATCGGCTCGGCGCTGGTCGGCACCTTCCTGGGCATCCTGCTGGCCTACGCCATCGTCGAGCCGCTGGGCGGCCTGCTCGAGCAGAAGGCCGAGGAAGGCACCAAGGAACTGCAGTGCATCAAGACCACCCTGCTGGCGAGCATGCAGGGCTACAACCCCACGACCGCGATCGAGTTCGGCCGCAAGGTGCTGTTCTCGACCGACCGGCCGAGCTTCGTCGAGCTCGAGAGCCACGTGAAGAAGAAGTAGAGCGCCCAGCGCAAGAGGCAACGCCATGGCCACCACGCCCGGGACCCGCAAGCTCCAGCCCATCATCATCAAGCGGGTCAAGAAGACCACGCATGCGCACCACGGCGGCGCCTGGAAGATCGCCTACGCCGACTTCGTGACGGCCATGATGGCCTTCTTCCTGCTGATGTGGCTGCTGGGCTCGACCGCCAAGGGCGACCTGCAGGGCATCGCCTCCTACTTCAACTCGCCGATGAAGGTCGAGATGGCCGGCGGCTCGGGCGCGGGCAGCGCCTCGAGCGTGGTGCCCGGCGGCGGGCGCGACCTCACGCGCACCACCGGCGAGGTGCGCCGCACCGACGGCAGCACCATGGACCCGAAGAAGATCGGCCAGGACAACAGCCTCAAGCTCGAGCAGGCGCGCCAGGACGCGCGCCGCATGGCCGCCCTGCGCGCGCGCATCGAGGAGATGATCAACGCCAACCCCAAGCTGCGCGAGTTCCGCTCGCAGATCAAGCTCGAGGTGACCTCCGACGGCCTCGAGATCCAGATCGTCGACGCGCAGAACCGCCCGATGTTCGACACCGGCAGCGCGATCGTGAAGCCCTACATGCACGACATCCTGCGCGCGGTGGGCAGCGCGCTCAACGACATCGAGAACCGCGTGAGCCTGGCCGGACACACCGACGCCGCGCCCTACGGCAACGGCGACCGCGGCTACGGCAACTGGGAGCTGTCGGCCGACCGCGCCAATGCCTCGCGGCGCGAGCTGGTGGCCGCCGGCATGCCCGACGACAAGCTGGTGCGCGTGGTCGGCCTGGCCGCCAGCGACCTGCTCGACAAGAAGAACGCGCTGGCGCCGCTGAACCGCCGCATCAGCATCGTGGTGCTCACGCGCGATGCCGAGTCGCGCCTGTTCGGCAACGCGCGCCTGGAGGGCAACGACGCGGTCAAGGCCATCGCCACCGAGCTCGCCAAGGAACAGAAGAAGCCCGAGGGCGCCGATGCGCCGGCCGCGCCCGCCGGCGCGGCGCCCGCCGCCACCCCGGGCCGCGCCCAGCCCTGAGCGAGCGCCACCGCCATGGAATCGAACAGCCAGGACCGCCAGCTCCCCGCCTCGCAGCGCAAGATCGACCAGGCGCGCCGCGACGGCCAGGTGCCGCGCTCGAAGGACCTGTCGCACCTCGCGGTGATGGGCACCGGCGCGGTCGCGTTGCTGCTGCTGGCGCCCACCGCCTTCGAGCAGCTGCGCGGCACGCTCGCGCAGGCACTGGTCTTCAACGCGGCCAGCGTGCAGGACCCGGCCGACATGCTGTCGCGGCTGTCGACCTTCGCCGGCCTGGGCCTGGTGGCCTGCGTGGTGTTCGCGGCCATCGTGCTGAGCGCGGCGGTCGCGGGCAGCCTCGCGGTCGGCGGCTGGGTCTCGAGCACCAAGGCGATCACGCCCGACCTCTCGCGCCTGAGCCCGTTCAAGGGCCTGGGCAACCTGTTCAGCCGCCAGCAGGTCGCGCAGGTGACCAAGCTGGTGCTGCTGTCGGCCATCCTCGGCGCCATCGGCTGGTACTACGTGGTCGGCTCGATCGGCGAGGTGGTGCGCGTGGTGCTGCAGCCCTCGCCTTCGGCGCTGCGCGCGCTCGGCGACTGGCTCGCCACCGGCGTGGGCCTGCTGCTGCTGGTGGTGTTCGCCACCGCCGTGATCGACGTGCCGCTGCAGCGCTTCTTCCACCTGTCGAAGCTCAAGATGTCGCACCAGGAGCTCAAGCAGGAGCACAAGGAATCCGACGGCGACCCGCACACCAAGGGCCGCCAGCGCAGCGCGGCGCGCGCGATCTCGCAGCGCGCCAGCATCACGGCCGTGCCACGCGCCGACTTCGTGCTGATGAACCCGACCCACTACGCGGTGGCGCTGCGCTACGACGAGGCCACCATGAACGCGCCGCAGGTGGTGGCCAAGGGCGCCGACCTGCTCGCGATGAAGATCCGCGAGATCGCCAACGCCAACGGCATCCCGGTGGTGCAGTCGCCGATGCTCGCGCGCGCGCTGTTCGCCCATGCCGAGATCGACCAGCCCATTCCCTCGAGCCTGTTCACCGCCGTGGCCCAGGTGCTGGCCTATGTCTACCGCCTGAAGGCCGCGCTGCGCGGCGAGGGCCCGATGCCGCAGGGCGTGCCCGATCCCTACGTGGCGCCCGAGCTCGACCCGCACCGCAAGCCGGCGGCGACGACCGCCGCTGAACCCGTCGCCGGAGTGCGCCCATGAACCCGCTCGCCCTGCGCCAGTGGCTCGGCGAGCGCGGCGGCATGTTCCAGCGCGCGGCCGCACCGCTGCTGGTGGTGGCCATCCTCGCGCTGATGGTGCTGCCGATCCCGCCCTGGCTGCTCGACGGCTTCTTCACGCTCAACATCGCGGTCGCGCTGATGGTGATGATGGTGGCGGCCTACATGGTGCGCCCGCTGGACTTCGCGGCCTTTCCCTCGGTGCTGCTGCTGACCACGCTGATGCGGCTGTCGCTCAACGTAGCCTCCACGCGCGTGGTGCTGCTCGAGGGCCACACCGGCCCCGGCGCCGCGGGCGCGGTGATCGAGTCCTTCGGCCACTTCCTGATCGGCGGCAACTTCGCGGTCGGCCTGATCGTGTTCGCGATCCTGGTGGTGATCAACTTCGTGGTGGTCACCAAGGGTGCCGAGCGCATCGCCGAGGTGTCGGCACGCTTCACGCTCGACGCCATGCCCGGCAAGCAGATGGCGGTCGACGCCGACCTCAACGCCGGCGTGATCGACGAGAAGGAGGCCCGCCGCCGCCGCGCCGAGGTGTCGGAGGAAGCCAACTTCTTCGGCTCGATGGACGGTGCCTCCAAGTTCGTGCGCGGCGATGCGATCGCCGGCATCCTGATCCTGGTGATCAGCATCGTTGGCGGCTTCGCCATCGGCGTGCTGCAGCACGGCCTGTCGGCCGGCAAGGCGGCCGACACCTACGTGCTGCTCGCGGTCGGCGACGCGCTGGTGGCGCAGGTGCCGGGCCTGCTGATCTCGGTCGCCGCGGCGATGGTGATCTCGCGCGTGGGCCGCGAGGACGACGTGGGCCGCCAGATCGTCGACCAGCTGCTGACCTCGCCGCGCGTGCTCGGCCTCACCGCCGGCATCCTGGGCCTGCTGGGCGTGATCCCGGGCATGCCGCACGTGGTGTTCCTCTCGATCGCGTCGCTGTTGGCCTGGGGCGCCTGGCGGCTGTCGCGCCGCCCGCCGCCGGCCGCGCCCGCGCCGCCGGCCCCGCCCGCGCCCGACGCCGAGGCCAGCTGGGACGACCTGCAGCCGGTGGACCTGCTGGGCCTGGAGCTCGGCTACCGCCTGATCGCGCTGGTCGACAAGAGCCGCCAGGGCGACCTGCTCACGCGCATCAAGGGCGTGCGCCGCAAGTTCGCGCAGGAGGTGGGCTTCCTGCCTCCCGCGGTGCACGTGCGCGACAACCTCGAGCTCAAGCCCAGCAGCTACCGCGTCACCCTGCGCGGCGTGGTGGTGGCCGAGGGCGAGGCCCATCCGGGCATGTACCTGGCGATCAACCCGGGCGGCATCACCACCCCGCTGATCGGCACGCCCACCACCGACCCGGCCTTCGGCCTGCCCGCGCACTGGATCGAGGAGCGGCAGCGGGAAGCCGCGCAAATGAGCGGTTTCACCGTCGTTGATTCGGAGACCGTGATGGCCACCCACCTGTCACATTTGATGCAGGTGCAGGCGGCGCGGCTGCTGAGCCGCACCGAAACCCAACAACTGGTCGAACACGTGAACAAACTGGCGCCCAAGCTGATCGAGGAAGTCGTGCCCAAGCTGGTGCCGCTGTCCACGTTCCAGAAGGTGCTGCAGCTGCTGCTGGAAGAGTCGGTGCACATCCGCGACATCCGCACCATCGTCGAGACGCTGGCCGAGCATGCCGGCAGCACCACCGACCCGGCCGAACTCGCGCGCCGCGTGCGCGTGGCGCTGGCGCCGGCCATCGTGCAGCAGATCTACGGCCCGGTGAAGGAGCTCGACGTGATCGCCATCGAGCCGGCCTTCGAGCGCCTGCTGATGCAGGCGCTGGGCAATGCCCAGGCGCCCGCGCTCGATCCGGGCGTGGTCGAGATCTTCACGCGCACCGCCGCCGAGGTGGCGCTCAAGCAGGAAGAGCAAGGCGTGCCGGCCTGCCTGCTGGTGCCCGACGCCATCCGCAACGCCATCGCGCGCATGGTGCGCCGCGCCGCGCCACGCATGCAGGTGCTCGGCCACAGCGAAATCCCTGAAACCCACACGATCCGCATCGGCCCGATCCTGCGAGGAGCCTCCGCATGAACATCCAACGTTTCACCGCACCGACCGCCCGCGAAGCGATGGCGCTGGCGCGCAATGTCTTCGGCGACGGCACGCTGATCCTCTCGAACCGCCAGCTCGACGACGGCGTGGAAGTGGTGGCCGCGGCCGAGGACAGCCTCAGCGCGCTCGAGGCCGGCCGCGCGATCCTGCAGGGCACGCAAGGCACGCTGTCGGCGCCCGCGTGGACGCCGCCGAAGCCGGTGCCAGCGCCGGCCATCGCGCAAGCGCAGCCGGCCGCCCCTGCGCCGGCGCCGCTCGCCAGCGCCGAGTCGCGCGCCATCGTCGAAGCCGACGTGGCCGAGCTCGGCATGAGCACGCTGTCGTTCCAGGACTACGTGCGCGAACGCATGCTGCGGCGCCAGCAGGAAGCCGCCTCGCCGGCACCCGCACCCGCCGCGCCATCGACCGCGCCGGTTCGCGCGGCCTTCGCGCCCACTGCTGCCCCCGCCGCCACCGAAACGCCCCGCCCCGCCCCCATCGCCACGCCCGCTCCCGCGATCGACACCGCGAGCGAAACGCAACAGGCGCTGATGGCCGAGCTGCAGGCCATGCGCACGCTGATGGAGAGCCGCTTCAACGCCCTCGCCTGGCTCGGCCCGGCGCGGCAGAACCCGGTGCATTCGAACCTGATGCTCAAGCTGCTGCGCGCCGGCTACTCGCCCGCGCTCGCGCGCAGCGTGCTCGAATCGATCGCGCTCGACAACGACGCGGCCGGCGCGGTGCGCCGCATGATGGCCGCGCTCGAAACCATGCTCGGCATCGACCCCGCCGCGCCCACGCTGGCCGAGGAAGGCGGCGTCTATGCGCTGGTCGGCGCCACCGGCGTCGGCAAGACCACCACCGCCGCCAAGATCGCGGCCCAGTGCGCGCGGCTGCATGGCCCGGCCAGCGTCGGCCTGATCACGCTCGACATGCACCGCGCGGGCGCGCACGAGCAGCTGCGCGCCCACGGCCGCGCCATGGGCGTGGTGGCGCATCTCGCGCACGACCGCGCCGCGCTGCAGGAGCTGCTCGCGCTGTTCCACGGCAAGCGCATGGTGCTGATCGACACCGCCGGCTTGGCGCCGCGCGATCCGCGCCGGCGCGACCTGCTGGACCTGCTCGACCTGCCCGGCATCTCGCGCCTGATGGTGCTCAACGCCGGCGCGCACGGCGACACGCTCGACGAAATGGCCGCCAGCTTCAAGATCGGCGGCGCGCGCCAGGCCGTGCTGAGCAAGACCGACGAGGCCGTGAAGCTGGGCCCGGCGATCGACACGCTGATCCGCCACCAGCTGGTGCTGCGCGGCGTGGCCCATGGCCCGCGCACCTCGCAGGACTGGAAGCCGGCGCTGGCCGCCGAGCTGGTGCGCGACTCGATGCGCGCGGCGCAGCGCTCGCCCTTCGATCCGCAGCCGGCCGACCTCGAACTGTTCTTCTCGCCGGGCGCGGGCGAACTCTGAGGAGCGTTGCGCCCCACGACACGACATGCAGGCCGCTTCCCCGCTCTCCCAGATGTACACGCCCAAGGGCCGGCTCGACCGCGATGCGCTGATCCGCCAGCACGTGCCGCTGGTGCGCCGGCTGGCGCATCACATGATCGCCAAGCTGCCGCCCAACGTCGAGCTCGACGACCTGATCCAGGTCGGCATGATCGGCCTGGCCGATGCGCTGTCGCGCTACGAGGCCAGCCAGGGCGTGCAGTTCGAGACCTTCGCCACCCAGCGCATCCGCGGTGCCATGCTCGACGAGCTGCGCGACGGCGACTGGCTCTCGCGCGGCTCGCGCAAGAGCCAGAAGCAGATCGAGCAGGCGGTGCGCGCGCTCGAGCAGAAGCTGGGCCGCGCGCCGGCCGAGTCCGAGATCGCCGACGCGCTCGAGATGCCGCTGGCCGACTACCAGAGCCTGCTGGGCCGCGTGCGCGGCACCCAGCTCGTGTACCTGGAAGACATGGGTGGCGGCACCGATGCCGAGGGCGAGTCGGGCTTTCTCGACCGCCACCTCGCCGATGCCGACGCCGACCCGATGAGCCTGCTCAAGGACCAGCGGCTGCGCCAGGCGCTGGTGGGCGCGATCGACAGCCTGCCCGAGCGCGAGCGCCACATCATGGGCATGTACTACGAGCAGGACATGAACCTCAAGGAGATCGCAGCCGTGCTCGGCGTGACCGAGTCGCGCGTCTCGCAGCTGCACAGCCAGTCGATCGCGCGGCTGCGCGCGAAGATGCGCTCGCACTGACGCTCACGAAGCACCGCGCCGCGGTGCTTTTTTCATCGCGCGCCGAGGATCGCCGCCAGCTGGCTTTCGAGGCTTGGGCCGGCCGCCGGAAAGCACCCGTCGAGCGCCGCCGTTCCCACAGTGAAGCCCGCGGCACCGCTGGCGCGGATCGCCGCGATGCGTTCCGGCGTGTCGATCGACCCGGCCACGATCACCGGCTTGCCCGCGGCCTCGCACACCGCGCGCATCAGCCGCGGCACGTCGAGCGCGGCGCGGTAGGCCAGCAGGTCCAGACCCGCCACGCCGGGCCGGCTCGCGATCGCGCGGGCGCTGGCCACGATCTCCTCGATCGAGCCGCCGAGCACGCTCGGATGCCCCGAGACCCGGCCCGCGAACGGGTAGTAGCGGATGCCGGTGCCCTCGAGCAGCGGCAGCACGTCGTCGACATGCGTGCCGCCTAGCAGGTGATCGACGCCGAGCCGGCACGCCATCTCGACCGAGGCGATCTCGCTGTCGCGGTCGAGCGAGACCACCTCGAGGTAGCTCGAGGCACCGTGCGCGCGGAGGGTGCGATGCAGGCTCTCGAGCTCGGCCATCGGCAGCCCGATGTCCTTGAAGCCGATGTGGCGCACGCCGGCCGCGAGCGCCGTCGTCAGGTGCCGTGCCGCGTCGGCCACGGTGCGGTCGTGGCGCGTGAGCATGAAGATGAATTCGAAGCCGCTCATGGTCCGGTATTTCTCGTGGTTCGGTTGGCGGCCGCCAGGCGCGCGGCCATGTCGAGCGCGGCCTCGAGGCTGGCGGCGTCGGCGATGCCACGCCCCGCGATGTCGAAGGCGGTGCCGTGGTCGGGGCTGGTGCGGACGAAAGGCAGGCCGAGCGTGATGTTCACGCCCTTGTCGAGCCCGAGGTACTTGACCGGGATCAGCCCCTGGTCGTGGTACTGCGCCACCACCACGTCGAAGCGGCCCTGGCGCGCCTGCATGAACACCGTGTCACCGGGCCAGGGTCCGCTGGCGTCGATGCCCTCGCGCCGCGCGGCGGCGATCGCGGGCGCGATGGTGCGTTGCTCCTCGTCGCCGAACAGACCACCCTCGCCCGCATGCGGATTGAGCCCCGCCACCGCGATGCGCGGCGCCGCGATGCCGAAGGCCCGGGCGCCCTGGTGCGCGAGCCGGATCGCCGACATCTGCGCCGCGAAGTCCGCGCGTTCGATGGCCTCGCGCAGCGCGCAATGGACCGTCACGAGCACGGTGCGCAGTTCGTCGTTGGCCAGCATCATCGCGACCTTGCAGCCGGTGCGCTCGGCCAGGATCTCGGTATGGCCCGGATAACGCAGGCCGGCTGCCGCCAGCGCCTCTTTGTGGACCGGCGCTGTGACGATGCCCGCGACCCGGCCCGCTTGCGCGAGGGCTATCGCGGCCGCGATCGCCTCGAAGGCGGCCCGGCCGCTGGCCGCATGCACGGCACCCACGGGCGGCAGCGCCTCGAGGCGCGACGCGGCCAGCAGGTTCACCGTGCCGGGCTCGTGCGCCAGGTCGTCGATCGACGCCGCCACGCGCAGCCTCGCGCCGGCGCCCAGGGCCTCGAAGGCCTGGCGCATCACGCGCGGATCGCCGACCAGCACGCAGCGCCGGGCCCACTCGGCATTCAGCAAGGTGCGGGCAACGATCTCGGGGCCGATGCCCGAGGGATCGCCCATCGTCAGCACGAGCCGCTCGGGCGGCGCGGGCTGGGTGAGTTGGGCTGACAGTTCTTGCATGGTGGGGATATCGGGGAACGGCGGGACCGGACGCTCTAATCTATGCAGATGCCCGCCCCAGGACAAACGATGATTGCTGACACCGACGGTGAGCCTGGCTCACGGAAAAACCCCTCGCGCCTGCCCTCGCTGATGGCGCTGCGCTGCTTCGCCGCCGCGGCCCGGACCCAGAACTTCAGCCAGGCCGCCGACAACCTGCACCTGACCCATGGCGCGGTCAGCCGCGCCGTGCGCATGCTCGAGGACGACCTGGGCCTGGCGCTGTTCGAACGGCGCAACCGCGGCGTCTTCCTCACCGAGGCCGGGCGCCGGCTGCAGCGCGCGGTGGACGAGGGCTTCGGCCTGATCGAGGAAGCCACGCGCGAGCTGCGGCACTCGGCGCGCGAGGCGCCGCTGGTGCTCTCGTGCGAGCCGACCCTGTTGATGCGCTGGCTGATCCCGCGCTGGCCCGGCTTCCAGGCGCGCCATCCCGAGGCGGCCGTGCACCTGGTGGCGGGCGGCGGGCCGTTCTCCTTCGACGGCGGCATCGACCTCGCGATCCGGCGCAACGATTTCGACTGGCCCGCGAGCGTGCAGGCGCAACCGCTGTTCGAGGAGAAGGTCGGCCCCGTGTGCAGCCCGGGCCGGGTCGAGGCCTTCTTCGACACCGGCGGCGCGGGCCCTTCGCTGCGCCGCGACGCGGTGCGGCTGCACACGCGCACGCGGCCCCAGGCCTGGCCGTCGTGGATGCAGCTGCAGGGCGCATCGGCCGGTGCCGGCGGCAGGGAACAGGTCTTCGAGCATTTCTATTTCAGCCTGCAGGCGGCGGTCGCCGGGCTCGGCGTGGCGATCGGGCCCTGGCACCTGGTCTGCGACGACCTCGCGAGCGGCGTGCTGGCCGCGCCGCTGGGTTTCGTCGCAGACGGCTCGGGCTATTTCCTGCTGTCGCCGCAGAAGCCGGCCGCGGGCCGGCAGCGCCAGTTGCTCGACTGGCTTCTCTCGGTGGTCTGAACGCTAGACTCCGCCCGCATGACCCGAGCCAGATCCCGCAAGACCCTGTTCCTGGCCATCGTGCTCGCATTCGGCGTGGCCTTCGGCTGGTACTTCAAGGTGCCCGCGCTCGGCTACTACTGGCTCAGCACCACGCTGGGCGCGGCGCAATGGGCGAACAACGCGCTGTGGCTGCCGGACTACCGGGTGGCGGTCGAGGGCCTGCCGATACAGGGCCTGACGCGCAATGCCTCGGGCCTGACCTTCAACACCGAGACCGGCACCCTGTTCACGGTGATCAACCGCCCGCCGCAGATCGCCGAGCTCGACACCGAGGGCCGGCTGCTGCGCGTGATCGGGCTCGAGGGGGTGAAGGATCCCGAGGGCATCACCTACGTGCAGGGCGAGCGCTACGTGATCTCGGACGAGGACAGCCACCGCATGTACTGGGTGCAGATCGGGCGCGACACGCGGCAGGTGTCGGTGGCCGGCCGCCCGAGCCTGGGCATCGGCATCGACCGGCTGCACAACAGCAGCTTCGAGGGCATCTCCTGGGACGGCGTGCACAAGCGCCTGTACGTGGTGCGCGAGAAGCTGCCGATGCGCGTGCTGGTGATCACCGGGCTCGACCCCGACACGACTTCCAGCGGCTTCAACATCGACATCAGCGAATGGCAGTCCTCGCGCGCGTCCTCGCTGTTCATGAGCGACCTGTCCTCGGTCACGCTGCACGATGCGACCGGCCACCTGCTGCTGCTGAGCGACGAGTCGGCGCTGGTGGTGGAGTACGCACCCGACGGGCGCCCGATCAGCATGCTGCCCTTGTGGCGCGGCTTCGGCGGCCTGCAGCGCAAGGTGCCGCAGCCCGAGGGCGTGGCGGTCGGGCCCGACGGGCGGCTCTACCTGCTGTCGGAACCCAACCTGTTCTACCGCTTCGAGCGCGCGCCGAAGCCTTCGTAGCCTTGGTCGTCAGTGCGCCGGCATCGAGGCCGAGCGCAGGCCCGCGAACACCCTGCGCTCGCCGGGCATGGTGTAGGTGGCGTCGGGGCGCGGCCCCAGCAGCGAGGCCAGGCTGCGGTCGACGATGACGGTGCGGCGCGCCACGCTGTCGCGCTGGTTCGACAGCCGCTGGGCCACGGCCTCGATGCGGCGGCGGAATTCGGCGTCGAGCGCCTCGGCCGACAGCGCGGCCTCGAGGGCGCGCGCGAAACCGGTGGCGCAGCGGCGCAGCTCGCCGCTGGCCTGCAGCAGGTCCGAGGGTTGGTCGCAGCGCAGGCCGGCATCGACCCGGTCGAGCTGGTCCTCGACCTCGCTCAGCAGCATCTCGGCGGAAGCACGGGTATCGGGCATGGCATCAGTTCCTTGCGCGGCTCAGGAATTCCTGGGCGTTGGCCAGGAGCTTGTCGGCGATGGCGCCGGAGTCGACCTTGAAGCTGCCGTCGGCGATGGCGGCGCGCACCGCGGCCACCTTCGCCGCGTCGATGCCGTTGCCGGCCGTGGCGGCGGCCTCCAGCGTGCGGGCCGAGGCCGACACGCTGACCGGCGTGCCGGTGGCGTCGCCGGCATCGGCCACCGCGGGCGTGGCGCCCCGGCCGGTCTTCGCGGTCGCGGCCACGCCAGTGGCGGCCGCGACGGCGGGATCTTGCAACGGGTTGATCTTCATGGCGGCTCCTGGCCCCGGGCGGGGGCTTCGTCCCCAGGATTTCGGCCGCCGTTCGACGGACTTGAGGACTTTTTCGAAGTTTTTTGCGCCGCGCCGCTCACATGGAGAGGCGCACGGTGCGCGGATCCTGCACCACCCCGGTGGTGATGCGCCCATTCTCCATGCGGATGCGCACCATCTGGCCGACCACGCCCGGCGTCAGCGCCTGGGCCTCGGTGGCGATCTCGAAGCCCTGGCCCTGGGCCACCACGCGCACCTGGGTGCCGGCCGCGAAGGCCTGGGCCGGCTTCACCATCGACTGGCGCAGCGGCTGGCCGGCCTGCAGCGAGCGCGAGGCGACCTGCCCCACCCACTGGGTGGCCTCGGCCATCACCGGCGAGGGATCGGCGGCCCAGTCGGCCTCGGCCTCGACCGCGTCGGCCGCGCTCAGCACGGTGCCGAGCAGCACGTTGTCGCGCAGCACCCAGGCCGGGCCGAAGGCCTTGATGGTGACCGGCAGGAACACGTTCCAGCGCGCGCCGCCCTCGACGCAGCGCAGCCCGAGCCGGGTGCGGCCCCACAGGCGCAGGCCGGTGGGAATGTAGGGCTCGACGCGGCTGCAGGGCGCCAAGCGCAGCCGGTTGTCGAGCGCGCCGATGGCGACCTCCATGCGCAGCGGCGCGGGATTGGCCGACTGGGCCTGGGCCACGGCGTCGTCGAGCCACTGGCGGGTGCTGGCGGCGAAGGCCTCGCCGGCCTCGGCGCCTTCGGACGGCGCCTGCTGGGCGAAGGCGCTGAAGGCGGTGCCGGCCGCGAGCAGCAGCGCGCCGGCGGCGAGATGGAATGCGGGGATGGCCATGGGCTCCTCCGGGATGTGCAGGGACGGAAATGCGGAACGCGCGCGCCTCGGCCCACCGCGCCGCGACCCGCACTGTAGGCAGACCGGCCCGACCCCAAAGCCGCGATAAGGCCGAAAAAGCCGCCTTTCATCCGCGCTTCCGAAATCGGCGCGGCTCCCACAATTTCCGCACGGGCGCTCACGCCCACCCCCTTCGCGAGGACCTAGGCCCATGCTCGACAAACTGACGAACTCACTGGATTTCCAGGCGAAAGCGCTGGTGCTGCGTGCCGACCGCCAGCGCGACATCGCGAGCAACATCGCCAACGCCGACACGCCCGGCTACGCGGCGCGCGACTTCAGCTTCGCCGACGCGATGCGCGAGGCCACGGGCGGCGGCACGCCGCGCGCCGCCTCGGGTGCCGGCGCCGACGGCCGTACCGATGCGCGCCACATCCCGCTGACTTCGGGCGGCGGCACCGGTGGCACGGGCGCCAGCGGCGGCTACGCGGTCCAGACCCAGCCCTCGCTCGACGGCAACAGCGTCGACCTCGACCGCGAGCGCGCCGCCTTCGCCGACAACGCGGTGCGCTACGAGGCCACGCTGCGCTTCATCAACGGCCAGGGCAAGACGCTGCTCGCGGCCATCCAGGGGCAATAAGCCATGTCGATGTTCTCGATCTTCGGCATCTCCGGCAGCGCGGTCAGCGCGCAGTCGCAGCGCCTGAACGTGGTGGCCAGCAACCTGGCCAATGCCGACGCGGTGGCCGGCCCCGACGGCCAGCCCTACAAGGCGCGCCAGGTGGTGTTCCAGACCGTGGCGCTCGACGGCGAGACCGGCGCCGGCGTGCGCGTGGACTCGGTGACCGAGAACCAGACGCCCGGTCGCAAGGTGCACGAGCCCGCCAACCCGATGGCCGACGCCCAGGGCTACGTGACCCATTCGAACGTGAACGCGGTGGAGGAGATGGTCAACATGATCTCGGCCTCGCGCTCCTACCAGAACAACGTCGAGGTGATGAACACGGCCAAGAACCTGCTGCTCAAGACGCTGCAGATCGGCCAGTGACCGCCACCCCACCGCACATCCTTCTTCCGGACGCCCGCGCATGACCTCCACCGCCGCCACCTCCAACCTCACCGGCACCACCTACGTGCCGAGCTCGAGCGCGGACAGCAAGTCGATCTCCGCCAGCGGCACCGCCGAGGCGCAGGACCGCTTCCTCAAGCTGCTGGTCGCCCAGCTCGCGAACCAGGATCCGATGAATCCGATGGACAACGCGCAGATGACCTCGCAGATCGCGCAGATCAACACGGTCACGGGCATCCAGCAGCTCAACGACACGATGAAGAACATGAACACCCAGATGTCGGCCATGCAGGTGCTGCAGGCCGGCAACCTGGTGGGCCATGGCGTGCTGACCGAGGGCAACCAGTTGGCCTTCGACACCACGGCCAAGACCGCGGTCGGTGCGATCGAGCTGCCGGCCAAGGCCAGCAACGTGAAGATCCAGGTCACCACGGCCGGCGGCCAGGTCATCGACACCGTCTCGCTCGGCGAGCTCGAGGCGGGCCAGCACGGCTTCACGCTCGATTCCTCCACGTACCCGGCCGACACGCCGCTGCAGTTCAAGGTCATCGCCACCAACGGCAGCGAGAAGGTCGATGCCGTGGCGCTGATGCGCGACAAGGTGGTGGCCGTGGGCAGCGACGCCAGCGGCGGCCTCACGCTCACGCTGCTGACCGCGGGCAAGACGCCCTACGCCAACGTGCACGCCGTTCTCTGACAGACACCCCTTCCCATCCAGCACACAGGAGCCACTCCATGAGCTTTCAACAGGCACTCTCGGGTCTCAACGCCGCCAGCCGCAGCCTCGACGTGATCGGCCACAACATCGCCAACGCGGGCACCACCGGCATGAAGTCCTCGCGCGCCGAGTTCGCCGAGATCTACGCCAGCTCGGCCGGCGCCATCGGCGGCACCAACGTGGGCCTGGGCGTGGGCGTGGCCGATGTCTCGCAGCAGTTCTCGCAGGGCTCGCTGTCGATCACCGGCAACGACCTCGACGTGGCCATCAACGGCGGCGGCTTCTTCCAGGTGAAGGCGCCCGACGGCTCCACCGCCTACACCCGCGCCGGCAACTTCAAGCAGGACAAGCAGGGCAACATCATCACCAACAGCGGCGCGCAGGTGATGGGCTATGCCACCGACGCCAACGGCGTGCGCCAGAGCTACGACGCGATCCCGCTGAAGCTGCCCACCGGCGCGCCCATTCCGGCCAAGCAGACCACCAAGATGGCGGCCGAGATCACGCTCGACGCCAGCGCCGTGGTCGCCTCCACCGCCACGCCGCCGACACCGATCCGCACCTACGGCACCTCGCTGACCGCCTACGACGCGCAGGGCCTCGAGGTGCCGGTCGGCCTGTACTTCCAGAAGACCGCCAACAACAGCTGGAACGTCTACACCAGCGTGAACGGCAGCGACCCTGCGGCCTCCACGCCGTTCCAGCTCAACTTCAACGCCGACGGCAGCCTGAACACCACCACCTCGACGGTGCCCGCGATCACGCTGTCCTCGCCCAACGACCCGACGCGCACCTTCACCGCCTCGCTGGACCTGAGCAAGATGACCCAGGTCAACGCGCGCTTCGCGGTCTCGGACCTGACGCAGGACGGCTACACCGCCGGCCAGCTCACCGGCATCAAGATCGAGGACACCGGCGTCATCACCGCCACCTACTCGAACGGCCAGACCCAGGCCGCGGGCCAGGTCGCGCTGGTGAACTTCCGCAACGCCCAGGGCCTGGCGCCCAGCGGCTCGGGCTACTGGGTCGAGACCGCCGCCTCGGGCCAACCGGTGCGCGGCGCGCCCGGCGAGGGCACCTTCGGCCAGTTGCGCTCGGGCGCGCTGGAGGAATCGAACGTCGACCTCACGGCCGAGCTGGTCAACATGATGAGCACGCAGCGCGCCTACCAGGCCAATGCGCAGACCATCAAGACGCAGGACCAGGTCATGTCCACGCTGATCAACCTGCGCTGACCGGACGCACCGGAAGCGACGCGCGATGGACCGCCTGATCTACACCGCCATGAGCGGCGCGAGCGCCGCGGCGCAGCGCCAGAGCGTGCTCGCCAACAACCTGGCGAATGCCTCGACCCAGGGCTTTCGCGCCGAGCTCTCGACCTTTCGCGCCGTGCCGCTGCGCGGCGACGGCGCCAGCACGCGCGTGTTCGCGATGGAAGCCACCTCGGGCCACGACGACAAGCCCGGCGCGATCCAGCGCACCGGCCGCGCGCTCGACATGGTGGCGCAGGGCAGGAGCTGGTTCGCGGTGCAGGGCCTCGACGGCACCGAGGCCTACACCCGCGCCGGCGCCTTCCAGGTCTCGCCCGAAGGCACGCTGATGACCAGCTCGGGCCTGCCGCTCTTGTCCGACGGCGGCGCGCCGATCGACGTGCCGCCGGGCTCGGAGCTGTCGGTGGGCAGCGACGGCACGGTCAGCGCCAAGACCGGCGACCAGCCCTCCTCCACCCTGGGCCGCCTCAAGCTGGCCACGCCCACGGCCGACGATCCGCTGCGCCGCGGCGAGGACGGCCTGTTCCGCACCGCCTCGCAGGAGCCGCTGCCCTCGGACGCCACCGCGCGCGTGGAAACCGGCGCGCTCGAGGGCTCGAACGTGAACCCGATCGAGACCATGGTCGGGATGATCGCCGCCGCGCGCCAGTTCGACAGCCAGCTGCGCCTGCTGCAGTCCGCGCAGGATTCCGACAAGTCGGCCGCGCAGTTGCTCAACGTCCAGGGCTGATGCCCATCGCAAGAGAAAGACCCTCGCCATGATCAATTCGCTCTGGATCTCCAAGACCGGCATGGAAGCCCAGCAGACCCAGCTGGACGTGATTTCGCACAACCTCGCCAACGTCTCGACCACGGGCTACAAGCGCGCCAACGCGGTGTTCGAGGACCTGATGTATCAGAACCTGCGCCAGGTCGGCGCCAACAGCACCGAGCAGTCGCAGCTGCCCACCGGCCTGCAGCTGGGCCTGGGCGTGCGCACGGTCGCCACCAGCCGCTCGTTCTCGCAGGGCAGCATGCAGCAGACCAACAACCAGTTCGACCTGGCGATCAAGGGCAACGGCTTCTTCCAGGTCACGCAGCCCGACGGCACCATCGGCTACACGCGCGACGGCTCGTTCCAGGTCGATGCGCAGGGCCGGCTGGTCACCTCCTCGGGCCTGCCGGTGGCCAACGGCATCACGGTGCCCGCCACCGCGACCAGCGTCAGCATCTCGAGCGACGGCACGGTCTCGGCCACGCTGTCGGGCAATGCCACGCCGCAGAACATCGGCTCGCTGGCGATCGTCAACTTCATCAATCCGGCCGGCCTCGAGCCGCTGGGCGAGAACCTCTATGCCGAGACCGCCGCCTCGGGCCAGCCCAACGGCGGCACCGCGGGCACCAACGGCCTGGGCACGGTGATGCAGGGCTTCCTCGAGACCTCGAACGTGAACGTGGTGCAGGAGCTGGTCTCGATGATCCAGACGCAGCGCGCCTACGAGATGAACTCCAAGGCCATTCAAACCAGCGACCAGATGCTGCAGAAGCTGGGGCAGCTGTGAGACTTCCACTGTTTCGCGCGGTCTTCGCCGCCCTCGCCCTCGTCGTGGCCGGCGGTTGCACCACGCTGGCCAACACGCCGCAGGTCGAGATGCCCTCGACCGCGCCGCCGCCCGTGAGCGCCTCGCCGATGGCGGCCGTGCCGCGCCAGGCCACGGGCAGCCTGTTCCGCACCGCGAGCTACCGGCCGCTGTTCGAGGACCGGCGCGCGCGCATGATCGGCGACACGGTGACGATCTCGATCGTCGAGAACGTGAGCGCGAGCCAGAAGTCGACCTCGACCATCGGCAAGACCAGCAGCATCGACACCGGCATCGCGGCCCTGCCCTTCTTCGCCGCCAACTCCTTCGGCCGCGCCAGCGCCAATGCCGAGTCGGCCCACAACTTCGCGGGCAAGGGCGGCACCGAGAGCGCCAACACCTTCCAGGGCTCGATCACGGCGACGGTGATCGACGTGCAGCCCAACGGCCACCTGGTGGTGACCGGCGAGAAGCAGATCGGCGTGAACCAGAACGTGGACGTGCTGCGCTTCTCGGGCACCATCGATCCGCGCTCGATCCAGGCCGGCAGCAACGTGCTGTCGACGCAGGTGGCGAACGTGCGCGTCGAGTCGCGCGGCCGCGGCGCGCAGCAGGAATCGCAGGTCATGCCCTGGCTGGGCCGCTTCTTCATGAGCGTGCTGCCGTTCTGAGGATGCACGACGCCATGGCCCTTTCACCGAAGCACCGCCTGCGCCGTCGGCTCGCCGCCTTCTCGTTCGGCGTGGCCGGCATGCTGCTGCTCGCGCTCGGCCCCGCGCAAAAGGCGCATGCGCTGCGCATCAAGGAAGTCGCCGCCGTGCAGGGCGTGCGCAGCAACCAGCTCACGGGCTACGGCCTGGTGGTCGGGCTCGACGGCACCGGCGACCAGACCACGCAGATGCCCTACACCACGCAGAGCGTGGCGAACTACCTGCAGCAGCTGGGCATCACGCTGCCCGACAACCGCGCCTCGCAGCTGCAGCTGAAGAACGTGGCGGCGGTGATCGTCACGGCGCAGCTGCCGGCCTTCGCGCAGCCGGGCCAGCAGCTCGACGTCAACGTCTCCTCGATGGGCAATGCCAAGTCGCTCAAGGGCGGCACGCTGGTCGCCACGCCGCTGCGCGGTGCCGACGGCGAGATGTACGCGCTCGCGCAGGGCAACATGGTGGTGGGCGGCGCCGGCGCCTCGGCCGCCGGCAGCAAGGTGCAGATCAACCACCTGAGCGCGGGCCGCGTGCCCAACGGCGCGCAGGTGGAACGCAGCGTGCCCTCGCCGCTGCTCGATGGCGACAGCGTGAACCTCGACCTCAACGCGGTCGACTTCCAGACCGCGCGCCGCGTGGCCCAGGCCATCGACCGCAAGCTCGGCACCGGCACCGCGCGCGCCATGGACGGCCGCACGGTGCAGGTGCGCGCGCCCACCGACGCCAATGCGCGCGTGAACTTCATCGCCGAGCTCGAGGAGCTCACGCTCGAGGCCAGCACGCCCGCGGCCAAGGTGGTGATCAATGCGCGCACCGGCTCGATCGTGCTGAACCAGGCCGTGACGCTCGGCCCCTGCGCCATCGCGCACGGCAACCTGTCGGTCACGATCAGCTCGGCGCCGGTGATCAGCCAACCCGCGCCGCTGTCGGGCGGGCGCACCGTGGTGGCCGAGCAGGCCTCGATCCAGATCAAGCAGGAGCCCGGCACCATGATCCAGGTGCCGGCCGCGCCGCTGCTGGCCGACGTGGTGCGTGCCCTCAATTCGCTGGGCGCCACGCCGCAGGACCTGCTCGCGATCCTGCAGGCCATCAAGGCCTCGGGCGCGCTCAACGCGGAACTCGAGGTGATCTGATGTCGATGCAGACCTCGCTGTCCGCGATGTCCATGTCGCCCTCGACCGGCCAGGGGCTGGCGGCCGATGCGCGCTCGCTCGACGCGCTCAAGCTCGCGGCCAACGGCAACGACCCGAAGGCGGTGCGCGAGGCGGCCAAGCAGTTCGAGTCGCTGTTCATGCGCGAGCTGATCAAGAGCATGCGCGAGGCGACCATGAAGTCGGGCCTGCTCGACAGCGACGGCGAGAAGCTCGGCACCGACCTGCTCGACCAGCAGTTCGCGGTGCAGCTCTCGGGCCTGCCCGGCGGCCTCACCGACGCGATCACGCGCCAGCTCACGCAGCAGATGAGCGGCACCGCGAAGGCCCCGACCATCGCGCTGGGCGCCGAGGCCGCGCGCATCAAGCCGGCGGCCAACCAGCGCAGCTTCGTCGAGCAGCACGACGATGCGGCCGAGCGCGTGTCGCGCGAGACCGGCATCCCGGCCAGCTTCATGATCGGCCAGGCCGGCCACGAGACCGGCTGGGGCCGCAGCGAGATCCGCCACCGCGACGGCAGCCCCTCGCACAACCTGTTCGGCATCAAGGCCGGCGGCAGCTGGACCGGCCCCACCGTGGCCGTGACCACCACCGAATACATCGGCGGCAAGCCGCGCAAGGTGACGGCGCGCTTTCGCGCCTACGACTCCTACGAGGAGTCGTTCCGCGACTACGCGCGCCTGATCGGCAACTCGCCGCGCTACGAGAAGGCGCGCGCCAGCGTGAGCTCGGTCAGCGCCTACGCGAGCGAACTGCACCGCGCCGGCTACGCCACCGACCCGGCCTACGCGGCCAAGCTCAGCCGCGCGATCCACACCACGCTGAAGATCCAGCGCACCTGAACCGCACAGGCCAGTCCCCGAGAAAGATCCCGCCATGAGTCTGCTCAACGTCGGCGCCCGCGCCCTGCTCGCGAACCAGGTCGCGCTGTCGACCACCGGCCACAACATCGCCAACGCCAGCACCGTCGGCTATTCGCGCCAGACCGCCGTGATGGGCCAGGTCGCGGGCCAGTACACCGGCAGCGGCTACATCGGCAAGGGCGTCGAGGTCACGACCATCGAGCGCGCCCACAACGAGTTCCTCACGCGCCAGGCCGCGGCCGCGCAGTCGGTGCAGGCCATGGACGCCACGCGCGCGGCGCGCCTGTCCTCGCTCGAGGACATCTTCAAGGGCGGCAAGACCGGCCTGGGCGCGGCCGTGTCGGACCTGCTCAACGCCTTCTCCGACATCGCGAGCGCGCCGACCGACGTGACGGCGCGCAACGTGGTGCTCACGCGCGCCGACGAGATGGCCGCGCGCATGCGCGATGCCCAGACCCGGCTCGACGACCTGCAGAAGGGCGTGAACTCGCAGCTCGGCGACGCGGTGCGCAGCATCAACGGCCTGGCCGCGCGGCTGGCCACGCTCAACGAGCAGATCGCGCGTGCCAGCGGCGGCGGCCAGAGCCCGAACGACCTGCTCGACCAGCGCGACCAGCTGCTGCGCGAGCTCAACCAGCAGGTGCAGACCACCACCGTGCAGGCCGACGACGGCTCGCTCAGCGTGTTCGTGGGCAGCCAGGCGCTGGTGCTGGGCAACAAGGCGGCGCAGGTCGCGATGAGCACCGACGACGCCAACCAGAGCAAGCTGACGCTGATGCGCAGCGGCCTCTCGACCACCATCGACGAGGCCACGCTCGGCGGCGGCGCGGTCGCGGGCCTGCTGCGCTTCCAGAACAGCGACCTGGCCGAGGCGCGCGACGGCCTGGGCCGCATGGCGCTCACCCTGACGACCGAGATCAATGCCCAGCACCGGCTCGGCGTGGACCTCGACGGCAAGGCCGGCGGTGACTTCTTCAAGCCGATCGCGATCCCCGATGCCATGGGCGCCGCGAGCAACACCGGCAACGCGGTGATCGGCGCCACGGTGTCCAACACCTCGGCGCTCGCGGCCTCGAGCTACCAGGTCAAGTTCGGCGCGGGCGGCAGCATCGAGGTGCAGCGGCTGTCGGACGGCAAGACCACCAGCTTCGCGGGCCCGATGCCGATCGAGATCGACGGCCTCAAGCTCGACCTGAAGTCGGGCAGCGCGGCCGAGGGCGACAGCTTCGTGCTCAAGCCCTATGCCTCGGCCGCCGGCGACATGGCCACCGTGCTGCGCTCGGCGCGCGGGCTGGCCGCGGGCAGCCCGGTCGAGGCGCGCGTGGGCACCGGCAACACCGGCGGCATGGCGGTCGGCAGCCTGGCAGCGACCTCGGCCAATGCCAACCTCAACCAGCCGGTCACGCTGACCTTCAACGGCGCGGGCGGCTTCGACGTGTCGGGCAACGGCACCGGCAACCCGACCAGCGTGCCCTACGTGGCGGGCCAGCCGATCAGCTACAACGGCTGGACCATCGTGCTGTCGGGCACGCCCAAGGCCGGCGACACGATCACCGTGCAGGCCGCCACCACCGCCTACGGCGGCAGCAACGCCGGCAATGCGCAGGCGCTGCTGGCACTGCGCGACAAGACGGTGTTCGACGGCGCCCCCATGACCGACGGCTATGCCGCGCTGATGGCGCAGGTCGGCGTGCGTTCGCAGAGCGCGCAGTACGCGGCCGAGATCTCGGGCTCGATCGCCACCTCGCTCGAGACCGACCGCACCAGCCAGGCCGGCGTGAACCTCGACGAGGAAGCCGCCAAGCTGCTGCAGTACCAGCAGGCCTACCAGGCCTCGTCCAAGATGATCCAGATCGCGCAGAGCATCTTCGATTCGCTGCTGCAGAACATGAACTGACCCGGGAGACAGGAAGAACCATGACAGCCACCCGCCTCGCCAGTGCCACCACCTACGACAACGCGGTGCGCCAGCTCACCACGCGCCAGTCCCAGCTCTCGAAACTGCAGGAACAGCTCAGCGCCAGCAAGAAGGTGCTGCGCCCGAGCGACGACCCGACCGGCGCGGCGCAGGCCGAGCGCGCCATCACGCGCATGGCGCGCGTCAGCACCGACCAGCGCGCGCTGGAACTGCAGCGCAACGCGGTCTCGACCGCCGAGTCGACCCTGGGCAGCGCGACCGCGGCCATGGCCGAGTTCCGCACGCTGGTGGTGAACGCCGGCAATGCCACGCTGTCGGCGGCCGACCGCGCCACCATCGCGCAGCGCCTGACCACACTGCGCGGCCAGCTGCTCGGCTATGCCAATGCGCAGGACAGCAACGGCCAGTCGCTGTTCGGCGGCCTGGGCAGCACCGCGGCGCCCTTCGTCGACAACGGCAGCGGCGTGCGCTTCGACGGCATCGCGGGCCAGGCCGGCGCCGCCAGCGACACCGCCATCCCCTCGATGCTCGACGGCTACGGCACCTGGATGGACGTGCCCACCGGCAACGGCGTGTTCACCGTGAGCCAGGCGGCCGGCACGCGCAACGTCTACAGCGACGCCGGCAAGGTGGTCGATCCCTCGGCGCTGACCGGCCACGGCTACCGCGTCGCGTTCAGCGTCGCCAACGGCGTGACCACCTACGACGTGATCGACACCACCACGCAGGCCACGCTCAAGTCGGGTCAGCCCTACACCGCGGGCCAGGCGATCGAGTTCGCCGGGATCTCGCTCACGGCCAGCGGCGTGCCGGCCGACGGCAATGCTTTGACCGTCGCGCCCAGCGGCAAGACCAGCCTGTTCGGCGTGCTCGACCAGGCGATCGCGGGCGTGAAGGACGGCAGCAACAGCAGCGGCCAGCTGGCGCAGAACGTGGCGCAGTCGCTGGTGCAGATCGACGCCGCGAGCGCGCGGCTGTCGGCCTCGCGCGGCCGCGCGGGCGACCTGCTGAACCAGGTCGACAGCATCTCCGACCGCCAGTCCTCGCGCAGCCTGCAGCTCGAGGCCGACCGCTCGCGCGCCGAGGACCTCGACACGATCCAGGCACTGTCCGACTTCAAGACCCAGCAGACCGCCTACTCCGCGGCCCTCGGCTCCTATGCCGAAATCCAGAAACTCTCGCTGTTCAACTTCATCGGCTGACGCGGCGTGACCGCCCTTTCGTTCTTTCTCTCCTTCTCGTCTTCATGTCTCAATCGGTCCTCGGCAGCCTGACCTTCGGCTACCGCCCGTTCTGGAACCGGCCGCGCGCGCTCGCGGGAGTCCAGCTGTTCGTCCACGAGGACCGCCAACGCATCGACGGGCGCCACCTGCTGCGCACGCTGGCCGAGACCTGGAACGCCGATTCGCCGACCTTGCTGCTGTCGATCCAGACGCCCGAGTTCCTGCGCGACATCGCGAGCAACGCCGAGGCGGCCGGGCCGATGCTCGAGATTCCGCTCGGCTGGATGCAGGACGCCGGCCTGCGCCCCGCGGTGCGCGCCGCTGCCCGCCGCGGCGTGCGCATGGTCGCGAGCGGCGTGCCGACCCAGATCCCCGATGCCGAGGCCGCGCCCTGGTTCGAGCGCCGGCTGCTGCGGCTGGCACCGGAAGACGCGATGGACGCGCTGCGCCTGGCGCAGGTGGAGCGCGACACCACGGTGTTCGACCGCGGCATGACGCACCCCGGCGAGAGCAGCCCGGTGCGCCCCGATGCGCTGATCGACGGCGTGGCCAGCCGCGCGCTGGCCGAGCATGCGCTCGACCAGCAGAACGCCTGGGCCGTGGCCGGCTGGCCCAGCGAGGACGTGCTGCACGGCTACGGCGGCCAGCCGCTGCCGCCGACGCGGCGCGCCATCGTGCGCGTGATGAACGCGATCGACGCCGAGGAATCGCTCGAGCGCATCGACCAGCTCGTGAGCCGCGAGGCGGCGCTGGTCTATGCGCTGATGCTCTACCTGAACTCGCCGGGCCTGGGCCTGCCGAACCGCGTGGCTTCGCTGCGCCACGGCTTCATGATGATCGGCTTCCAGCGCCTGAGCACCTGGCTGTCGCAGCAGTTGCCGACCGCCAGCGAGGACGCCAACCTGCGCCCGCTCAACACCTCGATGGCGATGCGCGGCCACCTGGTCGCGCAGCTGATGGACGCCGGCATCGAGGACGACCTCAAGCGCGAGGTCTACCTCTGCGGCCTGTTCTCGCAGCTCGACCTGGTGATGGGCGAGCCGCTGCGCACCAGCTTCGGCCGCATCCCGCTGACCGACCGCATCGTGGCCGCGACCATCGCGCAGAACGGCCCCTACGCGCCCGCGCTGCAGCTCGCGACCGCGCTCGAATCGAGCAACCCGACCGCGCTGCGCAACCTGCGCCGCACCCATGCGGTCGATGCCGAGGAAGTCAACCGCGCGCTGCTGCGGATGATCGCCGCGGGCGGCTTCTAGGCGAGCCCTCCTCCATTGGGAGGAGTCCGCTCTTTTTTGCCTGCCGACCCGCTTTTTTCCTCAAGTCTTCCGCCGCCGCGCCGAAAAAGCGGACATGCGGCCCCACGTGGCCGCGCCCAGGAACCGGAGAACAGCATGTCGAGCATCCCGCAACGACTTTTCATCCACGGCCCCCGGGCCTGAAGGCCATCCGTGTCCAGTTCGGCATCGTCGTTGGCCCTCGATCTCAACGCCCGCCCGCCGGGCTACTGCAGCGCCGCGCGCGCGCTGACCATCAACCGCCTCCAGCAGCCGGCCACCCAGGCCAGCAACGATGCCTCGGCGGTGCTCGACTTCGCCGCCAGCTGCCCCGCCTTCACCATGGCCTTCCAGCCCATCGTCGACGTCGACAAGGGCGAGGTCTACGCGCACGAGGCGCTGGTGCGCGGCATCCATGGCGAAGGCGCCGGCCACATCCTCGGACTGGTGCATGCGCGCCACCGCGTCGAGTTCGACCGCGCCTGCCGCGCCAAGGCGATCGAGCTCGCGGCCGGGCTGCGCATGGCCTCGCGGCTGAGCCTCAACGTGATGCCCAACGACACCGGGCGCCAGGGCGAATGCTTCCAGAGCGCGGTCGAGACCGCCGAGCGCTTCGGCTTTCCGAAGGAGCGGCTGATCTTCGAGGTGACCGAGTCGGAGCGCGTCGAGGACCTGCCGCACCTGGTGAAGGCTTTCGAGATGCACCAGCAGCACGGCTTCTCCTCGGCCATCGACGACTTCGGCGCCGGCTTCGCGGGCTTCGAGCTGTTCGTCGCGCTCAGGCCGCACATCGTCAAGCTCGACATGGAGCTGATCCGCAACATCCACACCGACGGCGTGCGCCGCGCCGTGGTCAAGGGCTTCGTCTCGACCTGCGGCGAACTCGGCATCCACGTGGTGGCCGAGGGCGTGGAGATCATGGAAGAGGTGACGGCGCTGCGCGAGCTCGGCATCCGGCTGTTCCAGGGCTACCTGTTCGCGCGGCCGGTGGTCGAGACGCTGCCGGCCGTCAATTGGGAGTGGGAGCAGCGCTTCGACTAGGGCCTGTTAACACTATTCAAGGGGTCGCGTTGCCCCGCAAAGGGGCTGGATGCAAGGCGCCCGCGCGCAGCAAGGCTGATGCCT
>Ga0209902_100712_pt1 | contig 28102 bp, 32 predicted proteins | sample FECB27metaG_FD_188304 | JGI IMG/M metagenome (GOLD analysis project Ga0209902, IMG submission 188304) | Cyanobacterial communities from the Joint Genome Institute, California, USA - FECB-27 (SPAdes) (version 2) | ecosystem: Environmental > Aquatic > Thermal springs > Hot (42-90C) > Microbial mats...
GGCGGTGCGCGGGGCGGGCGGCGCCCACGGGCGCGGCGCCGAGCCGTCATCCCCGGCCACGCGCGGCGGCGCGCCTCCCGGCCGGGCGGCGGCCGGCGTGGGCCGCCGCCGCCCGACGGAGGGCCCGCCTCCCCCGCCTCAGAAGTGCCAGGCGAGGCTGACGGTCGGGCCGTGCATGGTGGTGTCGTAGCGGAAATTGTTGCCGTTCGAGCGGTTCTGGTAGTCCTCGTAGAGATAGCGGTAGCCGATGGCAGACGAGATCGCCGGCGTCCACCTGTAGCCGACGCCGAGATAGCCGCTGCTCGACAGCTCCGAGCCGACGCCGAAGCCGCCGATGTCGGCGATGGCGTTGACGAACCACTTGTCATCGATCGCCCAGTGCGCGGCGAAGCCGACCGTCGGATCGACCCAGCTCTCGGTGCCGCTCGCCTTGCGCGACGGCAGGCGGGCGGGATGCAGCCGCGCATCGGCCGTCAGCTGCACGTAGCGGACACCGCCGGTGACGGCCACCTCGACGTTCGGAACATTCAGCGGCAGGACGTAGCCGACGGCGCCGCTGGCGACCACCTCGGTGAGCTCGGCGCTGAGCTTGCTGCGCCCGAAGCGGCCGACCATCTCCTTGTTGGACAGGCGGGCGAGCACGAGGTCGGCCAGGAACAGCCAGTTGCCGTTGCTGGCGGCGAACGAGCCCATCACGGCGCCGTCGAGATCCTCGAGCACGTCCGACAGCGAGGCGTCGACCGGCACCGTCGGCAGGTTGCGGATGCCGAGGTCGCCGTCGACGGCGGTCAGCCAGCCATAGAGCGTCGCCTGGAAGCGCCAGTCCGAGGCCGGCGGGGCGGCGGCGGGCGCCTCCGGCGGCGGCAGCGGCGGTTGCGCCGGCGCGGGGTCGGCGGCGTGCGCCGGGCCGGTGGCGACGAGGGCCGCGAGGGCCGCCGCCACCACCGCACAGGCGGCGCGCCGGGGTTCAGCGCCGGCGGCGGAGGGCACCCGCGCCGGCCACCGCGCTCTGCGGTGCAGCATCGTCCGCTCCCCCTCAGCTCGCCTTGGTGACGGCCGGGATCGGCCACGAGCCGTTGAGGATCGAGGGGTCGTTCTCCTCCGGCCAGTAGAGCCGCAGCATCAGGTTGAAGCGGTCCTTCGGCGCCGGCAGCCAGTTGGCCTCCTTGGCCCCGCCCGGGCTCTCATTCTGGATGTAGATCACGAGGGAGCCGTCGGGCTCGTAGACCGGGTTCGTCCGGAGGCTCATGGCGTAGCGGTTGATCGGGTTGGCGACGAAGAACAGGTTCGCGTCGTACATCGTCAGCGACCAGAAGCCCTTCACCGGCGGCAGCTGGCCGGCCGGGAAGCGCAGCACGTAGGTCTCCGCGCCGGTGTAGTCGTGGCCGTCCTTGTCCTTCAGCGACGTCGGATAGACCGCGTCCTGCGGGCGGTTGGCGCCGAGGCCGATGGCGGTGATCAGCGCGCGCTGCAGGTAGTCGGTGCCGTAGAGGCCGGTCTTGGTGGTGTAGCCCCAGCCGTTGCTGTCCGCGAAGTCGCCGTGGCTGTCCTTGAAGTGCAGCATGATGCGGTCGAAGGAGAGCTGCGGCAGCCGCTTCTCCCAGCGCGCGTCGACCGCCTTGGCGTCGAAGCTCTCGCCGGCGACGAGGCCGATCGCCTTGAAGTGCGCCAGCGCCGGGGCGTCCTTCGGCGCCGGCGGGTTCTTCTTCATGAGGTCGGCGAGGAGGGTGAAGTAGGCCGACGCCGTGAGGCCGTTCACCTGGTCGCGCACCGGCGTCTTCATGTCGACGGTGGGATCGACCGTGCCCGCCGGCGGCACGTCGTCGCTGCCGCGTGCGCGGAGCGGGTAGAGCTTGAACTGATCCTGCAGCGCATGCACCGCCGCATAGTCATCCGGCGTGCCGCTGCAATAGATGCGGCCGAGCATCCAGACGATGCCGGTCGGCGACTTCAGCTGCACCATCCCCTCCGGCACGGTGCCGGACCAGCCGGGGCCGGTGACGAGGTAGGTCGCGGCGCCCGTGCCGGTGGTGCGCGAGCCGGGCACCTGGAAGACCTCGGTCCAGCCGTCGAGGAAGGGCAGCAGGAAGTAGCGGCCCTTCATGTCCGGCACCTCGACCACCCACGGCTCGTCGCCGACGTCGAAGAAGGCGGTGGTGTAGAGCGTGTCGGCGTTCGGCGCGGTGACGTCGCGGAACGTGGCGTCCGGATAGGTGCGCATCTTGTTCAGCGTGCCCATCGGGGCGCGGGTGCCGGCCGGCGCGGCGACATTGGTCATCACCCGGCGCGTCATCTCCATGGTGACGAGCGGATAGCCGTAGACGTAGGCGTCGGAGGCGATCACGAAGTCGTCAGCCCCTTCGACGAGATCGTGGATCGGGCCGTCCCAAGCCCATGCGCGGTTCAGCGTGGTGCCGGCGGCAAGCGCGGTTGCGCCCAGCAGAAGGGCGCGACGAGTCGGATTCATGCAGACATTTCCCCCATGGATAGGCGTATGGGCGGAGTTCTCCCGCCCTTCTTGATTAGGTAACGCGCGGACTAACGACATCCACGACGCGACCTCCCAGACCACTTGCGCACAAGGCGGGCAGTATTTGTCGTTTCCGCGAGCATCCGATCGGCCAGAATACGACCGATCAGCTGGATTCTCGACTTAAGACACGCAGAACCCCCCCGGCGAACGCACGTCAGAAGGTGGTTACCCCACCACTCTACTGTCGCAACCGCCGCACCACGCCGCCTTGCGCGATGTCCGAGGGATAACTTAAGAAAAAGCGTGCCGCTTGCTTTTTGGGGACAGGGGCGGGGAATTTTGACCAGCACACATACCCAGCGCATCGGCCCCCTCGCCGCGCTGCCGCGCCTCCTGAACGAGCTCGGGGTGAGCCTCGAGGAGGCCTGCGCCGGCACCGGCATCGCGCCCGCCGACCTCGTGCCGGACGCGCGTGCGCCCTATCCGGCCCTGGTCGAGCTGCTCGACCGCTCGGCGGCGCTGGCGCGCTGTCCGCACCTCGGGCTGCTGCTCGGCGCGCGCTGCGATCACCGGCCGCTCGGCGTCATCGGCGAGATGATGGCCTGCGCGCCGACGCTCGGCGATGCCTTCCGCGACTATATCGGCGTGCAGATCGGCTATTCGCGCAGCGCCGTGGTCTACCTGCAGCGCAGCGGCGCCGACTACGTCGTCGGCTACGGCCTCTACGACAGCAAGACCGGGCCGAGCCGCCAGGTCCACGACCTCGTCGTCGCGATGGGCTGCAACATGGTGCGCGCGCTCACCGGCGCGCGCGGGCAGGTTCTGCGCGTGCTGGAAAGCGTCGGCCAGCCGGAGACATTGGCCGCACACCGCAGCGTGCTGAAGTCGACCGTGCTGTTCGATCAGGACCAGACGGGGATCGTGCTGTCGGCGCACGACATGGCGCTGCCCCTGCCCGGCCACGATCCGGCGCGGCGGCAGCAGTTGCGGACGGCGATCCGGCAGGCGATGCGGGGCGAGTTCGAGGACGTGGCGGCAAATGTCCGCCACGCTCTCCGCCCGCGCCTGATGCTCGGCGAGACGGGGCGCGATGCCGTCGCCCGCGACCTCGGGATCACGGGCCGCACCCTGGCGCGCCGTCTCGCCCGCGCCGGCACCAGCTTCGAGGCGATCAAGGACGAGGTGCGCTTCACCGTCGCGCGGGAGCTCTTGACGCTGACCCGCCTGCCGATCGGCCGGATCGGCGAGGCGCTCTCCTACTCCGCCAACAGCGCCTTCGATCACGCCTTCACGCGCTGGGCGGGCATGGCGCCGTCGCAGTGGCGATTGGAGCGGGCGCGCGACTGACGCCGGCGACAGCGGGAGACGTCGTCGCCGTCGCGGACGGTGGGCGGAAAGCAGGAGGCCGCCGATTGCCCGGACCCTATCCGGGCGAGAAGTAAGCCCCGCTCACCCCCGTCGCGCCGCGTCGATCGTCGCCACGTCGATCTTGCCCATCTCCAGCATCGCGTCGAAGGCGCGCTTGCCCTCGGCGCCGCCGGCGGCCAGCGCTTCCATCAGCGTGCGCGGGGTGATCTGCCAGGAGACGCCCCACTTGTCCTTGCACCAGCCGCAGGAACTCTCCTGCCCGCCGTTGTCGACGATGGCGTTCCAGTAGCGGTCGGTCTCCGCCTGATCCTCGGTGGCGATCATGAAGGAGAAGGCCTCGCTCTGCTTGAACATCGGCCCGCCATTGAGGCCGAGGCAGGGGACGCCGGCCACCGTGAAGGCCACCGTCAGGACGGTGCCCGCCTTGCCGGAGGGATAGTCGGTGGGCGCGTGGAAGACCTCGCCCATGGCGCTGTCCGGGAAGGTGGCGGTGTAGAAGCGGGCGGCTTCCTCTGCATCCTTTTCGAACCAGAGGCAGATGGTGTTCTTCGACATTGCCATGACGGTGCTCGCTGCTGGGGTTGGGGCAGGCGCGGGTGCATCGGCGGGCGCGTCAAAAGACTGTGCCCGCAACCGGCGACCCGCAGGCGAAGCGCTCCGGGTGTTGGCTCCGGCCGGGCCAGCGGCCCGATGCGTCTTGCTGGGGCAGGATCCTGCCGGCCGACAGTCTCGGCGCGGCGCCGAACGGCTACTCCTTGATGTCGGGTCCGACGAGGCTCGCCAGGTTGCGAAGCGAGTCCTGCCAGCCGAGGTAACAGGCCTCGACGGGAATGGCGTCCGGGATGCCCTCCTGGACGATCGTGAGATCGGTGCCGACGGAGACGGCCTTCAGCGTCACCGTCACCTGCATCTCGCCGGGCAGGCCGGGGGTGTCGAAGGCGTCGGTGTAGCGCAGGCGCTCGCCCGGCACGAGTTCGACATAGCGGCCCCCGAAGGCGTGGCTGTCGCCGGTCGTGAAGTTGCGGAAGCTCATGCGGTGGGTGCCGCCGACCACCGCCTCGAGGTGGTGCACCGTGCAGGCGAAGCCGTCCGGCGGCAGCCACTTGGCGAGCGCGTCCGCCTCCAGGAAGGCGCGGTAGACCTTTTCGGGGCTCGTCGCCAGGACGCGGTGCAACATGACGGTGCCGGGCATGGTCTCGCTCCTCGATCGTGGCTTGCGTGTCCCCCCGAGGACGAGCGAGGCGGAGGCGCGCCGACACGGGCGGCGGATTTTTCCGCACGGGCGCGGTGGCCTCAGACGCCAGCCGCCACCGGCGTGCCGGTACCGCGGCGGCACCATCGCGGCTTGCAAAGCCGCGAACGGCGCTGTCAGAGTGGCGGCCGTCGCCGCGCGCCGCACCGGGGTCGAAGATGGATTGGATGGTCCTGCCGCTGAGGCGCTACGCCACCTTCACGGGGCGCTCGCGGCGAAAGGAATACTGGCTCTACTTCGCGGCGCTCATCGCCGCCGCCTTTCTCGCCATCTTCCTCGACCTGATGTTCATGTTCAGCGACATCGTGGTCGTCCGTCGCGGCGAGACGACGAGCATCCACTATGTGCCTCACAAGGCCCTTTTCCTCCTCACCCTGACGCTCGCCACGCTGATCCCGACCCTCGCCGTCAACGTGCGGCGCCTGCACGACATCGGCCGCAGTGGCTGGTGGCTGCTCATCGCCCTGGTGCCGCTCGTCGGCTGGATCGTTCTCTTCGTTTTCGCCTGCATCGACGGCACCGTCGGCGCGAACCGCTACGGCCCCGATCCGAAGGCGGCGGAGCGGGGGGCCTGGGCGGCGGTGGAGGGCGAGCCGTCCTCCTCCGAGCCCCTGCACACCTGACGCCGGATCAAACCCTCGTCAGAGCGTGCCTCCGAAGCCGCCGCGGCATCCCCCCGTCGCGGCGCATGGACCGGCCCCCTCACACCCCCGCTGCGTTGATCGCCGTCGCCCGCTGGAACGCCGGCCGGGCCTCGCAGCGGTCGAGATAGGCGTCGAAGGTCGGGCGGCTCTCGACGAACTTGAACTGGCGGATGCCGAAGTGCAGGTCGGTGCCGACCATCACGTCGGCGGCGGTGAAGCGGTCGCCCAAGAGCCAGGGGCCGGGCACGAGCGCCTGGTCGAGCACGTCCATCACCGTCTCGTAGTTGCCCCAGCCGGCCATCGACGGGCGGTCGATCGTCCAGCCCATCGCCTTCTGCATGTAGGCGGGCTCGATGCAGGCGGCGGAGAAGAACAGCCAGTGCAGCCAGCGGCCGCGGGCGGGGTCGCCGATCGCCGGCGCGAGGCCGGTGCCGGGGGCGAGGTCGGCGACGTAGGCGCAGAGCGCCGCCGATTCCGCCACCTTCGCCTCGCCGTTCTCGAGCGCCGGCACCTTGCCCATCGGATTGACGGCGAGAAACTCCGGCCGCTTGTGCTCGCCGCTCGCAAGATCGAGCTTCACCCGCTCATAGGGCAGCCCCGCCTCCTCGAGCATCCACAGCGCCCGCATCGAGCGGGTATTGGGGGACCAGTAGAGCTTCATATGACACCTCCCTCAGCGCAGCGTATCGAACATAAAGGGAACAAAATGTCCTGTCCGGTTGGTCCGCGAGAGCATCGGCCTTGACGTTTCCCGCGGAGATGCCGACGAGTCTCTGGCAATCCGCACGACAAGGGTGTGCAGGAATGGCGCCTGACGAGCGAGCCGTCAAAATTCTGCTCAACGCCTACTGGACCCCGGCCGGATGGCGGCGGCAGCCAGCGTTCCAGCCGGACGACTTCGCCTATGCGAAGGCGAAGGGCCTCGTGTTCGACCCCGTCGGTCTCACGCATGACGACGCCGTGTCGATGGCGATTTCGAGCCGGGAGGCCGTCTCGCAAGAGCAGGTCGTGGCGGCATTTGTCAGTAGCCTGAGCTCACGGCGACTCGACCTCAGGTCCGCGCTTGGCAGCTACGCTGTCGTTCGCAACCTGAACTCCCACCGGCCACCCCCCGATAGCTCAAGATGCCAAATCTGCGGAGCGGAAGACCGCCCGAGTGTCGACCTCAATGTTCTCAATTTTGAACGTCTCAAGTGGGGCGGCGTTCGGCACGAACAATTAGCTTATGCCGGGTTTGACCTAAGCCAATTGGCGAGATTGAGCCCCATCAAACCTACGGGCAAAGACTGGGATATACTGCGATCCATCCTCGAGGCTACACGTGCACTGCCGTCCGATGCAAAGCTGGCAAGCCTTGTGAGGGTCCTAGGCCCGATACTCCCGTCGAACGGCGACGAGCGTCGCGTGCTGATATCGATCCTCGGGTTCTGCGGCATTCTTGTCGACGTGACGCTCCCCGATTTCCGCCGCAGTTTTGTCCCCAGCCATAGCAGGGTTCACCCAGCACACCGCACGAACGACTGGCCTTATCCGGTGCAGTGGTGGACCGGCGCGTGCGGCGTGCGAGAGAAAGCTATTGCGGACTGGTTCCCAGGTTTTGAGCACAGCGAATAGGAGCGCCTACCTCGCGCCCCCGCCGAGCTAACCCCGCCACGTCACCGCCGCCACGCCGGCGCCGATCAGAAGCGAGCCACCCACCCGGTTCACCGCCCGCTGCACCGACGGGCGGCGGATCTGGGTGCGGGCGGCGGAGGCGGCGAGCGCGTAGGCGAGCGCGTTCAGCGACGCGAGCGTCACGAAGGTCGCCTCCAGCACGATCATCTGCGGGGCGAGCGGCGCGGAAAGGTCGAGGAACTGCGGCAGGAAGGCGACGAAGAAGACGAGGCTCTTCGGGTTGAGCGCCGTCACCACATAGGCGTGGCCGAACATCCGCCAGGGCCGCAGCGCGGGGCCGGCGACGTCGCCCCCGGCTTCGCTGCCCGTGCCGGCGCCCGCCTCGGCGCCGAGCATCGGCGGCGCGCGCCAGAGCTTGATGCCGAGCCAGACGAGGTAGGCGGCGCCGAGCCACTTCAGCGCCGTGAACAGCATCGCCGAGGTGGCGAGCAGCGCGCCGAGGCCGAGCATCGAGCACGTCATGGCCGTGAAGTCGCCGAGCGCCACGCCGGCGACCGTCGACAGCGCGGCGCGGCGGCCGTGGCCGAGGGCATAGGAGACGACGATCAGGATCGTCGGGCCGGGAATGGCGAGCAGGATCGCCGAGGCGGCGACGAAGGCGAGCCAGAGCTCGAGCGACATGGAAAGGGCTCCGCGTGAGGTGCGGAGGCGAGCAAGCTCCGGTTCGCCGGCGAAGGCAAGAGGCCGCCGCCATCACCGCGCGGTGAGAAGGCGGCCGACGGTCACCCGGTCCCCGACCACCCGCGGCCCAGCCGCCGGCTCGCAGCCATCGGGCGACGATCGGCCGGCGCGTCACTCAGTCGTTGCCGAAATACTCGCTGCGGGCGACGAGGGCGTCGTCGCGGTGCTGGTTGGCGAGCACCGTCCGGCAGTCGACATAGTCGGCACTGCCCGGCTGGTAGCCCTGGCCGACACAGACCGCGTCGTCGCGCCCGCCGACCTCGCCGGTGGTGGTGCAGCCGGCGAGCAGGGCTGCCGCAGCCGCGACCATGAGGCCGCCAGCGAGGCGACGAAGGGGAAGGCTACGCGTCGGCACGGCTACTCCTCGGTTTGAAGGCGCGTGTCCCGGATGGCACGGGCCAGCCGGCCGCCGGCCGGGATCGCGCGCGGCGGGCGCACGCCCAACGATGATCACGCCCACCCGCCGTCGACGATGAATTCCTGGGCGGTGATGGCGCGCGCCGCGTCGGAGGCGAGGAACAGCGCCATGTCGGCGACGTCGGCGGGGCCGATCTCGAGGTCGAGGCACTGGCCCTCGCGGCGCTCCTCGTCGGCCTCCGGCGTCAGCCAGAGCTCCTTCTGGCGCTCCGTCAGGATCCAGCCGGGCAGCAGCGTGTTGACGCGGATGCGGTCGCGGCCGAAGTCGCGGGCGAGGCCGCGCGTCAGCCCGTGCACGGCGGCCTTCGCCATCGTGTAGGCAGGCATGCCGCCTTGGCCGAGCCGCCACGAGATCGAGCCGAAATTGACGATCGCACCGCCGCCGCGCCGCTGCATCTGCGGGATCGCCGCCTGGGCGGCGAAGAACATCGGCCGCTGGTTGATCGCCATGCGCCCGTCCCAGTACTCCGGCGTGACGTCGAGCACGGCGTGGCGCTCGTCGTTGGCGGCGTTGTTCATGAGGACGGCGACGTCGCCGAACTCGGCGCCGGCCCGCGCCACCGCCGCCTTCAGCGCCGCGACGTCGCGGATGTCGCAGGGGATGAACAGCGGCGCGCCGCCGGCGCTGTCGGCAAGTCGCGCCACCAGCGCCCGGCTCGGCTCCTCGGCGATGTCGACGAAGGCGACGCGGGCGCCCTGGCCGGCGAAGCCCTCGGTGAGGGCGGCGCCGATGCCGCTGCCGCCACCGGTGATGAAGACGGTCTTGCCTTCGAGGTCGGGGTAGATGGCCGGCCGGTGCATGGAGGCTCCCAGGATGATGTCGCAGGCCTCACCCAATCGCGGAGGAGGACCGTTGGTTGCGGCGCATCTTTGATCCGTTCGCGCGCGGGCGACAAGGCGGCCGGCGCGGCCCGTCGCCATGTCGGCGTCAAGAAACGGGATGCCCGTCGCCGCTTCCGCCCTTAGGGTGCGCCGTTCCTCAATGCTGGTGCCGTTTTTGCCCCCTTCGCCCTCGCCCGCCGCCTTTGCCCTCCGCCCGCTCAGCCTCGCCGACTGGGGGCTGCTGGTGCTGCTGTCGCTCCTGTGGGGCGGCTCGTTCTTCTTCGTGGGCGTTGCGGTGACGGAGTTGCCGCCGCTCGTCATCGTCGCCGCGCGCGTGCTGATCGCGGCGCTGGCTCTGCATCTCGTGCTGCGGATCGGCGGCGAGCGGCTGCCGACGACGGCCGCCGCGATCGGCGCGTTCGCGCTGATGGGGGTGTTCAACAACGCCATCCCGTTCACGCTGCTGGTCTGGGGCCAGAGCCACATCGCGAGCGGACTGGCCGCCATCCTCAACGCCACGACGCCGCTGTTCACCGTGCTGGTCGCCCATGTCGCCACCACCGACGAGCGGCTGACGCTCGGGCGCATCGCCGGCGTGCTGGTGGGCTTCTCCGGCGTCGTGGCGATGATCGGGCCGGGGGCGCTTGCCGGTGTCGAGGCCGACGTGCTGGCCGAGCTCGCCTGCCTCGGTGCAGCGCTCTGCTACGGGTTCGCCACCGTGTTCGGACGGCGCTTTCGCCGGCTCGGGCTGTCGCCGGTGCAGACGGCGACCGGCCAGCTCACCGCCTCGACGCTGATCATGGTGCCGATGGCGCTGGTCTTCGCGGCGCCGTGGACGCTGCCGGTGCCGAGCCCGTCTGCGATCGGCGCGGTGGTGGCGCTGGCGCTCGCCTCCACCGCGTTCGCCTACATCGTCTTCTTCCGCATCCTCGCCCGCTCGGGAGCGACGTCGATCTCGCTCGTCACCTTCATGGTGCCGGTGAGCGCCATGCTGCTCGGCACCCTGGTGCTCGGCGAGCGGTTGGCGCCGGAGCACTTCCTCGGCATCGCCCTGATCGGCGCAGGGTTGGCGCTGATCGACGGCCGGCCGCTGAAACGCATCGCGGCGGCCATGGGCCGCCGCGCTCAATAATTCGTCTCGGGATAGCCAGCTCGCCGCTCTAAGCGGTCGAGCGCAGTGGTTACGGGTGCTCGACCCCATCGCTTAGCGTTGGTAAGCGTCTCCGATGAAACTGCGAGATGCTCTATGCCGCTCTACACATTCATCATGACTTACAAGGGCGTGACGAAAGCCTCACAGCACCGGCGGAGCAACTACACCGGCTTCCTCCTCACGCCGATCGCCGCGGCGTTTCCGACTCTCAAACCCGCCTTTGGTGACCTGATGCGGATGAGACCTGAGCCAGTTCCGAACGCCGCGAGGGTCTGGGCCTGCGGCATCAGCATTTCAGGGGAGGCCTTCACGCTGCACGTGATCGAAACGCGCGGCTGAAGACCTCCCCTGCCATAGCACCGACGGAGCGGCGGTAGCCCTCCCTCAGGCGACGAGTTCGATCGTCTTCTTCAGCTTGCCCATCAGCTCGTCGATCTCGCTCTCGCTGATGACCAGCGGCGGCGAGATGGCGATGGTGTCGCCGGTGATGCGCATCATCAGGTTGACGTCGTGGAACGCCTTCTCCAGCGCCGTGTAGGCGCGCAGGCCCGGTGCGCCGGGGATCGGCGCGAGGTCGACGGCGCCGACGAGGCCGATGGTGCGGATGTCTTCCACCAGCGGCAGGCCCTTGATGGTGTCGAACAGCGCGTCGGCGAACGGCGCCTCGAGCGAAGCCGAGCGCTCGAACAGCTTCTCGTCGCGGTAGACGTCGAGGGCGGCGAGGCCGGCGGCGCAGGCGAGCGGGTGCGCCGAGTAGGTGTAGCCGTGGAAGAGCTCGATGACGTGCTCCGGGCCCTGCATGAAGGCGTCGTAGATCGGCTTCGAGCAGAGCACGCCGCCCATCGGCACGGTGCCGGAGGTGACGCCCTTGGCAAAGGTGATGAGGTCGGGCGTGACGCCGAAGCGCTCGGCGGCGAACGCCGTGCCGAGGCGGCCGAAGCCGGTGATGACCTCGTCGAAGATCAAGAGGATGCCGTACTTCGCGGTGATCTCGCGCAGGCGCTTGAGATAGCCCTTCGGCGGCGGCAACACGCCCGTCGAGCCCGCCATCGGCTCGACGATGACGGCGGCGATGGTGTCGGCGCCGTGCAGGGCGACGATGCGCTCGAGCTCGTCGGCGAAGTGGGCGCCGTATTCCGGCTCGCCGCGCGAATAGGCCTGCTTGGAGCGGTCATAGGTGTGCGGCAGGTGGTCGACGCCGGCGAGCATCGCCCCGTACATGCGGCGGTTGGCGACCATGCCGCCGACCGAGATGCCGCCGAAGCCGACGCCGTGGTAGCCGCGCTCGCGGCCGATCAGGCGCGTGCGCTGGCCCTCACCGCGGACGCGGTGATAGGCGAGCGCGATCTTCAGGGCGGTGTCGACGGCCTCCGAGCCGGAGTTGCCGAAGAACACATGGTCGAGATTGCCCGGCGCCATCGCGGCGATACGGCTCGCGAGCTGGAACGCCTTCGGGTGGCCGAACTGGAACACCGGCGCGAAGTCGAGCGCCTGGGCCTGGGAGCGGATCGCCTCGACGATCTGCGGCCGGGCATGGCCGGCATTGCAGCACCAGAGGCCGGCGGAAGCGTCCATCACCGCCGTGCCGTCGGGCTTGAAGTAGTAGACGCCCTCGGCGCGGTTGACGATGCGCGGCCGCTTCTTGAAGGAGCGGTTCGAGGTGAACGGCATGAAGAAGGCTTCGAGGTTGTTCGGGGTCGGCTCGAAGCCGGCGTCCACGTCCGTTGCGCGGTCCATCATTCACTCCTGAGCGGTCGCTCGGCCTGGGTCACGGGTCACCCCCTTTTATCAGGGTCTGCGCCGCAAAGGAACGCAGGCGCGGGGTGGCCGGCGGTCGCTGCTGGGTGAAGACGGAGATCTCCCCCTCGCCTGCACGCCGTGCCGAAACGCGGTCGTAGTCCGCTTGATGCGCTCCGGCCGTCGTGGCGGATGACCTCTCCATCTGTCATCGCCCGGCTCGACCGGGCGATCCATCCCGCCTGAAAACGCCCGCCGTCTCCGCCTCGAACAACTCGGTCAAGCCTGTGGCTCAACCGAATTCCGCACCGGCGCGCAAGTCTGCGCCCAGGACACGCGTGATTTCGGACCGGTTCTGCGTGCCCCAATGGCAGAGCGGCATCAGCGCCTGGACGAGCGTCATCCCGAACGGCGTCACCGTGTAGTCCACCCGCGGCGGCACTTCCTTGTAGTCGTGTCGAACAATCACGCCAGCGGCTTGGAGATCCCGCAACTGCTGAATCAACACTTTCTCGCTGATCCCTGCGACCGACCGTTTGAGGTCGCCGAACCGCTGGGAACCATGATGAAGATGGTAAAGGATCAAGGGCTTCCACTTCCCGCCCATGACCGCCAGCGCGATATCGAGGCCACACTCCGGATCATCCTCGCTCAACATGACCTCCTACTTACCTCAAGGTAGGTACTAAACAAATTGTCCGTGCCAGTCCATATCGTGGTTCGAACGCGATGAGGACGACATGGGCAGACTGGACGGCAGGGTGGCGATCATCACCGGTGCGACTAGCGGCATAGGCCTCGCGAGCGCCAAACGCTTCGCCAGAGAGGGCGCGCGCGTGTTCATGACGGGTCGGCGGCAAGCCGAACTGGACAGGGCGGTAGCGGAGGTCGGACACGGCGCGCGCAGTGTGCGGGGGGATGTCGCGAACATGGCGGACCTGGACCGACTCTACGAGACCGTGCGCCAAGATGCCGAGTGGATCGACGTTCTGTTCGCCAACGCGGGTAGCGGTGAGTTTGCAGCACTGCCTGACGTGACCGAGGAGCACTTCGATCGAACCTTCGCGACCAACGTGAAGGGTACCCTGTTCACGGTGCAGAAGGCGTTGCCGCTCCTGCGCGATGGCGCCTCGGTCATCCTGGCCGGATCAACCAACGGCACCAAAGGCGGGGCAACGTTCAGCGTGTACAGCGCCAGCAAGGCGGCTATCCGCAACTTTGCCCGAAGCTGGATCCTGGAGCTGGCCCCGCGCCGCATCCGCGTGAACGTCCTGGTTCCAGGCGCCACCTCGACGCCGGGCTTGCATGGTCTGTCATCGAGCGAGGAGGCAAACCGGGCGTTCGTCACCATGATGGAGTCCCAGATCCCTCTTGGCCGGATGGGGACGCCCGACGAGACGGCGGCTGCCGCGCTGTTTCTGGCGTCTGACGACAGCAGCTTCGTCAACGGTAGCGAACTCTATGCCGATGGTGGACAGGCGCAGATCTAGCCCGAAACCGAGGATCATCCGGCAAGACCGAGGATCGATCGCAGGGAACCATCGAACAACCGAAGGAAGGTCTTAAGATGAATGACAACGAGGCGATCATTCGCCAGCTCTACGCCGTTGCAGAAGGAGACCAACTGGACATGGAGACATTCGTCTCCGGCTTCTCCAACCATGGTTACATGACTGACATTCCAGCTGGAGCAACGTTTCGCGGAAAGGCCATCGGCGACTACCTCGCCGCGCTGACGTCCGCCTTTCCGGACATCCACCGCGAGTTGTTCGGGTTCTACGTCATGGGGAACGTCGTCGTTGTCGAGCTTGCCATCCGGGGGACGCACAAAGGCGAGTTGTCCCTTCCTTCGGGAGCCTTGCCCCCGACAGGCCGGACAGTCGACGTGCCATGCTGCGATGTCTTCCACCTCGAGAATGGGAAGGTCACTTCATTTCACTGCTACAACGCCGCTTCCGTGATGCAGCAGCAGCTTGGCATTGGGAACTGACAAATCTCCGCGTAGCGCCGTGAGCCGGCTGGGGCTGCCAGCCGGTACGCCTGAGGGAAGTCCGTTCCCGCTGCCGAGGATCGGACCGAGAAGGTCCCGCGATCCGTCAGAGGCGGACAATGTGAATGCCCGGGTGACCAGAGCACCAATGGAGTGGAGGGCGACAGGTATGACCCGCCCTTCCACCCTCGGCGCGGATCAGTTAAGCCTCGGCCTCCCCGTCCGCCTCCCGGCTGCCCGATGTCCCCCGCCCCTTCCGATCTCATCCGCCGCGCCCGCGACGGCGACGGCCCCGGCATCGCCCGGCTGATCGCCGGCGTCTTCGCCGAATATCCCGGCTGCTACTATGTCGAGGCCGAGTTTCCGGAGCTTGCCCAGCCCGCCAGCCATTACGACGCCCATGCCGGCGCCGTCTGGGTTGCCGAGGAGGCCAGCGCGATCGTCGGCTCCTTCGCTGTGGCGGCGACGCGCGACGCAGGCGTCTTCGAGATCTCCAAGGTCTATCTGGCCGCCTCGGTGCGCGGGCGCGGCCTCGCCAAGGCCCTGCTCGGCCTCGCCCTCGACCATGCCCGGGCGCAGAACGCCAACGGCGTTAGGTTGTGGACCGACACCCGCTTCCGGGACGCCCACCGCTTCTACGAGGTGAACGGCTTCACCCGCGTGCCCGGCGTGCGCTTCCTCGGCGACCAATCCTCCTCGTGGGAGTTTCCCTACGCCCGCGCGCTCGGCTGAGGGAAAGAGCCTTTGAAACCGCTTCGCCACGACGTCTCCTTCGTGCCGCTCGCCGTCGCCGCCACCGGCATCGGCGTGTTCATCGGCATGGACGCGGTGATGAAGGGCCTCGTCGCCTTCTACCCGGTGTTGATGGCGGTGTTCCTGCGCTACGTCGCGGGCACGCCGATCGTCTGGGCCGTCTATCTGCGCCGGCCGCAGCGCCTCGGCGCCCGCTCGATCGTGGCGAACGGCGCGCGCGGCGCCCTCATCGTCGTCGTCGCCTCGTCGTTCTTCTTCGCGGTGACGATCCTGCCGCTCGCCGACGTCATCGCGGTGAGCTTCCTGGCGCCGTTCTTCATCGCCATCCTCGGCCGGACGATGCTGAAGGAGCCGCTGCCGCCGCGCGTGCTGGTCGGCCTCGGCATCGGCTTCATCGGCGTGCTCGTCATCCTGCACGGCCAGTTCATCGTCGCGCAGCGCGAGAACGCACCGCTCGGCTTCGCCGCAGCCCTCGTCAGCGCCGTCACCTATGCGCTGTCGAACGTGCTGGTGCGGCGCCAGTCGATGCACGACAGCGTCGAGGCGATGGTGATGCTGCAGACGACGGCGGCGGCGATCGTGCTGATCCCGTTCGGCATCGCCTTCTGGCAGCCGGTTGAGCTGTCGCATCTGGCACTGTTCGCCGTCTGTGGCGTGCTCGGCACGGGCGGCCAGCTGATGATGGCGTGGGCGCTGTCGCACGCGCCCGCCTCGCGGCTGGCGGTGCTGGAATACACCTCGTTCCTGTGGGCGGCGCTGTTCGGATGGCTCGCTTTCGACGAGATCCCGACGGTGTCGACCGTCGCCGGCGCCGCCATCATCATCGGCGCCTGCCTCGTCGCGCTGAAGCCACCGGGCACGTCGGCCCGCGGCCGTGCCTCGGCGCGCGGCACCATCGCCGCCGGCCGCGATCCGGGCGCCGAGGCGAAGGCCTCGGCCGAAAAGACGGACGGCGCGGACCGCTGAGCGTCCGCGCCGTCGAGTGATCTCCAGGCCCGGCGGTCAGACCGCCCGGCAACCGCCTCAGGCGGAGAGCTTCGCCGCGATCTTGGCGACGTGCTCGCCCTGGAAGCGCGCACCCGCGAGTTCGACCTCGCTCGGCTGCCGCGAGCCGTCGCCGCCGGCGATCGTCGAGGCGCCGTAGGGCGTGCCGCCCTTCACTTCGTCGACGCCCATCTGGCCCTGGAAGGCGTAGGGCAGGCCGACGACCACCATGCCGTGGTGCAGGAGCACCGTGTGGAACGACAGGTTCGTCGACTCCTGGCCGCCGTGCTGGGTGGCCGAGGACGACATCGTCGAGCCGACCTTGCCGACCAGGGCGCCCTTCATCCACAGGCCGCCGGTCTGGTCGAGGAAGTTCTTCATCTGCGCGGCCATCATGCCGTAGCGGGTCGGCGTGCCGAAGATGATGGCGTCATAGTCGGCGAGTTCGTTCGGGTCGGCGATCGGCGCCGCCTGGTCGAGCTTGTAGTGGAACTGCTTGGCGACCTCGATCGGCGTCAGCTCCGGCACCCGCTTGACGGTGACGTCGGCGCCAGCGGCGCGCGCGCCCTCGGCAGCGGCGTTCGCCATCTGCTCCATGTGGCCCCAGCTGGAATAATAGAGAACGAGCACCTTGGTCATCGCAGTCGGTCCTTCCGGTCGCGCCGCGGTGATAGGGAAGCGGCGGTCTCGCCACGATCTAAGCCGTCCGCGGCCGGCGCGCAGGTGGGTGAACGGACTGTCGACCGCCGACGCAACAGTGGCCGGGAATAGTCCGCACGGATTTGACGATACTGCGACGCTTCGGCCCTGCCGTTGACAGTCGCCCGAGCCATCCCTAAATCCACGACGCCGTTGGCACTCCCCGAAAGGGAGTGCTAGCAGCACGGGGGTTTCGGCCATTCACCGGCTCGGCGCGACAAGCGCGGACGAGCGGCCGGGCCGGATCCGGGTCGCAAATTCGAACGCAGAGAAAGAGCCAGCGATGAAGTTCCGTCCGCTGCACGATCGCGTCGTCGTCCGTCGCCTCGAGTCCGAGGAAAAGACCAAGGGCGGCATCATCATTCCCGACACCGCCAAGGAGAAGCCCCAGGAGGGCGAAGTCGTCGCCGTCGGCCCCGGCGCGCGCAACGACAAGGGCGAGCTCGTGAAGCTCGACGTCAAGGCCGGCGACAAGATCCTGTTCGGCAAGTGGTCGGGCACCGAGGTCAAGATCGACGGCCAGGACCTCCTGATCATGAAGGAGAGCGACATCATGGGCGTCGTCGGCTGAGCCGAAGCCCGGATCGCCTCTCCCTCCTCTCCCTGACATCACTCATCTGAAAGGACCGCATCCATGGCTGCCAAGGACGTGAGGTTCTCCTCCGACGCGCGCGACAAGATGCTGCGCGGCGTCGACATTCTCGCCAACGCCGTGAAGGTGACCCTCGGCCCGAAGGGTCGCAACGTCATCATCGACAAGTCGTTCGGCGCGCCGCGGATCACCAAGGACGGCGTCACCGTCGCCAAGGAGATCGAGCTCGAGGACAAGTTCGAGAACATGGGCGCCCAGATGGTGCGCGAAGTGGCCTCGAAGACCAACGACATCGCCGGTGACGGCACCACCACCGCGACGGTTCTCGCCCAGGCGATCGTCAAGGAAGGCGCCAAGTCGGTCGCCGCCGGCATGAACCCGATGGACCTGAAGCGCGGCGTCGACATGGCCGTGCTCGAGGCCATCAAGGACCTCGAGAAGCGCTCGAAGAAGATCAAGACCTCCGAGGAAGTGGCGCAGGTCGGCACCATCTCCGCCAACGGCGCGCGCGACATCGGCGACATGATCGCTTCGGCGATGCAGAAGGTCGGCAACGAGGGCGTCATCACCGTCGAAGAGGCGAAGTCGCTCGACACCGAGCTCGAAGTCGTCGAGGGCATGCAGTTCGACCGTGGCTATCTCTCGCCCTACTTCGTCACCAACGCCGAGAAGATGATCGCCGAGCTCGAGGATCCCTACATCCTCATCAACGAGAAGAAGCTGTCGTCGCTGCAGGCGATGCTGCCGGTGCTCGAGGCCGTGGTGCAGTCGGGCAAGCCGCTCGTCATCATCGCCGAGGACGTCGAGGGCGAGGCGCTCGCCACCCTCGTGGTCAACAAGCTGCGCGGCGGCCTGAAGGTCGCGGCCGTGAAGGCGCCGGGCTTCGGTGATCGCCGCAAGGCGATGCTCGAGGACATCGCGATCCTCACCAACGGCACCGTGATCTCCGAAGATCTCGGCATCAAGCTCGAGAACGTCACCCTCGACATGCTCGGCCGGTCGAAGAAAATCTCCATCACCAAGGAGAACACGACGATCGTCGACGGCGCAGGCAAGAAGAAGGACATCGAGGGCCGCGTCGCGCAGATCAAGGCGCAGATCGAGGAGACCACCTCGGACTACGACCGCGAGAAGCTGCAGGAGCGGCTGGCCAAGCTCGCCGGCGGCGTCGCGGTGATCCGCGTCGGTGGCGCCACCGAGATCGAGGTGAAGGAGAAGAAGGACCGCGTCGACGACGCCCTCAACGCCACCCGCGCGGCGGTCGAGGAAGGCATCGTCCCGGGCGGCGGCGTCGCCCTGCTGCGGGCCAAGAAGGCCGTCGCCAAGCTGAAGTCCGACAACCCGGACGTCGAGGCGGGCATCAAGATCGTGCTGCGCGCCCTCGAGGCGCCGATCCGTCAGATCGCCGAGAACGCCGGCGTGGAAGGCTCGATCGTCGTCGGCAAGGTGCTGGAATCGGCCGAGACGATGGGCTTCGACGCCCAGAACGAGACCTATGTCGACATGATCAAGTCGGGCATCATCGACCCGACCAAGGTCGTGCGCACGGCCCTCCAGGACGCCGCTTCGGTCGCCTCGCTGCTCATCACCACCGAGGCGATGGTGGCCGAGCTGCCGAAGAAGGACGCGGCCCCGGCGATGCCGGGCGGCGGCGGCATGGGCGGCATGGACTTCTGAGGAAGTCCATCCGCCCGAAATGAGCCAAGGCTGAAGCCGGGCAAGCCCGGCTTCAGTGGCGGCATGGACTTCTGAGGAAGTCCATTCGCCCGAACTTAACCAGGGCCGAAGCCGGCAAGCCCGGCTTCGGTGGCGGTGAAAATCAGGAGGGGTGCCCGCGAGGCCGCCCCTTTTGCGTTTCGGCAGATCGCGTCCGAACGGCGGTGCGCCTATCTTGGTCAGGCTTAGCCAAGGAGGTGGCAATGACGACCGTTAACATGCTCGCCGCCAAGACGCAGCTGTCGCGCCTCGTCAAGGCGATCGAGACCCGCGCCGAGCGCGAGATCATCATCGCCCGCTACGGCAAGCCGGCTGCGAAGCTGGTGCCGCTCACACCGCCCCCGGTCGACGTCAGCAAGCGCATCGGCATCGCCAAGGGCCTGTTCGTGGTTCCGGACGACTTCGACGCCTACAACGACGAGATCGAAAAGGTGTTCAACGGCGAAACGACGTGAGGGTGCTGCTCGACACGCACATCGCGCGCCTCGTCACCAGCGACCGGACCGTCGCCCGCTACAGCGACGCCATCATCCTCGCCTGAGGGACCGTCGCCGCATCGCCCCGCGCCGCACGTCACGCGCGCGGTCACGATGAATTTGCACCGCCTTTCGGCGTTTCAGGCTAACGTCGTCGCGGAATGCCGATGCGCACGGGGGAGCGCCCAAGACGGCGTCGCGGGAGGGCGAGCCGAGATCGCGGCGCGCCACCGCGACCGTCCCGGAAACAGGCCGATCGACGACCAACAGGCGGCCGCCGGCCTGCGCCGGGCGACCGCCCCGGCCTGCGGCGGCCCCGCCTCTCCCGATCGACCTCGACGCTCCGACCGGACCCGCGATCCGCCCGCGGCCGGGCGTCCACACGGCGGGATCACACCGGAGACACTGTTCATGCGCCTGTTCGCCTCGCACGCCCTCGCGCCGCTCGCGCTCGCCTTCGCCCTCGCCGCAGCGCCGCCCGCCCTCGCCGGGGCAGAAGGCACCTACAACGTCGTCGGCACCAACCCCGGCGACCAGGGCGGCTACACCGGCACGGTGGCGCTCGCCCAGGTGGGCGAGAACGTCTACTCGGTGCAGTGGACGCTCGGCACCACGACCGCCATCGGCACGGCCGTCGGCGACGACGACTTCCTCTCCGTCGGCTACAAGTACGGCGACAACTTCGGCGTCGCCCTATTCGTGCGCGACGGCGCCCAGTGGAACGGCGTCTGGACCTACGGCGGCGGCACCCAGATCGGACAGGAGACGTGGGCGGCGCAGTAGTCCGCGCAGCGCCCGCTCGCCGTCCGCGCCGGCTCCCGAACGCAGAAAGGGGCGGCCCCGCGAGGCCGCCCCTTCCTTCACGCCACCGGAGCCGGAGCGAGTGCCGCTCGCCCGGTTCAGTTGTGGATGTCGACGTCCTTCGTCTCGCGGATGAACAGGGTCCCGATGACGAGCGTCATCACCGCGATGACGATCGGGTACCAGAGCCCCGAATAGATGTCGCCGGTGGCCGCCACGATGGCGAAGGCGGTCGCCGGCAGGAAGCCGCCGAACCAGCCATTGCCGATGTGGTAGGGCAGCGACATCGAGGTGTAGCGGATGCGGGTCGGGAACAGCTCCACCAGCATCGCCGCGATCGGCCCGTAGACCATCGTCACGTAGACGACGAGGATCGCCAGGATGAGCACCGTCATCGGCCAGTTCACGGCCGCCGGGTCCGCCTTCGCCGGATAGCCGGCGCCGTCGACGGCGGCGCTGATCTCCTTGGTGAAGACGTCGGTCTTGGCCTTCGCCTCCTCCGGGGAGAGCCCGCGCACGTCGACGCTCTGGATCACCTGGTCGCCGACCCTGATGCTCGCCCCCGTGCCCGCCGGAGCCGCCTCGTTGGCGTAGTTCACCGAGCGGCGCGCCAGGAAGCTCTTGGCGATGTCGCACGAGGTGGTGAACTTGGAGACTCCCACCGGGTTGAACTGCAGCGAGCACTCCGCCGGATCGGCGACGACCGTCACCGGAGACGAAGCGACCGCCTTCTCCAGCGCCGGGTTGGCATAGTGGGTGAGCGCGTTGAACAGCGGGAAGTAGGTGACCGCCGCGATCAGGCAGCCCGCCATGATGATCGGCTTGCGGCCGATCTTGTCGGAGAGCCAGCCGAACACGATGAAGAACGGCGTGCCGATGGCGAGCCCCAGCGCGATCATGATGTTCGCGTCGGCGGCGTTCACCTTCAGGGTCTGCGTCAGGAAGAACAACGCGTAGAACTGGCCCGTGTACCAGACGACGGCCTGGCCGGCGGTCAGTCCGAGCAGCGCCAGGATGACGATCTTGAGGTTGCCCCAGCGGCCGAACGAGTCGAGCAGCGGTGACTTCGAACCCTTGCCCTCTTCCTTCATCTTCAGGAAGGCGGGGCTTTCGTTCAGCTGCAGCCGGATCCACACCGAGATGCCGAGCAGCAACACGGAGACGATGAACGGGATGCGCCAGCCCCAGTCGGCGAACGCCTCCTCGCCGATGTAGGTGCGAACGCCGAGGATGACGAGCAGCGAGAGGAACAGGCCGAGCGTCGCCGTCGTCTGAATCCAGCTCGTATAGAAGCCGCGCCGGCCGTGCGGCGCGTGCTCGGCGACATAGGTCGCCGCGCCGCCATACTCGCCGCCGAGCGCCAGGCCCTGCAGGAGGCGCAAGCCGATCAGCGCGACCGGCGCGATGATCCCTGCACTGGCGTAGCTCGGCAGCAACCCGACGATGAACGTCGAGAGGCCCATGATCACGATGGTGATCAGGAAGGTGTGCTTGCGCCCGACGAGGTCACCCAGGCGACCGAAGATGATGGCACCGAACGGTCGAACGAAGAAACCGGCCGCAAACGCCATCAGGGCGAAAATGAAGCCAGCGGTCGGATTCACTCCTGAAAAGAACTGCGCGGCGATGATCGCCGACAACGACCCGTAGAGATAGAAATCATACCACTCGAACACCGTGCCCAGCGACGAGGCGAAGATAACTTTCTTCTCCTCGCGCGTCATCGGTCGCGCCTCGTCGTAGCGCACTTCAGGAGTTGTCGATGCCAACGTCATGGAGTGTTCCCTTCCTTGTCGCGCCATCAGCCGTCACCGCCGCCGCCGGCGCGGGCACGACCCTTCCCTCGCCCGCGAAGGCGGGACGTCGGCAGGTTCGATGCACACGACGGCCGGCCTCGCCGGTCACGGCTGCTCGGCAGTCCTCCCCGAGGCGCGCCACGGCCGTCGTTTGGCCGAGGAGCGCCCGACATCTTGTCGATGTCGATTCTCATCCGCATCTGCGTCGGATGCATGGGAGCATATGCCTGCTTTCGAGCCGCCGCGATAAGACCTTCGGAGGACAACTATCAGCAGAGGGTGCTCAGCCTGCTCCGAACGGCGCGTCGAACACGATGCAGGTGGGCGTCGTTTACATCGAATATCCGCATATCAAAGCAAAATTTACACGGAAATCCCCGAAATTTTCTGCGCGTTCACGCCTGCAAGTTGTATCGAAATTCCATCATCTTCGAAGGGCAGCGAACCGAACAGTTACCAGCCGAAAGTTATAAATGTCGGGCGAGCTCACCCTCTGCCAGGACCGGAAATTGCTCGACGATTTGCGTGGCTTGACCTTCCGCGCGGCCGACTTGCGTCGCTCGCTCCGTGCACGGAGCGGTAAGGCCTGCGAACCGCCGCGATACGCCAGCGTCCTTCCAAAGTCTAAGTCGTTCCGTGGCCGAGCCGATGTTATCTTCAACGCGGACGTGCGGAATCGTACGCCGGAAGCAATAAGCGGAGCGCGGCGACAGTGCTCCCGATCCTGGAGGAAGCGGCCGCCACCTGCCCTGCGCAGGCCTCATCGGCGTGCCCGAGCGCAAGGGGGTGCCTGCAAATGCCAGCTAACAACGATGTAGCCTGGTGGGGCAAAACCAAAGCCCTGATGATTACCAGTCTGGTGATCTGGTTCATCTTCGGCTTTGCCATTCATGCTTTCGTCAAGCCGCTGAATGAAATCGTCATCGCCGGCTTCCCGCTCGGCTTCTACATGGCAGCGCAGGGTTCGCTGATCGTCTTCGTCGTGCTGATCTTCTGGTTCTCGGCACGCCAGGACGCGATCGATCACGAATTCGGCGTCGCCGAAGACGACTGAACCTGGGGGGGACACCGGCATGGCTACGCAATCTCGCAGCGGAGACTTCGTCGACAACCTCGGCAAGGTCTACGGTCTCTACACCGGCGGCTTCGCCGCCTTCGTCATCCTGCTGGCAATCCTCGAGCAGCTCGGGCTGCCGAACCAGATCATCGGCTACCTGTTCGTGTTCTTCACGCTGGCGGTCTATGCCGGCATCGGCGTGCTCTCGCGCACCATGCAGGTGTCCGAGTACTACGTCGCCGGCCGGCGCGTCCCGGCCCTCTACAACGGCATGGCGACGGCCGCCGACTGGATGTCCGGCGCCTCGTTCGTCGGCATGGCCGGCACGCTCTATCTGCTCGGCTACGACGGCCTCGCCTTCGTGCTCGGCTGGACGGGCGGCTATGTGCTGGTGGCCACGCTCGTGGCGCCGTATCTGCGCAAGTTCGGCGCCTACACCGTTCCCGACTTCCTGTCGGCACGGTACGGCGGCAACTTCGCCCGCTTCCTCGGCATCATCGTGCTGTTCTGCTGCTCCTTCACCTACGTGGTGGCGCAGATCTACGCGACCGGCATCATCGCCTCGCGCTTCATCGGCATCTCCTTCGAGGTGGCGGTGTTCGTCGGCCTGCTTGGCATTCTGCTCTGCTCGATGCTGGGCGGCATGCGCGCGGTGACGTGGACGCAGGTGGCGCAGTACATCGTGCTGATCATCGCCTACCTGATCCCGGTGGTGTGGCTGTCGGCCCAGCGCTACGGCCTGCCGATCCCGCAGTTCACCTACGGCCAGGCGCTGCAGGAGATCAGCGGGCTCGAGCAGCAGATGCTGCAGAACGGCCTCGCCACGGCCGCCGGCCTGAAGGTACACACCGAGGCATTCACCAACTACACGCCGCTCAACTTCTTCGGCCTGATCTTCTGCCTGATGGTCGGCACCGCCTCGCTGCCGCACATCCTGATGCGCTACTTCACCACGCCCAGCGTCCGTGCCGCCCGCAAGTCGGTCGCCTGGTCGCTGCTGTTCATCTTCCTGCTCTACTTCACGGCGCCGGCCTATGCGGCGTTCGCCAAGCTGGAGGTGTACCAGAACGTCATCGGGGCGGGCCTCGAGACGCTGCCGCAGTGGATCTACACCTACGGCAAGATCGGCCTGGTGAAGGTCTGCGGCGTCGACGCCTCGACGGTCGAGGCGATCACCGCGGCCTGCGGTGCCCTCGAAGGCCACGGCGGCGTGCTGCGGCTCTCCGATCTCGCCATCAACGCCGACACGATCGTCATCGCCACGCCTGAAATCGCCGGCCTGCCCTATGTCATCGCCGGCCTCGTCGCCGCCGGTGGCCTCGCGGCGGCGCTGTCGACCGCCGACGGTCTGCTGCTCGCCATCGCCAACGCGCTGTCTCACGACATCTACTACAAGATGATCGACCAGAACGCGCCGACGCAGCGGCGGCTGCTGATCGCCCGCATCCTGCTGGTGCTCGTCGCCATCGCCGCCGCCTGGGTCGCCTCGACCCGTCCGGCGGACATCCTGGCGATGGTGTCGTGGGCGTTCTCGCTCGCCGCCGCCGGCAACTTCCCGGCGCTGGTGCTGGGCGTCTGGTGGAAGCGGACGACGTCGGCCGGTGCCATCTGCGGCATCATCGCAGGCTTCGGCATCACGCTGCTCTACCTGCTGGTGACCCGCTACTACCCGGTCTTCGGCGTCGAGGTGCTCGGCATGACGGCGCTCACCAACGCCCTGACGGGCGCCCCGGTGGTCGACGTCGCGGCGGCCCTCGCCAATCCCGAGACCGCCTTCGCCGCGCTGCACTCGAAGATCGGCTGGTTCGGCGTCAACAACATCTCCTCGGCGCTGTTCGGCCTGCCGGTCGGCTTCCTGGTGATGATCGTCGTCAGCCTGCTGACGCCGGCGCCGTCGAAGGAGATGCAGGCCTTCATCGACGACGTCCGCCGCCCGCGCGGCCCGACGGTGATGCAGGAGAAGACGGCCTGACGGCCGTCCTCGGCAACCGAAACGACGACCGGCGGGGCCCTCACGGGCCCCGCCATTTTTCAAAGGGCGGCATTGCCGGCGCCGCGAAGGCGTGCTTCAAGCGCTTCAGATCCGCCCGACGACGAGGAAACCACCGCCGTGACGGACGCCGGCTTCTGGGACCTGTGGTATTTCCACGTCCCCAACTATCTTCTCGCCGCCCTGATGTACTCGATGCTCGGGCGCCTGCTCCTGTCGTTCTTCTTCCCGCCGGAATCGCGCAACTACATCTTCCGGGCCTTCGTGCGCCTGACCGACCCGGTTCTCGCCGTGGTGCGGCCGATCACCCCGCACGCCGTGCCGTTCCTGCTCGTGCTGGTGTTCGCCACCCTCTGGCTGCTGGTGCTGCGCTTCGCGCTTCTCGCGATGCTGCTCGGCGCGATGGCGTCGCCGACGTGACGGACGGAGGGAGCACCATGAACCTGCAGCCCTACGCCATCCCGATCGCCGCCTTCGGGGCGCTGAACGGCCTGTTCTCGCCGCTCTTGCCGCAGGTGGTGGCGGCGATGATCGTGCTCGCCCCTGGCTTCTTCTCGCCGAGCCCGCCGATCCTGTTCTTCATGTCGTCGCTGGTGCTGTCGACGCTGACGATCATGGCCGCCGGCATTCCCGCCGCGCTCTACGAGCGCCTGACCGGCGCCGGCACCAGCACGCCGGTGTCGATGTGGATCTGGCTCGCCGTCACCGGCCTGCTGACGCTGCCGGCTATCAACACCTTCCTCGCCGTCGGCTTCTGACCGGCGGCGGGAACGGCTCGCGGCGACGGGCGCGGGGGGGCACAATCGGCGCAAGCCGCTGATTCGTCCCGCACTCCGCCCGAAGCCGAGAACCCCGACCCGGATGACCGCCTTCTTCACCCTGCCCCGCGGCCGGCCCGTACCGGCGCCGCCCGAGACCGAGACGCTCTGGCTCGACATCGGTGAGCGCGTCGCGGCCGTGCGGCTGAAGCGCGATCGCCGCGCCCGCCGGCTGACGCTGCGCATCCCGGTCGCCAGCGAGCCGCCGGTGCTGACGGTGCCGGCCCGCACCCGCCGCGAGGCGGTCGACGCCTTCCTCTCGGCCCACCGCGGCTGGCTCGCCGACCGCCTGGCCGACCGGCCGGAGCCGGTGCCCTTCCGCGCGGGCGCCGTCGTGCCCGTGCGCGGCGTCGACCATCTGATCGTCCGCGACGGGTCGCAGCGCGGCCGCACGCGCCTCGCGCTCCACGACAGCGTGCCGGCGCTCGTCGTCGGCGGCACGCCCGAGCACACCGGCCGCCGCGTCCGCGATTTTCTGCGCGCCGAGGCGGCCGATGACCTCAAGGCCGCCGTCCGCCGCCACGCCGACACCCTCGGCACGCGGCCCACCTCGATCCGCGTCCGCGACACCGTCAGCCGCTGGGGCTCGTGCTCCGCCGACGGCGCCCTGTCGTTTTCCTGGCGGCTCATCATGGCGCCACCGGCGGTGCTCGACTATCTCGCCGCCCACGAGGTCGCCCATCTGATCGAGATGAACCACTCGCCGGCCTACTGGCGCGTCGTCGACCGCCTGTTCCCGGCGCACCGGGCGGCGCGGGCGTGGCTGAAGCGCGAAGGCGCGCGCCTGCACGCCATCGGCGCCGATCCCGACGAAGCGGGTCCGGCCCTGCCGGAGCGATGAGCCCCGCCGACATCCTCGTCCTGGTGCTGCCGTCCTTCGGCATCATCCTCGCCGGCTGGGCGGCCGGTCGCTTCAACGTGCTCGCCGAGCCGGTCGGCGACGCGCTCGGCAGCTACGTCTTCACCATCGCCCTGCCGCTGCTGCTGGTGCGCACGCTCGCCAAGGTCGAATTCCCGGACGTGTCGCCGTGGCCGCTGTGGCTCACCTACTTTTCTGGCGTCATCGTCGCCTGGCTCATCGGCGAGTTCATCGTACGCAAGCTGTTCGGCCGCGACGCGCGCTCGGGCGTCATCGGCGGGCTGTCGGCGTCGTTCTCCAACCTCGTACTGCTCGGCATCCCGATCACCTTCACCGTCTATGGCGACGAGGGCGCGGTGCCGCTGCTCCTCATCATCGCGGTGCACCTGCCGGTGATGGCGATCGTCACGGCGGCCCGCTTCGAGGGCATCGAGGCGGCCGAGCGCGGCGGTGCCACCGACTGGCGCCGCCTCGTCGTCTCGACCCTCAAGCACATGCTGAAGAACCCGCTGATCATCGGCATCTATGGTGGCCTCGCGATCAAGTTCACCGGCCTGCCGCTCGGCGGCATCCCCGGCACCATCATCGACCAGATCGCCAACACCGGCGTGCCGTGCGCGCTGTTCACCCTCGGCCTCGGGTTGAAGCGCTACGGCATCCGCGAGAACTTCACCGCCGGGCTGCTGCTCACCGCGGTGAAGGTGACGGTGCTGCCAACGATCGTCTTCGTGCTCGCCACCCGCTTCTCCGGCATGCCGCCGTTGTGGGTGGCGGTGGCGACCGTGTGCGCGGCGTCGCCGACGGGGGTGAACCCCTATCTCTTCGCCACCCGCCACGGTGCCGGCCACGGCATCGCCTCGAACACCATGACGATCGGCTCGATCGTCGCGGTCGCGACGACGACGTTCTGGATGTGGGTGGTCGGCACCGGCTGATCAGGCGGGCAGACCCACCATCCGCCGGATGTCGGCCGGCGTCGCCCCGCTGGCGCGCAGGTCCGCGAGACTGGTGTCGCGGTTCGACTTCGCGAGCTTGCGGCCGTCCGGCCCGAGCACCAGGCGGTGGTGGTGGTAGACCGGCGCGGGCAGGCCGAGCAGCACCTGCAGCAGCCGGTGCACCGCCGTCGCCGCGAACAGGTCCGCGCCCCGGACCACGTTGGTGACGCCCTGCAGCGCGTCGTCGACGACCACCGACAGATGATAGCTCGTCGGCGTCTCCTTGCGGGCGAGCACGACGTCGCCGAACGCCTCCGGCCGCGCCGCCACCGTGCCGGTCTCGCCGCCAGGCCCCTCCCCGGCCTCCGTCCAGGCGAGCGGCGTCGCGGCGATCGCGCCCGCGGCGGCGATGGCG
>Ga0209902_100713_pt1 | contig 28001 bp, 19 predicted proteins | sample FECB27metaG_FD_188304 | JGI IMG/M metagenome (GOLD analysis project Ga0209902, IMG submission 188304) | Cyanobacterial communities from the Joint Genome Institute, California, USA - FECB-27 (SPAdes) (version 2) | ecosystem: Environmental > Aquatic > Thermal springs > Hot (42-90C) > Microbial mats...
GCGGACGCAGAGAGTCCTTTCGCGCCGCTGCCGCGGCGGCCCCCCCTCCGACCGGCTTCGCCGGCCACCTCCCCCGCGAGGGGGGAGGGTTTCGGTGCGCTCATGCGGGTGACGTCTGAAACGACCTCTCAGGCCACCTTGACGAGGTGCGAGACCAGCGGCCGGCCGCCGACGTGGAAGGCCTGCACCTCCGCCTGCAGGCGGGCGTCGGCGACGGTGCCGCGCTGGTGCTGGCGGAGATGTTCCTCCCAGGTCGGCGTCTCGAACCACTCGACGATCCACTCGGGCTCGGCGACGTCGACATAGGCGCCCCAGCGCACCGCGCCGTCGCGCCGTCGCACCACCGCGAGCTTTTCCAGAAGGGCGAGGAACTCCGCGTGACGCTCGACCGGCACCCGGTACTCGACCGTCACCAATGCCCGCCGCGTGCCCGCCGCAACGGTCGCCGGCAGCGCCGGCGGCGGCTCCCAGGCGGGTGCGGCGTCGAGGTGCTGGTCGCCGGACGGCAGCGGCAGGAACCAGCCGATCAGCGCCGCCACCGTGCCGGCGCCGGCGACGACGAGGAGCGCCGTCGTGAGCGACCAGTGCTGGGCGATGACGCCCCACAGGATGCTGCCGCCGGTCATCGCGCCGAAATAGGCGGTGCGGTAGACGGCGAGGCCGCGGGCGCGCACCCAGTCGGGCAGCACCGCCTGGGCGCCCGACATCATCGCCGTCAGCACCGCCACCCAAGCGGCGCCGGCGACCGCCACCGCAACGAAGGCGATCTCGAAGGAGCGCGTCAGCGCCAGCACGCCGACGCCGCCGACATAGACGAGGGAGCCCGCGAGCACCATCGGCTCGGTGCCGAAGCGGCGGCGGACGCGCTGCATCACCATCGCCCCGCACACCGCCCCCGCCCCGAGCGCGCCGAGCAGGATGCCGTAGCCGGCCGGGCCGGTGCCGAGCTGGTCGCGCGCCACGGCCGGCAACAGCGCCCACAGCACGCTCGCAAAGGTGAGGAACAGCATCGAGCGCACGATCGTGCGCTGCAGTGGCGGATGGCGGCGGGCGTAGCGCAGGCCCGCCAGGATGGCGCTGCCGAAGCGCTCGGGGTGCTGGCGCACCGTCGCCCGGCGCGGCCACCACAACAGCACGGCGAGGCCCAGCACATAGGTGGAGACGTCGATCAGATAGGCCGCCGACGCCCCCGCCGCCGCCACCGTCGCCCCCGCGATGGCCGGGCCGACGGCCCGCGAGACGTTGATGCCGACGCCGTTCAGCGCGATCGCGAGCCGAAGTTCGGAGCGCGGCACGAGCTCGGAGATCACCGCCTGCCAGACCGGGAACGTCATCGCCGTGCCGACGCCGGCGGAGAAGGTCAGCGCGAGGAGGAGCGGCGCCGTCATCAACCCGGCCGCCGTCAGGCCGGAGAAGCAGAGGCCGACCGCCGCCAGCCACAGCTGGACGACGATCATCATGCGGCGGCGGTCGACGATGTCGCCGATCGCACCGGCCGGCAGCGACAGGAAGAACACCGGCAGCATCGCCGCCGCCTGCACCAGCGCGACATAGACCGGCCCCGGCGCAAGCCCGGTCATCACCCAGCCGGAGGTGGCGTCGCGCACCCACATGCCGATGTTGCCGGCGGTGGCGGCGACCCAGAGCAGGGCGAACGTGCGGTGACGCAGCGGTGCCAGCACCGAGACCTCGGCGCCGCCCCGGTCACCACCGCCCGCCCGTCCGCTCACGCGATCCCCTCTCCGTCGCCGGTCTGCCGGCTACGGCGGAAGGAGCGGAAGCCCCGATGCGCGCCGTCGCCGGTGCGCTCTCGGTCGACGCACTCATAAGAGTGTACACGACTCAGAGGCCGTGTACACGCCCGCGGCGGCTGTCCGCAGCGGGAAGAGACGCGTCAGTCGTCGGTGCGGTCGAACAAATAGGGCTGCTCGTCGAGGATCAGCCGCAGCGAGTCGAGCCGGCCCTTGGCGTCCATCTGGAACTGCGCGAAGCCGGCCGGCTGCTCGCCCGAGGTGGCGACGATCGCGGCGAACCGCCCCTCCGGCAGCAGGCGCACGGTGAAGACGTCGCCGTCGAAGGGCTCGAGCGCCAGTTTCGCCCCCGTCCGCTCGAGCGTCATCACCAGGCGATCGCCGTCGGCGCTGATCTCGGCCGGGCCGAACTCCTGGGTGCCGAAGCGACCGGCGAGGTCGGCGAGCGGACGCGGCGGGCGGGCATCCGCTGGCTTGGCGTAGCTCGCCGCCTCGGCGTCGAACTTCGCCTTCGCCGCGGCGGCGGCCTGGCCGAGGTGGTCGAAGTCGGGCTCGCCGAGCACGTGGCGGTAGAACCACATCGCCGCGGCGTCGGGGAAGCCGCGGTTCTCGATGTTGGAGAGGATGACGATGCCGACGTTCTCCTCGGGGATCAGTCCGACGTGGGCGCCGAAGCCGGCCGTGCCGCCGTTGTGCCAGACGACGCGGCCCTCGGGCAGCTCCTGGATCACCCAGCCGAGCGCGTAGGCCTGCTGGTCGTTGAGCGCCACCTTAGTAGTCCAAGTGTAGCGCAGGTTCGCCTCGGAGACGATCTGCTTGCCCTCGAAGCTGCCGCGGCCGATCAGGGTGCGGACCCACTTGCTCATGTCGTCGGCGGACGAGTTGATGTTGCCGGCCGGCCCGAGGAGGTAGGGGAAGGACGGGTCGAAGGGGATCGCGACGGCGCCCGTGCCGTCGAAGCGGTGCCCCTCGGCGTGATTGGCGTCCGCCTCCATCGCCTCGGCGGTGGCCGACGTGCGCGTCATGCCGAGCGGACGCAGGATGCGCTCCTCGGCCACCTCGAACCAGTCGGCCTTGCCCTCGAGGTGCGCGACGATGCGGCCGGTGATCAGGTGCAGGATGTTCACGTAGCCGAAGGTCGAGCGGAAGCTCGTGACCGGCTCGGCGAAGCGCAGCGAATAGATGAGGGCGTCCGCGTCGTAGCCGAGGCCCGTCATCACGTCGTTGACGTAGGGCCGCATGCCCGAGCGCTGGGCGAGCAGGTCGTAGACACGGAATTCGCGCGTCACCCACGGGTCGTGCAGGGTGAAGGTCGGGTCGACGCCCAGCACGCGCTGCGCCCACTCGAGCTTCTTCTCGTCGACGAGGATGGCGAGCGTCGTCGCCAGGAAGGCCTTGGTGGTGGAGCCGATCTGGAACAGCGTGCCGGTGTCGACGGCCGCGCCGTCGGCGGCGCGCACGCCGAAGCCCTTGGCGTAGACGACCTCGTCGCCGACGACGATGGCGACGGACGCACCCGGCACGGCGAAGTCGGCCATGCCCTTCTCGATCATCGCCTCGAAGGCCGGGAGAAGCCCCTCCACCTTCGCCTTCGCCGGTGCCGGCGCGGCGGCGGGGGCGGGGGCGGCGTCCTGGGCGGAAGCGGCGAGCGGCGCCAGCGACAGCCAGGCCACCGCCGCGGCGCCGAGCGCCAGTCGCAGCGGCCCGTGGCGCCGGCGGCCCGGCTGCCCGAGGTCACGCTGGAGTTGCGGATAACCGGTCATGTCGTCCATCCCGTTCTCGCACCATCGATCGCGCCGGCCGGACCCCGGCGGCGGCCGGACAGTCTCACGACTTCGCCCGCTCCGTCCACCCGAGCCGCGTCGGCGCGCCCGATCGGGGCGCAAGGTTGACGGCAGGCCGCGCGTGCCCTTGAACAGGCGGCAGACGGAATGTTCGCCTCCCTGCATCCGACGCAGCGGTGGGCGAGTATCCAGGCCCAACGGCGCCCGCGCGAGGCTGGTGCCGCGTTCGACCCACGCCAGCCCGACCCAGCTCTGGATCGCATGCGCACCTGGTCCCTGCAGACACAGCTCGCCGTCCTCCTGACGGTCCTGACCCTCGGCGCCGTCGCCGCGATCGGCCTCGTCGTCGACCGCGTGGCGACGGGCCAGCTGACGCTGTCGATCGGCCGCGAGATGCGCGAGCTCGCCGCCCAGATGCGCGACAAGCTCGACCGCTCGATGTTCGAGCGCTACCGCGACCTGTCGATCGTCGCCGCGCTCGACCCGCTGATCGCCCCCGAGCTGCGCGACAAGAACCGCCGCGCCCATCTCGCCAACCTGCAGCGCACCTACCCGGACTATGCCTGGATCGGCTACACCGACCGCGCCGGCAAGGTGCTCGCCGCCACCGGCGGCCTGCTCGAGGGGGTCGACGTCTCCGAGCGGCCGTGGTTCCGCGGCGCCATCGCCGGGCCGTTCGTCGGCGACGTGCACAAGGCGGTGCTGCTCGAGAAGCTCCTGACCAACCCCGATCCGGCGGCGCCGCTGCGCTTCGTCGACGTGGCAATGCCGCTGAAGAACGCCGCCGGCGAGGTCACCGGCACCGTCGGCGCCCATCTCAGCTGGTCGTGGGCGGCGGAGATCAAGACTTCGCTGCTGGCGGCCGACCACATCGCCGACGGCGTCGAGATCCTGGTGTTGTCGTCGGAGGGCGACGTGCTGCTCGGCGATCCGCGGCTCGAGGGCACGCGGCTGACGCTCGCCAGCGTCGCCGCAGCCCAGCGGGGCGAGACCGGCGTCGGCGAGGAGACCTGGCCCGACGGCGTCGCCTACCTCACCGGCTACAGCCGCGCCCGTGGCTTCCGCGACTATCCCGGCCTCGGCTGGATCGTGCTGGCGCGCCAGCCGGTCGAGCTCGCTCTGCACCCGGTCCACGTCGTCGAACGACTGATCCTCGGCGGCGGCATCGCCACGGCCGTGCTGTTCTGCCTGCTCGGTCTGTGGCTCGCCCGCCGTGTCGCCGCCCCGCTGGCGCGGCTCGGAGCGGCGGCGAGCGCTATCGGCGCCGACAGCCGCGTCCAGGACATCCCCGCCGTCGGCGGCTTCGCCGAGGTGCGCGCGCTCGCGGCGGCGATGCGCGCCATGCTCGCCCGGCTTGGGCAGAAGCAGATCGAGCTCGAGCAGGCGAACGCCACGCTCGAGACCCGGGTCGAGGAGCGCACGGCCGAGCTGACGCAGTCCAACCAGGCGCTCGCCGCGGAGGTCGCCGAGCGGCGGCGGGTGGAGGCCGAGCGCGAGGGGCTGATCGGCCAGCTCAAGCAGATGGCCGAGACCGACTTCCTCACCGGCGTGCTCAACCGCCGCTCCTTCTATTCGGCGGCGGAGCGCGAGCTCTCGGCCGCCCGCCGCTATGTGCGCGGCCTCGCCGTGGTGATGCTCGACATCGACCACTTCAAGGCGATCAACGACCGGCACGGCCACCAGGCCGGCGACGAGGTGCTGAAGGCGGTGGCGGCGACCTGCCGGGCCGAGTGCCGCGGCAGCGACATGGTGGCGCGCTATGGCGGCGAGGAGTTCGTGCTCTTGCTGCAGGAGGCCCACCCGGGCGACGCCCGGGAGGCAGCCGAGCGCATCCGTGTGGCGCTGGCGAGGGCGCCGGTGCGCGTCGGCGACCTCGCGATCCCGGTGACGGCGAGCCTCGGCGTCGCCACCGCCGGCCCGGAGACGGCGGGCGTCGACCAGCTCGTGCGCACCGCCGACGCCGCACTCTACCGCGCCAAGGCGGAGGGGCGGGATCGGGTGGTGGCGGCGTAGGTGGGGCGGCGGGTGATCGCTGCGAGGCGGTGCACGGAGGAAACGCCGAACCCGCGGCGCCCCCCTCCCTACCCTCCCCCGCGAGGGGGGAGGGTTCGCGTCGAGCTTTGGGGGAGGTCTTCGCTCACGGCAGTGTTGGCCATTCTTGCAGCGTTCGCTGTTCTTCTGGTCAGGGACGCGAAAGCTGCCGTTGAAAACCCTCCCCCCTCGCGGGGGAGGGTAGGGAGGGGGGGCCGCAGGCACCACGCCGGGGACGGCCACCGCCAGTCGCCACCAGCGTCCGTTGGAACCACAGGGCCCGGCCCGCCGCCCCTCAGTCCGGCCGCTCCGCCTCCGCCCACCGCGCCGCGGCGCTGTCGTCGGCATCGGTGGCGGCGACCCAGCCGCTGGTGGTGCCGTCGGCGCCGTGCTCGCGCTTCCAGAACGGCGCCCGTGTCTTCAGGAAGTCCATCAGGAACTCGGCGGCGGCGAACGCCGCGCCGCGGTGGGCCGAGGCGGTGGCGACGAGCACGATCGGCTCGCCGGGCCGGACGAGGCCGTGGCGGTGGACGACGCGCAGGCCGGTGATCGGCCAGCGCCGCTTCGCCTCCGCGGCGATGCGGCCGATCTCCTCCTCGGCCATGCCGGGATAGTGCTCGAGCTCCAGGGCGGCGAGGCGTCCGCCCTCGTCGCGGCAGTAGCCGACGAAGCTGACGGTCGCGCCGACGCCGCCGTCCACCACAAGGCACGCGGCCTCGGCGGCGGGGTCGAAGGCGGTGGCGACGATGGAAACCTCGGCCATTCAAATACCTCGGCCAGGGGAGCCCGCAGGGCTCCGGGCGCGGCCTCAGCCGCCGGTCATCGGCGGGAACAGCGCGATCTCGCGCGCCCCGGCGATCGGCGCCGTCGCCGGCACGTGGACGCGGTCGACGGCGACGCGGATCGTCTCCGGGCGCTCGAAGGCGTGGGCGTAGTTGTCGCCGCGCGACGCCAGCCAGGCGACGAGCGCGCCCGCCGTGGCCACCTCGGCCGGCGGCGAAAGCTCCTCCTCGGCGACGCCGATGCGCTCGCGCACCCAGGCGAAGTAGAGGACCCTCATCCGTCGCTCTCCACGAGATGGCCGATGCCGGCGCGGAAATAGTCCCAGCCGGTGTAGAGGGTGAGGATCGCCGAGATCCACAGCAGCCCGAGGCCGATGGTGGAGAGATAGGGGATGACGCGGTCGCCGGCGGGATGGGCGAGCAGGACGCCGACGGCGACGAGCTGCGCCGTCGTCTTGTACTTGGCGAGCTTCGTCACCGGCACGCCGACGCGCAGCTCGGCGAGATATTCGCGCAGGCCCGAGACCAGCATCTCGCGGCACAGGATGATGATGGCGGCGATCAGCGACCAGCCGCCGATGGTGCCGGAGGCGGCGAGCAGCAAGAGGCAGGTGGCGACGAGCAGCTTGTCGGCGATCGGGTCGAGCATGCGGCCGAGAGCCGACTGCTGCTGCCAGGCGCGGGCGAGGTAGCCGTCGAAGAAGTCGGTCACGGCGGCGGCGACGAAGATGCCGACCGCCACCCAGCGGGCCTCGTCGCCCGGAACGAAGTGACAGGCGGCAACCGCCGGCACGGCGGCGATGCGCGCGTAGGTGAGGATGTTCGGCAGGCTGAGAGCGGTGCCGCGCGCCACGTCGCGAAGCCTCCCGTACGCGAGAAACCGGAGCGCCCGTCAGATCATGCGCGAGGGGGCGACGTCAACGTGCAGATCGTCGCCGCCGCGGAGCCACGCGGGCGGCGCCGCTCCGAGACCTTGCCCCCACCCGATGCCGCCCCAACCCGGTGCAGCCCCCTCCCGACGGCGGTGACGGCCGGCCATGCTTTCGCGGGGCGGGATCCGACCCTGCCTGCGGCGTGCCGGTTACTGCGGCGCCGCGGCGGGTGCGGGCGCGGTCGCCGTCGCAGGCCCTGCCGGCGGCGCGGCAGCGGCGGCCACCGGCGGCGGCGTCGCGACGGTGGCTGCGGCGGGGGTCGCGGGGGCCGCAGCCCCCGGCACGTTCGTGCCGGCCGCGAAGCCCGGCGGGGCCGGCGGCGCGCGGTCGAGGCCGACGATCTCGATGCCGTCGGGCGCCAGCACCTTGGCGGCACCGGCACGACCCGCCGCACCGGCGACCAGGGCCCGCATCTGCGGGGCGATCTCGGCCAGCTGGGCGAACTTGCCGTGGTTGAGGCCGTCGATCGACTTCACCTTCGTCATGTCGATGACGACGGCGCCGAGCTCGACCAGTTCCTCGTCGTCCGTGTAGGCGCCGACCCTGAGCTTGTCGCCGGCGAGGAAGTCGGAGATGCCGAGCGCCTTGTCGTCGCGCGAGACGATGATGATGAAGGGCTTGGCCGGCTTGCCGAAGCGCTTCAGCTGCGTCTTGAAGACGTCGACGTCGATGTCGGGGGCGGCGAGCACGACGGCGCCGAGCCGCTCGATCGGCGGCAGGTTGCCGGAGATCTTGATCTGGCGGAGCGCCTCCACCGTCACCCAGTTGCCCATCGAGTGGGCGATGATCGTCACCTCCTCGGCATCGCTGGCGAAGGCGAGGCGGATGGTCTCCTCGAGCCCGTCGCGCGCCGCCGTGGCGCTGTTGTTGTCGTAGAGATAGCCCTCGGTCTTGCCGCGCGACGCCCAGGTGAACAGCAGCGGCACCATCGGCGCGTTCGAATCGTCCGCGAGCTGCAGGATCCGGTACATCGCCTCGTTGAACTGCGTGTTGTAGCCGTGCACGAAGATCGCAACCTTGCGCTGGCCGGGGGGCCGGAGCGCCAGTTGCGCCTTCAGGTCGGCGAGGAACTCGGCCTCGGTGTCGCGGAAGACCGCCTCGCGCACCACCATGTCGGTGGCGGGGTTGCCCGGGGCCTGCTTCGGATATTCGATCTGGCCCGGCGCGTGGGTCGGCGGCACCGTCATCTCGAAGCGCGCGAAGGAGAGCCTGCTCTCCCGCTCGCCGTTGTAGAAGACGCCCGGCCGCTTGTCGCGCTGGCGCGTCGAGGCGACGAGGATCACGTGCTCGCGCTCGCCCGCCCCGGCCGCTTCGGCGACGGGCATCAGCGCGTCGAGCCCGGGCCGTCCGGCGCAGCCGGCGAGAGCCGCCACCAGCATCACGGCGGCCAGGGAGCGCCACAGGAAGCTCACGCGGCGAGGCGAGGCCGACGCCCCGACGGCTGCAAGCACCGCAATGTCCGACACCACGCCCACCATCCCCATGCACCGAAAGTCACCACATCAAGCCGTATCACTGTGGGCAACGGCGAGGCGAGCGCATTTTCGGCCGGGGGCGGCGGTGGTCGGGCGATGGCCGCGGGCACGGTTAAGGGGTCGTAAGAGCCGTGCCGGCGAACCCGCGCGAGGGCGGCGGCCGCGCGGTGCCTGCGAGAAGCGTGTGGGCGGCGAGCCGCGCCTCTGGCGGACCCGGCGGCGCGCCTCTATATGTCGGAACGGCGACGCTGCGCGGTTCGACGGAGACTCACTATCCCCGGGGCCTTATCGATCCAAACGGGGGCTGTACCTGGCTTGGTCCGTGGACCCGGTCACACGGCTCCCACCTACACTGTAGGTCTCCCGGGATCGATCACCTCTGACGGCCGAGGCGGCTCGCCACACTCTTCCGCCGCCAAGTTGCCCGCGCGGCTGCGCCGGCGCCCGGCGCCGACGCCCCTCCGGGCGCGCTGCGCGGCTCCGGCGACGGTTTTTCGAGCGGTGCCATGACCGACGGAGCCGACCGCAAGGCGGCCCTGCGCGGCGAAGCCCTCGCCCGCCGCGCCGTCCTCGACGACACCGCCCGCTCCCACGCGGCCGACCGCCTCGTCGCCACCCTCGACGCCCTCGCCGTTCCCCCCGGCGCCGTCGTCTCCGGCTTCGTGCCGGTGCGCGGCGAGATCGACGTGATGCCGCTGCTCGCGGCGCTGTCGGCGCGCGGCCATCCGCTGGCGCTGCCCGTCGTGATAGGGCCGACGGAGCTCGTCTTCCGGCGCTGGCGGCCCGGCGAGGCGCTGCAGGCCGCCGGCTTCGGGCTCCTGCATCCGCCTCCCGAGGCGGCCATCGTCGAACCCGACGTGCTGCTGGTGCCGCTCGCCGCCTTCGACGGCCGCGGCCACCGCATCGGCTACGGCCGCGGCTACTATGATCGCGCGCTCGCCCGCCTCGACGCGACCGGCCGCCGCCGCGCCATCGGCGTCGCCTTCGCCGTGCAGGAGGTGCCGGCGGTGCCGGACGAACCGCACGACCGCCGCCTCGACGCCATCCTCACCGAGGACGGCCTTCGCCCAACGGCGTGACGAACCGGGTTGAGGAGGCGACAACCGGCGCGCCGACCGGCTAAGCTTCGCCGGTGGGTGCCCGGAGGCGCCGAGACGGCCGGGCTCCCGCCGGCAGCGACGAAGGAATCGCGATGCGCCTGTTGTTTCTCGGCGACGTCGTCGGCCGCTCCGGCCGGCAGATCGTGTCCGAGCACCTGCCGCGACTGATCGAGGAGGCGGCGATCGATTTCGTCGTCGTCAACGGCGAGAACGCCGCCGGCGGCTTCGGCATCACCGAGGAGATCGCCCAGGAGCTTCTCGACGCCGGCGCCGACGCCATCACCACCGGCAACCACGTCTGGGACCAGCGCGAGGCCCTCGTCTTCATCGAGCGGCAGCCGCGGCTGCTGCGCCCGGCAAACTTCCCCTCCGGCGCGCCCGGCCGCGGCGCCAACGTCGTGATGGCGCGCAACGGTGCCCGGGTGCTCGTCGCCAACGTCATGGGACGGGTGTTCATGGACGCCATGGACGACCCCTTCGCGGCGCTCGACCGCATCCTCGACGGCGCCCCGCTCGGGACGGCGGTCGACGCGGTCGTCGTCGACATCCATGCCGAGGCGACGAGCGAGAAGCAGGCCCTCGCCTATTTCTGCGACGGCCGGGCGAGCCTGGTCGTCGGCACCCACACCCACGTGCCGACCGCCGACCACCGCATCCTGCCGGACGGCACCGGCTTCGTCAGCGACGTCGGCATGTGCGGCGACTACGAATCGATCATCGGCATGGAGCGCGAGGAGCCGCTCGCCCGCTTCATGCGCAAGATCCCCGGCGCCCGCTTCTCGCCGGCGCTGGGCGACGCGACCCTGTCCGGCGTCGCCGTCGAGCTCGACGACCGCACCGGCCGGGCGACGGCGATCGCCCCCCTCCGCCTCGGTGGTGCGCTGTCGCCCGCCCGCCCGCCCTTCTGGGACTGAAAGCCCGCCCGCCGGCGCGCGCTGCCGGCACTGCAAGCCCGGTCATCATTTGGTGCACCGTCAGGCGTCGCCCGCGATTGACACGGGCGCGCGGCGACCGTCACCATCGCGCCCCAACCGACCCGGCCGTCCGGCCCTCGCCCAACGAGAACACCATGAAAACCGATGGCGAAATCGCGCGCGCGGCACACCTCCGTCCGATCGTCGAGATCGCCGAGCGGCTGGGCGTGCCGGAGGATGCGCTGCATCTCTATGGTCGCACCATCGCCAAGCTCGACCTCGGCTACCTCGCCTCGCTGGCGGACCGGCCGTCGGGAAAGCTCGTGCTCGTCACGGCGATCAGCCCGACGCCGGCGGGCGAGGGCAAGACCACGACCACGGTCGGCCTCGGCGACGCGCTGAACCGCATCGGCCGGCGGGCCGTCATCTGTCTGCGCGAGCCGTCGCTCGGACCGTGCTTCGGCGTCAAGGGCGGGGCGGCCGGCGGCGGCTATGCCCAGGTCGTGCCGATGGATCGCATCAACCTGCACTTCACCGGCGACTTCCACGCCATCTCCGCCGCCCACAACCTCCTCTCGGCGCTGGTCGACAACCACGTCTACTGGGGCAACGAGATCGGCCTCGACACCCGCCGGATCACCTGGCGGCGGGTCGTCGACATGAACGACCGCGCGCTGCGCCAGATCGTCTCCTCGCTCGGCGGCGCCCAGAACGGCTTCCCCCGCGAGGACGGCTTCGACATCACCGTGGCCTCCGAGGTGATGGCGGTGCTCTGCCTCGCCGAAGGCCTCGCCGACCTCGAGGCACGGCTCGCCCGCATGGTCGTCGGCGAGACGCGCGACCGCCGCCTCGTCGCCGCCGGCGAGCTGAAGGGCGCCGGCGCGATGGCGGCGCTGCTCCGCGAGGCGGCGATGCCGAACCTCGTGCAGACGCTGGAGGGCAATCCGGCGCTGGTGCACGGCGGACCGTTCGCCAACATCGCACACGGCTGCAACTCGGTGGCGGCGACGCGCGCCGGGCTGCGGCTCGGCGACATCGTCGTGACCGAGGCCGGCTTCGGTGCCGACCTCGGGGCCGAGAAGTTCTTCGACATCAAGTGTCGCGCCGCCGGCCTGGCGCCAGACTGCGCCGTCGTCGTCGGGACCGTGCGGGCGCTGAAGATGCACGGCGGCGCGGCGAAGTCGGAGCTCGACCGGGAGGACGTCGGCGCCGTCGAGGCGGGCTTCGCCAACCTCGCGCGCCACGTCGAGAACGTCAGCAAGTTCGGCGTGCCGGTGGTCGTCGCCCTCAACCGCTTCGCCAGCGACACGACGGCCGAACTCGACCGCGTCGTCGCACTTTGTCGTGACCGGCTCGGCGTCCGCGCCATCGTCTGCAGCCATTTCGCCGACGGCTCGGCCGGCGCCGAGGCGCTGGCCGAGGCGGTGGCGGCGACGCTCGATGCCCCGGCCACGGGCGACGGCTTCCGGCCGCTCTACCCCGACACGCTGTCGCTCGCCGACAAGCTGCGGGTGGTGGCCCGGGAGATCTATCGCGCCGACGACGTGGCGATCCCCGGCGCCGTCGCGGACAAGCTCGCCCGCTGGGAGCAGGCCGGCTACGGGCGGCTGCCGGTCTGCATCGCCAAGACGCAGTACTCGTTCTCCACCGACCCGACGCGCCCCGGCGCGCCGACGGGCCACACGGTGCCGGTGCGCGATGTCAGGCTGTCGGCCGGCGCCGGCTTCGTGGTGGCGATCTGCGGCGACATCCTGACGATGCCCGGCCTGCCGCGCACCCCGTCGGCGGAGCGCATCGGCCTCGACGCACACGGGGAGGTCGTCGGCCTGTCGTGAGCCTGGCGGTCATTTTGCCGCAGTGCAGCAGCGCGAGAGCGGGACGCGCCCTTTTCCTCTCTCATTTCGGAGCAGAAAGCGGGCGTGAGCACCCGCGACGGAGCGATCTCCGACCGCGCAGATGGCCCGGTTTTGCTAGGAATGCGAGCATCGCGGCTCATCACGGAACTCATCAAGCGCTCGTGATCGAACGGCGCTTGGTGCCGTGCAAAACGCCATGCTATGGCAATGGGCGTAGTGAGGGGGGTTCCTCGGCCTACCCAAGCGATCTGTTAAATGAGCGAGTCCGTTCGCGTGTCGCGTCCCACGCCGTGTCTGGTGTGGACTGTCATGCGGCTGACGATCGTTCGTGAAAAGTTCATCGCGCTTCCGGGACCGGTGGGGTTCCGACCGCTTGTTGATATGGGGTTTTGATTATGGCGACGGTACCGGGCAGCGAAAACGTACAATTCACCAAAGAGCAGAAGCAGATCATTGCCGACTTCCTGCCGGAGAAGAACAAGGACATCAATGTCGTAGAGTTCGATCCGCGTGATCCGCCGTCGTTCGACAAGGATCTGTACAACTACGGCATGTTCACGGTGAACTTCGGCAAGTCCTACGAGATGGGGGACAATCTCGCGGGTCTGACGCTCGGCGAGAAGGGCAACGCCAACATCACCGGCAACGACCTCGACAACCTCGTGCTTGCCAACGGCGGCGACAACACTGTCGACGGCGGCAAGGGCAACGACCTGGTGTTCGGCCTGGACGGTGACGACAACCTGTCCGGTGCCGGTGGTCGCGACTCGATCTTCGGCGGCGACGGCAGCGATTCCATCGACGGCGGCAACGGCGACGACCTGCTGCGTGGCGAGACCGGCAACGACACCATCAAGGGCGGCGGCGGCGACGACAGCATCTCCGGCGATTCCGGCAAGGACAGCCTGGACGGTGGTGACGGCGACGACTCCGTCGAGGGTGGCGACGGCAACGACACCATCAAGGGCGGCACGGGCGACGACTCGCTCGACGGCGGCGACGGCAAGGACAAGATCGAGGGCGGTGACGACAACGACACGCTCTTCGGCGTCGGCGGCAACGACAAGCTGTTCGGCGACGGCGGCAACGACACCCTGTTCGGTGGCAGCAACAACGACACGCTGAACGGCGGTACGGGCAAGAACGAGCTGACCGGCAACGGCGGCAAGGACACGTTCGAGATCGACGACTCCGGCAAGGGCACGAAGCAGACGATCACGGACTTCAATGAGGGCCAGGACACGATCGACCTGAAGGACTTCAAGACGAAGTTCGGCGACCTCACTCTGAAGAACGACGGTGACGGCGTGCTCGTCACGGTGAAGAACAGCAAGGTGAAGATTTTCATCGAGGGCTTCGACGCGAAGGACGTCAAGAAGTCCTGGTTCGACTTCTGATCGAACGAGCTCCGCGTCACGCAGACGCGGCCGGCAAGACTGGCGGTCGGGGTATGGAATGCCATGCCCCGACCGTCTGCGTTTCGACCTCCGGCGACGTCGGCTCGACGGTCTGGTCGCGGGCGGCGTGGACGAGCTGCGGTTTCAGCAGGGTCGGCTGTCTGCACCACCGGGCAGCGCCGGGGGCGGCACCGGGCGGCGCTAGCGGGCGGCGCTAGCGGCGCCATCGTGACCTGTCGCGACGGAGACGAGGGGCGGCTTTCCCGCCCCGGATGTTGTAATGGCGAGACGGGCGGTTTTTCCGCCGGTGGCATCCGGTCTCTCCGGCGCGGCCACGCTCTCACCATGGATTGGTGCAAACCCTCCCCATCATGAGCGATCCTCTCTTCGGCCCTCTGGATTTCGGTGGCGCGGCTGCCCTGTTCGGCGACGGCGTCGGGACGCTCGCGCCGACGTCGGCGCCCTTCGAGGACGACGGCTTCGCCACCTCGGCCCTCGATCTCAACCTCGACCCGACGATCGACTGCGGGCTGGTGCCATGGCACAGCGGAGCGTTCGCGCTTCTGCTGCGCCAGGCGCCTGCGGGATCGCTGGCCATCGGCGGCGACGGTGGCTCGCTCACCATCCTCGCCCAGACGCGAGTGCTGCGGCCCGACGACGGCCACCAGACGCTGATCGTGGTCGACGGTTCGGTCCCGTCGGCGGACGCCGGTCCTCTCGTGCTCTCGGCCTTCAGCGATGAAGGTGTCTCGCGCTTTCCCCTGCGTCCGACACCCGCCGCCTTCGATCGGACGCTCGCGACGCTGATCGGCCAGGCCCTGACCCGCCTCGGCGCGGGAACGGACGAGCGCCGGAACTGGACGCCGCTCTTGCGCCGTCTCGCGACGATCAGCGAGCTCGCCGTCCGCGCCGACCTGTCGCTGCCGATCGGCCCAGGACTGGCCCTCGTGCTCGACGGCGACCTTGGGACCACGGAGGAGGAGCCGCTGGCGTTCGCGCTCGACGGAGGGCAGCTGACGGCGACCCGGGCCCGCGTCGCGGTCGATCCGCAGACAGGACGCTCGCTTGTTCTGCTGCCGACGCTGGCGGCGCGCTGCTTCGTGCTGCTCGACGACGGCCTCGTCGACGTCACGTGCCCGCCGGGCGCCACACGGTCGACCCTTGCCCGCACCGCCGATGCGATGCCGCTGCGCAGCAGCGAGTGTGAGCTTCTGCTCGATCTCGCCGGCGAGCTGGCGCTCGATGTAGGCTCGCGGGTGCCGGACTGGCTGCCGCTGCCGCACGCTCTCGGATGGCGCGGGGCCGACGGCGGCAGCATGGCGGTGGTGGGTTCCGTGGCCGTCGAGGCCGGCACGATGCTGTTCCTGGCGACGGAGAACCGGGAGCACGAACTGGCGAACCTGATCGTGCGCGACGTGGCGCATCCCGCCGAGGCGCTGTTCGCGGCGGCAGATCCGATCGCCGCCTTCCATCCCGACGCGGAGCGTTTTCCCGATCGGCTCCATATCGTGCTGCTGCTGCCGAGGCGCCTCGGCGCCGGCGCCTTGCACGTCTCGCTGGCCGGCACATCCGCCGGCGGCGGCTGGGTGCGCACGCTCGACGCGCCCGCGGGCCGAACCCAGTCGATCCTGCGCGCCTGGCTGCCACCGCCGCCGTCCGAGGCTGTCTATCTCCGGATGGTGGCCGCCTCCGTCCGCGCCACGGCCTCACGTGCTCCGGTCGTCCTGGCGGCGGAAGTCTTGCCCGCCTCCGTGCAGACCGCAGATCATGTGGTGGCGGTGGTCGGGTTCGACGCCGAGGTCGACGCGCTCGTGGAAACCCTGCGGTCGCTTCCTGTCGCACTGCGCCGCAGCATTCCCGTCGTGATCGTGCTAAGATCGTTCGATCCCGGGCATGACAGGACCATGGATCGCCTCGCCACGACCGCTCGCACCGAAGACATCGAGATCGGCACCGTGGTGCTGGCGGGAGCCGCCGGCGCGACGGCGGCGATTTCGGCCGCGTTCGCGCGGTTGCGGGCGAACGCGATCCTCTTCGTCGACGCCGGCGCCCGTTTTGCCGATGGCGATGCCCGAAGCCCCTTCCGCGGCACCCGGTCTCGCCGCGCCAAGGTCATGGCCCTCGCCGGCGGCAGCGATGCACCGTCCGGGGCCCTGCTCTCCCGACGGCTGGTCGAGCAACGGCTCGGCGCCGTCGACAGCCGTCTGGCGACGTTGCCGGCTGTCCTCGCCGACCTCGCGCGGGTGGCCACCGGGGAAGGGGACAAGGTCGCGCATGACGCCGGCTTCGCGCTCGAGCCCGACGGTCGCCGCGGCGCCACATTCGAAGCTCTGGTCGATCACGCCATGCTCACAGATCCGCGGCACACCACCTCGCACCGAGGAACCGCCTGATGGCGCTCGTCACCGATTCCCGCGAGCTTCGCGAAGTGCTGCGCACCTGCCGCACCAACTTCGTTTTCGCGACCTGGTTCCACACCATCTCGACGGCGCTCGGGTTCTCGTACATCCTGTACATGATCAACGTCTTCGACCGCGCAGTTCCGAGCAGGAGTTATCAAACGCTTCTGGCGCTGTTTGTCGGCGTTTGTATCGCACTCATCTTCAAAGGGCTTTTCAGTTACGTCCGCACGAACCTCCTGATCAAGGCGACGCTGCGCCTCGACAAGGTCCTCGCCGGACGGACGTTCCGCGCCTTGATGGAGAAGAGCGCCGCCCAGCGCGACGAGGTCGGCGCGCAGCCGCTGCGCGATCTCGCGATGTTTCGGCAGTTCTTCTGCGGTGGCGGAGCCATCACGGCGATGAGCGTGCCGTGGATCGGCGTCTTCATGTCCGTCCTCTATCTCATGTATTTCTGGGTGGGCGTCCTGGCGACGGTCTTCCTTGTGGTCAACGTCGTCCTGATGCTCGTCCAGATGGCCGTGACCCGCAGCACGATCGAGGCGGCGTCGGCGGCCATGCAGGCGACCGTTCGCATCGCCGAGGCGAACGTGCGCAGCGCCGATGCGGCGGTCGGGATGGGCCTCCTGCCCGGCCTCGTACAGCGATGGCTGCGCAGCAACGACATCGCTGTTGCCGCGGAAGCGCAAGGCGGCATCACCGGAGCGAAGTTCTCGAGTTTCGAGGAAGCCTTCAGCCTCTTTCAGCGCATCTCGATCCTCACCGTCGTGGCGGTTGGGACCATGAACGGTCAGATGAATACCGGCGTCGCCTTCAGCGCCATAATCATCTTCATGATGATGATGGGCCCGGTCTATCAGGTCATCCATTCCTGGGAGAGCTACCTCAGTGCGAAGGAGGCGGGCGAGCGGCTCGCCCACCTCTACGAGCAGTTTCCGCCTCCCCCCACGGCCATGCCGCTGCCGCGGCCGAAGGGCGAACTCGCCATTCGCAACGTCAGCTACATGCCCCGCGGTGCGCAGAAGCCGATTCTGCGCGGCATCACCTTCGGCGCGTTGCCGGGCACCTCGCTGGCGATCGTCGGGCCGATCGGTTCCGGCAAGTCCACCCTCGTGCGGCTGATCATGGGTGTCATCCGCCCCTCCGCCGGCGAGATTCGCCTCGACGGCGTGGAGCTCTGGTCGTGGGATCGCGCCGACCTCGGGCGCCACATCGGCTACCTGCCGCAGGAAATCGGCCTGCTGACCGGCTCGGTGGCCGAGAACATCGGCCGCTTCGGCACCTTCGGCGAGCGTGAAATCGTCGAGGCCGCGGTGCGCGCCGGCTGCCACGAGCTGATCCTGAAGCTCCCGCAGGGCTACGACACGCCGATCGGCGAAGGCGGCCATCCGCTGTCCGGCGGACAGCGTCAGCTGATCGGCCTCGCCAGGGCCGTGGTCGGACGACCCGCCTTCGTCGTGCTGGACGAGCCGAACGCCGCCCTCGACGGACCGGGCGAGGCGTCGCTGGTCGCCTGCCTCGCGGCGCTGAAGGAGATGGAGACGACGGTCGTGATGGTCTCCCACCGGCCGACGCTGGTGCAGCACCTCGACCGGGTGGCGCTGCTGCGCGACGGCGAACTGCAGATCGTCGTCACCGCCGAAGAATTCATGAAGCGCTCCGGCCGACCGCTGTCGCTCCGCATGGTGAAGGACGAGGCCTGAGATGTCGCTGATCGAGTATCACGGCCCGACGTTCGAGCGCCCGACGGACAACCCCCGCAAGGTCGTCATCTCCGGCGTCGCAATCGCGGTGTTCTTCCTCGGCGGCATCTGCACCTGGGCGGCGCTGGCGCCGATCGCCCGCGCCTCGCACGCCGAGGGGGTGATCGTCGTCGAGGGCAGCCGGCGGCCGGTACAGCACCGGGAAGGTGGCCCGGTCGGCGAGGTCCTCGTTCAGGAGGGGCAGCTGGTCAAGGCCGGCGACGTGCTGGTCCGGCTGGATCTGTCCGACGTGCGGGCCGAGGTGGAGGTGCTGACGACGCGCCGCGTCCAGGTGATGGCGCAGCTCGCGCGCTTCGCCGCCGAGGCCGCGGACGCCGAGGCGATCGTCTTCCCCGCCGACCTCGAGGCGCAGCGTAGCGATCCCGACGTCGCCAAGATCCTCGACCAGGAAGAGCGCATCTTCCAGGCCGGACGGGCCGCCGTGGCGGGCCGGGTCGGCCTGCTGCGCCAGCAGATCGAGGGCTACCAGAAGCAGATCGAGGGGCTCACCGGCCAGGTCCGCGAGACCGAGCGGCAGATCGACCTGATCGCCGAGGAGCTCGTCGGCCTCAACCAGCTGCTCGCCAAGGGGCTGACCCCGAAGTCGCGTGTGCTCGCCCTGCAGCGCGAATCGGCGAGCCTCAGCAGCACGCTCGAGGGCCTGCACGCCCAGATCGCCTCCGCCGGCAACGAGATCCACAGCGCCGATCTCGAGATCGACCAGATCCAGAAGGACCGGCGCCAGGAGATCTCCGCCGGCCTGTCGCAGGCGGGCGCGCAGCTCGCCGAGATCGAGCCGCGCCTGGTCGCGGCGCAGGACAGCCTGACCCGCGTCGACCTGCAGGCGCCGGTCGGCGGGCGCGTCCTCGGCCTCGCCGTGCACGGACCGGGGGCGACCATCCAGCCCGGTCAGGTGGTGCTGGAAATCGTGCCGGACACGGCGCCGCTGGTCATCAAGGCGAAGCTGAACCCCAACGACGTCGACCAGGTTCACCCCGGCCAGCAGGTCGACGTGCACATCCTTGCCTACAAGCAGCGCTACCAGGGCATCCTCAACGGCACCGTCCGCAGCGTCTCGCCCGATCGCATCGAGACGCCGAACGGCGAGACGGCCTGGTTCGACGCGGTCGTGACGCTGAACCCCGACGAACTCGCCCGCGCCAAGGTGGATCTGGTGCCCGGCATGGCGGCCACCTCGCTGATCAAGACGGGCGAGCGCACCGTGCTGCAGTACTTCCTCGATCCGATCCTGCGCGTCTACGATTTTGCGATGAAGGAAGATTGATCCGCCGCGGCGGCGGTGAGGCTGGCGTGCCGGGTGCGGACACCCTATCGGTCGTTCCGGATCGGGCCGCCGAGGCGGTGTGGCGACGTCCCGCCTCTTGCGGGAGGGCCGCAAGGGCCGCTAGGACCGTGGACAGCCTCTATCGACGGCGCGACTTGACCATTCACCGACCACCGACCATGCACGAGCGTTGAGGGGAGAGGGCGACTTGAAGAAAACTGCCAATTTTCCGTTGGGGACCTCCAGTGCCGCTTCGACGGCGGCGACCACCGCGCGCGGTGGCGGCGTCGACATCACCGGTGACAGCCCCGAGCTGATCGCCTTCGTCCTGCTGAAGAGCATCGTGCAGGTCGAGCAGTCACGCCAGGAGCCGCACGTCTTCGAGAAGGCCTGGCTCCTCGACACCTACGCCGAATGCCTCGAGGCGGTGCAGGGCAAGCGGGCGCCCAGCGAGGCGACCCCGAAGCCGCGTTCCACCAAGAAGGCGTGACGGCCCGCCACAGGACCAGTCCGGCGGCGATCGGCGTCGATCGCCGCCCGATGCCCCCGGCTTGATCGCTGCAGCCGCGCGTGGGGCCGGCCGTCATCGGCCGGGTCGGCGTGTGGCTGCCTCATCGCGGTGCCCGGGTCGGCGTCCGTGCCCGGGTCGGCGTCTTTGCCCGGGTCAGCGCCTTTGACCGGGTCACTCGGGCTCGTCGTCTCCGGACATCCCGTCGCGGCGTCCTGCCGAGCTCGCCGCCGCGACCGGAGCCTCGCCGGGGTCGCCGCCCTCACCGTCAGCCGGGGCCGGCCGCCGGCCTGCTCGAAGCGGACTCTGCCTTGAAGCTGCTCTTCGTCCATCCGAACCTGCCCGGCCAGTACAAGCTGATCGCCCCTGGCCTCGCCGCCGCGGGCTTCGACGTCACCGCCATCGGTCGCCATCCGATCGCGGTCACCTCGCTGCCCGGCGTGAAGGTGCACCGCTACAAGGGCAGCCCGTTCCGCATCGATCCGCGCTTTCCGCCGCTCGACGCCTTCGCCAACCAGATCCGCCAGGGGCGCGCCGCCGCCGCGCTGATGACCGAGCTCGCCGAGACCGGCTACGAGCCCGACGTCGTCATCGGCCACCCGGGCTGGGGGGACCTCCTCTTCCTGCGCCAGATCTGGCCGTCGGCCCGCCTCATCTCCTACCTGGAATTCTACTACAAGGAGCAGGGCGCCGATTACGGCTTCGATCCGGAGTTTCCGGTGGCCGACCAGGACCGCCAGCTCCTCAGCCTGCGCAACCTCGCGCAGATCCACGCCCAGCACCTCTCCGACCTCTGCATCTCCCCGACGCGCTGGCAGCGCGACCTCTTCCCGCCCCCGGTGCGGCGCCAGATCCACGTCCTGCACGAGGGCGTCGACACGCGCGCCCTGAAGCCGAAGCACAATGCCCGCCTGCGTCTGCCGGACGGGCGGCTGCTGACGCGGGCCACGCCCGTGCTCACCTACAGCGCCCGCAATCTCGAGCCCTATCGCGGCTTCCACGTCTTCATGCGGGCGCTGCCGGACATGCAGCGCGACAATCCGGAGCTGTTCACCATCATCGTCGGCGGTGACGGCGTCTCCTACGGGCGGCGGCCGGCGAACGGCAACAACTGGCGGGAGGCGATGCTGGCGGAGGTCGGCGACCGGCTCGACCACGACCGCATCTGGTTCGCCGGCAAGCTGCCCTACCCCACCTACCAGCGGGTGCTGCAGCTCTCGACGGTGCACACCTACCTCACCTTCCCCTTCGTGCTGTCGTGGTCGTTCATCGAGGCGATGGCGTGCGGCTGCACGATCGTCGGCTCGCAGACCGGGCCGGTGGAGGAAGTCATCGAGGACGGCGTCAACGGCCGGCTGGTGCCGTTCTTCGACCGCGAGGCGCTGCGGGCGACGGTGGCGGACCTGCTGGCCGACGAGGCGCAGCGGGCGCGCCTCGGAGCAGCCGCCCGCCACCACGCCCGCCGGCACTACGACGTCAACGACGTGACGCTGCCGCGCTATGCGGAGGTCGTCCGGGCGATCGCCGAGGGGCGGCCCATCAGCCGGCGCCCGCCACGCCTCACGCCGCCCGCTGGGGCCGAGGCCGAGACGGGGGCCGGCGCCGAGGTCGACTGATCCCGGTCAGGGCGCCCCCGCCGCGGCGCGGCGGTGATGGAGGGTCGCGACGGCGGCGGTGAGATCCGGTCGCCCGGCGACCGCAGCGGTGGCGGCGAGGCCTTCGGCGAGCCAGGCCGCGACACCGAGACGGCCCGCCGGCTCGATGTCGGCATCGGCGCCGAGCGCCGCCACGAAGGCGGCGAGGCGCGCGAGCGACATGCCACTGGGCATCACCGCCCCCGCGGCCGTTGGATCGCGACCGTCGAACGCAGGTTCGATCGAGAGGGCGCGGGCCGGCAGATCCTCGGCCGTAAGGTCTCGGATCTCCATCTCTTGGACCAGCAGGTCTTGGGTCAGCAGATCTTGGGCAGCCGGCCGGCCGGCGACGGCCTGCCACGCCGCGAGCCGCATCACGGCCGCGGGAACCACCGCGAAGGCCGCCGGCAGCAGCGCCCGTTCCACCGCAGAGCCCGGTGGGCCGCCCTCGCCCGCCTGAAGCGGGGCGAGCAGACGCCGGAATCGCTGCCGCTCACGCCGCAGGCGGAGAGCCGCCGCATGGTCGCGGCGCGGGTCCTCGCCGACGACGTTGCCGCCGTGCTGCACATAGTCCTGGACGACCCCCGGCTCGAAGACGACGCGCCCCTGCGTCCGCGCCACCAGCGCCAGCCAGTGGTCGTGGAACAGGCCGGGCAGGCGCGGCAGCGGCAGCGCCGCCGCGATCACCGCCGCGCGCAAGAGGGCCGAGGCTCCGGTCACTTCGTTCTCGGCGAGGAGGTCGCAGAGCGACGGGTCGGGCATGCGGCGGGTCGCCGGCGCCCCCGGCAGCGGGTTTCCGCGGCCGTCGACGAGGCGCATCGCGCCGTGCACCAGCGCGACGCCGTCCGTCATGCCGGCCAGCAGCCGGTCGAGCTTGTCGGGCCGCCAGCGGTCGTCCTGGTCGGCCAGCGCGACGAACGGCGCGCGCGGGTCGATCGCCCGGAGCGCCCGCTCGAAATTGCCGACGACGCCGCGCCGCGGCCCATGGTGAACCGTGATGCGCGGATCTTTCTGCGTCAGCCGCTCGACGATGCTCCGCCCTGCCTCGGTCTCGGATTCGTCGCTGACGACGAGATGCCAGTCTGTCCGCGTCTGGGTCCTGATTGAGGCAATCTGCGCCGCGAACAGCTCGGCATCGGGCTCGAAGGTCGCCATCGCGATCGCCACGGTCGGTGCGGGCGTCGTCGCGGGCGACCGCCGCGGGGCCGGCCGCCGCCGGACCTCGAGGGTCCCGAGCGCCACAGACCGCTGCAACTCTTCTCCGCCGTCCCGCGCCACCACGCCGACCCGCAGCGTCACGCCGTGCCGCCCGGCCGGCGGCGCCGGCCCCGTCCAGGCGATGGCGAAGCCGCCGAAGAGCTGCCCCGCCGCGTCGACGACGTCGGTGGAGCGCGCCAGCGCCTCCGCCCGCGGAAAGGCCTGGAAGGCCTCGCGGGCCACCTCGTCGTCGCCGATGCACAGGGCGACCGTGCCGACCTCGCCACCCGGGCTGCAGGCGAAGCCGTCGACGAAGAGCGTCACGGTCTCGCCGGCGAACACCGCGTCCGGCAGATGTGGCGACAGCCGCACCGCGAGGGCCGGCGGGTCGGCGGCCCGCACCCGCGCCACCGCCTCCGCCACCAGCCGCAGCGGCGTCAGGCGCTTGGCGCCGCGCGAGCCGGCGGCCCGCCGCTCCCGCTCCCACCAGGGCTCGGGCATCGCCTCGGGAAAGATCTCGAGGCCGCTCGCCGTCCGCGGCAGGGCCGGCCGGCCGGCCACCAGCCAGGCCTCCAGCGCCGAGCCCGCGCCGGCTTCGAGCGCCGCCGCGATGGCGGGCTGCGTCGCCCGCACGAACGCCTCGTCGAAGACCGGCGAGGGCGATGGTGGCTCGCCACGCGCGAGCGCGTCGAGATAGACGGCGAGCGCGGCCGCGAGCACGGCGGCGGGATCGGCTGCTCCGGCGCCGGCGCGCACGCCCGTCGCGGCGAGCACATAGACCGGGTCGAAGACGGCGCAGGGCGGCACCCCGCGGCGGACGGCCTCGGCGAAGTAGAAGCGCCCCACCGAGCGGAAGCCCCAGCCGGCGAGATCGTCCGGCGCGACGCCGAGCGTGCCCAGCACGAACGCCGGGTCGAGCATCGGCAGGAGCGCCCGGCCGTCGGTGTCGGGATCGGTGAGCGCCGCGCGCACCCAGCCGCCGCCCACAGGCGTCGCCGGGGCGGCCGCGGCGCGCCGCCGGTAGACCCTCTCGCGCAGCAGCGGATGCGGCGACACGCCGGCGGGCAAGCCGCGCCCGGCATAGTCGGCGAGAACGGCGAGCGCCGTTTCGCCGGGACCTGCGCCGGCGAGCGCAGCGAGGTGGCCCCAGTCGACGAGCGGGTTGACCAGGGGCGCGTCGGCGACCGTCAGCGCCGCGAGGCGATCGGCGAGGCGGACGGCGTCGAAGCCGTCCGCGAAGCCCGGCCAGCGGCACGCCACGAAGTGCGCGTCCGCCAGGGCTGCGACCGCCTCGATCTGCCGTGTCCGCCGCATCGCTCCTCCGCCCCGGCGACTGTCCACGGCGGGGCGCGCGCCGGCAAGCCCGGCGCCGGCTCTCAGACCCCGTAGTACTCGCGGAACCAGCCGACGAAGGCCTCGACGCCCTGGTCGACCGGCGTGTTCGGCCGGAAGCCGGTGAGCGCCGCCAGAAGGTCGGCGCTGGCGAAGGTGCGCGGCACGTCGCCGGGCTGCATGTCCATGTAGTTGCGGATCGCCTCCCGCCCGAGCGAGCGCTCGATCGCCGCGATGAAGGCCTCCAGCGTCACCGGCTGACCGTTGCCGATGTTGACCACCCGGAACGGCGCCACCGGGCTCAGGGAATCGCACTCGGCGACCGGCGCGCCGAGCACCGGCACCGCCGGGATCAGCCGGACGATGCCCTCGACGAGATCGTCGATGTAGGTGAAGTCGCGCTCCATCTTGCCGTGGTTGTAGACGTCGATCGGCTCGCCCTTCAGCATCGCGTCGACGAACTTGAACAGCGCCATGTCCGGCCGCCCCCACGGCCCGTAGACGGTGAAGAAGCGGAACGCCGTCGTCGGGATGCCCCACAGGTGGGCATAGGAGTGGGCGACGAGCTCGGTCGCCTTCTTGCTCGCCGAGTAGATCGTCAGCGGGTGGTCGGTCATGTCGGTCTCGCGGAACGGCACGCCCGGGTTGGCGCCGTAGACCGAACTCGTCGACGCCAGCATCAGGTGCTTCACCGCCCGCTCGCGGCAGATCTCGATGATGTTGTAGGTGCCGACGACGTTCGATTCGATGTAGGAGCGCGGGTTCTCGAGGGCGTAGCGGACGCCGGCCTGGGCGGCGAGGTGGACGATGACGTCCGGCTCCTCCTCCAGGATCACCGCCCGGGTGCGATCGACGTCGACGAGGTTGACCTCGTGGCCGCGGAAGGCGTTGGAGCGGGCGAGGATCTCCACCCGCCGCTGCTTCAGCCGCACGTCGTAATAGGGCACCATCGCGTCGATGCCGGAGACGAGGTGGCCGTCGGCGATCAGCCGGCGGCAGAGGTGAAAGCCGATGAAGCCGGCGTGCCCTGTAACCAGGATCTTCATGTCGTTCCTTTCCGGACGCGCGCCGCAAGCCGGCAGCGGAGGAAGAAGAGGGGCGTGACGGCGGCCACGGCGGGCGCGGGCGCTCGCGCCATCGTCAGAGCCGCCAGAGGTCGACGTCGCCGGGGCGGCCGTCGCGGGGCAGGATCGCCTTGACGTCGAGCACCGGGCCGCCGGACGGTCCGAGCAGGCCGCGCACGAGGTCCCAGCCGCCGCGGCGGTAGTCGGCGTGCGCCACCGCGACGATCACCGCGTCGGCACCGGCGAGGTCGGCCAGCGGCGACAGCGTGATGCCGGTCTCGCGGGTGGCTTCGGCGGCGTCGGCGACCGGGTCGTGGACGGCGACCGTCATGCCGAAGCCTTCGAGCGTCCGCACCACGTCGACGACGCGGGAATTGCGGATGTCCGGCACGTCTTCCTTGAAGGTCAGCCCGAGCACGGCGACGCGGCGGGCGCTGGCGCCGCGCTTCAGGAGTAGGCGCACGCACTCGGTGGCGACACGGCTGCCGACGGCATCGTTGATGCGGCGGCCGGCGAGGATCACCTGCGGGTGGATGCCCGCCTGCTCGGCCCGGAAAGTGAGGTAGTATGGATCGACGCCGATGCAGTGGCCGCCGACGAGGCCCGGCTCGAAGCGCAGGAAGTTCCACTTCGTCGCCGCCGCCTCGAGCACGTCGTGGGTGTCGATGCCGATCGCCGCGCAGATCAGCGACAGCTCGTTCATGAAGGCGATGTTGAGGTCGCGCTGGGCGTTCTCGATCGCCTTCGCCGCCTCCGCCACCTTGATCGACGGGGCGCGGTGGATGCCGGCCTTAACCACCGAGCCGTAGACGGCGGCCACCACCTCGAGCGTCGCCTCGTCCTGGCCGGCGACAACCTTGGTCAGCGTCTCGAAGCGGCGGGTGCGGTCGCCCGGGTTGATGCGCTCGGGCGAGTAGCCGACCGTGAAGTCGCGCCCGCAGGAAAGGCCCGAGGTGGCCTCCAGCACGGGCACGCAGACCTCCTCGGTGACGCCGGGATAGACGGTCGATTCATAGACGACGATCGCGCCCGGCCTGAGCGCCGCGCCGACGGTGCGCGAGGCGGCGACCACCATCGACAGGTCCGGCCGGTTGGCGTCGTCGATCGGCGTCGGCACGGTGACGATGAAGAAGTCCGCCGCCTTCAGCTCCGCCGGGTCGGCGGTGTAGCGCACGGGCGCCTTGGCGAGGTCGGCGAGGTCGATCTCGCGGGTACGGTCGCGGCCGGCGGCGAGTTCGGCGATGCGGCCGGCATCGACGTCGAAGCCGACCACGGGGGCGCCGGCCCTGGCGAAGGCGACGGCGACCGGCAGCCCGACATAGCCGAGCCCGATCACCGCGATGGCGCGGCCGTGCGGCGTCTCCCCCGTCATTCTCCGCGTCACCCTCGTCGCTCCACCGCACCAGCATGGAAGCGGCCTCCCCCTGCTAGCAGCAACTCGCCCCGTCGCGCCACCGTCGCATCGCGTTCACGACGTTCGTGGGTCGGACTCGACCGTCTTGGGCCACGACCTTAAGGAAGATCGAGGCGTGGCGCGGCCTTTGGCGCCGGCACAGGGACGGGCACGCATGCGGCAGCCGATCGTGGGGAGGGTGGACGCGGTCGTCGCCGGTGCCGTCGCCGGCTGGGCGCGCCGCCGCCGCGGCACCGCGCCCGTCACCGTCACGGTGCTGCACGACGGCCGGCCGGTCGACACGATCACCGCCGACCGCGCCCGACCGGACCTCGAGGACGCGCTCGCCGCCCACGGCTTCGTCTTCGTCGTGCCGCCCGAGCTCGACGGCGCCAACGGCGCCGGCCTTTCCTTCGTCGCCGAAGACGGCACCGTGCTGCCCGTCGCCGACGGCGTCGACCTCGACCTCGCGCTCGGCTTCGACCCCGCCTTCGTCGCCACCCTCGGCCTCGACGCGCCGTTCCTGCGCGGCGGCGTCGACGCGGCGGAGGGCGCCACCGTCACCGGCTTCGCCTACTCGCTGCTGCGCCGCGATCCCGTGGCGGTGGAGCTCGTCGCCGGCGAGACCGTCATCGCCACCGCCACCGCCGACGGCGACCGTCCGGAGCTCGGCCCCCTCGGCCGCCGGTCCTCCGGTTTCACGCTGGTGCCGCCGGCGGTGCTGCTCGACGGCGTGCCCCGTGAGATCGCCGTGCGCGTCGCCGGCACGGAACTCTCCGGCAGCCGCCGGGTCGTCGCCTTCCGCCCGCTCGCGAGCGAGGTGCTGCGCCAGCGCGCCGGCTGGATCGCGGGCATCGTCGCCCCCGCCGCCGGCGTGACGGCGCCGGAGGCGGTGCTGATCGAGGCCGACGGGGCCGTCATCGCCGCGACGCCGCTCGCCCCGGCCGCCGGTGACCGGCTGGCGTTCCGCTGGCGGCTGCCGCCGGCGCTGTGCGACGGCGCCGAGCACCGCATCTCCGTTCGCTTCGGCGAGGCCGGCTACCGCATCGGCTGTGCCGGCGGCACCGACACGCTGACGGTCCGCCGGTCGGTGCAGGGTTTCGTCCATGGCGTCGACGGCGGCTTGCTGACCGGCATCGCGCGAAGTGCCGCCGACACGGACAGGCCGGTCACGATCGAGGTCTTCGACGGCACCCGCCGCGTCGCTACCGGCCACACCGACGGCGACCGCTTCGCCATCCCTCTGCCAATCGAACTCTTCGACGCGCCGCGGCTCCTCACCGTCACCGCCGACGGCGAGACGTTGACGCCGGCCGACCGGCCGGAGGTGGCGGTGGAGATCGGCCCGGCCGACCGGCCGACCGGCGGCCAGCGCTTCGCCGGCGCAGTCACGACGGTGAGCTACCGTGATGTCACCGGCTTCGC
>Ga0209902_100714_pt1 | contig 27852 bp, 29 predicted proteins | sample FECB27metaG_FD_188304 | JGI IMG/M metagenome (GOLD analysis project Ga0209902, IMG submission 188304) | Cyanobacterial communities from the Joint Genome Institute, California, USA - FECB-27 (SPAdes) (version 2) | ecosystem: Environmental > Aquatic > Thermal springs > Hot (42-90C) > Microbial mats...
TCGGCGGGCTTGTTGAGGCCCGACCAGCGGCCGGCGAACCAGTCCGCCTTGTTGGGCTTGTAGCCCTTGGCGGTCTCGAATTCCTCTTCGAGCAGGTCGACGAAGGACTGGCTGGACGCTTCGGCCCAGGCGGTGTCGATCACGCCCTCGCTCACCAGCCGCTCGCCATAAATGGCGCTGACCGACGGATGCTGACGAATCTTCGCGTACATCAACGGCTGGGTGAAGCTGGGCTCGTCGCCTTCGTTGTGACCGAAGCGGCGATAGCACCACATGTCGATCACCACGTCACGATCGAACTTCTGGCGATATTCCATCGCCATCTTGCAGGCGAAGGTCACCGCCTCCGGATCGTCGCCATTGACGTGGAAGATCGGGGCCTGGACGCCCTTAGCCACATCGCTCGGATAAGGCGAGTTGCGCGCGAATTGCGGGCTGGTGGTGAAGCCGATCTGGTTGTTGATGACGAAATGGATGCAGCCGCCGGTGGCATAGCCGCGGATGCCCTGGAAACCCAGCGTCTCCCACACGATGCCCTGGCCCGCAAAGGCGGCGTCGCCGTGGATGAGCACGGGCAGGACCTGATCCATCTCCTCCAGATCGTCGCGGATGGCGAGCGTCGCGCGCACCTTGCCCAGCACGATCGGGTCGACGGTTTCGAGGTGCGAGGGATTGGGCACCAGCGACATGTGGACGCTGACGCCGTCGAACTCGCGATCGGTGGAGGTGCCCAGGTGATATTTGACGTCGCCCGACCCGCCGACATCCTCGGGATTGGCGGAGCCGCCCGAGAATTCGTGGAAGATGACGCGGAACGGCTTCGCCATCACATTGGCCAGCACGTTCAGGCGGCCGCGATGCGCCATGCCGTACACGATCTCGCGCACGCCCATCTGGCCACCATATTTGATCACCGCCTCGAGCGCGGGGATCATCGATTCGCCGCCGTCCAGGCCGAAGCGCTTGGTGCCGACATATTTGCGGCCCAGGAACTTCTCGTACTGCTCGCCCTGGATCACCTTGGCGAGGATCGCCTTCTTGCCCTCGGGCGTGAACTGGATGACCTTGTCCTTGCCCTCCATCCGTTCCTGGAGGAAGCGGCGCTCCTCCACGTCGGAGATGTGCATATATTCCAGGCCGACATTGCCGCAGTAATTGGCGCGCAATATCTCCACGACCTCGCGGATCGACGCCATTTCCAGCCCGAGCGTGCCGCCCAGATAGACGGGACGGTCGAGATCGGCGCCGGAGAAGCCGTGATATTCGGGCGTCAGGTCGGCGGGCAGCTCGCGCTGCGACAGGCCGAGCGGATCCAGATTCGCCGCGAGATGGCCGCGCACCCGATAGGTGCGGATCAGCATCTGCGCGCGGATCGCGTCGGCCGCGGCAGCGGCGATCGCGTCGGTCGAAACGGGTGCGGGCGCGGCGGGCGCCGCCTTGGCGGGCTTGGGCTCGACCGACATCTGCATGGGATCGAGCGCCGCGGTCAGCGCATCGGTTTCGGACAGCGGCCAGTTGGCGCGCGCCCAGCTCGGTCCGGAGGTCGTCGCCTCCAGCCCTTCGAACCAGTTCCGCCAGGCGGGCTCCACCTTGTCCGGCGTTGCCTGATACACACGGTACAGCCCTTCCACGAACCCGGGGCTCACCCCCGCGATATCGTCGAAATCCTGGCCTTCAAAACCCATTTCACTGTCCTCGATGATCGGTCCGCCCGTCCGTAGGACGGACGGCCGATATCCGCGTTCAGCCCTTCAGCAGATCGACGAGCGTGACGCCGAGCTCCGACGGGCTGGGGGAGACGCGGATGCCCGCTTCCTCCATCGCCGCGATCTTGTCGTCCGCGCCGCCCTGACCTCCCGAGACGATCGCACCGGCATGGCCCATGCGACGGCCCGGAGGCGCCGTGCGGCCCGCGATGAAGCCGACCATCGGCTTCTTGCGGCCGCGCTTCGCCTCGTCCTTCAGGAACTGCGCCGCCTGCTCCTCGGCATTGCCGCCGATCTCGCCGATCATGATGATCGACTCGGTCGCGTCGTCGGCCAGGAACAGCTCGAGCACGTCGATGAAGTTCGTGCCGTTGACGGGATCGCCGCCGATGCCGACCGCGGTGGTCTGGCCAAGGCCCTGCTGGCTGGTCTGGAACACGGCTTCATAGGTAAGCGTGCCCGAGCGGGAAACAACGCCCACCGAACCCTGCTTGAAGATGCTGCCGGGCATGATGCCGATCTTGCACTGGTTGGGGGTCAGCACGCCGGGGCAGTTGGGGCCGATCAGCCGCGACTTGGAACCCGACAGGGCGCGCTTCACCTTGACCATGTCGAGCACGGGAATGCCCTCGGTGATCGCGACGATCAGCGGCACTTCGGCGTCGATCGCCTCGAGGATCGAATCCGCGGCGAACGGCGGCGGAACGTAGATGCACGATGCGGTCGCGCCGGTCTTTTCGACGGCTTCCGCAACGGTGTCGAACATGGGCAGGCCGATATGGCTGGTGCCGCCCTTGCCCGGCGTGACGCCGCCGACCATCTGCGTGCCATAGGCTAGCGCCTGTTCGGTGTGGAAAGTACCGGTCGCGCCGGTCATTCCCTGCGTGATGACCTTGGTATTCTTGTCGACGAGGATGGACATCGCGTCTTTTTCCCTTGTGTCATCCCCGCGGCCGCAGGGATCCAGCTAGTGCATTGAGATCGTCTGGAACCCCCGCCGCGGCGGGGTGACGGCGATTATTTCAGGCTCTCGTCGATCGCCTTGCAGGCATCGAGCAGTTCCTTGACGGCATCGACCGAGACCTGAAGATTGCTCTTGGCCTCGTCGTCCAGCTTGATCTCGACGATCTGCTCGACGCCGCCGGCGCCGATGATCACCGGCACGCCGACATACAGGCCGTCCAGCCCGTACTTGCCGTCGACATGCGCCGCGCAGGGCAGCAGGCGCTTCTGGTCGTTCAGATAGGCTTCGGCCATCGCGATGCCGCTGGTGGCCGGCGCGTAATAGGCCGAACCGGTCTTGAGCAGAGCGACGATCTCGCCGCCGCCGCTGCGCGTGCGCTGCACGATCGCGTCGATCCGCTCCTTGGTGGAGCGGCCCTGCTCGATCAGGTCGGGAACGGGGATGCCGGCGACCGTCGAATATTGCACGACGGGCACCATGGTATCGCCATGGCCGCCCAGCACGAAGGTGTTCACGTCGCGCACCGAAACCTGGAACTCGTCGGCCAGGAAGTGGCTGAAGCGCGCGCTGTCGAGCACGCCTGCCATGCCGACGACCATGTGGTGCGGCAGGCCCGAGAATTCGCGCAGCGCCCAGACCATCGCGTCGAGCGGGTTGGTGATGCAGATGACGAACGCGTCGGGCGCGTTGTTCTTGATGCCCTCGCCGACGGCCTTCATCACCTTCAGGTTGATGCCGAGCAGGTCGTCGCGGCTCATGCCCGGCTTGCGGGCGACGCCGGCGGTGACGATGATGACGTCCGCGCCAGCAATGTCGGCATAATCGTTGCTGCCGATGATCTTCGCATCGAAGCCTTCGACCGGGCCGCACTGGCTCAGGTCGAGCGCCTTGCCCTGCGGCACGCCTTCGACGACGTCGAACAGGACGATGTCGCCCAGTTCCTTGATCGCCGCGAGGTGCGCGAGCGTGCCCCCGATGTTACCCGCGCCAATGAGCGCGATCTTCTTACGGGCCATGCAGTCAGTCTCCCTCGCCGAGGCGGGACGGCCGCTGACTCGGGGCGCCCGCAGATCAAGATTGGCGCCCGCTTAGGCGCATCGGCAAGGAAGGGCAACCGGGGAAGCGCTTGTAGCGCCGGGAAATCTTTGCAACTCATTCGCAGTCGCAATAGCGATAGAAAACCCTCTTCGATTCAGTCCTGGCCGTGGCCCCGCGCCAGATAATCGTCGGACTGCATCTCCATCAGCCGGCTGACGGTCCGCTCGAACTCGAAGGCGCCATCGCCCTGTTCGTACAGATGCTGCGGCTCGGCCGCGGCGCCGGCGAGCAGCTTCACCTTATGCTCGTAGAGCGCGTCGATCAGCGTCACGAAGCGGGCGGCCTCGTTGCGGTTCTCGGGGCCGAGCCGCGGGATGCCGACGATGATGACCGTGTGGTAGCGCCGCGCGATCGCCAGATAGTCGGCGGCGCCACGCGCTTCCGAACAGAGACGCTTGAACGAGAAGACGGCGACGCCCTTCAGGCTCTTGGGCACATGGATGCTGCGCCCGCCCGGAATCTGCAATTCCTCCGACGGCACATGCGCGCTGTCCTCGGGCGGATAGTCGGTCAGCCGGAAAAAGGCGTCTCGCAGCGCGTCGGTCGCCGCCTGGCCGAGCGGCGTGTGCCAGGTGTCGACGCCGCTCAGCCGTTCCAGCCGGTAATCGACCGGGCCGTTGAGCGTCAGCACGTCCAGATCGCGTTCGATCAGCGCGATGAAGGGCAGGAAATGCTCGCGGTTGAGCCCGTCCTTGTAGAGATCCTTCGGCGCGCGATTGGACGTCGCGACGACGGTCAGCCCGCGCGCCATCATCGCGGTGAATAACCGCGACATGATCATCGCATCGGCGCTGTTGTTGACCACCAGTTCGTCGAAGGCGAGCAGCCGCGCCTCGCCGACCAGTGCTTCGGCGACGGGCACGATCGGATCGCCCGCTTCCTTCTGGCGCTCGATGCGCAGCCGCGCATGGACCTCGATCATGAATTCGTGGAAATGGACGCGGCGCTTGCGCTGGATGCGCAGGCAATCGTGGAACAGGTCCATCAGCATGGACTTTCCGCGCCCTACCCCGCCCCACATATAGATGCCGCGCGGCGGCTCCGGCGCCTTGCCCGCCAGCCGCCACAGCACGCTGCCGCGCTTGGGCGTCGCTTCCAGCGCCTGTTGCAGCTCGTTGAGCCGCGCGGCCGCGCGGCGCTGTTCGGGATCGGGGCGCAGTTCGCCGGCGGCGACCAGCGCCTCGTAACGGTCTAGGACGTTGCTCATGCCGAGGGTTTGCCGCCCGGTTTGCGGATGGTGCCCGAAAAGCTCGCCACCTTGCTCTCTCCCTGGACGATCAGTCCGCGCAGGAAGAGCAGCCGGCCGGTCTCGCGCAGCAGTTCGACCACCGCGTCCATCGGCTCGCCCACGCGACCCGCGCCGATGAACTGGACGGACAGGTCGAGCGTGACCGCCGTGCCTGCCTCGATCAGGCCGAACAGCCGCGACGCGGCGAACAGCGCGACGTCGATAAAGGCAAGCGTCGTGCCGCCATGGATATTGTCGGACAGGTTGGAATGGACGTGCTCGGGAAACATCCGGATGCGCGCCTGGCCGTCGGGCTCCAGCCGCACCATCATACGCCCGAGCAGGCTGTTGAAGCGCGTGGGATCGCTCAGTTCCCACGTCATCCAGCCCGGATTGTCCGGGTCCGGCTGATGGATGAAGGAGGGTTTCGTCATCTCAGATGTCGCTCCAGCGAAAGCCGGAGCCCATAGGATCTTTCAACCGCATTGCCGCCGCCCGGCATTGCATGGGCTCCAGCTTTCGCTGGAGCGACAGAGCGGGGAACGAAAAACCTCAAATCTGCCGTTCGACCACCATCTTCTTCACCTCGGCAATGGCGTGTGCCGGGCTCAGCCCCTTGGGGCAGACGTTGGAGCAGTTCATGATGGTGTGGCAGCGATAGAGGCGGAACGGATCCTCCAGCTCGTCGAGTCGCTCGCCGGTCATCTCGTCGCGGCTGTCGGCGAGCCAGCGATACGCCTGAAGCAGAATCGCGGGGCCCAGGAACTTGTCGGAGTTCCACCAGTAGCTGGGGCAGGAGGTCGAGCAGCACGCGCACAGGATGCATTCGTACAGGCCGTCGAGCTTCGAGCGATCCTCGGGAGACTGCAGCCGCTCCTTGCCCGAGGGCGGCGGCGTGACCGTCTTCAGCCAGGGCTGGATCGACGCATATTGCGCGTAGAAATGCGTGAAGTCGGGAACCAGATCCTTCACCACGTCCATATGCGGCAGCGGCGTGATGCGGACTTCCTTGCTGCAATCCTCGATCGCGTGGGTGCAGGCCAGCGTGTTGCGCCCGTCGATGTTCATCGAGCAGGATCCGCAAATGCCCTCGCGGCAGGACCGGCGGAAGGTGAGCGAGGGATCCTGCTCGCTCTTCATCTTGATCAGCGCGTCGAGCACCATCGGCCCGCAATTGTCGAGATCGATGTCGAACGTGTCGTAGCGGGGATTCTCGCCGCTATCCGGATCGTAGCGATAGACCTTGAACGTGCGCACATTGGTGGCGTCGGGCGCCGCCTTGTTGACCTTGCCCTTCTTGACGGTGCTGTTCTTGGGCAGCCTGAATTCGGCCATTCGCTCGATCCCCGCTTGAAACTCCGCCCAGCCGATAGTCCTTCGATCCGGGGGAGGGAAGACCGAAAAAGCGAAGGATTTCGTTACAGGCCCAGCTTCTTGGCCAGCAGCCCCTCCGCGATCGCATAGGTGCGCTCGTTGTCGACATCGATCGCCTGGCTGCCGTCGGCCAGCACCACAGCGGTCATTTTAAGCCCGAAACGACGCGATGCGCGCTTCATGGCGCCATGGATCGAAACCAGCTTGAAGCGCATCAGCAGGATGTTGATCAGCCCGAAGGCGTTGATCAGCCGCTTGGGATTCTTCGCGAACTGCCCGCCCTCGCGGAACACTTCGACACCGGCCAGCGCATGCGGACCGGACAGGCCATAGAGATTGCAGTTTGAATAGGCGTCGTCGCGAAATTCGTAGAAACGCCGCTGCCCTTCGGGGTGAACCGCATGGATCGCGCCGCGCGTGGTGAGCGCCGCCGCCGCGTCGGCGCCGCCCGCGAATGCGTCGAGCATGTGCCGCAGCGAATCGTGCGACAGCAGCACATTGTCCGCGGTGGTGATCAGGATCGGCGACGGGACGCCGTTCGACGCGGCGATCACGCTTTCGGCGATGTTCGAGTCGGACGGGACGAAATCGATCGCCACCCCCGCCGGCGCATAGGCCGCGATCAGGGCGGTGAGCTCGGGCACGGCCTCCGGCTCCACCGAGATGCGGATCAGCCCCACCCCCGGCATGGTCGTCAGCGTGTCGAGCACATGCGCGATCAGCGGCTTGCCGCAGATCGGCACCAGGCATTTGTGGCTGACCCCGGCGCGGACGGCCAGCGGGTTCTCGACGCCCGCGCGCTGCGCGGCGAGGACGAGGACGGTGAATCCGTCAGCCACCCGCGATCGCGCTCCGCTCGATCAGGCCGTGGCGCGCCAGGCTTTCGCACAGGATCGTCTCGATCAGCGCTTCCTGCGAGATACCGGCGGCCTTTGCGGACCGGCCATAGACCTTCTGCGACCAGAGATTGCAGTTGAGGTTGACCTCGAGCATCTGGACCTCGCCCTTTTCCAGGTCGAGGCGGAATTCGTAGCGACCATAGTCGAAGGGGCGGAACACCTCGACCATCTTGCGGGTGAGCGCGTCGATCTTCGGCTGCCAATAGCTGTCGTGGAATTCGACGAGCTGATATTTCTGCGCGCGTTCGACCAGGTCGCGCTTTTCGTAATAGGTGCGCAGATGGCTGGGATCCGCCTGTTCGAACAGCATCATCGGCATGATGAAGGGTTCGTCGTCGATGGTGATCACCGGCACTTCGACGTCGCTGCCGTTCAGGAACGGCTCGACGATCGCGTCATGACCTTGCGCATGGATGCCCGCGACCGCTTCTTCGACGCCCTTCCAGTCGAAGGCGTCGGAGACGCCCCAGCTTGCCGAGGAGGCATTGGGCTTGATCACCATGCGCTCGGCCATCGGGCAATCCGCCTCGCGCACCGGCGCGCCACGGCGATAGATCGCCCAGGGGCTGGTGGGGATGCCGCGCGCCTTGGCTTCCAGCTTGGTCAGATGCTTGTCGTCGGACAGGCCGCGCACGATCGGCGACGCGCCCAGGAAGGGAACGCCCAGCCGCGTGCAGAGCAGCGGCAGCAGCATTTCCGAATTGAGGAAGCCGCCGCGATTCAGCAGCGGAAAGACGAAATCGACGCCCGGATCCTCGAACAGCGCCTCGTAGCGGTTGGCGAGCACCAGGTTCAGGCCCAGTCCTTCCAGGATCGTCCGCACCTCGTGATGATAGACGGCATGGTTGCCATCCTCCGGGTGGAGCGATCCGTCGCCAAGCGCGTGCTTCGCGATGAACATGATGCGGAGGCGATCCTTCGCCTCCTGGGGAATGCGGAGCGTCTTGGGCGTTTGTGTCACGAACCGACCTTTGCTTGAATTGGCGGCGATATAGAACCGGATCGGGCGGGGTGGAAGCGCCTTGCGCATCGAAGATCGGGCCACCCCCTTGATCACGGGCCGCCCGAACCGCCATTATTCTGCCGCAAGCCGCGCGCATAGCGGCTCCGCAATCCGCGTGATCCTTGGGATTGGAAGAGTCATGAAGCCGAATGCCGCCGCCGTCGATACCGCCGTCTTTGCCGACGCCGCGGCGGACCTGCTCACCCGGGGGGGCGATGCCCGCATCGTCATCGACCCCGCGACCGGGCTGAACCAGTATTTCTCGTCCCCTCGGCCGTCATCGGCGATCGCCTATGCCTCGTCGACCGCGAACGACATTTCCGGCCCGGCCTTCGACCATGTCTGCCGCCGGCTGGCCGAAGTCGCGCCGGACCTGATCCTGTCGCCCGAGGGCTATGATCGCGCGCTCGACGCGCTGCGCGCGCGCATCCGCAAGGCATACCGCCTGGGCGACAGCGTCGAGATCGTCTTCGCGCCGTCGGGCACGGACCTGGAATATGTCGGCCTCGCGCTCTGCAAGGAACGCAGCGAAGGCGGCATCCGCAATATCCTGCTCGGCGCGGACGAGGTCGGCAGCGGCTGCGTCTATTCGGCCAACGGCCAGTTCTTCGCGGAAGAGACGGCGCGCGGGATCAGGGTGGCCAAGGGCGAGCCGATGGGCGGCCGCCTCCCCGCCAAGGTCGAGCTCTACAATATTCCCGTGCGCGACGATCGCGGCGCCGCCTATCGCACCGAAGAGATTGCGCGCCGCATCGACATGGCGGTCGAGGAAGCCAGCCGCGCGCGCAAGCACACATTGGTCCATGTCGTTCACGGATCGAAGACCGGGCTGGTCCTGCCTGCGTTCGAGCATCTCGACGCGCTGGTCGACCGACACGGCGATACGGTGAGCTTCATCGTCGATGCCTGCCAGGCGCGGATCACCACCGCGGCGATCGCGGACTATCTCGCACGCGGCTGCGCGGTGCTCGTCACCGGATCCAAGTTCATGGGCGCGCCGCCGTTCAACGGCTTCGCGCTGGTGCCGCGCGCGATGGTCGAGGCCTCCGCGCCGATGCCCATCGCATTCTGCAAGATCTTCCGCCGCGCCGAATGGCCCGACTCCTGGCCCGATGTCGACCTGCTCCCGCGTGAGGCCAATCTTGGCCTGCTGCTGCGACTGGAAGCCGCGGTGTTCGAGCTGGAGCGTTTCCAGTCGCTGGCGATCGACAGGATCACGCGCGTTATCCTGGCCTTCCACGCCGCGGTGCGCACCGCGTTCGTCGATCGCCTGGGCGGGCGACGCATGGCGCCCTATGCGCCGGGCGAACGCGCCGAGGGCGACGCGCATCCGATCGAGATGCGGACGCTGTCGACGATCGACATATCCGGCCTGCCCGGCAGCCCCGATTTCGACGAGGCGAAGCGCATCCACCGCGCGCTGGTCGACGAGGGGGTCCGCCTGGGCCAGCCGGTCAAATGCGTCCGCCTGCCCGACAGCCGCTGGGGCGGCACGCTGCGCGTCGGCCTGTCGATGCCGCAGGTCAGCGCATTCGACGCGCTCGACGATGCGGCGCTGGAGGCGCGGCTGGCGGGCGACATGGACGTGATCGTCGCGGCGATCGAACGGGTTCGGAGGAAAGGCTAGGCAGCCGGCATGAACCGGCTGGGGTAAGCATTCGCATCAGTGCTTAACCAGACCCGTTCGGGCTGAGCCTGTCAAAGCCCTGCCTTTCTTTGTTACGGTACTCAAGAAGGACAGGGCTTCGACAGGCTCAGCCCGAACGGCGTTTGAGACATATCAGGCCGCGCGCGTCGCAACCTCATTTGCCCGCACAGCGCGGATCAGCCCCTGCCGTTCCAGGCTGTGCGCGACGATCGTCTCGACCAGTTGCGCATGGCTCACCCCGATCGAACGCGCCGCGCGGCTGATCGTCTTGCGCGACCAGAGGTTGCACGAGAGATTCACTTCCATGAAGCGCAACGCGCCGGTTGCCGGATCGTAGCGGAATTCGAAGCGGCCATAGTCGAACGGCCACAGTTCGGGCAGCAGCGCCCGCACATGCCCCTCCAGCCGCGCGACCAGCGCCTTGTCGTCCACCGGCTCCAGAGGATCGTCACCGGTGACGACCAGATTGCGCTTCTCCTCATAGGATCGGACCTCGCCGGGACGCGCCGTCGGATAATAGCCGAAGCTCGGCAGCAGCCACGGGCCGTCGGCGCCGACCACCGGCACCGCCAGATCGATCAGCGGCGCATAGGGTTCGATGATCACGTCGTGACCCGCCGCCAATATGCCTTCGGCATGCTCGCGCGCCTCGGGCCAGTTATCGATGATCTTGACGCCCCAGCTTGCGGACGAGGCATTGGGCTTCACCACCAGCCGTTCCCAGGAGAAATCGGGCTCGGTCACCCCGCCCTGCCCCTGGCGCACGATCGCCCAGGGCGTCACCGGCACGCCGCGACGCTCGGCGACCGATTTCATCAGATGCTTGTCGTCGGACAGACCGCGCAGGATCGGCGAGGCGCCGAGGAAGGGCAAGCCGTGCCGGCGCAGCAGCAGCGGTCCGAGCATCTCGCTGTTCACGAAACCGCCGCGGTTGAGCAGGGTCACGACGAAATCGGTATCGGGCCGATCGAACAGAGCTTCGTAACGGTTCGCCGGCGTCACGTTCAGGCCGATGTCCTGCAGCGTCGTCAGCATTTCGTGATGATAGACGGCATGCGTGCCGTCCTCCGCGTCGGGCACGCCGCCTGACAGCGCGTGCTTGGCGAGGAACAGGATACGGAGCCGCGCCTTGTCGACGTCGGAAATGGTAAGCGTACGAGACATAGGAAAACCTTTCTCGATTAATTTAATAGAGAATAGGCGCGTTGACAAGTTCTGCAAATTGATGAGCAACCGGCGCGATGAGCGAGGACGCCCCCGAAACGATCACCAGCCGCGACGTGGCGAAGGGCCTGGGCACCACCCTGCTCGCCCGGCTGGGCGGCGTGATCGATGTGGTGGCGCAGCCCGTCTATGTGTGGCTGTTCGGGCTGGCCAGCTTCGGCCTCTATGCCGTGCTCTGGGCCGCAGTGAACCTGATCGAGAATATCGCCGATCTGGGCATGACGTCTTCGCTCCAGCGCGTCGTGCCCCAGGCGAAGGACGAGGCGGAGGCGGTCGCCGCGTTGCGCGCCGCGCTGGTGATCGGCGTCACCCCCTGCCTCGCGATCGCGATCGCGGCCTCGCTCGGCGCGGCGCATGTCGCGCCGCTGCTGAACGTCGCGGCGGGCGATGCCGGGCGCGTGGTCGACGCGATCCGCATCTTCGCCTGGGCGCTGCCGCTCTGGGCGTTCGTCGAGATCGCGACCTCCGGTCTGCGCGCGCGGCGCGTGTTCGGCGCCGAGATCCGGTTGAGGCTGTTCTGGGAACAGGCGATCCGGCTCCTGCTCGCCGGTGCCTTCTGGCTCGCCAATCCGACGATCCTGTCGCTGTTCGCCGCACATCTGATCTCGCTCGGCATCACCTGCCTGCTGAGTGTCCGGCTGCTCGCGCGCTATTACGACCTGCGCCTGTTCTTCGCCGCACCGCGCGGCGGACCGGTGGCGATCGCAACGCTCCATGCCGGCCTTGCCGCGCTGCCCGCCAATATGGTCGCGCGGCTGTTCGGCGATGCGCCGCCGATCCTGCTCAACACGATCCTGCCCGGCGCGGCCGGCGCGACGAGCGCCGCGCTCTACACGATCGCGCGCAAGGTCTCGAGCGTGGTGCAGCTCGTCCGCACCGCCTTCGCCTATGTGCTTGCCCCCCTCGCCTCGGCGGCGTCGCGCGGCGGCAAGGCCGAGGTTCAGCCGCTCTACGCCTTCGCGACGCGGCTCGCCTTCGCGCTCGTCGTGCCGCTCGGGCTGGTGATGGCCGGCGGCGGCGAGGCGATATTGGGACTGTTCGGGCGCGGCGCCGACGCGGCGCATGCCGCGCTGGTCGTGCTGGTGCTGGCGCGCATGGCGGAGGCGGTGTTCGGCGCCGCGCTGCCGGTGCAACAGGTTATCGGCGGCTATCGCGCGCAACTCGTCGCCAGCGCGACCGGGCTGGCAGCCGGCGCGGCGGCGGGCGTGCCGCTGGTCTCGCATCACGGCCTGACCGGCATGGCCGCGGCGGTCAGCCTGGGCTTCATCGTCGCCGCAGTCGTGCCGCTGCTCCAGCTTCATCGCTACGACGCGATCCATCCGTTCGAAACGCCCTTCGCGCGCGTCGCGGCCGGCGCGGTCCTGCTGTCGCTGCCCGGCCTTGTGCTGGCCAACCTGGCCGCGCGCCTGGCACCGGGGCCCGATATCGCCCTGGTCACGGCAATCGCGCTGGGATCGATCTGGCTGTCATGCCGCTTCGCCCTGCCCCATGCCGACCGCGCGACTCTGGGCGGCACCGCGCGTGCGTTGCGGCTGGTTTAGGGTTCGATCTTAAATCGGGCCTTCACCTTAGGCCAGTTGCGGATGATGACAGCAAAAGTAAGATCTCTCCATGTCCGAAGCACTCGATTGGGACGGCGACTGGAACGCCATTGTCAGCGAAGCTGAACGCAAAAGCTTGTCCGAAGAGCTTGCGCGCGAGCTATGCCCTAGTCACATTCTTCACGGCATTGGCGCCACAGCGGTCGGCAGACGCTGGCGTCGAGATGATGTTTTGTTCCGACTTGCAGATGGACGTTTGGCCCAGGTCCATCTGACGTGGCAAGCAGAGACCAATCCAGACTGGCCATCAACCGAAATTTATCAAGACTTTGAGGCTTGGAAGGCTGTGCCGGTCGAAGATCGCTGAACGGCAACGTTCGGCTTGCGGAGCACATAGCCCAAGCCCTCAATCCGCCAGCAAATAGCTGTCCGACCGCGCCAGCCCGATCAGCGCCAGCCCGGTCCCCCTCGCGCGCTCGAGCGCCAGCCCGGTCGGCGCGGAGATGGTAACGAGCGCTGGGCAGCCGGCGAGCACCGCCTTTTCCACCAGTTCGTAGGAACAGCGCGCAGTGAGCAGCGCGAAACCGCGGTCCCAGCCGAGGCCATCGCGCAACATCGCGCCGATCAACTTGTCGAACGCATTGTGCCGGCCGACATCCTCGCGCACCGCACGGATCGTGCCGTCCGCCGCGCACAGGGCGGCGCCATGGACCGCGCCGGTCGCGCGGTTGAGAGACTGATGCCCGCCGAGCGCGGAGAGCGCCGCGAACACCGCCTCCGGCGCGGGGGCCTTGCCCGCCACCATCGGCAGCGGGCGCAGCGCCTGTTCCAGATTCTCGATCCCGCACAGTCCACACGAGGATTCCGACACACGATGCCGGACCCGCTCGATCACGCGTTCGGCGCACTCGGGAACGATCTGGACGCGCAGGATCGTGCCCTGCCCCGTCGCGTGCACGTCCACATCGACAATGTCGTCCGCGGCGTCGATCAGCCGTTCGGACGATGCGAAGCCATAGGCGAAGTCCGCCAGCTCGACGGGCGTCGCCATCATCACCGCATAGCCGATGCCGTTGAACTCGATCGCGATCGGGCGTTCTTCGGCGACGGCGCGCTCGATCGTCTGGCGTTCGCCCTCCGCGCCGATCCGGATGAAATCTCGCCTGTCATGCGTCATGCCGTACCGTCGCCCAAAGCGCCGGCCTCGGCAAGGCGTTGCGGTCGGCGCGCGCGCGCGCCAAAGAAGGCGTCATGACCCAGAACAACGGCGTGGACCGCCTTCTGACGCTCGACGCGATGCGCGGCCTGGCCGTGATGGGCATCCTGCTGATGAACATCGTCATGTTCGCCATGCCGTCCCAGGCCTATATCAACCCGCTGGCATGGGGTGGCGACGGCATTGCCGATCTCGGCATCTGGTTCGTCAATCTGGTGCTGGTCGACGGCAAGATGCGCGGGCTGTTCACGCTGTTGTTCGGCGCCAGCACATTGCTGGTGATCGATCGGGCGGAGGACAAGGGCGAGAATTCGATCAAGGTCCATTACAGCCGCATGGCGTGGCTGTTGTTGTTCGGGCTGGCGCATTATTATCTGATCTGGAGCGGCGACATATTGATCCTCTACGCCGCCTGCGGCCTGGTGACCTATGCGTTCCACGATTTCGAGCCCGCCAAGCTGAAGGTCGGCGCGGCCCTGACGATCCTCATCAATTTCCTGGTCTGGGCGATCTTTGCGCTGTCCTTCATCCATATGAAGGTCTCGGCGGGCCAGCCCGGCGCCACCCCGGCCGCGGTCCAGGCCTATCAGGACGCGCTGGTGGCACTCGGCCAGCCGGGAAGCTGGGCGATCACTCAGGAGATTCAGGCCTATGCCGGCGGCTATGCCGACATACTGGCGTTCCGCACCGCGCCCTCGCACGTGACCGGGCCGCTGACGATGATGATGCTCTACGGCTTCGAGACGATCGGGCTGATGATGCTGGGCATGGCGCTGTTCCGGAACGGCTTCCTGACCGGCCAATGGAGCCGCGATCGCTACGCGCGGACGGCGCGGCGCTGTTACCTGATCGGGCTGCCCCCGATGGCGGCCCTGGGCTGGTGGTGCTGGTCGAGCGGGTTCGACACGGTCACCACTTTCAATGCGGTTCTGGTCTGGTCGACGCCGTTTCGCGTCGCGCTGATCCTGGGCCATGCCGCGCTCGCGCTGTGGCTGTTCGACCGGTACCGCGACAGCGCCGCGGTGGCGCGGATCGCGGCCGCGGGCCGCGCCGCCTTCACCAATTATCTCGGCACCAGCATCGTCATGACCATGATCTTCTACGGCTATGGGCTGGGCCTGTTCGGACAGGTTTCGCGGGCGGCGGTCTATGCCTTCGTGATCGGCGGCTGGGCATTGATGCTGCTGTGGTCGAAACCCTGGCTGGACCGATACGCCTACGGCCCCTTCGAATGGGCCTGGCGCTCGCTGGCGCGCGGCAAGGCGCAGCCGATTCGGGCGTAACCGATTCGATCGCGCCGATGCCGAACAAAGACGGGTCTGCGCCAAATAATATATTGCGATCCATTATCATTAGCCCTATCTCCGTTCTCAGGAGCAGGAGGGATTCGTTTTGGTCGTCTGTATCTGCAACGCGATCCGTGAAAAGGAGCTGCGCGAAACCGTGCGCAGCCGCGGTGCGAACAATGCATGCAGTGCCTATGCAGCCCTAGGCCGGCGCACCCGTTGCGGCCAATGTGTTCCGTTTGCGCAAAGCATTATCAAGGCAGAGCTTGCGACTGCCTGACAATAGCGCAGCCAAAAACCGCAGAAATCCGCCATTTTTTGACTGACTTTCGGCACCGCGCGGGCTATATCGTGACGGAGCTAGAAGGAGTTTTGCCGTGAAGGGCGATACGAAAGTCATCGAATATCTGAACGAGGCGCTCAAGAACGAGCTGACCGCGGTCAACCAGTATTGGCTGCATTATCGGCTGCTCGACAATTGGGGCATGGCGAAGCTCGCGCATTTCGAGCGTCATGAATCGATCGACGAGATGAAGCATGCCGACAAGCTGGCCGAGCGCATCCTGTTCCTCGACGGCCTGCCCAATTTCCAGCTGCTCGGCCGCCTGAAGATCGGCGAGACGGTGGAAGAGATCCTCCAGGCCGATCTGGCGCTCGAGAACGAGGCGATCCCCCTGCTCAGGGACGGCATCGCGCATTGTGAGGCGGTGCGCGACTATGTCAGCCGCGACCTGCTCGCCGACATCCTCGACAACGAGGAAGACCATGTCGACATTCTGGAGAAGCAGTTCGACATGATCGAGCGCATGGGCATCCAGAACTATATCCAGCTCCAGTCGAAGCCTGCCGAAGAGGATTGAGGGCGGAGGCTGAGCCCCTGCCGTTCCGCCCTGCGTCATCGCGAGGAGCGTAGCGACGAAGCAATCCAATGTTGACGCATCCCTGGATTGCTTCGCGTCGCTCGCAATGACGGACAAACGATTTCAACGCGACAATATGCGCGCCATCGCTTCCCGCATGACGGGCCGGAAACGCAGATGATCGTAGATGCTGTCATGGCCGGCCCCCGGCAGCGTCTCGCTCATGACCAGGTCGGGAACGGCGCGTTCCAGGGCCCTTGCATGGGTCGGCGGGATCAGCGTGTCATTGCCCGCCACCACCGTCGCAACCGGCATATGCGCCTGCCGGATATTGGCGAGGGAATCCATGCGCTGCCTCAGCAACAGCCGCACGGGAAGCCATGGAAAATGGCGAGACACCACCTCGGTCAGTGAATCGAACGGCGTGACGAGGATCACGCCGTCGAGCGGGCGCGCGGCGGCCAGCGACGCCGCCACGCCGGTGCCGATGCTGAAACCGACGGCCACGATCCGAGCATCGGGCCAATGCGTGCGGACCCGATCGTAGACGACGCGCGCGTCCGCCACGAGCGCCTCTGCTGACGGCTTTCCACCGCTGGGCCGATACCCCCGATAGAAGAAGACGACGATATCGGCGGCGGGATAGAGATCGCGCAACATCAGCGCCATCGCGTCGGCATTCCAGCCATTGCCGCCAAAGCCGATGACGGTCAGCCGCGCCGGACCGGCGTCGCGCGGGGGAAGATGCGCACCCACCAGCGTCACGCCGGCTTCACGCGGAATCTCCATCCGTTCGGCCGATGGCGGCATTGGCGGCCCCGGCGGAACATTGCCCGCCGGAAAGAGCATGCCGGTCTGGGCGAGGAAGAGATAGCCGAGCACCGCCACGTACAGCGTGACCGGCATCGCCAGCAAAGCGACCAGTTTCAGCCACATGGTGCGCATGCCCCTGCCCTCTTCATGGAATGGCAGTGTAGAACGGGAAACCGCCGGATTGAAGAACGCGCGCCGGGCGCGTCAGATACGCCCGAAGCCCTGATTGCTGATCTCGACCTTGCGGCCGAAACCGGGCTTGCGCTCGACGAGCGGATTGCATTCCCTTTCGAAGGCCGAAAGCGTCGCGGTGAACATCGGGCGCAGCTTCACCACCTGTTCGATCGCCTCGTCGGGCTCCTCATGGGTCTCGACGCAGCGGCGCGCGATGGTCTCGATCGCTTCGGCGATGTCGGCGAGCGGCTCGGCACCGAACTGACGCGCCTCGCCCTTCAGCGTGTGCGCCGGCAGGACGAGCGCCACCGCCTGGCGGGCCCGCATCGCCGTCTCGATCGCAGCGACCGATTTGGTACCGTCCTCGCGGAAATAGCCGAGGATGCGGATGAAATCCGCCCCCAGTTCCTGGCGCGCAGCGAAGAAGGCCGGCCAATCGACCAGATTTTCCTCAGCCTCGTTCACTGTCGATCGCTCCTGCAAAAACCGAATCCCAACCCCGCGCTCCGAACCTATCCCCGGCGGGTAAACAGGTCGTTGACGACGCGGCCGCGTTCCGTGCCTTTTTTAACGATCGAACGGATTTTTCGGCGCCCTGAGGGTCAGGCGTACCGGCACGGCGCCGAACCCCAGTTCCTTGCGGATGCCGTTGACCAGATAGCGGCGATAGCTTTCGGGCAACTGGTCGACGCGGGTGCCGAACAGGATGAAGCCCGGCGGCCGCGTCTTGGCCTGGGTGATGTAACGCAGCTTGATGCGCTTGCCACCCGGCGCCGGCGGCGGATTGGCCTCCACCGCGCGCTCGAACCAGCGGTTGAGCTGGCCGGTCGACACGCGACGGCTCCAGGCATCGCGGGTCTCGAACGCGGCCTGGATGAGCTGGTCCAGCCCCTTGCCCGTCGCGGCCGAGACCGCGATCAGCGGTACGCCGCGTGCCTGCGCCAGTCCTTCGTCGAGCGCCTTGCGGACACCCTGGAACAGGCTGCTGGGCCCTTCGGCCACATCCCATTTGTTGAGCGCGATCACCAATGCGCGCCCTTCCTCGAGCACGCGATCGGCGATCTTCAGATCCTGCGCCTCCAGCCCCAGCGTCGCATCGAGCAACAGGACGACCACTTCGGCGAAATCGACCGCGCGCAGCGCGTCGGCGACCGACAATTTCTCCAGCTTGTCCTGAACCTTGGCGCGCTTGCGCATGCCCGCGGTGTCGATCAGGCGCAGCGGCCGATCGTTCCACATCAGGTCGATCGCGATCGAATCGCGCGTGATCCCGGCCTCGGGCCCGGTGATCAGCCGTTCCTCGCCCAGGATGCGGTTGATCAGCGTCGACTTGCCGGCATTGGGGCGCCCGACGACAGCCAGCTTCAGCGGCCCGTCTTCGGCGTCCTCATCCTCGTCGTCATAAAGCTCGTCTTCGCTGGAATCGACGTGCGGCAGCAGCGCTTCGAACAGTTCGACCATGCCCTCGCCATGTTCGGCGCTCAGCTCGACCGGGTCGCCGAAGCCCAGCTCCAGCGATTCGAGCACGCCGTCATTGCCCGCGCGGCCCTCAGCCTTGTTGGCGACGAGCACCACCGGCGTATCCCCGGCGCGCAGCCAGCGGCCGATCTCCGCATCGAGCGGGACCAGCCCGACGCGCGAATCGATCATGAACAGCGCGACGTCCGCGCCCGCGACGGCCGCTTCGGTCTGCGCGCGCATGCGGCCCGGCAGCGAATGGGGATCCTCATCCTCGAAACCGGCGGTGTCGATGATGCGGAATTCGAGGTCGAACAGCTTGCCGTCGCCCTCCCGCCGATCGCGGGTCACGCCGGGGCGATCGTCGACCAGCGCGATCTTCTTGCCGACCAGGCGGTTGAAGAGCGTCGACTTGCCGACATTGGGTCGCCCGACGATGGCGACGATGGGAATGTGCTTGGGCATCGAAGCCCGATAGGCGCTAAAGCGTCCGGACTAAACCCCCTCCCTGTACGGGAGGGGGATCAGATCAGCGCCAGGCCGTGATGCGGCCGCTATTGTCGAGCACGTAGAGCATATCTCCGGCCACGACGGGCGGCAGGTAGACCGGGGTTTTGAGGTCGGTGCGGCTCTGCACCTTGCCGTCGGTCGGCGATGCGTAGAGCAGGTCGCCATTGGTGCTGGTCAGCACCAGGCGATTGCCGGCGAGGACGGGTCCCTGCCAGAACATCGGCCCCTTCTTGTCCTTCTCGTCGCGATAGCGCGGCAACTGGCTGCTCCAGCGCACCTTGCCGTTGATCCGCGAGACGCAGAGCAATTTCGCTTCCTCGGTGACGACGAACAGCCATTCGCCGACCACCCAGGGGGTCGCGATGCCGGCGACGTTGAGTTCCCACAACCGCTGGCCGGTGACGAGTTCCAGCGAGACCATGCGTCCGCCCAGGCCCACCGCGAACACGCGGCCCTGATCGATGACGGGATCCGCATCGACGTCGCTCAGCGTCGCGACGGCGGTCGAGATGCTGGTGCGCGACAGCGCGTCCTGCCAGACTTCCTGACCATTTTCATAGCGATAGGCGGAAAGCTCGCCCGACGAATAGCCCGAGATCACCGTGCCCTGCGCCACCGCGGGAGTCGCGATGCCGAAGACCCCGGCGCTTTCGAGCGTTCCCGAGCGGGACCATTCCTGATTGCCGTCGCTGGTGCGCAGCGCATAGATCTGGTTGTCCTGGCTCATCGCATAGACATTGCCGTTGCCGACGCCCGGCGCGCCGCGCAGCGGCCCGCCCGGGCGCTTCTTCCAGATCTGTTCGCCGGTCTGGGCGTTGAATGCGACGATGTCGCCGATGCCGTTGGTCGCAAAGACCTTTCCGCCGTCATAGCTGGCGCCGCCGCCGAACAGCGATCCGGAATTGCCGGTCTTCTCGCCGCTCCAGAAGTTCGTGCCGCCCGCGACGTCCTTGGGATCGCCGATCTTCGCTTCCCAGGCCTTGGCGCCGGTCTTCGCATCGAACGCGGTGATCTTCGCCTCCGTGTCGACGACGAACAGCTTGCCCTCCGCCACGATCGGGGCGGAGCCGAGCCGTTCATATTTGCTGGCGCCGGCGATCTCGGCCGACCAGACCTGGCTGACGCTTTCGCCGAGCGCGAGATGGCCCATCGACTTGGACGCGTTGCCCCCCGGCTGGCTCCATTCGGCATTGGCGACCGCGGGCGGCAAGACGACCGCGACGTCCGCGATCGACGGATCGACCTCGACGTCGCTCTCGGCCGTCAGGACGGGAATGCGCTTTCCGACCGTAGGCGTCTTGGGCTTGTTGCCCCCACCCTTGAACACGCCGCATCCGCCCAACAGCGCCGCCAGCGAAACCGCCAGCGTAACACTCCGCAAAAGCTTCATTATTTCTTCTCTCCGTCCGGCTGAGCGACCGCATCCACACCCAATAGCCCCGCCATCTGAACCGCGCGTTGACGGATGGTCTCTGGCACCGCCTCGTCGCGGGCGATCTCTCCGAAGAGGGGACCGGCAAGCTCGGGCTTGTTGAGATTGAGATAGGCCACGGCAACCATCTCGCCGGCACTGCCGAACCAGGGGTTGCCCTTGACCGCGAGCGGCTTCAGCCGCGTCACGACGTCCTGCGGCTTCAACGTGTCATATTCGGTCGCCGTCCAGCGGATAAGCGCCAGATCGCGATAGGGTTTGTCCAGCTTCTCGTCCTCGGCCATCGCCTTGTAGCCGGCGATCGCGCTCTTGGCGTCGTTGGCGGTCAGGCGCAGGCTGGCGGTCGTCAGCTTCGCCGCGGCGCGATAGGCGGCGATGTCGCTTTCGGTGAAGGGCTTCAGCTTCTGCTCGGCGCCCTGCGCGCGCCCCTCGGCCAGATCGGTGAAGATCTTCGACATGGCTTCGCCATCGGCCTCGGCCTTCTTGGTCTGCTCATGCTCCCACCACAGCCAGCCGCCGAAGGCGCCCAGCGCCACGACCAGACCGACGAGCATCCAGCGGCCCCAGCGTTGCCAAACGGTCGCAATCTGATCGCGACGAAGCTCTTCGTCCACCTCGCGCAGAAAGGCTTCACTGGTCGGGGGTGTGGATGCCACTTGGGACTCCGGTCAAAGGATGATGTGGTAAAAAAATCCGGCGGACCCTAGTTCGGATTCCACCAAAGGGGAAGCGCCCTGAGGGGCTCGCCGGTAAAGCGCTCAGGGCTTGGGCTGATAGGTCTGCTCGGGTCCCGGGAAGCTTCGCGCGCGAACCTCCTCCGCATAGCGGCCGGCCGCGGCGTCGATCCGTTCGGAAAGGTCGTCGTAACGCTTCACGAAGCGCGCGGTGCGCTCGAACATGCCCAGCATGTCGTCGATCACCAGCACCTGGCCATCGCACTCGGCCGACGCGCCGATGCCGATCACCGGGCACGAGACCTCCGCCGTCACCGCCTTTGCCAGCGGCTCGATCACGCCTTCGACCACCATCGAAAATGCGCCGGCATCGGCGATCGCGCGCGCATCCGCGATGATCTTGGCATGTTCGGCATTGGTGCGCCCGCGCGCGCCATAGCCGCCGAGAGCATTCACCGCCTGCGGCGTCAGCCCGATATGGCCGACGACGGGGATGCCGCGCGCGGCCAGGAAAGCGACGGTCGGCGCCATCGCCTCGCCACCTTCCAGCTTGACCGCGGCCGCGCCGGTTTCCGACATGATCCGCGCGGCGGAGGTGAAGGCCTGTTCCGGGCTGCCCTCATAGCTGCCGAACGGCATGTCGATCACGACGACCGAATGATAGCTGCCACGGACGACCGCCGCGCCGTGCGCGCACATCATGTCGAGCGTGACGCCCAAAGTGGACGGCAGGCCGTAGATCACCTGCCCCAGGCTGTCGCCGACCAGCAGCATGTCGCAATGCCGGTCCAGGATCTGCGCCATGCGCGCCGTATAGGCGGTGAGCATGACGATCGGCGCCTTGCCCTTGCGTTCCTGGATCTGCGGCACGGTCATGCGCTTCATCGGCGCCGGCGTCGGGTGCGCGCGGCTGGTCGAAGTGTCGAGCTGATAGGTCGTGGACATGGCGCGCCTCTAGCGCTCCCGTGCGGCGACTGCCAGCCAAGCCGCATCAATGTTTTTCATTCTTGACTCAATGTTCGATATTTTTAACATAGTGTCGATCAGAGTGAACTTGAGGAATCACCCCATGTCATTTCGCGAGAAGATCGCGTGGCTCACGCTCGGCGGATTGCTGCTCGCCTTCGCCCCCTATTTCGTTGCGCTGGCGCTGCTGGGGAAGGAACCCTGGCTGCTTGGTCCCGCCAGTGCCGGCCTGTTCCTGCTGGTCGTGATCGTGCTGACGATCGGCATGACCATCGGCAGCATCCTGGTGGCGCTCACCAATGTCCGGGACGCTGAGAGGCCCAGCGACGAGCGCGACCGCGACATCGCGCGCCGCGCATCCTCCATCGCCTATGCGGTGCTGATCCCGGCGATCTTCCTCGCGCTGGCGACGCTGCTGCTCGGGCTTGGCCAGGCGGTGCTGGTCAACGCGGTGCTCGCCGCGGTGGTGATCGCCGAACTCGTGCGCTGCACGACGGAGATCCTGGGCTATCGTCGGGGCTGGTGATGGGGGGCAAGCGCATCACCAACCATATCCGCACGCTCCGCTTCCTGGCTGGCGAGATGACCCAGGCCGAACTGGGCGAACGCGTCGGCGTGACGCGACAGACGATCGCGGCGATCGAACAGGGCCGCTATTCCCCCTCGCTCGAAGCCGCGTTCCGCATCGCCGACGTGTTCGGCAAGCCGCTGAACGAGGTTTTCGGCTGGGCGGAGGGTTAGGGTTTGGCTCGCCCTCCGTCATTCCCGCGGACGCGGGAATGACGAGCGAGACCTAACGCCGCAGCGCCTTCACCGCGATTCCCGGAAAGTCGCTGAACACGCCGTCGACGCCCTGATCGACGAACTGCCGGATCTCGGCCGACAGGTCACCGGCGTTGCGCGGGTCGATGCCCTTGCGCAGCTCCAGCGGCAGGAAATAATTCTCGGCGCGGAATGTCCAGACATGGACCTTGAGCCCCGCCGCATGCGCATCCGCCACCAGACTGGTCGGCTTGGCCGAACGACCCAGCACGGTGCGCGGCACGATCATCTCCTTGGCGACGCCGATGCCGTCGGCGGTCTTCGCCACTTCGGCGAGCCCGGCGGGCGTCGCGAGATCCGCATAGGTCCGGCCCGATCCGTCCGCTGGGCCGCCGCCCGCATCCATCAGGAAGATCAGCCTCAGGCCCGTCAGCCCGCGTAGCGTCTTGAGATTCTCCAGCTCGAAAGACTGAATGAAGACCGGATCGTCCTTCGCCTTATAGCCGTTCTTCGTCAGCAGCGCGGCGAGCGGCGCTTCGAGCGCGAGGCCGATCGACCGGAAATAGCTGGGATGCTTGGTCTCGGGATAGATGCCGATCCGCCGACCGGTCTCCTTCTCCTTCGCCTTGGCGAGATCGATGACCTCCTGAAAGGTCGGGATCGCGAACTGCCCGTCATATTTCGAATTGGCCGGCCGCAGCATCGGCAGCCTTTCCTTCGCGCGCAGCGTCTTCAGCTCGGCAAGCGTGAAATCCTCGGTGAACCAGCCGGTGACCGACTGGCCGTCGATCGTCTTCGTCGCCTTGCGGCCCGCGAATTCGGCGTGGTCGGCGACGTCCGTGGTGCCGGAGATCTCGTTCTCGTGCCGCGCCACGAGAACGCCGTCCTTGGTCATCACCAGATCGGGTTCGATGAAATCGGCCCCCTGCTCGATCGCCAGCGTATAGGACGCGATCGTATGCTCGGGCCGCTCGCCGCTGGCGCCGCGATGCGCGATGACGATGGGATCGGCGAGCGCGGGGCTGGTCATTGCGGCTGCAAATATACCGGCAATCAGCACAAGACCATAGACGCGCATGTCATACCTCGTTTTCCGGTCGTGCGTCTAAACGGCGCTGATGACAGGTTCATGGCGCCACGCACGACCGTTAACCCTTTCCGTCACTTTACAAGCAGGCCAATCGAGATAGAACGCCGCCCATGCGCTCGAGGACCGTAAATTTCCGAGGTTATGCAATCCGCTTCTGCGGGTGGCCTCGACGCATGCTCTGAACGAGCAAAGCCCGATCGAGCCCCCGCCAGCGATGGTCGGGGGTTTTTCATAAGTCCACGTCATTGCTGTCAGGCCGATCCCTTACCGGATGCGAGAAAAGCGATGACGACCGACCAAAGACACCCTGCCAGAACGATGCCGTTCGATGACCTGCTCTCCGGACTGGAGGCGGCACGCGCGCAGCGAGCCGTCTACGCGCGCGGCGACGGCAACGGCCTGCTGCTGTGGTGCTACACGCCGCGCTGCGTCTATGATTCGCTCTGGTCGCCCCATGCGATGATGGCGCGCGGACTGGTCATCGATCCGGCCGCGCGGCGCGTGCTGGCCACGCCCTTCCCCAAATTCTTCAATCTGGGGGAGAGCGGCGAGAGCTTTCCGGACCGCCCGTTCGAGGTGTTCGAGAAGCTCGACGGGAGCCTGATCATCCTGTTCCACCATCAGGGGCAATGGCGGACCGCGACCAAGGGCGCGTTCGATTCGCCGCAGGCGCTGTGGGCGGCGGAACGGCTGGCGGCACTCGACCTGTCGGCGCTCGACCCGGACACGACCTATCTCGCCGAAGCGATCTACCCGGAGAACAGGATCGTCGTTCCCTATTCGGAGACCGGCCTGGTGCTGCTTGCCGCGTATGACGGCGACGGGTTCGAACTATCCCATGACGCGCTCAACGAAGTCGCCGCGCGGCTCTCGTGGCGCGCGGCCATGCGCCATGCCTTCGAGAGCGAACGGGACCTGATGCGCCATGCGGCGCAGTTGCCGAAAACCGAAGAGGGCTATGTCGTCCGCTTCGCGGACGGGCTGCGGCTGAAGATCAAGGGCGCTGAATATTGCCGGGTTCATGCGCTGATCTCACGCGTGACGCCGATCGCCATCTGGGAAGCCATGAACGCCGGCGCAGACATGACGGCGATGCGCGCAGATCTGCCGGAGGAATTCTGGGGCGACTTCGACGACATCCGCGCGCTGATCGAGGCACGGCTGGACCAGCGCGTCGCGGAAATTCGCGCGGCGACCGAGGCGACCCAGCATTTGTCCGACAAGGAGATCGGGCTGGGCGGAGGTGATCTCGATCGCGAGACGAGACCGCTGGTCTTCGCCTGCCGCAAATCGGGGGACGCGTTCCCCGACGGGCGCGCCCGCGAGATCCTGATGCGCTGGGTCAGGCCGACCAATAACGAGCTTCCCGGCTACACCGCGTCCTACGCGATGGCGCGCATGCTGGAGGAAGCAGGCTGAAAGGAGTGCGGCCGTCGATTCAGGCGGCCGCACCCGACAGGCCTGCGGCCTCGTACCGCTCCGGCTTGAACCCGACGATCGTCTCGCCGCCCAGGTCGAGCACCGGCCGTTTGATCATCGAGGGGTTGGCCATCATCAGCGCCACCGCCTTTTCGGCATCGATGCCCTGCTTGTCGGTATCGGGCAGCGCGCGGAAGGTGGTGCCGGCGCGGTTCAGGATCGTTTCCCAGCCATGGTCCGCCACCCAGCCGCGCAGCTTCGCGGCGTCGGCGCCCAGCGCCTTGTAATCGTGGAAATCATAGGCGACGCCATGACTCTCCAGCCAGGTCCGCGCCTTCTTGATCGTGTCGCAATTCTTGATGCCGTACATTGTGATGGTCACGCTTCACTCCCGCTCGCCGAATTCGGAGACGATCCTGCTGCCGCCGCGCAGCAACCGGCCGCCGGCATGTTCCTCGCACGCATCCTCCGCTTCCTGCACCGTCTGGAAGGTGCCGAGCTTCTCCCAGCCATACCAGCGGCGATGCTGGGCGATATACCAGTCGGTCCAGGTGCGGCCGCTGAAGATCGCCTCGATCACCGACTTGCGCTGATGGATCACACGATACCGCGTCTTCGTCACCTGCCGTCGAGCCTCCTGCCGATCGTCGCCACCTTCTGCACCTCATAGCCGATCGCCGCATAGAAACCGAGCGCTTCGACATTGTCGTCGCGGACCATCAGCCGGATGGCGGGGCAAGCACGCTCGCGCAGCCAGGCTTCGGCGGCGGCCATCAGGTCGCGACCCATGCCGGCACGCCGCCGATCGGGCGCGACCGCGAGATAATAGACCCAGCCGCGATGTCCGTCGAAGCCGACCATCACCGATCCGGCCAGCACATCGCCGTCCCACGCACCCAATATCGCCGATGCCGGCCCCTCGATCGCGATCCGCGCATCCGATGCCGGATCGTTCCACGGCCGCATCAGCCCGCACGCATCCCATAGCGCCGCAAGCGCCGGGATCGCGTCCAGGCCGAGCGGTGCGATCACGCCCCGCCCCGCATCGCGGTCACCTCGATCTCGACCTTCATCTCGGGCGCGACGAAACCGGAGACGATCAACCCGGTCGCCGCCGGGCGGATCTCGCCGAAGGTTTCGGAGAGCACGGGCACGATGGCGTGCCACCAGGCGATGTCGGTGACGTAATAGGTGGCGCGCACGACATCGGCCATGGCGAAGCCGGCCTCGTCGAGCGTGGCGGCGATGACGCGGAACGCATTGCGCGCCTGCTCGGCCGCGTCGTCGGGCATGATCCGCGTGTCGGGATCATAGCCGGTGCAGCCCGAGACGAAGCACAAATCGCCCTGCACCACGGCGCGCGAATAGCCGATCGTCGCTTCGAACGGCGATCCGCTGGAAATCAGTCTGCGGCTCATCTTCATGGCTCCTGTGCGAGTCTCGATGCCGTCCCGAATAGGCCGCCTATGCGCAGTCGCAAGCCCTTCCCAAATAGTTAGGATTTGACCTAAGTATTGAGGCACGATAGCCATGGCGCCGTCGAGTCGCAGAGAGGATCGCAGCATGACACCCGCCAGCCAGACAGCGCCGGTGATCGACGGCATCTTCCGTGCCCTGTCAGATCCGACGCGCCGCCATGTGCTGGAGCGGCTGAGCGCACGGCCCGCCTCGGTCAGCGAACTGGCCGCCCCCTATCGCATGGCCCTGCCCTCCTTCGTCGAGCATCTGAAGGTGCTGGAGAAGAGCGGGCTGGTCCGATCGCGCAAGGCCGGGCGCGTCCGCACCTACAGCCTCGCGCCCGAGCAGTTGAAGCTCGCCGAGGACTGGCTGGGGAAGCAGCGCACGCTCTGGGAGCGCCGGCTGGACCGGCTCGACGCCTATCTGTTGACGATGAAAGAGGAGACGCCCGAATGACATCCCCCCTTGTGAAGCCCGATCCGAAGCTGGACCTGGTGCTCGAGCGCGAGATCGACGTGCCCGTCGAACTGGTGTGGAAGGCCTGGACCACGCCCGACCATCTGAAGAACTGGTTCGTTCCCAAGCCCTGGACGGTCACCGAATGCGAGATCGACCTGCGCGTCGGCGGCACGTTCCGGACGGTGATGCGCTCGCCCGAAGGCGACGAGTTCCCCAATCTGGGCTGCTATCTCGATATCGTGCCCAATGAGCGTCTGATCTTTACCGACGCGCTGCTCCCCGGCTTCCGTCCCGCGCCCAAGCCGTTCTTCACCGCGGCACTCATTCTGGAGCGCAACGGGACCGGCACGCGCTACACCGCATATGCGATCCATGCCGACGAGGCCGGCCGCGAGACCCATGAGCAAATGGGCTTCCATGACGGCTGGGGAACGGTGGTCGACCAGATGGTCGAATACATCAAGGCGAACTGACGAAGGATCGCGCCCGTCGCATGCGTCCGGCATGCGGCGGGTGCATCTTCCCTTGGTGGCCGCGATTTCCAAGCCGGCAGATGATTCCATCTGCCTCGAAATCGCTCTATTGAGCCG
>Ga0209902_100715_pt1 | contig 27817 bp, 28 predicted proteins | sample FECB27metaG_FD_188304 | JGI IMG/M metagenome (GOLD analysis project Ga0209902, IMG submission 188304) | Cyanobacterial communities from the Joint Genome Institute, California, USA - FECB-27 (SPAdes) (version 2) | ecosystem: Environmental > Aquatic > Thermal springs > Hot (42-90C) > Microbial mats...
GCTCCACTTTGGCGCGACTTTGGGTAGATGAGCGCGAACTATGTGTAGACGATTTAATAGAAACTGATAACAGAAAAGCATCCTCCAGCAATAGTTTTAGTCTATCTTGCCCCTCATGACAAGGTGGTTAGATCTACCCCGAATAAAGCTGGATGGAACAATGAGTATTTAGAAAAAGTTCTTAGGGAAATTATTAACTTTTAAATCAAATGAATTCTTTATTTAATTCTGAATAGAATTTTTCAAAACTATCGTTTTTTGTTAATTTTTATTCACTATTTATTTTAAATTTCAAAAGAATTATTTCGATTTTTAGAAATCACAAGTTTCGTTAATAAAAAATCTAATCTTTTGTAGAGATGTCAGCATTTGAAAGTTATATACTTCCTAATTCTTGGTCTTTTGGAAATTTTAATGCGTTTGCCCTAGTTCTTTCCCCAATCCAGTTTTTTGCTGTCTCAATAACTCTTGCAGTTCGTCTTGTGTTTCTCTTATCTCTACTTTCAGAACTCGACACATTGTTTTTTTGCGAGTAATGCACCTGCAATTATATGTATCATACTTTTCGTGAAATGGTATGACAACAGAAATTGGAGTTCATTTGCAGATGGCTTGTGCAGCAAGCATGCGATCGCGTAGTTCTTGCTAGTTAACAATTAACTATTAAGTCCTCTACCTAACTTCTAACTACAGAATGAGATCGATTTTAAATTTTGTGTGTTTATTAATACAAACGTATATCAGACCTCGATGCCAACACTCACTCAATTGCTTCAGGAGTTGCTGGGATTGATGGGTAGCTCCAACAGATCGTTATTAGGAAGCACAACGATGAGTTCGGTTGGTTTGTGGGCAAAGGATTCATTGGTGCCAGAAAGATTGTTTTTGATCGTGAGAGCATCCTCGAAAGCGATAGTATGCGGATTTATGCCAATAACTTATGTCCTGAGCCAACAATGTGTTTGGCTATCGCATTGATTTGAAATTTTGCTGCTAGTCGCGCCCTGCCACAATAATCTTTTCTGCTAAACCGACAGGGTTAGAAAACATCACCTCATGACCACCCGGCATTTGCACGAGCCGAAATAGCCCCAAGCGACTAGTCATTCTAGGATACCAGCCCCACTCGCCTTGAGGTAGCGAGTTGTCTTCCGTACAGTAAATGTAACTTTTGGGAATGGACAGCGAGTAAAACCGCTTCAAGTCCAACTTGTCAATCCACGGTTGATACGGTTCAGGCGATAATTGCGCGTAACTCGATTTAACCAGTTCGAGATTAGCGTCGTTGAAAAACGCTTCTCGCCAAATCTCAAACGGCATCATGGTTGTATTGTCGTCCGATTCTTCAGCTAGCTTGTTAAATAACGCTTGATAGTGCGGTGGGACGTTATCGTTGAGGCTTTCACCATCGTTAACGATGAAAGCATCCAAGAAGATGAGCCGTCGAATGCGTTGCCTTTGGCCGGCGAAGCCATCGCTAATTGCTTCGGCAACTTTCATAATAATTGTGCCGCCGAAACTATGTCCTAGTAGGACGATATCGGTTAAGTCTTTATCAACAATGTAATCAATGATCGATTGTGTGCATTGAGCATGGTTGACGTTTTTATTCACGCCTTTACCATGTCCGGCGATCGTGGGAGCAAAAGCCTGATGTCCTTTCGCTTCTAGATGTTGGATGACTGCGTTCCAAGCAGAGCCATCGTGCCACGAGCCGTGAACCAAGACAAAAGTTAACATAGAATTGCTCCTTTAGATGTTATGAAAATCAAGCCCATCCGTTATCTTTTGAAATGAACGTGCGTATTTTGTCTTCGTCACCGTGAAAGTGCCCTAAGTGTCTGAACCTTTGGCATGAAGCACTCGTTCAGGAATGCGATCCCAAAGAGATATCTGTCAAGGCAGATCGCGGATTCGTTCGCGGTTAATTGTTGGAGAGGTCTAATGAAGAACTTATGCAAAGTTTTGAGCCGTGCGTGGGTAGGCCACGATCTCGCTTGTGGTTAGAAGAAATGTGAGACATGGGGATAAACTCCTTCGAGCTAGTTGTTGATGGGTTCAAATATTAACGGGGTCATCGATGACCCCACCAAAGCGCGGACTGTAAATTAGTTTGTTAGGATTTACGCATTGACGGAAATAGAGTGGTGTGAGGCGTTACGCTTCCTCGATTAGTTCGACGTATGTTGATTTGTTTGACGCGATCAGTTCGTCGGCTTCACCTCCAGCCCCGTCCAGTGAGCCGCAAAAGCCCACATATCCGCCGTTTCCTCGATGACCTTGTCGGTGGGCTTGCCTGCTCCATGTCCCGCCCGCGTCTCAATGCGGGCAAGGTGCGGCTTGTCACCAATCTCCGCTGCCTGGAGCGCGGCGACATATTTGAAGGTGTGCCCTGGCACCACGCGATCGTCTGTGTCGGCAGTGGTAGCAAGAATCGCGGGATATGCCTTGCCGGACTGGATGTTGTGATAAGGCGAATATTTCAAGAGGTTCCGGAAATCTGCTTCCCGTGCTGGAGACCCAAACTCGTCTACCCATGTTTTCCCGCTCGTGAACTGGTCGAAGCGGAGCATGTCCATGACCCCGACTTGGGGCAGCGCAGCAGCGAACAGATCCGGTCGCTGATTGACCACTGCGCCGATCAGGAGTCCGCCATTCGATCCGCCCTGAATCGCCAAGCCGTTTTGGGGCGTGATGCCCTGCGCCTTTAGATACTCGCCCGCTGCGATGAAATCATCGAAGACGTTCTGCTTGTTCTGACGACGACCCGCTTCGTGCCATGCCTTGCCATATTCGGAACCGCCGCGAATGTTAGCAACAGCGTACACTCCGCCCTGTTCGACCCATCCCAAACGCTCCGGCGAGAAAGCGGGAAGTATGGGGATTCCAAATCCCCCATAGGCATAGAGCAGGGTTGGTGCCGAACGGGTCACATCCTTGCGTCGGACGATAAACATCGGGACACGGATGCCATCCTTTGACGTATAGAAACGCTGTTCGACTGCGATCTGACTGAGATCGATCGCCACCTTGGGTTGTGCCCACACCCGCGCCGTGTTGCTGGCGACATCGTATCGATAGATTACGCCCGGAGTGTTGAAGCTGGTGAAGATGAAGAAGGTTTCCGGGTCGTCCTGTTTGCCCTTAAAACCGGCAGCGGTGCCGATACCGGGCAGCTTCACCACACCATTAGCCTTGCCATCGAGCGTGTAGCGTCGAACTTCCGTCTTCACATCAACCAGATAGGAGAGCAGCAACCGTCCACCGACCAGCGACGCATCTCTCAGAAACGAATCCTGCTCCGGCACCACATCCTCGATCGCTGGGTCGGCAGCGGCGATGTCCATCGTCACGACCTTGAAGCGCGGCGCGTCCTGGCTAGTCATGAGGAAGAACTTCGTCCCCATATTGCCGACGACACCCCATTGATTATCGAGATTATCGACCAGCTTGCGGAGTTTCCAGTCGGCGCTCTGGAGATCCACCACGGTCAGTGTGTTGGTCGCTGAAATGGGCGAGGAAGCGATCGCGACGTAACCCCCGTCTTCGGTGATACTCAAGGTATGCAGCATATTCGGCTGATCCGGGTTTGTATAGACCAGTCGATCTTGCGCCTGGGGGGTGCCGATCGCATGAAAATAGACGGCATGGTTGGCTACGCTTGCTTGCGATTCGGTGCCCTGCTTCGGTTCAGGGTAACGGGCGTAGAAAAAGCCAGATCCGTCCTTCGTCCATGGGATGATGCTGGTGAATCTCACCCATTTGACCTCATCGTCGAGTACCTTGCCCGTGTTCACGTCCAGTACCCGAATCGTGCGCCAGTCTGTGCCGCCATCCTGCACCGCATAAGCCACGCGCTTGCCATCATCAGAAGCTGACCACTCGGCAAGTGCGGTCGCCCCGTCCTCTGCCCAACTGTTGGGATCGATCAGCACGCGCCCTGCGCTATCCACGCTGTCGCGGACATAAAGAACCTGCTGGTTCTGAAGTCCGGAATTATGGAGGTAAAAATACCGCCCCCCCTTTTTGACCGGAATGCTGAACCGCTCATAGTTGTACAACTGTTTCAGTCGGTTCTTGAAGATATCTCGACCCGGCAGCGTATTGAGATAAGCGTTGGTGACTTTGTTCTGCGATTCGACCCAAGCGGCGACTTCTTTGTCATTGCGGACATCGTTTTCCAGCCAGCGATAGGGGTCGGCGATCGTCTGTCCGAAATGTTGCTCGACGACATCGACTCGCTTGGTTTCAGGATAGGTGATTGTAGGTGACATTGCTGTAGACTCCGTGCAGGCGGAGGCGAAATGGGTGGTAAAGAGTAGCGCGATCGCGAAAAGGGTTGCGCGGCGCATTGGTATCTTTTGAAACGAGAGTCGAAATCCAAACAGGTTGAATTCCAGTACTTCTCGTCGTGGTTTTGCAGTGTTGAACATGGCATTGACCTACGGAAGAATGTCGTCTTTTTGTAATTGCTTCTGGAGCGTTTTCGGCAGGCTTTTAATGTTGCAATGTTTTGGAGAATTACCCTCATAGAGCCAGGACTGAATTTCTCCAGAGCGATCGAACTCGATATCAATAGACCTCTTGCAAAAGTCCATTTTTACTACGCTAAATTGATACTTTGAGAGCCGGATTTCGCATTTATGCAAGAGGTCTAATCTCACAGAAATCACGATCGACAATCGTGTTGCCTCCGGTAATTACCGTATTTCTCTCGCCTCGACGGTTCCGAAACTCATTCACAGAGATCGGCTGCTTAAACGCCTGTTCTCGATCCGTGTTGTAGGAATAGATTGTGTTCCCATTGGGTAACGTGAGCGTTGTCGTGGGTGTACCATATTTGCGAACAAACTCATTGATATCCCGACCAATCCAACTGTTCATTGTGCTATTCAATTGTTCTTTCGCTCGTTGATCGTCGCACCAGAACAAGCTCACGCTTGCTAAAATTAGCAGCATCGAAATCTAAGTCTTCATATTCATCCCTCTGTGTTGAAAAGTTTTCATGTGCGATCGCTCATTTCAGTCGCAGTAAAACTAGGTCAAAGGACTCAATCGATTGTTCGTGCAGTCGTTTGAAAGGAGAGTCGATCGCGTTGTGTTGATCTGAAGTGTACTGAGTTCCAATGCTTGATTTCTTCCAGATTCTTATGGTGAAGAACGAGTTCATTTCGGTATCATCCGATTTAGCCATCAATTTTCAGAATTCACTTGCCATGTAATAGCAATGATTTCTGCAAACACTAAGACAACTAATAGTCGCGAAAATGCTTGTAAAATGGCTTCCATTGTCCAGTTCTGACTCTGAAGCTCCCAGACCGTCACAATAATGTTCACTCCAATCCCCAACCAGGGTAGAATTACCGCTGAATTCCGTCTGCGATAGAAGCGGAGCGTCGCCTCCCGCCAAAAAGGGAAGGTACTGAAGAGACAAACAAGGTAGGACGCTCCTGCACTGGCGAACAGGCTGGTTTGAAGACCCGAAGGCAGGTTTGGGTATCCAAGCGCGATCGCCGTCAGGCAAACTCCGAGCGCGAGGTACAGGAAAGTAAACAAGGTAAATCGTTTCATTATTTTTTCTCTGGTGAAGCTTATTCTCTGTACCACACACGCACACATTGAAAGCAATTGATTGCAAGACCCTGACTGATCATCACTGGGTGGAAAGCATTACTGGTCGTCACTCCGTAGACATCATCACTTGTGCCTTCAATCCGATCGGGTAAAACAACAGTTTCAACATTGATCACCTGTATCGTTGTACTTTCGATCCACTGATTTACAGCACTCACAACCTCAGAGAAAGATTCATACTCGGAAGCTCCGCCGAAGGGTCCCCGTTCAGTGATCCGAGGCGCAAAATCTTTGCATTTAATCATTTTTCCACCACCTTAAAACTGTAGAGTTGACTTAGAGTCTTCGTAGATAGTCGCTCCCGCACTGCGAAGTTCATTCAGAAACCATTCGGTATCCGAGAGCAGTTCGGGTAGGTAAAACCCAGGTCGGGCAGGAGCGCGGTCGTTCAGTCCCAATACCGACACGAGAGAAAGAACGACGCTCAGACCCGTTAGTGAGGCTGCGCCATGCTTGAACTCCAGCATCGATCGCGAACGCTGCGTTCGACCATCGGCTTCGCCCTCAATTTCGACGACGATCTCGGTCGCTGCCTCACTGCCCCGGTGGCGACTGGATGATTCGTCAGTCACTAGGTCGAAACGTACATTCGGTGCCCCAGTGGCAGCATGGAGGCTAGCGATATCGAACGTGGAAAATGCGGTGGCATCAAGTGAGCGACCGTCAATTGATTCGATCTTGCCCTTTGCTGCGTCGCCGGACAGCCATACGCGCCGCCCACCCTCGAATACCATTGCGGGGGGAGCAGCCCCGTGTACCCGTTCCATATCTTCGAGCGACGCTGGACCTGCTGGATCATTCTCGTCGAGGATTGCTCCAATCCGGATGGAGTGGATGACCTCGAAGCCTTTGACACTGTTGAGTGCCAGAAACACAGCCGCACCAGCCATCCAGTGACTGGCGAGCACGACGGGTGCTGCGGTCGCACGATGCGCGAACATCGCCAACTCAGGTCCGATTTCGGTGAGGGCAGCGTTGATGTTCAGGTAAGGGATGCCCAAGTCCTGCGCGTAGTTCAGTCCTTTGAGTCCGGCTTCGGGAGCCAACATGACTACAGCAGCTACTGTGACATCATCACCGAGACCCAAGCGGGGCTTATCGAGATCTATGGCAACAGCTTCGGCAACGCCCACCTTCTGGGCGACTTCACCTGCCGATTGCAGGTTCCGTCCTCCGACGAGCACTCGAACGCTGGGGTGCCTCTCGCGGAACCACCTGACGGCATTGCGCCCCACGAAGCCCGATCCTCCGGCAAAAAGTACCTGTCCTAAAGCCACCTTATTTTCAAGTATCATGATTTTTACCTCTTGCTATGAAACCAGTTGCATTTACTTGAGTGTGATGACTTCCAACACTCAGTTTCTTTCAGATTCTGATGGTGCTTCTTTCAGCGATAGTGAACCTGTTTCGAGGTCATTCCAGCAAATTGCTTAGAAACCACCTATTCGGAACTGCGATCGCAAAAAGATATCTGCCAAGGCAGATCGCGATTTAGCCTGCTGTATATCCACCATCGATCGCGCTTGGGTTGTCCCGTAATATAGCTGGCAGCATCAGAGCAAAGAAACACAACCGCTTGAGCAATTTCCGTTGCCTGACCAATCCGACCCATTGGAACCATCGATCCGAGATCATCGAACGTGATGCCCATTTGGTCAGCGCTACGAGCCATCAGGTCAGTCGCAATCGGACCCGGATTGACGGCATTAATCCGAATGCCCTGTTTGGCATAATCGAGGGCAGCCGATCTGCGCTTCTCCCAAGGGGAGACGCCAAGGGCGAACGCAGCAGCGCTTCGCTATCGCGTCAGCCCCATCACTGCATGTTTGCTAGCAACGTAGGGAGAGATCCCCGGCAGCGCAACCAGACCATTCGTTGACGAATTGTTCACGATCGCGCCTGCGCCTTGGGTCAGCATCTGTTGAATCTCATATTTTATACATAGAAATAGCCCTCGCGCATTGATCGACATGATCTTGTCAAAATCCTCGATCGATTGTTCGTGCAGCTATCCCATTGAGTAATATCGCTCGGATAATCACAAGCGGAGTGAGTGGAACTATCGCGGCAGTTGCGGGCAGGTGTAAAAGCCCAAATACCAGCGCTACTAGCACAATCGCACCTTGGTATATTCCTTGGCTTCGCAACGTAATACCTTGTTTTAACACCTTCCACGCTATCCAAACAAGCAGCGACATTAAGCCCCAGCGCATCAGAATTTCCTCAGTGATGCCGCCATAAAGCATTGCTGTAAGTGAACTCAGCCAATTCGGTTCTGTGTTATTGGATGCCTGTAGCGCTTCAGGTAGAGCATGTTTCATGAACCGATCGAGCAACAGGAGAATGATCATTGTCGCTGCACCCACACCCAAGCTCCATTTCATCTCAATGACAGAATATGGAATCTTAGAGGTATGAAGTACCCAGTAGTCAATCAAATGTGAGCGTAATCCAACGCGATAGGCACAGCCAATTCCAATCAGAATGTTGATTGCCAGTAGAACTGTAAGCTGTAGTCCTTGTAGGAGTATTAAAACCCACAGTGGCGGGACTTTTGCCAGTATTTCTGGAGACAGTTTCGCCAACTGTTGCTCAACTAATGGAACCGACGTAATCGTAACCATCGCAATTCCTGCAATGCCCAACACAAATAGAATCCCAAATTGTTTCAAAACTGCCATTGATTTAATCTCTAGAGACATCAGAATACTGGGTAAAAACAATGCCAAGATAGAGAATGACAACTGGTGACTAACGCCACCTTATTCTGAAGTATCATTCCTATTTCTTCTAAAATCTAAGTAGTAGGGTGAGCATTGCCCACCATTTTGTAAAACCCTTCACAGTAAGCTTTTGTGGGCAGTGCTCACCCTACTGGCTTGCTGTCACTTGAACGTAGGTTAGATAACCACGTCGCTCCAGTCGGTTGGCAGCCCGCAAGTGGGATTTAGGTGTTGGCAACTCATAGTTTGAAACGGCTCTATCCTAAAATTCGGGTTCGATAACCACGCCGCTCCAGTCGGTTGGCAGCACGTCGGGCATCGCGACGATTGTAGTGGATACTCTCAAAAATCCATTTCCGATCGTCACGGCTGCGGTAATAAACCACAAACGGCCGATCGCGATATCGATCGTCGCGATATCGATCCTCACGATATCGATCCTCACGATATCGATCGCGATCGTACTGAGCGATTGACATATTCGGCTCTCGGTCAAGGTTCTGACCAATTTTTTCTGAATCTAGTGCCTGTGCTGTAAAGGGCATAGTTACTACCAGTCCCGTACCCACCAGTGCTAGCAAAATTATCTTTTTCATGAGATTAGTTTGAAGGTGTAAAACTTGGATTGATCAGGCTTTGAGAGCGCTTTAGTCGAGTGATAGTCATGCCTGTGATTCTCCTTAATTGGTTTAATCTGCTGATTCAAGCGCACATTGCTCTACATTCCGCTCACAGGTAGCAAACTTGTGAGTTTTGATCAGTTCGCCGTATATCCGCCATCAATCGCAAATGGTTGCCCTGTGATATAGCTGGCAGCATTAGAACATAGAAAAACAACGACTTGAGCGACTTCTTCTGCTTGAGCAATGCGACCCATCGGTACCATCGCGGTAAGATCGTCAGCCGTGATGCCCATTTTCATCAAGGCACGATCAAAACTCTCAGTCGCAATGCTGCCAGGATTCACCGCATTAATCGGAATGCCCTGCTTGGCATAGTCAAGTGCTGCCGATCTGCGCTTCTCCTGTCGGAGACGCTACGCGAACGCAGCAGCGCTTCGCTATCGCGTTAACCCCATGACGGCATGTTTACTCGTAACGTAAGGAGATGACCCTGGAAGACCAATCAACCCTAAAATTGAGGAATTATTAACAATCGCGCCCGATCCTTGAGTCAGCATTTGCTCAATCTCATATTTCATGCATAAAAATACTCCTCGCACGTTAATCGCCATGAGGTTGTCAAACTCTTTGATCGATTGCTCGTGTAGCGGTTTTCCGGGTGATTCAACGCCTGCATTATTGAGGCACAGTCGAGTCGTCCATAGGTTGCGACTGTGTTTTGCACTAATGCTTTGATGTCTTCCTCATTCGAGGCATCTGAATGAACGTATAAGCATTCAGCGCCTGTTTCGCAAATCAGTTTGGTGGTTTTTTCACCTTCTGCGTCGCGTCTACCGGAGAACACGACTTTTGCTCCGGCAGCACCGAGCGCGATAACTTCGTTAAGCTTTCCTTCGGAACGCTGCGCGAACGCTAACGCTGTTGCTCTGCCAATACCCGTTGTGCCACCAGTCACTAACGCCACTTTATCTTGCAGTATCATTCTGTTTCTCCTGTTTCAATCAATATTGACTAAAAAAGCGATGCCTTGATGACTCAACTTGTAGTGAACGTGTTCATTTATTTGAACAAGACTAAAGCTCAGTTTTCTAAATTACTGAATTGTTCGTTTTTGGAAAGACTTTAGTCGTGTGAACGAAATTAATCTCTATCTCTATCTCTATGTCTGTTACGTTCAGGTCTAGTATGGGTCCTGCATTGTTGAGTTGTGTAGTACTCAACCCGATTAGGAACAACGTATTGCTGACGTGAAAAACGGCGTCCGTAGTAACCGTCTTCATAACCACGGGCAAATTCACCACCTGCAGTACGGCGTCTATAAGCCTCCCCATCACGAGCACTGTCTGTGCCTTGACGATAGCCATCTCTATAGGCACCAGGGTGATCAGCAGCATCCTCTGAAACCTTTTGATGGGTGATAGGATAGCAAATAGTATATCTATCATCAGCTTCAGCGCTTTGAGTGAAAAGACTTATAGGCGCAGCAGCGAGAGTCAATAAAGTAGCAGCAACAATTCTTTTCATATTTAGTAAGTCACGCCGGATGATTATCGAAGTGGCGGTGTAACCGTCGCCCAACGTTCAGCAAGTTTGCCATCTGCTAATCTCCAAAGCACAAAGCCCTTAAACTCCATCTTCTTTCCCGTAGATGCATCGGTTCCGCGCCACAGACACCGCACCATAACCTTGTCACCCTCAGCAATCGTGTCCTCAACCGTAACGTGCAAATCGGGATACTTTACGTATGCCTTATCCATCGTTTGCTTAACCAGTTCGGGACTCGCCAATCCTACAAAAGGTTCTTCGCGATCTATAAAGTTAGATGCGAAGTTTTGGTAAGCAATAGCAGAATTCTTGCGGTTCACAAACTCCTCAAAGTGATTGCGGATGAATGTTTTATTTTGTTCAAGGGTTGGTGTTGTAATTGTTAGCATGGTGCAAAAATTGGTGGTTTGTTCGACAGGAAAAGCTAACCGTCAAAATCAGGTAGCTTACTGGCACTAGCAAGCAAAAACAGAATCTTTAAGTTAGAAATTGAGCACAACAAAGCTGCTCAAGATCTAAAAGCATGAGCCTTTAAACATCGACCGAATTGTCATGAATTAGATTGAAACCTTACTCACTTCTCAGAAATAAGCACTAGGCACGAATGTGTCAGAAATTGCTCATATAAGCTTCTTCAGAATGTCGCGAATATGAGTTTTTGCCGTACCCACAGAAATATTAAGCTTCCGAGCGATCGCGATACTATTGTCTCCATCAACAATCAATTGCAACACCTCCAACTCCCGATCTGTGAGTGATTCAGCGAGAATCATTTGCCTCAAGTCTGAATCAACTGCGCGAATCACGATCGCCTCAACCGAGTTACTGTCATCAGATGGAGGAGGATAGGCTTGTTGGAGCCGTTCAGCGACCTCTTGGGCAACCGTAACAAGGGCATGATTAGAAGAGAGAGCATTGGAAAAATCAGCCTGAGTTGAAAACCTTGATTGCTTAAAATCATCTTTGGTCGATCGTGGACTGGATTTCATAAAATTGTCCTCAGTCAAACATAAATGGCGAACAAAGGTTGGGGAGCTTAATGACTTGCAGCAACAATGGCTGTCATTAACTCTGTCATCTTCCAGCGTCCGGTATATCGAGTGTTATTGATAAATAGGGCTGGAGCAGTCGTTACTCCACTCTGTATTCCGCCTTCAATATCTTCATTGATGCGATCGAGATATGTCCCTCTTGCGACATCTCGCAGAAATTGAGGAACGTTAAGTCCTAAATCGTTGGCGTACTCTACAAGATAACCATTTTCTAACTTCTGTTGATGGGCAAACAAAGTGTCGTGCATTGACCAAAACTGTCCTTGGGCAGCGGCTGCTTCGGCAGTTTGGGCGATCCGTTGAGCATGAGAATGAATCTGTGCTTGCGGAAAATGACGGAAGATAAAACATAAATCATCCTCTCCAAAAGCAGCACTAAGCTCTCGTTTGATCGCTTTAATCAGCTTGTAAACGTCTGCACTTTTGGGGTCTTGATAGTCTCCATACATCACCAGCACTATTTTGGCACTCAACACACCTTGAATCCAATCTTGGGTTGAAGGTGGTACAAGTAAGGAACTGTGGCTACAATCGTCGTTCATTTTTCTACATTTGCATCAAGCATGGAACCTTGCAATTTACTTGCTCAATCCATTGACTGCATAACTGTTTGCATAAATTCAATATAGGAGATCGCTTTCAAGCCGTCGTCTATAGCGAGTTGAATTTTTTGCCGTACAAATTGATAGAGCAACTATGCCATTGCAGAGTAGAAGGCGGGCTATAACTTAAGTTAGAATCGGGGGCATCGATTCGTTTAGGAAATATATCAATTCGCAGATTAACTGTCAGAGTAGGCAGTATCGTTCGTCAAACGTTCCTTTCCCAATAGGACGGATTCCTAAATCACTGAATTAGGAAATCAATAAACACCTGAACACGCCGCGAATGCTTACGATTCGGTAAATACAATGCATAAAAGCAGTTCGTCCAGGTTAATTTTAATCTGGAGGAACTGCTCAATTTATAGTTGAACTTTAGTCGCTAGCATTGTGACCACATCAGCATGAGCTAACACCACATCAGGGTTACGCTGAAACGCCATATCATACTTCACAGCAAAGTCATTTCCAACTTCATCAGGTGTGAGTAGAATCCGAACATCAGCAATGAGAGCAGCGATCGCCTCGGAGGTGATCGGCTCATCAGAGTGGATTAACTCATCAATTTGCACAATCAATTCTGAGAGGCGATGCAACCAGGCAAACTGATCGTGACTGATCACCAGTTGCAGCAATTCACCTTTAGAGACCTGTCCGCGCACCTGTTCGTAACGAATACGCTCTGTATCCAACAACAGTTGATGCAAATGCAATAACTTGATGCGTATATCGGTCAGAAGTTGATGTTGGGTAATGCGGTGTTGAGGCGTGTTAAGCATGAATATGTCCCATCCTTCCATTTCGGTAATCGTCGATCGCTTGCAGGATTTCGGCTTCGGTGTTCATCACAAAGGGACCATAGCGCACCACAGGTTCATTCAGCGGCACTCCAGCAATCAGCAGTAGATCAAGGGGTTGGGTGGCATCCGCAGGATTGGCGATCGCCACTTCCTCACCATCAGGTGCAAAAATCACCATTTGCCCATCCTCACCCCGTTCCTGCTCAGTGCCAAACAAACCAGACCCATCGAGGACATAGGTAAAGGCGTTATACTCTTTCGGTACCGGTTGAACAATGCTTGCTCCCGGTTGTAGCGTGAAGTGCAAGTAGATAATCGGGGTGCGGGTTTCAATCACCGCTTTCACCCCCAACGCTTCTCCCGCAATCACGCGCACCGTCACGGACCCATCTTTGGTCTGAGCCACCGGAATCTGCGCTGATGGAATTTCCTGATAATGAGGAGCAATCATCTTGTCCCCCTGCGGCAAGTTGACCCACAGTTGAATGCCGTGCAGTCGCCCACCCGTGCGGGTAAACTCAGCTTCTGGCATTTCGGAATGCACTACGCCTGCCCCAGCGGTCATCCACTGCACATCACCGGGATTGAGCAGTCCGGTATGACCGACCGAGTCCTTGTGTTCCAGCCGTCCATCCAGGACGTAGCTGACGGTTTCAAAGCCACGATGGGGATGATCCGGTGCACCCTTTGCTTGACCGGACTTTAGATTCACGGGACCCAATTCATCGAGGAGGAGAAAGGGGTCAAACTCGGAAAAGCTACTCTTGGGAAAGGGACGACGCACCCGGAAGCCTGCTCCTTCAAGCGTTTCTACACTATTGATAATTCCAGCAACGGTTCGGAATGTTTGAGTTTGAGTTGTCATACAGTTGCCTCCAAGCCGACAATTTATAAGATTTATCCTATATATGATTAATCATATATTAGCATAGAAAGATATAAATTCTATGGGTAGGGCTTGTCCTCCCTGTTCGTTCGGTAAACCGCCTATGTCTCTTGCCCATGTGATTCTGGGTCTGCTCCAGCAACAGGAGCGGACCGGCTACGACCTCAAAACCGAGTGCTTTGACGATTGCATTTCCCATCTGTGGCCAGCAGATCAGGCACAGATTTATCGGACTTTGGACAAACTGGAGTCACAGGGGTGGATTACCTGTACCGTCGAGATTCAGCACGATCGCCCTAATCGCAAGGTTTACCGGATTACTGAAGCAGGTGAAGCAGAGTTAACCCACTGGCTCCAGACGCATCATCCGTTGCCCGTGTTGCGAGAGCCGTTGCTGGCGCAACTCTATTTTGCGGCTCAGTTGCCTAATGAGGCGATCGTGTATCTGCTAGAGCAGGAACTGGAAGCACGGCAAGAAAAGCTAGCCCAGTGTGAGGCGATCGAGACTCTATCTTTGAGTAATCCGACTGCATCGCGTGAACAAAAACTGCATCGACTGGTTTTGGACTTAGTGAAGCAACGGGAACAGACTTATTTAGATTGGTTGGAAAAGGCGATACGTGCTATGCACACGCTGCGCGATCGCAACAATCCGTAGCCAATCAACGTAAATTCCTTTGAATATATTGCGATGGAAAGTCAACAGAAATTCAAGCATTGGCTACGACGCATGGAGACGGAGAGGTATGTCATCTGCGCCAGTGCGTTGATAGGGCTTTTCGCCTCGCCATAGCGCCCGCGCAGTGCCCGCGCAGGCCCTTCCTGCGGCACGTCGGACGGAGCCAGGTAGATGCTTTGCGCAGGCGTGTTTTCTTCCGCAGCGGGCAAGGCGATCCAGAGCTGGAAGCCTTTAACCTGCGTGTCGCCAACGGGGGTGCCTGAGTGCCACACGCCGTTTCCTGCCTTCATCCATTCAACACCGCCAGCCGCCAAAACGCCTTGCTAACCGGTCGTGTCCACATAGCGAAAGTTACCCTGAGTCATGAACGTCAGCGTCGCGCAGTCGATATGGGTTAGATATTGCATCTCGTGTCCTTCAAGGCGGTGAAGACCGCCGCAAATATAAAATGAAATGGTTGAGGAAGCACTGCTCGTGCTCACAGTGCACCAAATGAGCCTTCGTTGTCTGAATTTGAGACTCATTTGGCAATCTCCTTTTGCGACCTCAGAACTTTGCGCCGCGCATGGCGGCCATGAACGCCATCGGGTCCCAGTACTCGCGGTAGGTGACGATTAGCCCGTTCTTGAACGTGACAAACGTGGCGTAGCTCATTTCATAGGGGTTGCCGTTACTGATCACCCGGCCTGAGACGCTCCATTCGGCAATAGCCATGTTGGGGTCATCGGTAGAGTTGATCTTCAGCGTGGGAGTCCGCTGCACGTCAATGACGCTGGGATAGTTCTTCAAATACTCGTAGATAGCCGCTCGGCCCACCAGCTTTCTGGACGCCACGTCGGGCGCGAAGGGGAATTCGACGACGACGTTTTCGTCGCAGAGTTCAGCCCAGCCCTTAATATCTTTGGCTAGGAAAGTGTCCAGACTGCGCTTCAGCAATTGCGCTGCGGTCAGACCCTTGCTAGCCTCTTGCGTGTGTGCGGGTGCGGCGGTGGCGAGCGTGACGTCGCTTGTGAGATGATCTTGTTTCATGTGATTGTGTCCAAGTTGGGGTTGATGATGTTGACTTGCCCCTGCGGCAAATCTCAGAGCTATCGCTCTTTTGGGCGGGGTTGCTTTCACTGATTGCGTACTTCTCTTAGGCCATCCGGGCAGCGATGCTTTCGGCCAGCATCATGGTCGGGAAAGCCGTTGCGACGGAGGGCACGTCAGGCCAGATCGAGGCATCGACGACTCGCAGGCTCTTGACGCCACGAACGTGCCCGTCAATATCCACCACGGCCCCGGCATCGCGCGGTCCGCCCATGGGTACAGTGGAGGTCGGATGCTGATAGCTCTGCACAGAGGTCGCGAGCGCGGCGTTGATCGAAGCGCGGTCGCTCTTTGCCGCGCCCGGCGCCAGTTCTGCACCCACCATATCGGCAAAAGGCTGCTGACGCGCAATGTTCCGGATGACTTCGACACCATCGACCAATCGCTCGCGGTCACCGCTGTCCGTCAGGAAGCCGAGATCGATGATGGGCGCAGCATAGGGATCGCGGCTGGCGATGGTGAGGGAACCCACGGAACGCGGTCTCACGAGCGCAGCGAACAGCAGGAATATCGCGCCGTCGGAAGTCTGCCCATCGTCGGGCAGGGTCGCGGTGCTGATGTTCAGATCTGCCTCGCCGTTCGTCGCGTGGTTGGATGCCGTCCACAGCATTGCGCCGATGGGTGGATACGGAAGGCCTACTGCTTCCTTGCGAATCGACCAGACGGTCGGGACCATCGGGTGATCCTGTAGACGGCGACCGACCGGCAGCTCGGACACGACCGGGATGTCAAGGCCTCGCAGCACCTCAGAGGGGCCAATGCCGGAACGCATCAGGATCGCCGGGCTGACATAGGTGCCCGCTGAAAGGATGATTTCACCGGCTAGGATGATCGCCCCGCCAGCCAGTCGGACGCCTTGCGCCTGGCCATGCTCCACTAACACGGCATCGACCAGCGTCTCGTCGCGGATGGTCAGATTAGGTCGGGCGCGCACCGCATCGCCCAACAAGGTCATTCCTGTGTTAAGCCTCACACCCATGCGGGTATTCATCACATAGGGACCAACGCCCAGCGGCTGCCCCGTCGTAAAACCCGATGTGCGCTGGTAGCCCGCAGCCAGTGCCGACGCGATGAAGTCGCGATGCTGGTCAGACACTTCTTCATCGCCGAGCTGGTGGATGGGGACGCAGCCGTCGCGGCCGTCGCCGCCAGTGCCGGAGGTACGCTCCAGCGAACGATAGAAGGCCTGCGAGCTTTGCCAGTTCAAGGCGTCGAGGTCATGCGCCTTGGCCCAGCGATCGTGGTCGTATTTCGGCACCCGCATCGCCACTGCACCGTTGATGGCAGACGAGCCACCCAGCACCTTGCCGCGGTTGAGCTGAAGCCTTCTGCCCAGCACGCCAGGCTCGCTGTAAAAGCCCCAGTCGTGCTGCGGATCGCCACCCACTAGGTCCTGGCGGCGGACTGGGTCGGGATAGGCGTTTGGGGGATAGGCCTTGCCCGCTTCGATCAGCAAGACACGGCGAGATGGATCAGCACTCAGGCGATTGGCCAGCACTGCGCCGGCGGATCCGCCACCGACGATGATGACGTCAAACATTGTTTGATTTCCTTTCATTTCATTACTCCTGTAAGGTCTTCTCCGCACGGCACATGCCGCGCATTGGGGTGGCATTGGCGCGGAGGACTGGGAGTTCAATGTCACGCACAAGTTGGAAGAGTCCGCTTTGATGATCAATCAGCAGCAGCACGCTGTCATTGGGATCGATCATTGTGTCAATGATGTTGCTCATGGGTTTGTCTCCTTTTTCATTCAAATTCAGTCAATGTCGTTTTTTCCTAGCTATCTGGGGCGTGGCCAGCTCTAGTACTCAGCTTCTTTCACAATAAGTTCAATATAGGAGATCACCTTCAAGCTGTCGTCTATAGTGAGTTAAAAGTTTGACAGTAGAAATTGATAGAGTAATCGTTCCATCGCAAAGTAGAAGGCCGACTCTAACTTAAGTTAGACTCTCAACTCGATCGAAAGTACACCCTATAAACTGACAATGCCGCGCTTAACGGCAACAATCACCGCTTGAGTGCGATCGCTCACATCCAACTTATTCAAAATCCGATTGACATGAGATTTGACAGTGCCTTCACTGATACTCAAAGCAGCCGCAATATCGGCATTGCTCATTCCCTGCGCCAGTGAGCCGAGTACTTCTAGTTCTCGTTCACTCAGTTCTGGATTGCTGAGGCGCTGTACCAACTTTGCTCCCACATCGGGCGGAATATACTTCTGACCCCGATGAACGGTACGAATCGCATTCAGAAGCTCCTCAGGTTCAGTTTCTTTCAACAGATATCCTTTTGCGCCTGCCTGCAATCCCCGATAAATATCTTCGTCACTATCATACGTGGTCAGTACAATAATCCGAGCAGATTTAGCAGTAGCACGAATTGCACCGATGGCGGCAACTCCTTCCACTTCCGGCATTCGCAGATCCATGAGTGTGACATCCGGTTGGTGTTCCCCAAATAGAGCGATCGCTTGTTCCCCATTTTCGGCTTGGGCAATCACCTGCATATCTGGGTCACGATTAATAATCGTGGCTAATCCTTGCCGAAAAATAGCATGATCGTCTGCAATGAGAACCCGAATGGCTTGGCTCATTGTGATGCCTCCCGATCGACGGTAACAATCATCTCTGTTCCTTCTCCAGGTTGACTCCGAATCGTGAGTTGTGCACCGATGCGCTCTGCTCGTTCGCTCATGCCGAGTAAGCCAAACCCCTCAGAGGATGGAATACTCCCAACTCCAAAGCCCTGTCCATTGTCTCTCACGCGCAAGCAAAACTGATCGCGATCGTAGACTAGCTCCACTCGAATTTCGTCAGCATTGGCGTGTCTAATCGCATTGGTTAATGCTTCCTGCCCCATCCGCAATAGATTACTCTCGACTTCAGCAGGTAGAGAATACGCTGCACCCTCAATCTCATAATATAAGGTGGTGTCAGTTGCAGTAGCCCTGAGTTGAGCGACGAGACGATGTAGAGCGCTCTGTAAACTGCCCTCCTCCAAAAGCTGAGGACGGAGCGCGACGACCGATCGCCGCGCTTCACACAGTCCAGTTCGCGCCAATTCTTTGATCAGATCCAGGTGTGCCTGAGTTGCTTCTACATCATCCGTTAGCACCTGTTTTGCAGCTCCCACCTGAGCCAGAATGCCTGTAAACGCCTGAGCGAGTGTGTCGTGAATTTCACGCGCCATGCGGTTGCGTTCTTCCAAAATCGAGGCTGCTTCTGCTTGCTTTTGCAGCGTAATATCTCGCGACAACCAAATCACCTGTTCGTGCCGAATCGGGGCAATGCGAGCCGAAAACCAGATTTCTCGTCCAGCTATCCACTTGCTGTATTCAACTGTGAGTACTTGTTGGGTTCTCAGCACCTGCTGAATGTAACTCAGGAATTCATCAGCTTGTTCCTTAGCATAAAGTTGATGCAGTGTTTTACCAATATACTCCTCCTCATCCAACTCTCCATAGGACGGATTTCCTTCGATTGCACAGATCAATTGCCCTTCAGCAGTGAAGATACACAGCGGATCGGGAATGGCTGAAAAGAGCGCTCGCAGTTCTGCTTCAGAGGCTTGCAATGCTGCTTCTGCCTGTTTGCGATCGCTAATATCCGCAACTACCCCTTCGATGTATTCATCGGTTGCATTCAAATAAGAAGAGAAAAGTCCCCAAAACAATGTCCCATCTCGTTTTCGCATCTGGACTTCAAAGCTTCGCAGTTCCCCATCCCGCTTCAGCAACTCAATGGCTTGTTGGCGATCGCCCTGATTGACATAGTAGCCTGTAGTGTGTTCCAGCCCGATAATCTCCTCTGGTGAATCAAAGCCAAACAGATCGGCAAAGCGTTGATTGGCATTGAGAATTAATCCATCACAGGTGCGGGTTCGGTAGATGCCAACCTGCGAGTTTTCAAAGATATTGCGGAACTTGGTTTCACTACGTTGTAATGCTTCTTCTGCGTCTTTACGCTGGGTGATGTCATGTCCAACCGATAAAATTTCAACTAAATCTCCCTGTTCGTTCAAAATCGCTTGATTTGACCAGGCAACCCAAACTCGCCGACCATCTCGACATAGATTTTCATTCTCGGTTTGCAGGTAAGTTTCAGGGTTGCGAAGTAATTCTTGGACAAAGGGTTTGAGATCGCGTCCGGAGCGTTCGGTTTCGGGAATGATCGTTTCGAGTAGGGTACGCCCTAGAATCTGGTGCTCTTCATAGCCAAAGAATTTCAGCCCATAATCGTTCATGTATCGAATTCGCCCCTGTGTATCGAATCGATCGATGATTGAATTCGCGGTTTTTACCAAGTTGCGATAATCTGCTTCACTTTGCCGTAATGCGGCTTCTGCCTGTTTGCGATCGCTAATATCTGCAATTACCCCTTCCATACATCCATCGGCTGCATTCAGACGAGTAGAGCAAAGTCCCCAAAATAGCGTGCCATCTCGTTTTTGCAGTTGCACTTCAAAGTTTTGCAGTTCACCATCACGCTTCAGCAATTCAATAGCTTGCTGGCGATCGCTGGGATTCACATAACAGTCTGTAGTGTGTTTCAGCCCAATCACCTCCTCTGGTGAATCAAAGCCAAACAGATCTGTAAAGCGTTGATTGGCATCAAGGATTAATCCATCACCGATGCGGGTTCGGTAGATGCCAACCTGTGAGTTTTCAAAGATCGTTCGGAACTTGGCTTCACTGCGTTGTAATGCCTCTTCTGCTTGTCTACGCTGGGTGGTGTCATTGCCAACCGATAAGATTTCAACGACCTCTCCCTGTTCATTGAAGATGGCTTGATTTGACCAAACAACCCAAACTCGCCGACCGTCTCGACACAGATTTTCACCCTCGCCTTGCGGGTACGATTGAGGATTACGAAGTAAATCATGGACAAAGGGTTTGACATCGCGCCCAGAGATTTCGATGTCTGGAATGATCGTTTCAAATAAGGTTCGCCCTACAATCTCATGTTCTTCATAGCCCAGGAGTTTTACCCCATAATCGTTGATGTACCGAATCCGTCCTTGCGTGTCATAGCAAATGATGACAGAATTCGCGGTTTGCAGCAGGTTGCGATAATTCGCTTCACTTTGTCTGAATGCGGCTTCGGTTTGTTGACGTTCAGCGATCTCCTGCTGCAAGGCTTGAGTTCGCTCTTCTACGTTCCTTTCCAGTGTTTCGGCATAGTCTGCTAACTGTTCATACAACCGAGCATTCTCCAGTGAAATTGCTGCCTGAACCATCAACAGTTTGAGGACTTGTAAGCGATCGCTAGTAAATACTCCGGTACTGAGATTGTTCTCTAGATAAAGGATGCCGATCGGCTGATTTTGCTTGACAATGGGCATACACAGGAGCGATCGCGTCTGTTGCTTTTGAATGTAAGGATCAGTTGAAAAAGGCGGTTCGCTGACTGCATCATCAAACACTAAAGTTTCTTGAGTACGTTCTACCGAGCGAATGACGGAGACAGAAATCGTTGCACAGTCAGCAACAGCAAGCTTTTCTAGGTCACATTGTCTACTTCCGCTGCATTGAGCCATCACAGTGAGTTGATCCTCTTCCAGGAGAACCAGAGCGCCAGTTTCGGCTCCTGCATTTTCGATTACCACCTGCATCAACGTGGCAATTAATTGATCGAGATGGATTATTTCTGAGAGAGCTTGAGCCGCTTTCATCACCGCCGCCAAATCGATCGCCGCAGTGGGATGACGGATCGTTTCATTGGTCACGATTGAATGTGATTGCCGAACTAGGTTGGTGTTGAGGAGTTGTGGATATCGTTTTTCTAAATCTTTAACTTTAGCGGTTGCGCCCCAGCGAGCGTAGCAATAGTGCGCTTCTTTCATGTAGGTCTGAGCAATTTTTTCCCGCCCTCGCGCCAGATAATGTTTAGCCGCTAATTCATAGGCGAGTGCTTCTTCCTGGATATACTCATTTTCAGCAGCGCCTGCGATCGCTCGTTCATAAAACTCTTCAGCCTCAAGAAATTGCCCTAAGACTCGCGCTTTCTCTGCCTCGACTAGATAAAATTTATGTAGATAATTCATGGGAGCATGTTCTGCCCATTTCTGCATTTTTTCTTGGTTGGTGTTAACACAGTTTAGCCAAGCTACTTTTTCAGAGTTTGAAGCATCAGGCGATAGGCTCAAAAGCGCCAGCGAATGATAGAAACAGAATATAGGTAGAACCGTTATTGCTGTCACCTCTTCAAAATCTTGCCTTGCCAAAATAGCAGTCTGTTCAGCTTGATGGTGTTCTTCAAATAGATAACACAACATGACTTTGTGCAAATAGAGTATTTGGATTGCAGTTCCATCTTTAACTGCAATAGCGTGTGATAACGCCTGCTCTTCATTATGTAGCCTACTAACTAAGCGGCTGGAATTCTCAGGCCTATCTTGCAAATTAAGAATAGTCTGCCGCAATATTGCCAGCCAATTCGAGGGACTTTCTCGTCTAATTTGGTCAATCGACTTGCTGTAAACTGCTGTTTTTTGTTCCACTTGGGTGAGTTCCTCTCCAGCAAAAAACGAGTTATAGCACACGTAATATGCAGCATAACCAGCAGTTTCAAAGTCTCCAGTTTCTACTCCATCTTGATAGGCATCAGCCAGCATGGGTATTGTGTTCCTAAAATGCACCTTCCAGTGCATGATATGGACATTCGAAAACATTAAGGTTCTAGCATTTCCTCTGACATTCAATCGTTCTGCCAAACCCAGAGCCAATTTGCCGAACTCATAACCGAATTCAATGTCTTGAACAACTCCACATAGAACAAATCCGTAGCCAGCATAAAACAGTGATGACCAGATAGCATTCCCGTAGTTGATTGATAAATTTACCGTTTTGAACGTAATCAGTATCCACAGTGCTGGTGATACTATGAATGCAACAGACCTCATACTCGCTAGGATTGACATTGCTGCCAGCGGTTCTGGTGCAGTCATCTCTGGTAAATCAATCAAGTCTTTGATTTCTCGTTCAGCGAGTAGTGCAGCCGTTGACTCCAATTCCCTTTGAATATCTGCCTGACTTGGATTTTCTATTAAATCTATTCCCAAGAGCTTTAACGCTTCCAATCCAGTTTTTAGTGCTTCTTTCAGGTTGCCCTGTGACAAATATCCTTGAATTCTGCTATCGTAAGCCTGCACTTTGTCAACCACTGTCTTAGCGCGATCGAGTACCACTTCTACCAACTGTTCCATCTCATCAAAGCAACCATGAAGATATGCTGCTTCTGCTGCTTCTGAGTACAGCGCTAAGGTAAGGTCATACTCACTCTGCCAGCTCTCTGAATTGAGGAGTTTAAGCCCTGTAGTGAAATACTTAAAAGCTGCTTCATAAGCCGTTGCTGCCTTTGCTTTCTGACCTGCCATTAAATTCAATCTGGCAATTTCAGTTCGTTCTGATCGGGCAGTGACTAGCTCAAGTCCTTGATTGAGATGATCGATGATTTCAAACAGCCTATCGGATCGTTGCTCTGGTGAAGTTTTTTCGAGCAAATTGCGACCGATTTGGAGATGAACAACCTGTTTCTGCGATTCATCAATCAAAGCATAAGCCGCTTGCTGAACGCGATCGTGCAAAAACTTGTAGTCTTGAACTAACAAGTTTTCGTCTAATTCAGATAGAGGTTGAATTAATCCAGCATGTATTGCAGCTAGTAAATCTAGAGAAATTACTTTCGGCGATTTTTCACAAGCGATCGCTAACGTTTCTAAATCAAATTCAGATCCAACACAAGCGGCTAAACGAAGAATTTGCCGTGTTTTATTTGGCAATTTATTCAACTGAATCAGCAGCAACTCTACCACATTATCGGTAATATTTTGGGCTTGAATTTGAGCAATATCCCACTGCCAGCTTAACTGTTTCGCATTAAAGATTAACAGATTTTCGCTATACAGCATTCGCAAAAATTCACCGACAAAGAAAGGGTTGCCTTCGGTTTTACGTAACACTAATTGGGCTAAAGAACGAACGGTGTCAATATTGCAACCTAGCGTCTCGGCAATCATTTGGCTCAAAGGTTCGAGCGTTAAGGGTGCTAAGGTAATCTCCTGAAGTACTGCCCCTTGGTTTCGTAGTTCTAAGAGCGTTAATACTAGTGGATGCGTTGGATGCACTTCCGAATCTCGGTAGGCTCCAATCAAAAATAGATATTGTGTCTGCTCGTCAAGTAATAATAGCTCGATTAACTTTAGCGTTGCGGAGTCGATCCACTGCAAATCGTCTAAGAAGATGACCAGGGGATGTTCTTTTGAACAAAACACCCGCACAAAATTTTGAAAGATTCGATTAAAGCGATTTTGAGCTTCAGTTGCTCCAACTTCGGGTACGGGTGGCTGTTTGCCAATAATTAATTCAACTTCAGGAATGACATCAATGATGATTTGCCCATTGCTTCCTAAAGCTGAGAGCAGACGCGATCGCCACTGTTGCACTTGCTCATCCGGTTCCCCCAGAAGTTGCTGCACCAACTTTTGCAGGGCATCCACAATGGCGCTGTAGGGAATATTGCGCCTGAATTGGTCAAATTTACCCGATATGAAATAGCCGTGCTTTGCTGTGATGGGTTTATAAAGTTCTTGCACCAATGTTGTTTTGCCAACGCCAGCGTAACCAGCAACGAGCATGAGTTCGACATTGAATTGAGCATTTTCTATGCCTGACTCTAGTTGACAAATTTCGCCAAACGTCTCTTTTCTAGCCACTCTGTCAAACGCCGCCAATAATGCTTTAGTCTGGGCTTCTCGTCCATACAGTTTCTGAGGAATGCAAAACTGTTCTGAAACATCTTGCAGTCCCAACGACATGGCGTTGATCTGACCCATTTCTGCCAGTTGTTGAGCGCAGTGTTCTAGATCCGCTTTGATGCCCCAGGCACTTTGATAGCGATCCTCCGCATTTTTCGCCATCAACTTCAAAATTATGCCTGAAATGGGTTTGGGAATCGTGGCGTTCAATTCATGCGGAGGAATCGGCGGTTTGGCAATATGGCAATGAACTAGCGTAAGGATGTCTTGAGTGGGGAACGGTAGCTGTCCAGTTAACAGTTCGTAGAAGGTTACGCCCAGCGAGTAGAAATCGGTGCGATAGTCGAGCCAACGATTCATCCGCCCTGTTTGCTCTGGCGACAGATAGGCAAGCGTGCCTTCTAACACATGGGGACTTTTGAACGTCGGATTGGTGCGGTTAAAGCGGGTGGCAATACCAAAGTCAATAATTTTGACAACGCCAGTATTCGGATTAAGGACGATGTTGCTAGGATTGATATCTTTGTGAATGACTCCAGCAGCATGAATTCTGCCCAAAATATCTGTGATATCGATTGCTAATCGTAAGAAATTGGATAAAGGTATAGGACAAAAGTTTGGTTGCTTGTGCATCCATCTTTCGATAGATTCTCCACCGAAATCTTCCAAGAGAATAACGAGCGTGCGCTGATAGTCTTGCTGACTATATGCTTTGATTACTCCTTCCTCTTTGAGGGAACGGGTAATTTCATATTCCTGCCTATAGCGAATGAGTTCTTGAGGAGAGGGATAATCTTGCTTAAGTAGTTTGACGATGATTGCCCGACCATCCTGCACCCTGATACCCCGGTACACAACAGATGCTGAACTTGAATAGATTTTGCAATGGAAGGCGATCCCAGCTAGAGCAATCATTGAACTCTCTCCCGATCAGTACCATGGGTTGTGTTGCAAAAACTGCAGTACTCCCTTGCCCCTTCGGGGCAGGGAGTAGGGGCAAGGGAGTAGGGAGTAGGGAAAGAACTGCCAAGGCAGAAATGGTTACAAGCCCCGGACGAATAGGGAGGATAGAAGAAAAAGAATTGTGCCCAGAGTACGTAGTACGACGCACAAAGCGTCCTTATTCAATCCCCTGCTTTTAAGCAGGGGTATCCCTACTCCCTACTCCCTACTCCCTACTCCCTCTTGAAAAGCGATTGACTTGACTAAAACTCGCGAGAAGCAACCACTCCAACAAATAGACGGCTGCGCTAAAATATTCCCTTTAGCATAGTAACGCCTTTAACTTGCCCTTTGCAAATTATGTACATGGCTGATAATTTAAAGAATTGTTCGACGGGCAGTGTTGAACGAAGCAAACCGAATTCCAGGTTTTGTTAACCATTTGCTCAATCATGGTATCTGGCTCGATTTGCGCTAAATCCTGGGGCGAGAAAGAACCAAATGCAGCAGCCACCTTGAGGTACTTCTTATCTTCTAAGAGCCAACCATGCTCAGATAAGAGCTTTTTGTACTCTGTGCGCGACCGCTTTTGTTTCTCACTAGCCAGAGCTAATGCGTGACGTAAGATGGTCTCAGTCGCTGCTGGTAGCCCTTGGAAAGAGAAATTTACAAATGGGGCAATTTCTTCGACTTGGGCTTCAAGGTATTTCTCAAATTCTTGTTGGGCGATCACTTGCTCATCAGTTGCGATCGCTCCTTGCAGTTGTGTCATTATTATATTGACCTCGCAAGGGGTTGACGCTAGCCGTTGCGATTCTTCTTGGCAGTTGGACGCGACGGCTTTATGTTACTAATTAATTTTACTTGCGTTATTTTCAATCGTCAACCCGTTGCGGTAAGATAAGAGGGTAAATTACTGCAATGGACATGAAGGAGCTCAGAGAAAGGTTGAATCTAAGAACTGTTGATGTTGCAAGTATTGTTGGTGTTGGAGAATCATCTGTAAGGAACTGGGAAAAAGGGCGTACTATACCCAAACTAAAAATTGACCAAACTGCGGCATTATGTCGGTTATATCAGTGTTCAATTGAAGAATTAGAGTCAGCAGTTAAAGAATCTATGGCTAAAGCTGTGAAGGAGACAATTTAAAGAATTATATTTGAGTTTTTCAAAGGTGTGAAAACTAGTCATTTGCTATGGAAGAACAAAAGCAGCTAAGAAGTTTAATCTTGAGACTGGAGAATTTTATAAATTACTTTATATAAGTAAGTAGGCGAGAAAAAATCAAACTATGTAGAGAAAAGTAAAGCTTGGAAACTAGCTCGTACTAAGCGCTAAAGCGCTAAAGCGCTTACTACATACCTTGAATTATTTACACTGACCTACTTACACCAGAACCTCAATCTATACAAACTGCTATAAATGCTTGTAACAATGCTCATACAGGCTTACATCAGGCTATAGATGAAGTCAAAAAGGGTTCTGTTATCCAAGCAAAGTACCTAGTATCTCGCCAGATCAAGTTCTTAGTTGTTTCATTGACAATACATTAGATTCTTCTGATTCCTTGTGTTAAGCCTGATTGAGATGCTCTTACCGTGCCATTTGGGAGCGAAAAAATTTAATGGTGATTAGCATGGTTTATGACCAAAAAGCTATTTCTGTTTATTTTGATTTTCTCCCCAAATTAGGAAGCAGTAATTTTGATGAGCAAACAAAAATTATTTCTCACATATTACCTTTGTTTAAAGAATACAAAGTAATTGTGTTAGGAGACCGCGAATTTTGTTCTGTAAAATTGGCTAATTGGCTCAGAGAGCAACGGTTACTATTTTGTCTAAGATTAAAAAAGACCGAATTTCTTGAAAAAGAGGATGGTGTTTGGTCAGAGTTAAATAATTTAGGATTAAAGCCAAGGGTTTCTTTATTTATCGAGGGTGTAAAGGTAACTAAAAGACAAAGAATTGACGGTTTTAATATAGCTGCTAAATGGAAACGCAACGCGCAGAGGAATTGCCCCAAAAGAAGGATGGTTTATTCTCACAAACTTGGAGAATTTAGAGTCAGCGTTAGCGAAGCTCCTCCGAAGGAGACTCGCCAGCTACAAAAAAAGATTTGGTATTGAAGAAATGTTCCGTGATTTTAAGAGTGGCGGTTATAATCTAGAGTCAACGTTGGCATACAACTCAATTGTGGCTTTTGATCTCGGATGCGAGACAGCCATTACGACCTATAACGGAAAGGATGTTGAGCAGATATCTAATCCACGTTTTACTCAAAAGACCGAGAACTGCTATAAAACGTGCTTCCAAGGAACTGGAGTTTAGACTAGTTCGCGGTGCGAAACTGCAAACCTTAGAACTAGTAAAAAAGCAATCAAGGATGCGATCGCAAAGTGCTGCTCGCCGACAATTTTCCGGGGACGTCGTTTCGCTTATCTGACATCTTGTACCAAGAAAAATTGATGTCAATTAATAACTCA
>Ga0209902_100716_pt1 | contig 27772 bp, 22 predicted proteins | sample FECB27metaG_FD_188304 | JGI IMG/M metagenome (GOLD analysis project Ga0209902, IMG submission 188304) | Cyanobacterial communities from the Joint Genome Institute, California, USA - FECB-27 (SPAdes) (version 2) | ecosystem: Environmental > Aquatic > Thermal springs > Hot (42-90C) > Microbial mats...
GGGGGGGGAGCCGATGCAGGTGACGGTGGTCGACGAGCAGACCTTCAAGCTCGACTTCAAAGCGCCGAACCGGCTGATCGAGCTGTTGATCGCCCGCGACGGCTATCAGGGGCAGATCTTCCTGCCGGCGCATTTCCTGAAGCCGTTCCACCCCAAATATGCCGATCCAGCCAAACTTGCCGAGATGGCCAAGGCTGCCGGCTATGCCACCTGGGCCGAGCTGTTCGCGCAGAAGGCGCTGAGCGACGACGTGTTCGGCGTCGCCAATTTCGACAGCCCGGTGATCCGCGCCTTCAAGCCGGCCTCCAGCAATGGCAGCCACCTGATCCTCGAGCGCAACCCCTTCTATTTCAAGGTCGACACCGAAGGTAACCAGCTGCCCTATATCGACAAGGTCGATGTCGACCTGGTGCAGAACCCCGAGGTCTACACGCTCAAAGCCTCATCGGGCGAAGCCGACCTGGCGCTCGAGAACACCACCATCACGCAGATGCCGGTGTTCATCGACAATGCCGAAAAGGGCGGCTACCGCGTGCTCGAGTACAGCGCCGGCTTCACCAACATCGCCAACATGATGCTGAACCAGACCGTCGCCGATCCGGACAAGCGCGCCCTGTTCCAGGACATCCGGTTCCGCAAGGCGCTCGAGATCGCCATCAACCGTGACGAGATCAACGAGCTGGTGTTCTTCGGGCTCGGCACGCCCATGCAGAACTCGATCCTGCCGATCGGCGGACGCTGCTGGGATGAAGCGGTTTCGAAGACCAACACCCAGTTCGATCCCGACGGCGCCAAGGCGCTGCTCGACGAGATCGGCATGAAGCTGGATGGCGACTGGCGCACGCTGCCGAACGGCAAGCCGTTCAAGTTCACCCTCACCTACTGGCCCGGCGAAGGCGGCGATGCCAAGCGCAAGATCGTCGAGCTGACCCAGACCTATTTCCGCAATATCGGCCTCAACTTCGACGTGCGCGAGGTGGAGCGCAGCCTCTATTTCGAGTTCACCACCTCCAATCAGCACGATATGGGGCTGTGGCACGCCGACAGCGCCACCGACCCGCTCTGGGTAACGGGCCCCAAGATCATCCCGAGAACGCAGCGGCACGGCGCCTTCGCCACCCTCTGGGCCACCTGGTTCGAAACCCATGGCGAAAAGGGCGAAGAGCCTCCGCAGGACATGAAGGATGCCATGGCGGCCTGGGAAAAGGCCAAGGCTACCGGCACGCCCGAGGCGCTGGTCGAAGGCTGCAAGGCCGTGGTGAAGGCCAATGCCGACGGCGCCTGGACCATCGGCACGGTCGGAGCGTTCCCGCAGCCGCTGATCGTCTCCAACGCCATGCGCAATATCCCGGAACAGGGCATGGCCTCATGGGACTGGGGCTACATGGCGCGCTATCATCCCGAGCAGTTCTATCTCGCTCAGTAGTCTTTCCTGCCAACTAGAAGGGGGGCAGTTGCCCCCCGATTTTCTGCCGGGGCGATGCGATGTGGGGTTTCGTACTGAGACGGCTCGTCTGGATGGTGCCGACGCTGATCGTGATCTCGATCATCTCGTTCATCATCATCCAGCTGCCGCCCGGCGACTATCTGAGCTCCTATATCGCGCGACTCGAAGCGCTCGGCACCACCGTCGACCAGGCGACGATCGACGCGCTGCGCCTGCGCTACGGCCTCAATGACCCGATCTGGGTGCAGTACTTCAAGTGGCTCGGCAACATCGTCTTCGACGGTAATTTCGGCTACTCGTTCGAGTGGCGCCTGCCGGTCAGCCAGCTGATCATCGAGCGGCTGCCCACCACCTTCCTCGTCGCCACCTGCTCGCTGCTGTTCGCCTGGAGCGTGGCGCTGCCAATCGGCATCTTCTCGGCGGTGAAGCAATATTCGCTCGGCGACTACTTCTTCACCATCCTCGGCTTTCTCGGCCTCGGCATTCCCAATTTCATGCTGGCGCTGACCTTCCTCTACGTCTCGAACCGCTACTTCGGGCTGTCGATCGGCGGGCTGTTTTCACCGCAGTACCTCAATGCGCCGTGGAGCCTCGACAAGTTCATCGACCTCCTCAGTCACCTCTGGATTCCCGTGGTGATCGTCGGCACCGCCGGCACGGCGGGCCTGATCCGCATCACCCGTGCCAACGTGCTCGATGAGTTGCGCAAGCCCTATGTCGAGACGGCGCGGTCGAAGGGCCTGCACCCGATGCTGCTGATCCTAAAATACCCGGTGCGCATCGCGCTCAACCCCTTCGTATCCTCGATGGGTTTCATCCTGCCGGGGATGATTTCGGGTGAGGTGATCGTCTCGATCGTCCTTAACCTGCCGACCACCGGCCCGCTGCTCTATGCGGCGCTGCTCAGCCAGGACACCTATCTCGCCGGCGCTTTCGTCCTGATGCTGGCGGTGCTGACGGTCATCGGCGTGCTGATCTCCGACATCCTCCTCGCCTGGCTCGACCCCCGGATTCGGCTGTCATGAGCGTTACGGCCAAACCCATGCCGATCGGCGCCGGAAGCGTGCGAACCGCGCCGGTCGAATCGCCGCTCACCCTGATGTGGTACAAGTTCCGCGCCCACCGGCTGGCGGTCGCGAGCATCTGGGTGATCGCGGCGCTATACCTGACGGCGATCTTTGCCAACTGGATCGCGCCCTTCGACCCAGAGAGCCGCACCGGCCTGCCCTTCTCGCCGCCGAGCTGGCCGACGGTGATGGTCGACGGCGAATTCGTCTGGCCGCCGGTCGCCTTCGGCGTCTCGCAGCAGCTCGACCGCAAGACTTTTAAGCGCGTCTACGCCATCGACACGTCCAAGCGTTACCCGGTGCAGCTGTTCATTGCCGGTGACCGGCACAGCTGGTTTGGCCTGTTCCCCAACAACATGCACCTCGTCGGCGTCGAAAAGGGCGGCGCCTTCTTCCTGATGGGCACCGATAGCCTCGGGCGCGACGTGTTCTCGCGTATGGTCTATGGCTCGCGCATCTCGCTGTCGATCGGCCTCGTCGGCGTCGCCATCAGCCTGGTGCTGGGCGTCATTCTCGGCGGTATCTCCGGCTACTTTGGCGGCTGGGTGGATCTCACGGTGCAGCGGCTGATCGAGATCATCCAATGCTTCCCCTCGATCCCCCTATGGATGGCGCTGGCGGCGGCGCTGCCGCATGACTGGACCACCATCCAGGTCTATTTCGGCATCACCGTCATCCTGTCGCTGGTCGGCTGGACCGATCTCGCCCGGGTGGTGCGCGGCCGTTTCCTGTCGCTGCGCGAAGAGGATTTCGTCATGGCGGCGCGGCTCGCCGGAGCCAGTGAGGCTCGCATTATCGGCAAGCACCTGCTGCCCAGTTTCATGAGCCACATCATTGCCTCGGTGACGCTGTCGATCCCCTCGATGATCCTCGCCGAAACGGCGCTGAGCTTTCTCGGCATCGGCCTTACCCCACCGGCGCTGAGCTGGGGCGTGCTGCTGCAGGATGCGCAGAACGTCAACACGCTGGCCACCGCCCCGTGGCTGCTCCTGCCCGGCGCGCTGGTGATCGTCACGGTGCTCGCCTTCAACTTCCTCGGCGATGGCCTCCGCGATGCGGCCGACCCGTTCTCGCGGGAGAGTTTTAAGTGACCGACGGCCCGATCATTTCTATTCGTGGGCTCGAGGTCGCGGCGCGCAGCCGCCATGGCATGCTGCGGCCATTGCGCGGTATCGACCTCGATTTGCCGCGCGCCGCCACCACTGGCCTCGTTGGCGAAAGCGGCTGCGGCAAATCGATGACGGCGCGGGCACTGCTCAACATCACGCCGTCGCCGATGCGGATCACCGCCGGCTCGATCGTTCTCGATGACGGCAAGACCCCGCCGGTCAACCTCGCGGCGCTCGACCCGGACGGGGCGCCGATGCGCGCCATCCGCGGCCGCCGGCTGGCAATGATCTTCCAGGAACCGATGACCGCCTTCTCGCCGGTCCACACCATCGGCAACCAGATCGCCGAGATGCTGCTGATCCACGAAAAGCTCGACAAGCGCGCCGCCAAGGAGCGTTCGATCGAGATGCTCGAACTCGTCGGCATGCCCAACCCACGGCAGCACTTCGATGCCCACCCGTTCAAGCTGTCTGGCGGCATGCGGCAGCGCGCCATGATCGCCATGGCGCTGGCCTGCAAACCGGACGTGCTGGTGGCGGACGAGCCCACCACTGCGCTCGATGTCACTATCCAGGCGCAGATCCTCGAACTGCTGCAGCGGCTGCAGCAGGAACTAGGGATGACGGTGCTGCTGATCACCCACGATCTCGGCGTCGTGGCGCGGACCACACGGCGCGTCGCGGTGATGTATCTGGGCGAAGTGGTCGAGGAGACCACCACCGAGGCGCTGTTCGATGCACCCAGGCACCCCTACACGCAAGGGTTGCTCGGCTCGGTGCCGCGGCTCGGCAGCCGGCGCGGCAAGCGCCAGCGGCTGCCAGCGATGCGCGGTTCGGTGCCCTCGGCGCTCGCCGAACTGCCCGGCTGCGCCTTCCAGCCGCGCTGCCCTAAGGCCGTCGCCGGGCTCTGTGATGTGGTGAAACCGCAGATGGCCGAGGTGGCGCCCGGCCATCGGGCCCGGTGCCTGCTCTACCCCGAAGTGCTGGCGGCTTCGGTCGCGCTGGAGGCCGCATGACTGAGGCACAGGTCGCGCCGCTGCTCGAGATCCGGGGGCTGAGCAAGCGCTTCCCGATCCATTCCGGCCTGTCGCGCCGCGTCACCGGCGAGGTGCGCGCCATCGACAGCATCGACCTCACCATCATGCGGGGCGAAACGCTTGGGCTGGTGGGTGAAAGCGGCTGCGGCAAATCCACTACCGGCCGCGCCATCCTCCGCGCCATCGAGCCCAGCGCCGGCGAGATCCTGTTCCACGACCGCGATGGTACGGTCGATGTGGCCAAGCTCGGCCGCACCGAGCTGAAGCGCATCCGGCGCAAGATGCAGATGGTGTTTCAGGATCCCTATGCGTCGCTCAACCCGCGGATGAACGTCGAAGAGATCATCGCCGAACCGCTGATCTGCCTCGATCACCTCACGCACAAGCAGCGCCGCGACCGGGTGGTGGAGCTGCTCGAGCTGGTCGGGCTCAATGCGAGCTACCTGCTGCGCTACCCGCACACTTTTTCCGGCGGCCAGCGGCAGCGCATCGGCATCGCCCGGGCGCTGGCGCTGGAGCCGGATTTCGTCGTCTGCGACGAGGCGGTGTCGGCCCTCGATGTGTCGGTGCAGGCGCAGGTGCTGAACCTCTTGAGCGACATTCAGGAGCGGCTGGGCACCACCTACCTGTTCATCTCGCACGACCTCGGGGTGATCGAGCACCAGTGCGACCGGGTGGCAGTGATGTATCTGGGCCGGATCGTCGAGTTCGCCGAAACCGAGGCGCTGCTCCGCACCCCGAAAATGCCCTATGTCGAAGCGCTGCTGTCGGCCGTGCCCGAACCCGACCCGCATGTGCGGCGCGAGCGCGTGGCGATCCGCGGCGAAGTCGCCGACCCCGCCAACCGGCCGTCGGGTTGTCCGTTCCATCCGCGATGTCCGTATGCGCAGGAGGTGTGCAAAAGCACGGTGCCGCCGCTGCGGCAGGTGGAAGGGGTAACGGGACCGCATCTGGCGGCGTGTCATTTTGCCGAGGCGCTGAGTTTGCGTGGGGTGGCTTAGGGGTTGCACTGCCCCTCACCCCGACCCTCTCCCCAGAGGGGAGAGGGGGCGATGTGGCACCGCCCGTTCAAAGTGCGTCCCCTCTCCCCTCCGGGGAGAGGGTCTGGGTGAGGGGAAGTTCATCAGTGACCTAAACCCGCTTCAGGTCCGCGATCGTCTTCATGATCACCGCCTCAACCCTTGCCCGCTCCTCACCCTCCAGCGGCAGCCGCGGTGGGCGGATGTGTTCGGGGGCGCCGTAGACCAGGTGCTCGGCGAACTTGATGTACTGCACCAGCTTGACGTCGGTATCGAGGTGGAAGGCCGGAGTCATCAGCCGGTAGAGCGGCAGCGCTGCCTTGAAGTTGCCGGCCCGCGCCGCGTTGAACAGTTTTACGCATTCGCTCGGCCAGGCATTGGTCATGCCCGAAACCCAGCCGACGACGCCCAGCGCCAGGCTCTCGAGGATCAGGTCGTCGACGCCACAGAAGATATCGAAGCGGTCGCCGAAGGCGTTGTAGAGGTCGGTGACGCGGCGGATATCGCCGGTCTCTTCCTTCACCGCGACGATCTCCGGCACCCCGGCCAGGCCCTCGAGCGTCGAGACGTCGACATCGACCTTATAGGCGATGGGGTTGTTGTAGATCATGATTGGCAGCCCGCCGGTGGCCACCGCCTTGTACCAGGCGATAGTCTCGCGCCGGTCGGTGCGGTAGGCGAGGCTGGGGAACACCATCAGCCCCTCGGCCCCGAGCTTGCGGTAGTTTTTCGCCGCGGCAATGGCATCGTCGGTGGAGAGCTCGGCGAGACCCGAGAGCAGCGGCACCTTGCCGGCCACCACTTCCTTCGCCGCTCGCACCACCTTGTCCTTTTCGGCCTGGGTCAGCGCGGCGTTCTCGCCCAGCATCGGCAAGACGATGACACCGCTGACGCCGCCCTTCACCAGCCGCTCGATGCTCAACTGCATGGCAGGCAGATCGAGCCCGCCGCTCGCCGTCATCTTGGTGGTGGCTGCAGGGAACACGCCGCTCCAGGTCATCTCTCGCCTCAACTTGCCTTGGGAATGCCGGACCTGTGGTCCGCCGCATGTCGAATGTATACATTCCTCATTTCGACGTTGCAAGGCGTGGGACGGCTCGTGTAACAGCGAGTCATGCCTTCGGGACGCGCAAGCGCCCCGGTCCCCGGAGACGGCACATGCCACAGGGCCTGCTCGACAAGACGACCATCAGCATCCAGGTGGCGCAGGAACTGCGCCGCCGCATCCTCGCCGGCCACTACCCGCAAGGGGTGAAGCTGCAGCAGGAGCAGATCGCCGCGGAACTCGGCGTCAGCCGCAGCCCGGTGCGCGAGGCGCTCGGCCAGCTCGAGGCCGAGGGTCTGGTGGTGCTGACGCCGCAGAAGGGCGCCCAGGTTTCCCCGATCTCGCGCGCCGAAATCGCTGAACTGTTCGAGCTGCGCCTGCTGGTCGAGCCGCACCTCATCGCGCTTGCTATCCCCGAGATGACCGAGGCCGACCTCAACAAGGCCACCTCAATCATCTCGGAAATGGCCGATATCAGCCTCGACGGCTGGGGCGACGCCAACTGGCGGCTGCACGAGGTGCTCTACGCCCCGGCCGGCCGGCCCGGCATGCTGAAGCTGCTGCGCCGCACCCACGAAACCATCGGCCGCTACATTCGCATGCAGGTGATGGCCACCAATGGCCGCGCCGATGCGCATCGGGAGCACAAGCTGATCCTCGATGCCTGCCGCAAGCGCGACGTGGCGAAGGCGGTGGGGTTGCTGCGGAAGCATATCGAGGATGCGGGGCGGATGTTGCATCCGGAGGGGTAATCGCTCCTCGCTCCGCTCGGATCGGCGATGCTTTCGCATCGCGTACCCCTCATCCGCCCTTCGGGCACCTTCTCCCTCAAGGGGAGAAGGACGACCACCTCAGGCATCTCAGTCGGGACTCCCTTCTCCCCTTGAGGGAGAAGGTGGCGCGCAGCGCCGGATGAGGGGTACGCGGAGCGAAGCGTAGCGCGCTATGAGCGAAGCGAGGAGCGGTGTCGGCCCAGCCCTACCCTCAGTGCCGATATTCCGGCTCACTACTATCCAACTGCCGCTTGATGCTCTCGAGATGCAGCCGGCCGGATTCGGCGTCGCCGTCGCGCATCTGCCGCGCTGCCGCCTCGGCGATCTCCGGGGATACCGGCTTGATCTCGCGGCCGGTCGACATGGCGAGCAACTGCACTTCTGAGGCCCGCTCGAGGTAATAGAGATCGTCCCAAGCCTCGGCGATGGTCCTGCCGCAGACCATCACGCCATGGTGCTTCATGAACACGATATCGGCGTCGCCGATGGCGGCGGCGATGCGTTCGCCTTCGCGCTCGTCGAGCGCCAGGCCGTTATAGTCGCGGTCGACCGCGGTGCGGCCATAGAACTTCAGCGCCGTCTGGCCGGCAAAGATCAGCGGGTCGCCTTCGGTCATCGACAAGGCCGTGGCATAGGGCATGTGGGTGTGGAACGCGGCGCGGGCGCGCGGCAGCCGGCGATGCACCTGGGCATGGATATAGAAGGCCGTCGCCTCGGGCACCCCATCGCCGTCGATGACATTGCCCAGATAATCGCAGATCAACAGCGACGAGGCCGTCACCTCGGCGAAGGCGCGGCCATAGGGGTTGACGAGGAACAGCTCGTCATGGCCCGGCACCACCGCCGAGAAGTGGTTGCAGATCCCCTCGTGCATGCCCAGCCGCGCCGCCATGCGGAAGCAGGCGGCAAGATCGACCCGTGCTTCGCGCACGGCCGGACTGTGGAGATCGGGCGCGTTGCTGCGCGGCACGGCAGCAGTGGCAAGTTGCGGCTTGCCGTCGAGCGAGTGGGCCAAATGGACTCTCCTGTCAGGCGCGCTTGAGGTCGACGACATTAGTGGTCGTGGGCACCGCGGCTATGCTGCGCCACGGTTCGGGCAGGCCGGCATCCCAGGCGCGGAAATCGGCGACGATGTGCTGGCGTTCGAGGATGGCGATATCCGGCATTGGCGGGATCACCCGGCGCCACTCGGCATCGTCGAGCCAATCGGCCACCACCGTCTTGGCCGATGGAATGAACGGCCGGCGCGACAGGATGGCGTCCCCGGCAAAGAGCAGCGGCAGCAGGGCGCGGCGATCGAAGGCCGTCGGCTCGTCCATCATGCCGCGCATCAGGCGCGGCATGACATTGGCGAGCCCGCAAATGGTGCCGCGGGCGCCCGCCGCGATCAGCTCGGGCAGGTGGATCTCGCTGCCGGTGAAGATCGACAGGTGCGAGAAGCGGCGCACCAGGTCCATGGTGAAATCGAGGTCGCCGCCGGAATCCTTCACGCCGGCGATCATCCCCGGATAGCGCTCGTCGAGCCGGCGCACCACTTGCGGGGTGATCGGCACGCCGCAGATATCGGGGAAGTGGTAGAGATAGAGCCGCAGCGCCGAGAGCGCTACCCGGTCGATCACCGCAGCGAAATAGCGGAACGTCGCGTCCTCGGTGATGCCGCCGCGATAGACGCAGGGCGGCATCAGCAGCACGCCGTGCACCCCCTGCCGGGTGGCATGGCTCGCCAGCGCCACCACATCGGGGAGCGACAGCGCGCCGATCGAGACCACCAGCCGGCCGGCGGGAATGCCGGCGGCGATCACCGCCTCGAGCGTTTGCGTGCGGTCCTCGAGAGAGAACTCGGCGCCTTCGCCGGTGGTGCCAAACAGCGTGATGCCGTCGCAGCCAGCCGCCAGCAGCGCCTCCATGCGGGCGACCAGACGCGGCAAATCGGGGTGAAAATCCCTGGTCAGAGGGGTCGCTATGGCGACCGCAAGGCACCGGGTCTTGGGCAGACCATCCACTCTAACCTCTTGAGATAACTGCATTTCGTGGCTCGAATGGCCAGCTTCAGGATGCTCGTCATCATCAAGATTAATTGCCGATTGTCAACATTGTGCTTGACGCATCCCCCGCCCTGTTGAAGCATCGAAACTGCGAAAGGAGCCGCAGAGGGCGCTTCGGCGTGCGGCTCCATGCAGGGAGAACAATCATGACGTTCAACGTTCCGAAATTCGGGCGCCGCACGCTGATATCGGGCGCCGCACTTCTCGTCGTTTCCATCGCCATGGCCGGGCCGGCATTGGCTGAGGCCAAGGCGCTCCGCATTTCCACCCCGGGCGCCGAAAACGAGATCCAGTCCAAGGCGCTGGTGGTGTTCAAGGACGAACTCGAAAAGGCGCTGCCCGGCGGCTTCGATGTGCAGATCCACTATAACGGCACGCTGTTCGCGCAGGGCACCGAGATCGAGGCGATGCAGCGGGGCAATCTCGAAGTGGCGATGATCTCGCCACAGGATGTGGCGGCGCTGATCCCCGAATATTCGATCTTCACCAATGGCTACCTGATGCGCGACGCCAAGCATCTGGACGCGGTCTATGACGGCGAAGTCGGGGCCGAGTACAAGGCCAAGGTGGGGGCCGATCTCGGGCTCGAGATCGTCCGCAGCCAGTATCTGGGCTCGCGCCAGCTGGTGCTGGTGAAGCCGCGCGAGGTGAAGACCCCGGCCGATCTCGCCGGGCTGAAGCTGCGCATGCCCGGCTCCGAAACCTGGCAGTTCCTCGGCAACGCGCTCGGTGGCAACGCCACCCCGCTGGCCTTCGAGGAAATCTACCTGGCGCTGCAGACCGGCACCATTGATGGCTTCGAGAACCCCCTGGCCGACGTGATCGCCAACAAGTTCTACGAAGTGACCAAACAGGTAGTGCTGACCGACCACATGGTCTCCAACACCTTCTTTGCCGTGGCCAAACCCTATTGGGACGGCCTCAGCGATGCCGAGAAGAAGGCCATCGAAAGCGCCGAAGCCGCTGCCAAGGCCTTCAACGATGATGCCGTGCTGGCGGCCGAGGCCGATGCGGTGAAGTTCCTCGAAGGCCAGGGCCTGACGGTGGTCACCCCGGATGTCGCCTCGTTCCGCGACCAGGTGCAGAAGAAGTTCCTCGAGAGCGAGTTCGCCAAAACCTGGCCTGCGGGCCTGCTCGACCGCATCAACGCCGCCGGCGCCTGATCCGTGCCCAACCGGCTCCGCAACCTGTGGACGCAGGTGGCCGAGGGCGTGGCGGCACTGAGTTTTGCCGTCATGTTCTTCGCCTTCATCGTCCAGGTCGCCTCGCGTTACATCTTCAACGCGCCGGTGGCCTGGACGCTCGAGCTCTGCGCTATCGCCTATGTCTGGGTGGTGTTCTGGAGCTGCGGGATCCTGGTGCCGGAGCGGCAGCAGATCGTCTTCGACGTGATCTACAACTGGTTCAAGCCGGGGCCGCAGCGCTGGCTGGCCATCTTCAACACCGCCTGCCTCGGCCTCGCGTTCCTCGCGGCGCTGCCGGGCGTCATCGACTACATCCTATTCCTCGGCAAGCGCAGCACCATGCTGCTGCATGTGCGGATGGACCTGGTCTATTCGTGCTTTGCCATCTTCCTCATTGCGGTGGTGGTCGGCGCGGCGATCCGGATCCGGCGGCTATTGAGCGCCGAGTGGCAGAAATCGCTTTGACTGAGATGCGACACCAAAGAACCCCAGCGTCATGAGCTTTTCCGCCTGGGCGATGTTCGCCTTGTTCTTCCTGTGGTCGTTCCTGGGCATGCCGATCGGCTATGCCATGCTGGCGAGCGGCATCGTCTACCTGCTGCTGACCCAGCAGGATATTGCGCTGGTCGCCACGCAGAGCCTCAACGGCCTCTATGGCAGCTTCGTGCTGCTCTCGGTGCCGCTGTTCATCTTTGCCGCCGAGATCATGAATGCCGGCGGCCTCACCGAGCGGATGTATGGCGTCGCCAATATGCTGGTCGGCCGCTTCAAGGGTGGGCTGGCGCATGTGAACATTCTCGCCTCGGTGATCTTTTCGGGGATGAGCGGCTCGGCGCTGGCCGACGCCGCCGGCCCCGGCAAGCTCGAGGTCGATGCCATGGTGAAGGCCGGCTATAGCCCAGGCTTTGCCGCGGCGCTGAGTTCCACCTCGGCGATCATCGGGCCGATCATCCCGCCTTCGATCCCGATGGTGCTGTACGGCGTCGTCGCCAACACCTCGATCGGCTACCTGTTCATGGGCGGCGTCATTCCCGGCCTGCTGCTGGCCGGGGCGCAATCGGCGATCGTCACGGTGATGGCGCGCACCAAGGATTTTCCGGTCGAGCCGGCGCCAAAGCTCCGCGAGGCGGCGCGCACGGTGTTTCACGCTATCCCGGTGCTGTTCCTGCCGGTGATCCTGCTCGGCGGCATCTATTCGGGCGCCGTCACCCCCACCGAGGCCGCTGCCGTGGCGGCGTTCTGCGCCCTGCTGCTGGCCGCCTTCCTCTACCGCTCACTCAGCCTCAAGGCGTTCTACCGGGTGCTGGTCGACAGTTCGAAAGCCACCGCCATCGTCGCCATCACCATTGCCGGGGCGCTGGTGATGAACTGGGTGGTGGCGGCCGAGCAGATCCCCGAGGCGATGGGCCAGTGGATGATCAGCCTCGAGCTCAGCCCCGTGCTGTTCATGTTCGTGGTGACGGTGCTGTTCCTGATCCTCGGCGCCTTCCTCGATACGCTGCTGATGCTGCTGATCATCATCCCGATCCTGATGCCGACGGTGATCGCGCTCGGTATCGACCCGGTGCATTTCGGCGTCGTCTCGGTGGTGAACCTGATGATCGGCCTCGTCACCCCGCCAATGGGCGAGCTGGTGTTCCTGATCGCCGGAGTTTCCGGGATCAAGGTCGCCGATATCACCAAGGAGCTGTGGCCGTTCCTGATCGTGTTGATCGGGCTGCTCTTCGTGCTCGTCTATGTGCCCCAAATCACGCTCTGGCTGCCCGAAATGGCGGGCTACAAAGTCCAGGGCAATTTTATGCGTTGACCACCTGAGGACCCCGCCATGCCCGGCATGAAAGATCTCGTCAAAGGCACCGACCGCTACCGCAACTTCATCGGCGGGCAGTGGGTGGACTCGACGCTCAAGGAATGGATCGAGGTAGAGAACCCGGCCACCGGCCAGGTGATCGCTTCGGTGCCGCGCGGCAATGCCGACGATGCCGACCGTGCGGTCACCGCCGCCTACCAGGCCCAGCCCGCCTGGGAAGCGCTGCCGCCGGCGTCGCGCGGCCAGTTGCTGAAGGACCTCGCCCGCGTCGTCCTGGAAAACCGCGAGCGGCTCGCCCGCATGGTGATCGCCGAACAGGGCAAGCCGTTGCAGGAAGCGCGTGGCGAGATCGAAAGCGCCGCGCTTTACCTCAGCTATGCCGCGGAGGAAGCCCGACGCATCACCGGCGACATCATCCCCTCGGACAATCCGGACGAGCAGATCTGGATCCAGAAGGTGGCGCATGGCGTGGTGATCGCGCTCACCGCCTGGAACTACCCGGCCGCGCTGATGTGCCGGAAGATCGGGCCGGCGCTGATCGCCGGCAACACCGTGGTGGTGAAGTCGCACGAGGGGACGCCGACGACGGCGCTGGAGATCGCCCAGCTCGCCGACCAGGTCGGCTTTCCGGCGGGGGTCATCAACATGGTCAGCGGCACCGGCGAAGGGGTCGGCCGGGCACTGGTGACCCACCCGCAGAGCCGGTTGATTACCCTCACCGGCTCGGTGCGGGCCGGCAAGGACATCTTCCGCAACGCCGCCGACGACCTCAAGATCCTTCGGCTCGAGCTCGGCGGCAAGGCGCCCTTCATCGTCGCCGAAGATGCCGATATCGGCGCCGCGGTGCGCGCCGCAGTGCTGTCGCGCTTCGAAAATTGCGGCCAGGTCTGCATCTGCAACGAGCGCATGTATGTGCACGAAAAGATCGCCGACGAGTTTCTCGAACGCTTCACCAGCGCCGTCAGGCAGCTGAAGGTCGGCGACCCGACGACGCTGGTCGATATCGGGCCGAAATTCTCCCGCCCCGAACTCGACAAGGTCGATCGCATGGTGGAGGCGGCCAAGGCCGCCGGCGCCGAAGTGCTGACCGGCGGACGCCGCCTCACCGAGGGCGAGTTCTCGCGCGGCCACTGGTACGATCCGACGGTGCTGAAGGTGAACGACAACTCCATGCAGATCATGCAGGACGAAGTGTTCGGGCCGGTGGTGCCGGTGATGACCGTCACCGATTTCGACGAAGGCCTGCGGCTGGCCAACGAGAGCCGCTATGGCCTCTCGGCCTATGTGTTCACCAAGGACATGCGCCGCATGATGCGGCTGATCCGCGAACTGAAGTTCGGCGAGATCTACGTCAACAAGCAGGGCGGCGACGTGGTCCAGGCCCACCACGCCGGCATCCGCGATTCCGGCATCGGCGGCGAGGACGGGCGTTATGGGCTGGATGCGTATTTCCAGAAGAAGACGATCTACGTGAACTATGCGTGAGCCTGGGCGACCTGCTCCACCCCACCCAGCTTCGCTAAGCCGCTGACGCGGCCAGCTGCGCTACCCTCCCCATCAAGGGGAGGGAGACGATGGAACCGAGAGCTCGCAGTCAGGTCTCCCTCCCCCTTGTGGGGAGGGTAGCGTCGCCGGGAGTGAAGCGACCTGGCAAAGCTAGGGTGGGGGTGAGCCCCCTACTCCGGTACCGCCGCATAAGCCGTATACGCACTGGTCGCCAGCCAGCCGGCATCCACCGGCAGGGTCACACCGGTGATCGCCGAGGCGGCGTCGGAGCACAAAAACCAGATCGCCTCGCCGACATCGGCGGGCTGTACGAAGCGGCGGAGGGCGGCTTTCTCGATGATCAGTTTCGGATCGCGCTGACCGCTGTCGATGCGCGCCTGCATGGCTGGGGTCAGCACATAGCCGGGCGCCACGGCGTTGACCCGCACACCTTTGGGCCCCAGTTCGGCGGCGAGGATTTCGGTCAGCATTTTGATCGAGGTCTTGCCCATGGCATAGGCCGGCTGGCCGGAGGGACGGTAGGTGGTGAGCGAGCCCATGTTGATCAGCACGCCGGCGCCGCGCGCCGCCATCGTCGTGCCGAAGGCCCGGTTGACCACCAGGGTGCCGCGCACATTGATGGCGTGGATGCGGTCATACTCGGCCATATCCATTTCGAGCACGCGCACCGCGTTCTGCAGCACGCCGGCCGAGTTGACCACCGCATCGACCGCGCCGCGGCGCGACAGCACGCCTGTGGCATAGGCCGCCACTGCGTCGTCGTCGGCGACATCCAGCCCGGTATAGGTGGCGCCCAGCTCCGCCGCGATGGCCGCGCCGCGTTCGGCATTGCGATCGGCGATCTCCACCACCCAGCCGCCGGCTGCGAAGCGCCGCGCCGTCGCCTCGCCGATGCCGCTTGCTCCGCCGGTGACCACCACCACTTTGCTCATCGGTTCCCCCCATAATCCATGGCCGCCGCTTCCGGCGTCACCTTGCCACTAGCGATGTCGGCTTCGATCGCGGCGCGATCGCGCCGCTGCGGATCACCCCAGCCGCCACCGCCGGCCTGCTCGTGCCGGATCACCGTGTCTTTGCCGATCTCCAGCGTCACCTTGGCCGGCAGTACTTCGAAGCCGGCACCGCGATCGATCAGGTTGCGCGACGAGGCGGCCGGACCGCCGCCGAACAGGCCATAGGGCGGATGCTCGTGGCGGTCGGCGCGCAGTTGCAGCACGGCGCTCTCGGCCAGCAGTCGATACTGCCGCACCAGCCCGAGCCCACCACGAAACTCGCCGGCGCCGCCCGAATCCGGCCTCAGCGCATATTCCTCCATCAGCAGCGGATAGCGCGCCTCGATGGTTTCGATGGGGAGGTTCGACATGTTCTGGCTGGGGTTGGTGATGCCCTCGACCCCATCCTTGTCGGCTCGGCCGCCCCAGGCGCCGTTGATCATATCGACGAAGACGAAGGGTTTTGGCGGCTCACTGTGATAGCCGCCGATCGCCACCACGGTATTGCCGCCCTCGCCGGCCGCCATCAGCTTTTTCGGCGCGATCTGCGCCAGCGCCCCCATTACGGTGTCGACAACGCGATAGCCGGTGAGGGCGCGCGCCGCGACCGGCGCCGGCATGCGCGGGTTGAGGATCGAGCCTTCCGGCGCCGTCACCGTGATGCAGCGATAGACCCCGGCATTGTTGGGCACGTCGTGGTCGAGGGCGCAGCGGATGGTGAGATAGGTTGCGGATTTGACGAAGCTCAGCGTCGCGTTGATGGCGCCTTTGACCTGTGGCGACGAGCCGGTGAAATCCACCCAGAGATGGTCGCCCTTCACGGTGATGCAGCAGACGATCGGGATTGGCGCCGGTGAGAAGCCATCGCCATCGATATAGTCGGTGAAGCGGTACTCCCCATCCGGCCAGCTGGCGATGGCCTTGCGTGTCAGCGCCTCGCCATAGTCGATCAGCCGGTCGAAATAGCGCGTGAGCTCGTCGCCGTGCCGCTCGAACAGCCGCAGCATTTCGCGCTCGCCGATATTGCAGGTGGCATATTGCGCATCGAGATCGCCCAGCACCAGTTCGGGCAGCCGCACGTTCTTTTCGATGATGGTCAGCAGCGTGCGGTTGGGGCGGCCGCGCTCATAGAGCTTCATCGGGGCGATGCGCAGCCCCTCTTGGAAGATCTCGGTCGAATCCGAAGCGTTCGAACCCGGCACCCGGCCGCCGACATCGCAATGGTGCGCGATCACCACGGAGAAGCCGAGCAGCCGCTGCAGGGCCCCTTCACCCGAAGCTGGTGCATCGACCTCTCCCCCCGGGGAGAGGTGAGCAAAGATCGGCTTGAACATGAAGATGTCAGGCAGGTGCATGCCGCCGTCATAGGGATCGTTGAGGACGATCACGTCACCGGGGAACAGGTCGCCTGCGAAGCGGCTCCGCACCACCTCGATCGCGTCGGGAACCGCCCCCAGATGCAGTGCCACGGTCTTGGCCTGGCTGAGGATGCGCCCCTCGGCGTCGCAGATGGTCACCGAGTAATCGAGCACGTCGCGGACGATCGGCGAACGGGCAGTGCGCATCACCGCATAGGCCATGTCGTCGACGATGGTATCGAGCCCGGATTTGATGACCGCGAAGGTGATGGGGTCGAGGGCGTTCATCGGACCGGCTCCAGCGTGGCGACGAGGCTGCCGGTGGCATTGGGCGCAACGCGTGCGCCTGATGGAATGACGATGGTGGTATCCGGGCCCTCGATGATCACCGGCCCGTCGATCGGACCGGTCACCGCCGCGCGGCGAAGCACCGGCGTCAGTTGCGCTCCGCTCCGGCCAAAATGCACCTCGCGCCGGGCGGCGCTTGCTCCGCCATCGCCGGGGCCGGCATCCTTGAGGGCGCGGAAATCCAGCGGCTCGGAGTTCTGCGCATGGGCGTGGAGCCGCAGCGCCACGGCCTCGACCGCATCGGTCGGGGTGTAGCCATAGCTGTCGCGATAGGCAGCGATGAAGGCGGGCCTGAGCGCCGCCGCATCGAACCGGTCGAACGGGATCGACAGAGCGGCGTCCTGGCCATCGAGCCTGAGGTCGATCTCATAGCTGCAGGCGATGGAGGCGGCAGGGTATCCTTGTGTCGTGAGCTGCGCGACCGCGGCTTGCTGCATCTCGGCCGAGAGCGCCACGACCTCCGCTGCATCGACGCGGTCGAGCCGGCCGGCGAGCGCCCGCAACTCGTGATGCTCCACGGTGCCGGCCAGCATGCCCATGGCAGTGAACACGCCAGGCGAGGGCGGGAACAGCACACGGGTGATGCCGAGCGTTCGCGCCAGATCCGCCGCATGCACCGGGCCGGAGCCGCCGAAGGCGAGGAGTGTCAGGTCGCGCGGGTCGAGCCCGCGCTCCACCGTCACCGCGCGGATGGCGCGCACCATGTTGGCATTGGCGATCTCGCGGATGCCATAGGCCGCCGCTTCGATGCTGAGCCCCAGCGGCTGCGCCAGCTGGCGATCGATCGCGGCGCGGGCCGCGAGGACATCGAGCGACAGGCTGCCGCCGGCGAGGCGTGGCGGCAGCAGGCCGAGCACCACATTGGCATCGGTCACCGTCGGCTGTGTGCCGCCGCGGCCATAACATACCGGCCCGGGCGCCGCACCGGCGGAACGTGGCCCGACGGTCAGCAGCCCCGCCGGATCGATGGCAGCGATCGAGCCCGCGCCGTTGCCGACCTCGGCGACATCGACGGTGGGCACCCGCATCATGTAGCCGCCCGCCTTGATGAAGCGCGACGGCACCGACATGCCGGCCCGGAACTCATATTCATGCGTGCGCGCCAGGACGCCGCGATGGATCAGCGCCGCCGATGCCGTGGTGCCGCCCATGTCGAAGGCAACGAGGTTGGCTTCATCGGTGGCGGCGCCGAGCCGCAGCGCGCCCACCGCACCGGAGGAGCGGCCCGAGGAAATGAAGAACACCGGCTTTTGCTGCGCCACGCTGGCCGAGGATAGCCCGCCATTGGAGTTGCCGATCAACAGCGGCGCCGTCACTCCGTGGGCGCGGAGCTTCTGCTCCAGCCGGGTCAGGTAACCGCAGAGCGGCGGCAGCACATAGGCATTCACCGCCGTGGTCGAAGTGCGCTCGTATTCACCAGCTTCTGGCAGCACATCCACCGAGGCGGTGACCGCGATGTCCGGGAAGGCGGCGGCGAAGGCGGTCGCTGCCTGCCGCTCGTGCACCGGGTTCTTGTAGGAGTTGAGAAAGCAGATGGCGACCGACTCGATCCCTTCGGCGGCGAAGAACCGGCCCGCCGCCAGCACGTCGTCGAGCAGCAGCGGCGTCATCACCGTGCCGTCGGCCCGCACCCGCTCGGTGGCTTCGAGCCGATAGCGCCGCGCCACCAGCGGCTCGGGCTTATCCCAGGTGAGGTCGAACATGCCAGGCGTGCGCAGCCGGCCGATCTCCAGCACGTCGCGAAAGCCGCGGGTGGTGATCAACCCGCAACGGGCGCCCAGCTTCTGTAAGAGCGTGTTGGAGCCAACCGTGGTGCCGTGCAGCACCTCGGTGAGCGCCTCGGCACGAAGCTCTGCTGCCGCCAGCACCTCGAGCATGCCGGTGACCAGCGCATCTTCCGGCGCCTCGGGGGTGGAACTCACCTTGGCCGAAAAGCTGGCGCCATCGCTGCGCAACAAGACGAGGTCGGTAAAGGTGCCGCCGATATCGACGCTGAGGCGGGCGCTGTGGGTCATCGGCTACTTGTCGGAATTGAGTTTGCCGCCATTGGCCCAGTCATGCGGCTCGATATCGTGAAAGACGATGTCGACGACCTCCGGCCGGCATTTGAGGATGCGGGCGGTCTCGCGCGTCACGATCTCCGCGAACTCGCGCTTCTGTTCGATGCTGCGCCCCTTGAGCAGCTCGACCTTGATCATCGGCATTGCGGTATCTCCTGAAGTCGGGTGGTTTGAGCGTTCACGCCTCGGCGGCAGCGAGGTGCTTGGACTCAACGCTCGCCACACCCACCGGCTGTCATCCCAGCGAAAGCTGGGACCCAGCCATCGGCTGGCGCGGGCGGTGAGTTGGGTCCCAGCTTTCGCTGGGATGACATCGAGTGTGGTTCAGTCATCGGTGAACTCTTTTTGACCTGTGTCACGCGCTACAACCACGCATTCACGTGCCAGGGGGCGAACTCGTCTTCGCCATAGCCCAAGAGCTCGCTTTTGGTCGGCTTGCCCGAGGCGGTGGCGATCATTTCGCGGAACACCAGTTCGCCCATCTCGTCGATCGAGGCTTCGTCGTCGAGGATGGCGCCGCAATTGATATCCATGTCCTCTTCCATGCGCCGGAACATCGCGGTGTTGGTGGCGAGCTTGATCGAGGGCGATGGCCGGCAGCCGAAGCAGGAGCCGCGTCCGGTGGTGAAGGCGATGAGGTTGGCGCCGCTCGCCACCTGCCCGGTCGCCGACATCGGGTCGAACCCCGGCGAATCCATGAAGACCAGGCCCCTGGTGGCGAGCGGCTGGGCGTAGCCGATAACATCGGTGAGGTTGGTGGTGCCGCCCTTTGCCACTGCGCCGAGGGATTTTTCGAGGATGGTGGTGAGCCCGCCCGCCTTGTTACCGGGCGAAGGGTTGTTGTCGAAGCCCTGCGGCTCGTTGCGGGTGTACCCCTCCCACCAGTCGAGGAGACCGAGCAGCTTCTCGCCCACCTCTTGCGTCACGGCGCGTTCGAGCAGCAGGTTCTCGGCGCCATAGATTTCCGGCGTTTCGGCGAGGATCGCGGTACCGCCTGATGCCACCAGCCGGTCGACCGCGGCGCCGAGCGCCGGGTTGGCGGAAATGCCGGAAAAGCTGTCCGAGCCGCCGCATTGCAGCCCGACGATGATCTCGCTCACCGGCACCGGTTCACGCTTCGCCTGGGCAGCGCGCTCCAGCATCGCTTCGACCAGCTCGATGCCGCGACCGATCGAGGTGCGGGTGCCACCGGTCTCCTGCATCACCAGTTTGTTGAGTTCGTCGCCGAGTTCGAGCTGCTCCTCGTCGATCAGCTGGTCGATCTGGTTGTCCTCGCAGCCCAGCCCCACCAGCAGCACGCCCGCGAAATTGGGGTGACGGGCATAGCCGCCGAGCGTCCGCCGCAGCATCGACATCGACATCGAGCCGTCGGCGACGCTGCAGCCGGATTTATGGGTCAATGCCACCACCCCGTCGACACCGGGATAGGGCGCGAGCCGCGCGGGATCGCGGAAATGCTCGGCAATCATCCGTGCCACCAGCGACGAGCAGTTCACCGAGGTGAGGACGCCGACATAGTTGCGCGTCGCGACCCGGCCGTCGGCGCGCACGATGCCATCAAAACTCGGGATCTCGGCCTTGCCGCGAAGCGGCGCGTTGGAGAGCCGGGTGCCTATGGCATGGCCGGCCATCGAGGTCTCGAAGCCGAGATTGTGGAGATGGACATGCGCGCCCGCGGCGATCGCCTGACGCGCCAGTCCGATCGGTTGGCCGAACCGGTGCACCGCGGCGCCCGGCCGAAGTTCCACCAGCGCCACCTTGTGCCCGAACGGGATGTCGGTGGCGGCGACGCCGGGAAAGGGCGCCAACGCCTCGCCGGCATGGAGATCACGCAGCGCGATCCCCACCTCGTCCCCGGGCTTCAGCTGCAGCACCGCAGCGACCTGACCAGCCATGAGCGTCTCTCCTCGGGAAGAGACAATCACACTAATCGTCGATTGTCAGCAATCAGCAGCGCGAAGACCAGCCGGATTTTCTACCCTGCCGGCTAGCGAAACCACCATAAGGCGAAGCACAGCGGCTCAGCGCACCGCCGGGGTCATTCCCGCGAAGGCGGGAACCTAGTGGGATGCCGCTGCATCCGCTGAGGCCGAGATATCCCCCACCTTCGCGCATATGCATTAGGTCGCGCCCCACCCACCGGGTCATTCCTGCGAAAGCGGGAACCTCTGTTTTCTTGGCCGTTGCGCGATCGCAAACGGAGGTCCCCGCTTTCGCGGGGGATGACACCGAGTTGGGGGGACTTGCAGCGCCCGGGTTCGCATACCCAGCGTCACCCTATTGCGGCTAACGCAGCGTGCACAGGGCCGGAATCCCTAGCTCAGCACCTCAGGAAGCGGTTACGGTGCGCGGGTTCTCTTCGGTGTGTGCGGCCAGCAGCTTCACCTCGGCCTCGTTGTGGCTCTTGGCCAGCTGTTCGGCGAGATCGGGCTGGCGCTCGATCACTGCGCCGATCAGCGCCGCATGCTCATCGACCAGCGCCGCATAGTCCTTGGGGAAGAACCCCGAATGCACCATGTGGAAGCGCACCTGCTGCATGATGAAGCCATGCTGCTCGGCCAGCCGCCGGTGCTTGGCGATCTCGACGATCTCCTGGTGCAGGCGGAAATCGATGTCGGTCACATCCTCGAAGCGCTTGTCCTTCACGGCGCGCGTCAGTTCGGCGACGGTAGATTTGAGCCGCTTGTGGTCGGCGGCGACGCCGTGCTCGGCCGCCAGCCGCGCCGCCAGCCCTTCGAGCGCGGCGCGCAGCGTATAGAGCTCCCAGGCATCGCGCGGCGAGGTCTCGGACACCTGCCAGCGGGTGAACGCCACCTGCTGCACCAGCCCTTCGCGCGCCAGCTGCGCCAGCGCGGCGCGCACCGTGCCGCGGCTGACCTCGAGCTCCTCGGACAGCTGGGTCTCGAGCAAGCGCCCGCCGGCGGGCAGAATGCCCTCGAGAATGTGGGTGCGAATCCCATCGGCGGCCTGCCGATCGAGCAGGCGCTTTTCGGACTTCAGGCTAGTCAACTTGGCCATAAGCCCTCCGCGATTGCTGACGATCAACCATCAACCAGCAATTAGCTGATCAGGCCTGATCCGTAAATGGAGGCGCCGCACTGCCCCAGACTCAGCGCCAGCCGCCGAATCCTCGGCGCATGGCCCGCAAAAGTCAAAGGCCGGCGCCTGGCGCCGGCCTCTTCAGGTCGTCGGTCGGATGCGGTTACAGGACGTCGGCCGAGACCGAAGCGCGGAACGGCGCGGTCGGGCTCGCCAGCGGACGCAACGCATCGATCGCGGTGCCCTCGTCGCCGAACGGGATCGAGATCCCGAGCTTTACGGTATGGGTGGTGTTCGACTCGTCGTCCTGGTCGAAGGCGTGCATGCCCTCATAGGAGGCGACGAGGTTGAGGTTGAGATCGCCCGGCAGCCGGTAAGCCGCCTTGAGACCCCAGTTCACATATTCGCCCGGATCGTTGGACACGTCGAAGTTGGCGCTGAAGCCATAGCCGACATTGGCCATCACGGCGAAATCGCTCGACAGGGCATAGGCCGCGCCGATTTCGGCGAACGGCCCGACAAAGCCCTCGTCGTCATTGTCGAAATCGTCGTTGGGGGCGAAGGCATAGCCGAGCCGGCCGACTAGCTTGGCGCTATCGATATCCACTGCCGCCTGGACGCCCGCGGCATAGCCGACGAACTGATCCACGGTCTCGGCATCGGGATAGGTGGCAAGCGTGCCGAAGCCGCCGAGATACCAATTGTCCATCCGCATGCCGACCTGCGCGCCGAGCACGCCGAGATTGCCGTTGGTGACGTTCGGATCGCTGTCTTCGATCGCCAGCCACTCGCCATAGCCATCGAGCCCGAGCACCAGCGCATCGTACTGGCCTTCGATGGCGAAGGCGCCATAGAGCCCGCCGAAACTACTGAAATCGCCGCCGTCCTCCTGCGCCATGCGGCCGAGCCCACCAAGCTCAACCACCCCGCGGAGGCCATAGGACGCAGCAACGGGCACTGATTCTACAGTGTCGATGTACAGATCGGCCGCCTCGGCAGCGGAAACCAGCGCCAGGGCGCTAACGCCCAACATGAACGAACGGAACACGAATCGACCTCCAAGGTTTATTACTCGGGTGTATCAAGTCATATGATGACTTAATAGGTGGAGTGGTTCGGTTCGGGGGATGTTGTTGCGGGTGGGCCACAGATGGACTGGTGGAAGCATATCCCTGGAGACGGGGATGCACGCTAGGGGAGACGATGGATGGCTCCTCGCACGCGGGGTTGCTCGGCCCCTCTGCCAAATCCCGGATCCCACCAGGCGCAAGAAACAGGGCTGATTTATTTTGCTGAGTTGAGGAAAATCCGACGTCTGATGCCGGTCGCGCCACGCCACCGGCGCTTCTTTCCACCTGCCTAGTGGGGACTACAAGCGGGCGCACTCCCCGAGCGGCTTCACAGCGCAATATCAGCTAAAGGGCTAATTGACTGGCCGGCCTAGCGCACTGGCAAGAAACAATAGAGCGCGGACGGCAGTAATCATTACCTGCCTCACAGGCGATGCCGCCGTCGTCGCGATGGCGCACCATTTTAGGCCGATGACCTTGGCATTCGAGAGGTAACTTGGAGCAAGTGGACCAGGGCGGCGGATCGGGAAACCGAGCGTCAATTAGCCAAATCGACGGCGACCGCACTTATCCCCAGACTGCTCTATTTTCCGCTTCACTGGCCCATAACTTGCCCTCGCAGCCGAACTCAACGCGCGCTATGCTTTGGTAACAAGTAGTTGGGGGAAACATGGCGAGACGTCCGCCACAGAGGCCGGTGCAAGCAGATTCGTTTTCCCTAGATGAGCTGAGGCGTGGGAAACGATGGCTAGAGGATGCACTGGCTGAACTACAGGCGTTCGACATAAACAATGCGCATCCCGACGACAGAGCAAGTTTAGAGCGCATCACCACAAAAATATCGGCTGCGGTTGACCGTGCCTTTCCACAAGGCAGCCCTGACCACAACCGGTTCTCAAACGCATCATCGATACACGGTTTTCATAGTATCCAAATTGCAGGGGCGGTTTGGGGTCGTGGCAATACAGGGCCCGACGTCGCGGGATATCGCAATGGGCTCTCAAAGGACGTCCCCCGGTCGATCGGACTGCTAACGTCCGCTTTGGAGGTCATAGCTGGCGACATTCGTGACCTTGGCGGCGACGCTCAGAACGCTGACCCTGCCAAGATAGTGTTGCGCGCATATGAGGGTCTTAGTCTGCACGCCGAGATCGCTCGCGCGGCGTCTAAACTTTACAGAGATGGTCATTATTCGAACGCCGTTGAGGCAGCCGTGAAAGCGCTCAACGCGCTGGTGCGGATGCGATCAGAACTCGAGATTGACGGCTCGGCGCTCATGGAACGCGCCTTTAGTCCTAACGCCCCTACGTTGCGTTTCAATGCCCTCGCCGATCAGAGCGACAAGGATGAGCAAAGGGGCTTCATGATGATGTTTTCTGGGGCTGTAGCGGGCCTGCGAAATCCGAGGGCCCACGGGTTTATCGACGATGATCCTGAACGAGCCTTAGAGTTCATCGCCTACGTCAGTTTGCTAGCAAAGCTTCTAGACAGCGCGGAAAAGGCATAACGGCGTGCGCGGTGCCGAAAGGGTTGTGCTCACAGTGACTACCACCGGGTATGCGGTTTTCCTGGCGGCGGGATATGGTGGCATAATTGGGTGGAAGACAATCGGTGAGATTTCCGCGCAATACTTCGCCGAAGGTGTCCCAATGACAAAGACCTGGCTCGACTTCATTGCTTCGATAGTTGCTTCAGTTGCGTGGCCCGGGGCCCTAGCCTTCGTCGTATGGCTCTTCCGCCAGGAGATCGTGCGCCTGTTACCGTTTCTGCACGTTAAAGGTGGTGATTTAGAAGTTACGTTTCGTCTTGCGGAGGCGCAGAAAGTGGCGGAATCACTTCCGCCGACCCAGGATCCTCCGCAACCAGAAACGCCGAACGAGAGCTCACAATTCGCCCAGCTATTTGAGATATCACCGAGCGCGGCGATGGTCCAAATCCGAAAGGAACTTGAGATCGCGATGCGTGCAACTGGGGAGCGGGCCGGTATCCCCGATCTCCGTTACATCACATCAAAAAATCTGCTGCGGGCGTTGGCCACCAAGGGGATTGTTGACAGATCCACGACGGCGCTCCTTGATGACCTGCTATCGATCGGAAATAGAGCGGCTCACGAGAATGTAGACATCACGCTCAGCGAGGCGCTCCAGTATCGGTCGCTGGCCGACAGGGTGATATCTGTGCTGGACTCGACAGTACCGTCAGGCGGGAGTGCAAGTTAGGTGCGATGGCGACACATCTTCGGCACGAGATCAATCGCGCCGAGTGCTAGTGTCGGAAAGGCTCCCTAACGCCGCGAAGTCCCCAGGGATGACACTGCACAGGCAGCCAACGTCGGCCAATCCGATCACGACACCCATTACCGCTGACGTTCCATTTACTAGCAGTCCGACGACAGCAGATCCGAGCTTGCCACTACCGTATTGTATGGTGCCGACCACTGTTAACGCTGCACCGGCCCGCCCGTGTACGCTGAACAATGCTCGGGCAACGGCATTGCCAAGATCAGGCCGGGTGCGCCGTTGCCGGTAGTGTGACGATCCGCGACTGCGCTGCCTAGCGTCGGTGTTGATCAACGCCCCAGTGAAAGAAGGAATTTGTCGAGGTTCGCCTCCATCTTGGGGGACGCGTTCCCGCCTCCATCCTTGGCAACTAGCATTTCGCTAAGGGCAAGCACACCAAGGTCGAGGATGAGTTTTCCAGCGTCGCGAAGGGCACCCCGCGCTGCGTCCTTCGCCGAAGGATCCAACCCCTGAGGCGATATCACCACTGCCGTCGATCTCAGCGCGGTCGGGAATAGGTACTTCTCGGTGATGTAGACGAGGTTTTGGGCTACCGGCTCCTCATAGTTCTTGAACTCGAAGAGGATGTACCGGGTACGGAAATCCTCAATCAAGGTACGACAGAAGACGTCATCCCCCGTGATTTTGGCGATCGCGTCATAGCGCTTGTCGTCTCCTGCCACCGGGCCCTGTGTTTCCCAAGCACCGAGGATATCGTCAAAAACATACTGCAAAGACTCGACGCAGACCTTTTCGAACAAGCGCCAGTTAGTGCCCGAACGACCCGACGACAGGGTTTGCTGCCTGGCCTTGCCGGACTGAATTTCCTGCAGCTCCTTGGCTAGATCGGCCCCTTTTCTAGGCAGAGGCGTGGAAGCTGCTGTCAGTCCGCCAGTCGTTCGCAAGTAGGAGAGCGCAACTGGTGGCCGCCGGCTTGGCCAAACGTCAACAGGCGCATCAAACTCGGCTAGTCCGGAGTTCAGCTCACGTGACACGTCGGCCAGTGCCGCAAGCAATTCTGGCTTTCCTTCGGCGAATGCTATCAGGTCGTCAAGACCAATCAGAATTACCCCTTCGGAAGCAACCTCTGACTCAGGCAACTGGTCACGTCGCAGACTTACCACCAAAACAGCGTGATCGGCCCTCGCGCGCCGTCTCGCGTGAGTCGCGAGCACAGCTGCACGTCGCAAGTCGGCGAGGCTGGGTGTCCGTGAGCGGTAGAACTTGACTTCGACGACCGAACTCACACCCTCTGACGTCAGTATGAGATCAGCCTCAATCGAGCGCTCATCATCGGACGCCAGAGTGACGCTTTGTTGAACCCCGAAACCAAGTGCCGAGAAGACCTGTGCGACGAGGTCTTCAAATCTCATCGAAGGATTTGTTCGATCCATACTCTTGCATGGGCCGCTGCGGCTGCGCTGAGGAGTCCTACTTCCAGTAGTCCACAAAAATCCTTATCCGCGAAACTACCGCTGGAGGCGGTCCACCGACACGGCTGTCAGAAACTTGGCGCTGGTGAACAATACAGCGGTAGTGGCCGGGCGACGGGGAGGGGTAGGCTAACGAGACTAGGCGAGCCAGGTGGTCCGTGCGTGGTACACCACTATTAGCCACAGGAAGGGGATTCGAACCCTTGAGACGGTTCCCCGCCTACACACTTTCAAGGCGTGCGCCTTCGACCACTCGGCCATCTCTCCGCATGCAGCGGGCCGGGCGGGCCCTTGAGGCTATCGCCGCCGCGCTCGACCGCATGGAGATGGCGACCTCCCGAAGCGGCAACGGACTGCCAAGCAGGTGTCGTGGGTGCCTGCAAGGAGGGCAGAGGGGAACCCAGCGCCACGTAGTTTGAGCTTAATGCAGTGCTACTGGCGCAACCTCAACGCAAAATCCAATTGAGCTTGCTCTAAGCTAGTTACGGGTTCTGAGAGGATGACTGACGCTACCGGCAGCGAAACATCGGCATAGATCACATGGTCGCCCAGCGAAAATGAAGTGCTGCACTCGCCCTCGCCACCTTGTTCTGCTTCATAGGTCGCCGCTGAGACTCCCCGGATTGGCGTATCAACCTTAAAGGAGACGATATCGGGCCGATCGGGCTTCTGGTTTGGGCGCAACCCGACAACGGTCCCTATGAATACCACCGGCTGCCAGTCGATTGTGCTCTCCCACGATGGCACCTCGTCTCCAGGCACCCAAATCTGGCATGAGAAAGCGGCCGATGGGCCCGCTGCGAGGCAGGCGGCCAATAAGATCGATAGCAGGCGCACGTGATCGCCCTTCTGAAGCCGATGCTTTCTCGGTAGGCTATTTCACAATCTATGCATGAGCCATCATCCTATGTGCAGGAGGATGATTTGACCGGGGATAAGCGGCCCCAGTCGAAAGGCATCGCTTTCGCCCGTTCTTGGGGCACCATATTGGGGCGCCGATCATCTGGGGCGCTTGCAGAAATCAACGCCTTATGGGGCCTAGAAGCCGTTGGCGGAGAGAAAGGGATTCGAACCCTTGAGACGGTTCCCCGCCTACACACTTTCCAGGCGTGCGCCTTCGACCACTCGGCCATCTCTCCGCATGCAGCGGG
>Ga0209902_100719_pt1 | contig 27575 bp, 29 predicted proteins | sample FECB27metaG_FD_188304 | JGI IMG/M metagenome (GOLD analysis project Ga0209902, IMG submission 188304) | Cyanobacterial communities from the Joint Genome Institute, California, USA - FECB-27 (SPAdes) (version 2) | ecosystem: Environmental > Aquatic > Thermal springs > Hot (42-90C) > Microbial mats...
CGCTGAAGTCGGGCACCAGCGCGATGCCCAGGCCGCTCACGGCCGCGTCGCGCAGCGCCTCGCTGTTGTTGGCCACCAGCGGCCCCGACACCGGCACCGTGATGCGCTGCACCGCCGCCTTCGAGGCCGCGGCGCGCGCCTCGAAATGCCAGGTCGGCGTTTCCTGCGCGCGCGGGTAGTGCAGGCAGTCGTGCTCGGCCAGCGCCTGCGGCTCGCGCGGCGTGCCGCGGCGGCGCAGGTAGGCGCGGCTCGCGACCAGCACCGAGCGGGTGTCGCACAGGGTCCAGGCGACGTGGGTGTCGGGCGGCGCGGCCGTGTGGCGGATCGCGAGGTCGAAGCCCTCCATCGCGAGCGAGCTCAGGCGATCGGACATGTCGAGCTCGATGCGCACCTCCGGCTGCGCGCGCAGGAAGGCCGCGAGCCGCGGCACCAGTTGCTGGCGCGCCAGCGCCACCGGCGCCGTGACGCGCACCAGCCCGCGCGGCACGCCGGCCAGGTCGCGCACGCCCTCGAAGCTGTGGGCGATCTGCTCGAAGGGCCCGCGCATGTCTTCCACCAGCCGCTGGCCGGCCTCGGTGAGCCGCACGCTGCGCGTGGTGCGCTGCACCAGCGAGGCACCGGCCGCGCGCTCGAGCTCGGCGATGCGCTGGCTCATGGCCGCCTTGCTCACGTTGAGCCGCAGCGCCGCCGCCGTGAAGCTGCCCTGCTGCGCCAGCACCGTGAGCCAGTGTAGGTGGGTCCAGAGCGACTCGATATTTTGGGTCTTCATGGATCCATTGTTCACTATCGCAAACAATAAGTTCAAGCTTCGCGTCTAGGCGAGGACGACCGCGCTGCCTAAACTGGCCCTCGATCCCCCGCCATTCCTTCGCATCCCGCCTCCTTTCACACGAGAGACACGCACCATGCCCATCCAGTCCATCGACCATTACATCGCCGGCCAGGCCGTGGCCAACACCTCGGGCCGCACGCAGGACGTGACCAACCCCGCCACCGGCGCCGTCACCGGCCGCGCCGGCCTGGCCGACGCCAGCCAGGTCGCCGCCGCAGTGGCCGCCGCGCAGGCCGCTTTCCCGGCCTGGGCCGACACGCCGCCGCTGCGCCGCGCCCGCGTGATGTTCAAGTTCCTCGAGCTGCTCAACCAGCACAAGGACGAGCTGGCCCACCTGATCACCGCCGAGCACGGCAAGGTGTTCACCGACGCGCAGGGCGAAGTCAGCCGCGGCATCGACATCGTCGAGTTCGCCTGCGGCATTCCGCAGCTGCTCAAGGGCGACTTCACCGACCAAGTCTCGACCGGCATCGACAACTGGACCCTGCGCCAGCCACTGGGCGTGGTCGCGGGCATCACGCCCTTCAACTTCCCGGTGATGGTGCCGATGTGGATGTTCCCGGTGGCGATCGCCGCGGGCAACACCTTCATCCTCAAGCCCAGCCCGACCGACCCGAGCCCCTCGCTGCGCATCGCCGAGCTGCTCAAGCAGGCCGGCCTGCCCGACGGCGTGTTCAACGTGGTGCAAGGCGACAAGGCCGCGGTCGACGCGCTGCTCGAGCATCCCGACGTCAAGGCCGTCAGCTTCGTGGGCTCGACCCCGATCGCCAACTACATCTACGAGACCGGCGCGCGGCACGGCAAGCGCGTGCAGGCCCTGGGCGGCGCCAAGAACCACATGGTGGTGATGCCCGACGCCGACATCGACCAGGCCGTCGACGCACTGATCGGCGCGGGCTACGGCTCGGCCGGCGAACGCTGCATGGCGATCAGCGTGGCGGTGCTGGTGGGCGACGCGGCCGAGAAGATCATGCCGAAGCTGATCGAGCGCACCAAGACCCTGAAGGTGCTCGACGGCGAGAACCTCGAGGCCGAGATGGGCCCGATCGTCACGCGCGCCGCGCACGAGCGCATCACCGGCTACATCGCCCAGGGCGAGAAGGAAGGCGCGAAGCTGCTGGTCGATGGCCGCCAGTTCGACGGCGCCAAGGCCGGCAAGGGCTGCGACGACGGCTTCTGGATGGGCGGCACCCTGTTCGACCACGTCACGCCCGAGATGCGCATCTACAAGGAAGAGATCTTCGGCCCGGTGCTGTCGTGCGTGCGCGTCGCCAACTTCAAGGACGCCGTCGACCTCGTCAATGACCACGAATTCGGCAACGGCGTGAGCTGCTTCACCCGCGACGGCAACGTGGCCCGCGAATTCGGCCGCCGCATCCAGGTCGGCATGGTCGGCATCAACGTGCCGATCCCGGTGCCGATGGCCTGGCACGGCTTCGGCGGCTGGAAGCGCTCGCTGTTCGGCGACATGCACGCCTACGGCGAGGAAGGCGTGCGCTTCTACACCAAGCAGAAGTCGATCATGCAGCGCTGGCCCGAGAGCACGCCGAAGGGGGCGGAGTTCGTGATGCCTACGGCGAAGTAAGCGGCTCGACTTTTCAGTCGCTTGTCAGATGCCCCTTCGAGGGGTAATGCAGCCGCCGCGGGGGAACCCGTTGGCGGCTGCGTGCATTGGCGGTCATGGCGGGGGCCGACGACGGGATGGGGCTACTTCATGCGTCGGGTTCGATGCGGTAGTCCCGTTGCTGCTCGAACTCGCGGTACTTCTGCGACACCTGCTCATCGGTGTATTCGCCCTCGACGGTGTCCTCGATGCCTCGGCCGCTCAGACCCGGCAGCCCACCGATCGCGCCGCCCCACAGGTGGCGCTCCTGCGGCGCGCCCACGAACGCCAGCAGATACGCATCGAGGATCCCCTTGCCCGGCGACGCGATCTCCGCGCTCAGTGCTGCAAGGTAGTCGGCCTTTCGTGTCCGGTGCCACTCGATGCAGAAACCGGCGCGATGGCACAGCTCGCTATGGATCACGAGCATCGTCCGCCCATTGCCGTCCAGAAACGGATGCCCATAGGCGAACAGCCCCATGACCTCCCCTGGCCGCTGCCGCAATTGCCACTTGTCCGCGGCCATGCGCAGTCCGGCCTCCACCGCGCGGCGCGCATCGCGCGGATGACTGAACCAGGTGCCGGCCTTGGAGACGGCCGAATCGGGCGCCGTGGTCGCCCGGTCCTGCCCCGCCCAGGGATAGAAGGCCGAGAACAGGATCCTGTGGACTTCCAGGAACTCCGCGTAGACCAAGGTCCGCCGCGTCGCGAGGAACGCCAACGCTTCATCGAGACCAGCTCGAAACAGCTGGTGCTCGAGTTCCTGGACGATCTGCGGGTCCTTCTCCGCGTAGAGATTGCGGAGATAGCCCCGCTCGTCGAAGTCCTTAAACGGATCGAACACGCTGCTTCTGTTCACGCAGGTGATTGATCAGCAAGGTGGCCATGTCCTGGGTGGAGAGCTTGCCCGCCCGCTTCAATGCAATGAGCAGGTCCTGCACATCGCCGGAGCGGACCTCGTCGCCCGCCAGCCGCGTGACCGTGTCCGCCCATTGATCGGCGGGTGTGCGGGTGTAGCGCACACCGAGCTCGTGCGCGAGATTCCGGACGAAGGCCTCGACACCGCTGACAGGCAGCACCAGACCGCGAGGGAGCGTGCGTCCCTTGTGCGCGCGCGAAGGCGTGTGCGTGCGATTCTGGCGTTTCATGGGTGCGTCAATGTCGCCTGAATTTTATCACTCCGCCCGAAAATTACTCAAAAACCTCAATCGCATCAACAACTTACATGCGGCTACGAACCGGCAGCCAGCACGACTCAGCTCGCCCGCATCCGGCAAGCCGCCCGCACGATCCGCGCCGTCGGATTCGGCGTCATGTCGAGAAAACGCATCGGCTTGGGCGCCGCGCTGTAATCGGCGATCTGGTGCGGCTCGCCGCGCCACAGCGGCTCGGCATAGAAGCGCGCCTGCACATAGGTCGCGCTCTTCGCGTGGCAGTCGAAGACCACGCGCGATTCGTACGAGCGGTAGGGGACACGGTCCCAGTTGAAGCGCGGGCCCGAGCGGTTCACGCGCACGTTCATCTCGATCAGCGGCTTCTCGGGCGCGGCCTCGCCCTCCGCGGGCGGCGGTGCCGCGATGCGGTTGGGGTCGACCTGAACCGTGTCGGCCGCCTTGTCGAGCGGATCGCCGACCACGGTGAACCATGCGGGCTGCGCCCATGCCAGGCTGCCCGCCACTGAAAGACCCGCCGCCAGCCACCAATGCCTCACGCGTTTGCTCCTCGTTGTCGCGACCGGGCCCCGCCAGGTCGGCAGGGAAAATAACCGAAGAATCCGGTTCGCTGACACAGGAATTTACAGTTTTGGGCATGCCGGGTTTGTCGGACACCGGCGTGGCGCGCCTGAGGAAAGTGCCCCGTCGCCACGACCGGCGCCGGCGCGTCACGGGCTCAGCCTGCCGGCCGAGATGCGCGCGCCGCCCAGACGCTGTCCGCCGGCCCCTCGCGCACGCGGCGGGCCGTGCGCAGCGCCATCCAGGCAAGGGCAGCGGCACCGAGCAGCGCGAGGGCATCCACGCCCAGCGCATCGGCGCGCAGCCACAACCCCGAGGACGGCAGCAGCCACCCGGCGATGCCGGTCAGCGGCACCGCCAGGGCCGCGGCCGCGGCCAGCCAGAGCAATTCGACGGCACCCCGCGAAGCGCCGCGCAGGAAGGCCCAGGCCACGCTGCCCAGGAACACGGCGCGATAGACATGCTCGCGCCATGGCGCGAGCACCTCACCCTGCCAGGCCCACAGCCACTTCTCGGCCGCCACCGTGAGCGACAGCGCCGCCACGCAGCCGAGCGACACGCCGACCGTGCCCGCGGCCATCCACCGGCTCGAGCGGCGTTGCTCGACGCGTGCCCCGCCGCGCTCGGCACGCCGGCGCGACTCCACCCACAGCAGGTTGCCCGAATAGAAAAGAAAGGCCCCGGCCAGCCCGAGGAAGAAATAGCCCCAGCGCACGGTGCCGCCGCCATAGGCGCCGAAATGCAGCGCGAAGAAGGCCGAGACCGAGGCCATCCAGCCCGATTGCTGCCCCGCCAGGTACTCGGTGTGCAGCAGCCGGCCGTCGACCGCGCTCGCCAGCACGAACGATCCCTGCGCCTGGCGCGTCATGCAGCACGCCATGTCGCCCGCGATCCAGACCGCGGCACCGGCCGTGCCGGCCCCGCGAAAGCGCAGCGTGTGCGGCACGAAGCCCTCGGCCTGCGCGCGCACGCGTGCCTCGAGCGCGGGCAGCGGCAGCAGCGCGGCCGGCGCGGGATCGGGGCGGATCGCGCTGAAGGGGCCGCTGGCCTTCCAAATTCGCTCGAAGCGCGGCTCGCCGTAGACCACGGCCTTCTGCGCGTCGTAGATCAGGTCGTGCATGCCGAACACCACCGCGCTCAGCGCCATGACCAGGTGGAACGGCAGGCTCACGATGCCGATCACGTTGTGCGCGTCGAGCCACATGCGCTTGAGGTTGCGCCCGACGCGCAAGGCGAAGAAGTCCTTCACCAGCGTCGGCCACAGCACGATCACGCCCGAGACGATCGCCAGCGCATAGAGCGCGCTGACGATGGCCATGACCAGCGTGCCGGTCTCGAGGTCGACCGGCAGCGCGACGGTGCGGTGCACCACGTCGATGAACTGGCCGAGGCCAGCTGGCGCGTCAGGTGCGATGCGCAGCGTGCCGTCGGCCGCGAAGCTGGCGCTCCAGCCGCGCTCCTCGCCGCGCGCCTTCCACGTCACGCGCTCGGGCGCGCCGTGGCGCGCCCGATGCAGGGTGAAATCGGCGCGCGCATCGGGCCGCGCGGCCAGCGTCTGCGCGATCAGCGCGTCTGCGTCCGGCGACTGCGCCGCCACCACCGCGGGCGGCGTGGCCCAGCGGTCGAGCGGGCCCTTGAACATGGTCAGGGCGCCGGCATAGAAGGCGATGAAGAGCGCGAGGCCCGCGACGATGCCGGTCCAGGTGTGGACCGTCTTGTAGGTGCGAAGGGTGTCGGCGCGCATGGCTCAGCCCGAGAGATGGCGCACGGCGAACAGCACGGCGCCCGCCACGGCGGTGGCGCCACCCAGCCAGGCCCAGGCGCGCAGGGCCGAGCGGAACATGAACACCGCCGAGCAGATGCCCAGCCACAGCGGCGGCACGATCCACATGTTGAACTGGTACTTGTTGAGCGGCGCCATGCCGCCCGGCCCGAGCCAGGCGAACAGGCCCGACAGCGCGATCGCGAGCGCGAAGCCGGGCAGCGCGCCCGCGAGCGCGAGAGCGCACCAGGTCGCGCCGCTCCGGTCCTCAGCGCGCGCCATGGCGGTCCTCGCTCGGCGAGCGCCGCAGCGCGGTGACGTACGGCAGCGCGATCCACGCGCACATCACGAGCGTGAGCGCGCTGAAGAGGCCGGCGGCCGGCTGCAGCGCGCGGCAGAACAGCCAGGCACCGAGCGCAACCAGCACGCCACCGATGCCGCGCCACACGCGCGGCGTCGACAGCGCGCCGCCGAGCCGCTGATGCGGCGCGGCCCGGTACACGCACAGCGCGCCGAGCAGCGTGCAAAGACCCGCGAGCGCCGCCATCACCAGGCGTACGAGAGCGTGGCGGTGGCGGTGCGGCGCGCGCCGTAGTTGCAGGGCGAGCCGGCCAGCATCAGGCAGTGCGAGACATAGCGTCGGTCCGACACGTTGGCCACCGTCAGGCGCAGCCGCGCGCCCTTCCAGGCATCGCCGAGCAGGCCGAGGTCGTAGGAGGCACCGAGGTCCCACAGGAACAGCGCGGGCACGCGCAGGTAGGGGTCGTAGGTGCCGGCGGTGTCGTAGGCCGACATGTAGCGCGCGCCGATGCCTGCCTGCAGGCCGGGCACGCTCTCGAAACGATAGTCGAGCCAGGCCGAGGCCTGGTGCTGCGGCGTGCGCAGCGTGGGGCGACCGAGCTGGTTGCGGTCGTTGCTGCTGCGCACCTCGGAGTCGGTGTACGAGTAGGCCGCGATCATGCTGAGCCGCTTCGTGAGCTCGGCCTTGGCCTCGAGCTCGAGGCCGCGCAGGCGCTGCCGGCCCGACTGCACCGAGCGCTGCGAGTCCATCGGGTCGGGCGTGAGGCTGTTCTCGAGGTCGTTCTGGTAGAGCGACGCGGTCATGAAGCCCCAGCCGCCGGTCGGCTCGTACTTCAGGCCGAGCTCGAACTGCCGGCCCTTCTGCGCGCGGAACGGCTGGTTGTAGCGGTCCACGCCGGTGACCGGCAGGAACGAGGTGGAATAGCTCGCATAGGGCGCGACGCCGTTGTCGAACACGTAACCCAGGCCGATGCGGCCGGTGGTGGCCGAGTCCTCGGTCGGCACCACCGGTCGCGCGGCCAGCATGCGGTTGGTGGTGTCGATGGACGAGCGGTCGTGACGCAGGCCCAGCGTGGCGATGGCGCGGCCCCAGCGGATCTGGTCCTGCAGGTACAGCCCGGTCTGGCGCACCGCCTGGAAGGTCGAGTTGGTGTAGCTGCTCGGCCGCGTGACCGGCAGGCCATAGACGGGGTTCAGCACGTCGAGCGGCGGCACGCCGATGGCGCTGTTGGCGAAGTTGAAGGACAGCTTGCCGCGCAGGTGGTCGACGCCAGCGAGCAGCGTGTGCGCGAGCGGGCCGGTGCGCATGCGCGCCTCGAGCTGGGTGTCGACCGAGAGCGAGCGGATGTCGTCGTCCGAGATCGCCGAGACGCGGTTGAGCGTGTGGCCGTCGGGCTGGTAGGCATTGAAGGGATGCACGCGCACCAGGAACATGTCCTGCTCGGCATGGCCGTAGCGCAGGTTCTGGCGCACCGAGACCGTGTCGTTGAAGCGGTGCTCGAAGCCGTAGCCCAGCGACTTGTAGCTGCGGTTGAAGCTGTCGGTCGACGGCTCGCCCAGGTACAGGCTGCGCGGGATGTAGCCGAACAACGGGCTCGGCACATGCGAGCCCACCACCGGGTAGAAGCGCGGGCTCATGCGCGGATCGTCCTTCTGGTAGTGGGCCTGCACGGTGAGCGAGGTGTCGGCCGACGGCCGCCAGGTGAGGCTGGGCGCGATCATGGTCTGGCGGTCGCGCTCCAGGTCGACCTGCGTGTGCGCGTCGCGCCGCAGCGCGATCAGCCGGTAGAGGAACTTGCCGTCCTCGTCGAGCGGGCCCGTGAGGTCGGTGGCGAGCTCGGCGCCGCCGAAGTGGGTGGCCGACAGCCGCACCTCGCGCTGCGCGACCGCCTGCGGCCGCTTCGTCACCTGGTTCACCAGGCCGCCCGGTATGGCCTTGCCGTAGAGCACCGAGGCCGGCCCCTTGACCACCTCCACGCGCTCGAGCGCATAGCCCGGAATGCGCGGCACCGCATAGCTGGCCGGGTCGCCGGGCAGCGGCAGGCCGTCGAGCCACTGGGTGCCGAAGGTGTTGAAGCCGCGGATGTAGTTCCAGTCGTAGCGCACGTCGAAGCCGTTGGGCTCGGCCAGCACGCCGGCCGTGTAGCGCAGCGCCTCGGCCACGGTGCGCGCGCCCTGGTCGTCCATCTGCGTGCGCGTCACCACGTTCACGAGCTGCGGCGTCTCCAGCAGCGAGGCGTCGGTCTTGGTGCCGCTGGCGCTGCGCTTCGCGACATAGCCGACCACCGGGCCGGTGGCGGTCTCGGGTGGCGCGCTGTCGTGCACGCGCACCTCGGGCAGCATGCCGTGGCCGGCCTGCACCTCGCCCGCCCCGGTCGGTACGGGCGGCGGGGGTGCCACATCGAGCGTGAAGCTGCCGTTGGCCTGGCGCACGGCCTGCAGACCATGGCCGCGCAGCAGCTCGGCGAAGCCTTCGCGCACCGTGAAGCTGCCCGCCAGGCCGGCGCTGCTGCGGCCGCGCAGCAGGCTGGCATCGACCGACAGCTCGACACCCGCGGCGCTCGCGAAACTGCCGAGCGCGCGATCGAGCGGGCCGGCGGGAATGTTGAAGCCGCGCCTGGCATCGGCCGCGGCCTGGCCCGCGGGCTGGGCCTGCGCGAGGCCGACGGTCGTCGCACCGAGCGCGAGCCCCATCCAGAGAGCGGCCGCGAGGCGGCTCGGCGCGGTCATCGGGGCGGCGCGCCTCGGACTGCGTGAAGGGAGGGGGCGCTGCGGGAGGCGTTTCGCCATGACGGGGGTCCTTTCAGTTCGGAAGATGTCTGGTGCTCCCATGTCTTCCGGACGAGAAAGGCGGAACCTCAAGCCGCAACGCAAAAAAATCGAAAAAAGTTTCGGTCGCCGTTCGCAGGCACGGGCGTCGGCCCGTCTACCGGGCCCGCACCGTGACCCAGTAGCGCGTGCGGTAGGCCGCCGACACCGGCAGCGCGAGCGCGAGGTTCTCGAGCGCGCGGTCGGTGTCGCGCAGCGAGAACACGCCGGTCACGCGCAGCTCGGCCACCTCGGGATCGCAGCGCAGCACACCGGGCCGGTAGCGCGCCAGCTCGGCGACGAAATCGGCGACGCGCATGTCCTCGGCCACCAGCACGCCGCGGGTCCAGGCGGCCGCGCTGTCGGCCACGGCATCGGGAGCCTGCGCACGGTCGGCGAAGAAGACGGTGCCCTGCCCCGCGCCCACGCGCACCATGGCCTCGGGCGTGCGCGCCGGCCGCACCGCCACCGCGCCCTCGAACACGGCCACGCGCGAGGCCTCGGCCTCCTGCCGCACGATGAAGCGCGTGCCCAGCGCCTCCACGCTGCCCTGCCGGCTGTGGACGCGGAACGGGCGGTGCGCGCTGGCGGGATCGGGGGCGGTGGTCACCAGGATCTCGCCGGCGCGCAGCACCAGTCGGCGTTCGTGCGCGTCGAAGCGCAGGTCGATGGCGGTGGCCGTGCCCAGCACCACGCGCGTGCCGTCGGGCAGCGCGATCTCGCGGATCTCGCCGGTGCGCGTGCTGTGGTCGGACGCGGCGAGCTGCCAGGCCTCGGTGCCGCGCAGGGCCGCGGCGATGCCACCGACGGCGGCCGTCAGCCCCAGCAATTGCAGCGCGCGGCGCCGGCCCGTGCGCACCGGCTCGCGCAGCGCGTGGCGCGCGGCTTCGCGCGGCAGGGCATGGAGCTTGTCCTCGAAGGACTGCAGCCGGTTCCAGGCGCGTTCATGGTCGGGATGCTGGGCGCGCCAGCGTTCGCAGGCGGCACGGTCTTGGTCGCTGGCCTCGCCCGACCAGAGCCGCGCCATCCATTCGGCCGCGCGCCGCACCACCGCGGGATCGAGCGGGCCCGGCAGCGCGGGGCTCGGGTTCATGCGCGCGTCAGCCATGCATCACCCGGTAGCAGGCCTGCAGGCCGGCCGCGACGTACTTCTCGACCGAGGAGACGCTGACATTCAGCCGCTGCGCGATCTCGCGGTAGCTCAGCCCCTCGAGCCGGCACAGCAGCAAGGCCGTGCGCGCCTTGGCCGGCAGGCCGTGCAGGATGGTGTCGACCTCGACCAGCGCCTCGACCGCGAGCGCGCGTTCCTCCTCCGAGGGCGCCAGCGCCGCGGGCATGCAGGCGATGGCCTCGAGGTAGGCGGCCTCGATCTGCCGGCGCCGGTACAGGTCGATCACCAGGCCGTTGGCGATCTGCGTCAGGTGGCGGCGCGACTCCTCGGGCTGCGGCACGCGGCCGGTCGAGAGGATGCGCAGGTAGGTGTCGTGCGCGATGTCGGCCGCGTCGAAGGCATTGCCCAGGCGCTTGCGCAGCCAGCCGCGCAGCCAACCATGGTGGTCGCTGTACAGGACTTCGACGGGCTGAGCGGATGCGGCTTCGGTGAACGCCAAGAGGACCTCTGGCCGGTGACCCGGGGAACAGGGGCATCGGATTAATAAGAATGGTTCTCATTTTAGAGGATGACGAACCCGGCGGAAAACGGGCCTGGCCCCCGGCCGGTAGAGTCGAGCCGCCGTCCCCGGCCCCCACCCACCAATTTCGCAAAGGCCCCCATGACCAGAAAGCTCATCAGCTCCGGCTCCACCTTCGAACAGCAGATCGGCTACTCGCGCGCCGTCGTCGCGGGCGACTGGGTGTTCGTCTCGGGCACCACGGGCTTCGACTACGCCACCATGACCATCTCGGACGACGTGGTCGAACAGACGGAGCAATGCCTGAAGAACATCGAGGCGGCACTTCAGGAGGCCGGCGCCAGCCTGCGCGACGTGGTGCGAGTGACCTACGTGCTGCCCGACGGCGCCGAGTTCGAGGCCTGCTGGCCGGTGCTGCGCAAGTACTTCGGCGAGGTGCGCCCCGCGGCGATGATGATCTCGGCGGGGCTGGCCGATCCGCGCATGAAGATCGAGATCGAGGTGACGGCGCTGCGCACCTGAGGCGCGCTTGCGCGCGGGGTCTCTCTCACTCCCCCGCGCGCCTTTGGTCCATGTGCGCCAGCAGGCTCTGTGCGCCCTCGGCGGAGAACCACTGCGCGAAGGCCTCGCGGGTTTCGCTCGCGATCCTGTTGCTTCGCTCCAGCATGGCGAGTTCGTACGCTGCGGTCGCCTGGCGCCAATCGGCGGCACCGATCAGCGACTCGGCCAGTTCCGCGTCGCCGAGCAGCGTGAGTCCGGGCTTGTGCGTCCAACGGAAGTCGACCGGCAGCGCGACGATCGGACGGATGGCGGCGATCCGGTCGGCCTTGTCGATGAAGTCGAGCAAGGCGGGCGACCATCCTTCGAAGCGCGTGCGCAGCTCGGCCAGGGTGATACCGGCGAGCGCCTTGTCCGGTCGATCGGTGTCCGACTCTCGGCTGCGGAAGGCGGCATAGACGCGGATCGCACCACCGCCATTGCGCTGCGCGAAGAGGCCCGCGCCGTCGTGCAGCGAGAACACGGATCCACGCCCGACCCGCTCGCTCAGCGCCGCGTGCCGCTCGTCCACCTGGGGAACCAGAGCTCCACGAAGGTGACGCCCGTGTAGGTGGGCTGCTGCTCGGCGAGCGCCGCGCGCACCCGCGACCATGCGCCATCGGCACCGATCACGAGGTCGAAGGGACCCGCGACCTCGTCGCGCAGCCGCAGGAAATGGGCGCCGCTGTCATCGCTCAGCACCGCGTCGACGGGTTCGCCCCATCGCACCACGCCCTCGCCCAGCGGCCGCAACAGCAATTGGCGCAGCAGCATGCGATCGATCTCGGGCCGGTCTCCAGTGCCCTCTTCGGGGATCTCCTCGCGCAGCACCGCGCCGGTCGCGTGGTCGAGCACCCGCTGCCCCTGGTCCTCATGGCGCGCCACCGCGAGGAAATCCTCGAGCAGGCCGGCCTTGGCCAAGGCCAGTTTCCCGCCATCAGGGTGGAGATCGAGCGTGCCGCCCTGGTCGCGCGCATCGAACGCCGCATCCCCCTCGAAAACCGTGACCGGCCACCCCGCGCGATGCAGGAGGTTCGCTGCGCAAAGCCCGCCCGGGCCGGCACCGACGATGGCAATGCGTGGCGCTTTCATGGGATCGATTTCGTTGATAACATAGGCTCCTATGTTAAAGAGATAGGATGCTATGTCAAGAGGTGCCATCGATGGCTGAAGCGTGGCAACCGCGGGCCATGCCGACGCTGGCGCTCAGTCGCGTCGCGAGGATGATCCATCGCCTGGTCGAGCTGCGGCTGTCGCCGCTCGGCATCAAGACGGCGCAGTTGCCGGTGCTCGTCGCCTTGAAGGACGGCGCGAAGCTCACGCAGAAGGAACTGGCCGTGATCGCCGGCGTCGAGCAGCCGACCATGGCGCAGTTGCTGGCGCGCATGGAGCGCGACGATCTGATACGCCGCGAGCCTTCGCCCGACAACTGGCGCAGCAGCCTCGTCATGCTGACCGCCCATGCCGAGGCCCTGCTCGAACCGGGTCGGGAGGTCTTGCGCTCGATCGACGAAGAGGTGTGCGCCGGCCTCGGCGCGGAGGATCGAGAGACGTTTCTGCGGCTGCTTTACAAGATTGCCGAAGGGGCCGGGAAGGTCGACCGCTGAGCCGCTGCGATCGCCTCGACCTGTGTATCTGACACGCGCGTCAAGCCGACCGAGGACGACGGCGAGCCGCGAGTCGCAACGACCTGTTCACAGGCCCCCGACGATCAACGGCGCCAAGACCATCATGGCAAGCGCGCACACAAGGTTGACGATCTGCAGCAGGTGAATGGCACCGCCCTCGAACCTGAAGATCGAATACAGCGCCAAGGCCGACGGAATGAACAGCGCCGCGTAGAAAACAAACTGGAACTTCGCGCCAGTGAACCCCAGGACGTTCATGCAGATCGCCACGATGAACCAGCACGTGAGCGCCACGCCGTGCAGCGAAACCAACAGCCGCATACCGGGCGAGTAGTGCTCCGCCGCTCGAAAATAGATCACGCTCACCAGGAAGGTCGCCAGAGGCGGGCCAACGATGAAGATGAGGATCGGTAGCGCTTCCATGGGCTGTGGCGGGTGAGGAGCGTCGATGTCGTCGGCAGCAGACGGCCAATCTATGCCCCGCCGCGCCCTCCCTCGGAATGAAACCCACGCGGTACCGCAATGCGGTACGTCGGGTGCCGTGCCCTGCGCCGGTGACATGCGCGAGGAAGTCACCGGCACCCACAACGGCCACGGGCCAGATCAGGAATCGCTCATCCGCGATGGAGGCGTCTTCCGCCGCCAGGGAAGTCCGGCCGCGACCCCGAATCCAAGTGACAGCACGAGGTGCACGGCCAGGATGGTCAACGCCGCATCGAGGGCAAGCCGCCGGGACAGGGCCGTCGATGCGACAAGAAAGAGCAGCGAGATCGGAACCGAGATCGCCATCAGCCCCGGAACGGTTCCCCAACCCCGGCGTGCCATCGCGAACAGCACGGGCACACCGATGATCGCCATGCCGATCAGGACACCGTAGCTCAGCAGGATCCAGAGGGTCGAGAACTCCGACAGTAGCGCGCGCCAGTATCTTTCCGGGGGAATGCCCCATCGGGCCCACGCTTCATCGGCAGGGGTGTAGCTGCTCGCGGCCGCGAATCCACAGCACATGAGAACCACGGCGACGTAACCCAGTGCCAGGCGAGCGATCGACACGGGAGGCGGCGCGTCGCTGCGCGAGTACAGCATCGCCGTCGAAACCAGCAGGATGACCGCGAGCACGGCCAATGCGATCGGGTCCCAAAGCGCGCCAGCCAACCAGCCTGCTTCCATCCGCACCTCCATGTGTCACGACGAGCGCTCGCGATGCGCATCGGGAACGACATGGTACGCACGTCGGGCGTGCGGCGAGTTCCTGCGAATCCGCAAGCCCGTCAAAACACCCCAGGCGCCCGCCACACGATATCTCGCACACTGATCCGCCGCGGAATGATCCCCAGTGCCTGGAAGGCATCGGCCAGTTGCTGCTGTTGCGCGATGTGCGCCTCGGTCACGGGCCCGAACGAGAACTCCGCGCGCGCGAAGGCGGCCGACCAGGGCTTGACGTCGATGCCCGTGGCCTCGGCCGCGATGGCGGCGAGTTCCTCGCGGTGCTGGCCCGACCAGACGGTGAGCAGGCGCAGTTCGTCGAGCACGGCCGCCAGCACCGAGGGATGGCGCGTGGCGAAGTCGCGGCCGGCCATGTAGTACGAAGCGCTGGTGAGCCGCTTGTCGGTGGTGTCGGCGACGACGCGCGCGCCATAGCGTTCCTCGGCGATCGCGTAGTAGGGATCCCAGACCACCCAGGCGTCGATGTTGCCGCCGTTGAAGGCGGCGGTGGCATCGGCCGGCGACAGGTAGGTGGGCTGGATGTCCTGGAAGCCCAGGCCCGCGGTGGCCAGCGCCTTGATCGTCACGTTCTGCGCGCTCGAGCCCTTGCCGAACGCGACCTTCTTGCCCTTCAGGTCCGCCAGCGTACGGATCGGCGAGTTCTTCGGCACCAGCACCGCATGCTGCGCCGAGGGCGTGGCGGCCGCATAGACGAGGTCGGAGCCGCCGGCCTGCGCGAACACCGGCGGCGTGTCGCCGACCGAGCCCAGGTCGATGACGCCCGCGCCCAGCGCCTCGAGCATCGGCGGGCCGAACTGGAATTCGACCCACTTGACGCTGCCCACGCCCAGCGCCTTGAGGCGCTTCTCGACCACCTGCTGCTTGCGTGCCAGCACCAGCACGGCCGAGCCCTTCTGGAAGCCGATCTTCACCTCCTTGGGCAAGGCGTTCTGCGCCCAGGATCTGGCGGGCAGCGAAAGCGCAGCGGCCAGCGCCAGCAGCGTGGGCGCGACCTGTCGGCGACGCAGGGAGAAGTCGGATCCGGAGGACAAGAGCACACCTCGAAGCAAGTCGGTAGAGGCCGCGATGCTGAACCGCGGCCCGCCGCTTGTCGAATGCGCTGCGCGCGCTTGCTTATGCGCTTTTCCTATGTGCGCGCCGCCCCGCGCCGCGGCTTCACGAAGCGCAGCGTCATGCGGTCCGATTCGCCGATGGCAAGGTACTTCGCGCGATCCACCTCGCCCCCGCGCAGGGTCGGCGGCAATGCCCAGACCCCGTTCGCATGGTCGCGCGTGTCGCGCGGATTGGCGTTGATCTCGCTCTCGCCGTCGAACACGAAGCCGGCCGCGCGGGCACGCGCGATCACGAAGTCCTGCGCCACGTAGCCGCTGTCGATGGTCCGCGCGAGCGAAGTGCCGGGCAGCGCGCGATGCTCCTCCACGCCGAGCACGCCACCGGGCTTGAGCACGTCGTAGAAGGCACGCAAGGTCTCGTCGAAATGGCCGTCGGCGATCCAGTTGTGGATGTTGCGGAAGGTCAGCACCGCGTCGGCCCCGCCGGGCGGGTGGATGTCGGTGAAGCGGTCGGTCGGCAGGGTACCTAGCACCACGCGGCCGTAGTCGGCGGGGTCGCTCGCGAGCTTCTTCGCGAAGGCCGCGCGGGCACGCTGCTGCTCGGGCGTGCCGTCGGCCGGCGCATGGGCCGCGTAGAGGCGGCCGCGGGCTTTCAGGAATGGCGCGAGGATCTCGGTGTACCAGCCGCCGCCCGGTGCGATCTCGACCACCGACCACTCGGGCCGCAGACCGAAGAAGGACAGCGTCTCGAGCGGATGCCGCGCACCATCGCGCGCGCGGTTGGCCGCGCTGCGCTGCGGACCGTCGATCGCCGACTGCAGCGCGGCGAGCGCGGGATCGGCGGCGCCCACGGCAGCGGGCGCGACGGCGGCCGCGGCCAGGCCCAGCAGCAGCGCGCGGCGCCGGTCCGAGTGACGGCCGGCCATGGCGGCGGAAGATGCGATGGACATGGGACGCTTCTCTTTCTCGAAATGGACGCTCTCAGGCCAGGGCGGCATCCGCGAACGATCGCGCGGCCGCGCCGGCCACGCGCGGCAGCACATGATCGGCGAAGCGGCGCATCTCCGCTTCGAAGGGCTGGAACTGCAGCATGAACAGCTCGATGCCGGCCGCGTGGAAGGCCTCGATGCGGCGCGCCACGCTGTCGTAGCTGCCCACGAGCTCGGCCGCGGTGCCGCCGTTCGAGCCCACGCGCGGCGACTTCTGCGCGGTCTGGAACATCACGGCCTTGGGATCGATGTTGGGCTTGTTGGCCGCGCGCAGCGGCGCGTCGAGCGCCGCGAGCGCGAGCAGCCGCGCATGCTCGGCGCGCGCCTCCTCGTCGGTCTCGCGCGCGACCACGAAGGCCGAGAGCCCGAACTGCAGCGGCGCCCAGCCGGCCGGACGCTCACGGCGCCGCAGGTCGGCGATCAGCGCCTGCACGTCGGCCAGCGGCTGGCCATTGATGAACCAGGTGTCGCCACGATCGGCCACCAGCGCGCGCGCCGGCTCCGACTCGCCGCCCACGTAGATGCGCGGCCGCGCGCGGTGCAGGCCCGCCGGGCTCAGCCGGTAGTCGTCGAGCTTGAAGTGCTCGCCCGCGAAGCGCGTGCGCTCGCCGCGCAGCAGCGACTCCACCACCTCGATCCATTCGCGGCCATAGGCATAGCGCGCATCGTGCTCGGCGAAGGGAATGCCGGCGCGCTCGAGCTCGGGCCGGTTCCAGGCATTGACGAGGTTGATTGCGAAGCGCCCGCCGCTGATCTCCTCGATGCCCAGCGCCATCTTCGCGAGCACCGCGGGGTGATAGAGGTAGGGCTTGATGGCCGCGATGATCTCGATGCGCGAGGTCAGCGCGGCCAGCGCCGCGGCCGCCGTCCAGGCCTCGAGCTGCGCGCTCTCGCCATCGTGCGGATTGACCGTGTGCTGCGCCACCAGCACCGAGTCGAAGCCGAGCCGCTCGGCTTCGAGCACCAGCGCGCGGTTGCGGCGCCAGGAGGCGTCGTAGGGTTCGTCGGGGTCCTGCAGCGCGGCGCGGCTGCCGTGCACCAGCGCCCAGATGCCGAAGCGCGGGCCGGGCCCATTGGAAGAAGCAGAGGTCATGGCGATGAGGAAGGGTTGGTCATGCGGCGGCATCGCGCAGCAGCGGCAGCAGCTGCTCGCCCTGCCGGCGGATCTCGTGGAGGTAGGGCGTGTCGGACAGCACGAAATGCGTGATGCCCAGTGCCTGGTACTTGCGCAGCGAGCGCGCGACGTCCTGCGCCGACCCCACGAGCCAGGTGGTGGCGGCACCGCCGCCGCCGTACTTGCCGGGCGTGGTGTAGAGGTTGTCGTCGAGCACCTCGCCGCGCTCGTGCAGCTGCAGCAGCCGGCGCTGGCCCACGGCCTGCGCGCGGTCGGGCTCGCCGGGTGCCGCGCCGCGCGCCATCTGCGCCACCTTGGCCTCGGCATCGGCCCAGGCCTCCTCGGTGGTGTCGCGCACCAGCGTCGTGACCCGCAGGCCGAAGCGCAGCGGCGGAAGATCGCGGTCGAGGCTGCGGCTCAACGCCTTCAGCCGCTCGATGCGTTCCTCGATGCCGTCGCGCGGCTCGCCCCAGAACAGCTGCACGTCGGCCTCGGTCGCCGACACGCGCTCGGCCGCCTCGGAGGCGCCGCCGAAATAGATCGTCGGATAACGCCGCGCGCCACGCACCTCGATGCGCGGCTGCACGGTGGCGTTCTCCACGCCGAAGTGCTCGCCACGGTACGTCACGCCCTCCTCGGTCCAGAGCCGGCGCACCAGGTGGATGAACTCGCGCGTGCGCGCATAGCGCTGCGCGGGGTCGCCCTCGCTGTCGCCATAGGCAGCGAGCTGGTCCTTGCCCGAGACGATGTTGATGCGCACGCGGCCGCCGCTCAGGTGGTCGAGCGTGGCCGCGGCCGATGCGAACTGGGCGGGCCGCCAGTAGCCGGGACGGATCGCGATCAGCGGCTCGAAGGTGGTGGTGCGCGCGGCCAGCGCGGTCGCCACCGTGAAGGTGTCGGGCCGGCCCCAGCCGGCACCGAGCAGCGCGCCCTTCCAGCCGTGCGCCTCGAGCGCCAGTGCATGCCGTGTCAGCGTATCGAGGCTGTTGTGGCCTTCGACGGCGACGTCGCCGCGATGGCCGGCCACGACCTGGTTGGGAACGTACCAGAGGAATTCGGTGGGTTCGCTCATGCTTGGGCTTGCCGGTGGGAAGGAATCGATGCGGCCAAGGCGGCGGGATGCGCGGGCCGTGCCAGCCCCAGGTGCTCGCGCAGCGTGCGACCGGTGTATTCCGTGCGGAACAGCCCGCGCCGCTGCAGCTCGGGAATCACGAGCCGCGCGAAGTCGCCCAGGCCGTGCGGCAGCGTCGGCGCGAGCACGTTGAAGCCGTCGGCCGCGCCGGTGCTGAACCAGTGCTCGAGCTGGTCGGCAATCGACTCGGGCGTGCCGACCACGGTCCAGTGGCCGCGCGCACCCGCCACCTTCTCGTAGAGCTGGCGGATCGACAGGCCGTCGCGGCGCGCCATCTCCGAGAACAGCGCCTGGCGGCTCTTCCAACCCTCGGTGACCGGCAGGTCCTGCGGAAACGGATCGTCGACCGCGTAGCCCGAGAGGTCGACGTTGCCGAGGAAGGTCGACAGCAGCCCGACGCCGAGCACCGGGTCGATCAGGCCCTGCAGCTGCTCGAACTTCTCCTGCGCCTCCTGCTGGCTGCGCCCGACGAAGGGCGAGATGCCCGGCAGGATCTTGAGCGAATCGGGGCCGCGCCCGTGCGCGGCCAGCCGCGCCTTGAGGCCGGCGTAGAAGGCGCGCGCATCCTCGGGCGTCTGCTGGGCCGTGAACACCACCTCGGCCGTGGCGGCAGCCAGGTCCTGGCCGTCGCCCGACGAACCGGCCTGCACCAGCACCGGATAGCCCTGCGGCGCGCGCGGCGTCTGCAGCCCGCCATGCAGCGTGAAGTGCTCGCCCTCGTGCGCCACGCGGTGCAGCTTCGCGGGATCGAAGAAGCGGTTGGCCGCCTTGTCGTGCACGAAGGCATCGTCCTCCCAGGTGTCCCACAGCCCCTTGACGATCTTCACGTACTCGTGGGCACGCGCATAGCGGTGCGCATGCGCGAACTGCTGCGGCAGCCCGAAGCTGCGTGCCTCGAAATCGCTGCCCGAGGTCACGAGGTTCCAGCCGCTGCGCCCGCCGCTGACCTGGTCGAGCGAGGCGTACTTGCGCGCCAGGTGGTAGGGCGGCAGGTAGGTGGCCGACACGGTCGCCACCAGCCCGATGTGCGTGGTCGACTGCGACAGCGCCGCCAGCGTGACCAGCGGATCGAGCGGATACCACAGCGCGTTCTTCGCCACCACCTCGTCGGGCGGCCCGGGCAGGCCGACGTTGTCGGCGAAGAAGATGGCGTCGAACTTCGCGGCCTCGGCGATGCGCGTCCATTCGCGCAGCGCCTCGATGCGGCTCGCGGCGCCCGGGTCCACGTCGGGATGGCGCCAGGCCGCGAGGTGATGACCCACGCCGAAGAAGAAGGCGCCCAGGTGCATCTGGCGGCGCGTGCCCGCCTCGTTCATCGCGCTGCCTCCGTCGCCGGAACGCAAGCGCGCGATGCGGATATGCACATGTGCTTTTCTTCGTTCGCCCGCGAGCGGCTTCGCTCCATCGTTGGGTTCTTCATTTCACCGACTTCCAAAGGATTCCTCGCATGAGCCGCGACCGACTCTTCCTGCTCGAGGCAGGCTTCACCGACGACAAGCACCCGGGCGATGCCTTCGTCTGCCCCGACGGCCTGCCCATCGAGGGGCTGCTGGCCTCGGCGCCCGAACAGGCCGCGCGCCTCGAGGTGCACCGGCTGCCGTTCCCTCGCCCGCGCGCGGCCGTGGTGGCGCTGCTCGACGAGGCGCACCAGAGCCTGCCGGTGCTGGTGTTCGGCGACGAGCCGCCGGCACCGGCCGATGCGCAGTCGCTCGGCGCCTTGCGCTTCGTGACCGACACGCGCCGCATCCTCGCGCTGCTGGCCGAGCGCCACGGCTTCCCGAAGGTGCATTGACCTCCGACCGGGCGCGGCCCGGCTTCAGGCCACGGCGTGCAGCTGCGGCCGTGGCGCGGCGGCGCGCTCGGCCTGCGGCTGCAATTGCCGCAGCACCGGCAGCGCGCGCGAGACCGCCAGCGCGATGCGCGCGCGCAGCAGTTCGCTGCGCACCTGGTAGTTCTCGAAATCGCGGTCGGTGGCGTAGACGCCGATCGGCAGCGTGTGCGACTGGAAGAAGCTGAACAGCGGCCGCAGCTGGTGGTCGATCACCAGCGCATGGCGCTCGCTGCCGCCGGTCGCGGCCAGCAGCACCGGCTTGTCGATCAGCGCATCGTGGTGCACGAAGTCGAGGAAGTGCTTGAACAGGCCGCTGTAGGCGCCGCGGAACACGGGGCTGGCGGCGATCACCAGGTCGGCCGACTCGAGGGCCACGAGGGCTTCCTCGACCGCGGCCGGCAATTGCGGGCGGTAGAGCACCGCGCCGAACTGCGGCACCAGGTTGCCGATCTCGATCACGCGGCTCTCGACGGGGATCGCCTGGGCGATGCCTTCGATCAGCTCCTCGACCAGCACCAGGGTGCGCGAGGGGCGTTGCAGGCCGCCGGACAGGGCGACGATCTTGAGGGGGGTTTGGGGCATGGGATGGATGGCGCGGCCGGCGGGCTGCGCGTGTGCAGACTAGGGCTGCGGCCATTCTGCGCGCCGTGCGCGGCGCGTGAACCTCGACTTTCGCATGTGCTTCTGCGAACTTCGTCTATGCGGTGCCAGGGTGCGCCATATGCATGGCTGGCATGCGCGGCAGCCATGGGAAAGGACGCATATGGATGTGCGCAATCGTTCGTTCCGCGCGGCCGATGCGCGTCCCAGAATCGCGCCGGCCTTCCCCCCTCCCCCTCTTCTCTCTTCCCCCGCATGACGCTCCCCACCTCCGCCATCGACCATCCCTGGGGCGCACCGCCCAGCGCGCGCTACGACGAACTCGCGCGGCCGTTCCGCGCCGTGTTCGCGCGCATCCGCGAGGGCGCGGTGGCGCGCGACCTCGCGCACCAGCTGCCGCACGAGGAGATCGGCTGGCTGCGCGAGGCCGGCTTCGCGCGGCTGCGCCTGCCGGTCGAGCGCGGCGGCGCCGACGCCAGCCTGGTCGAGCTGTTCGCGCTGCTGACCGAGCTCGGCGCGGCCGACACCAACGTGGTCAACGCCCTGCGCGCGCACTTCGGCTTCACCGAGGACGTGCTGCTCGCGCCCGAGTCGCCATGGCGCACGCACTGGCTCGAGCGGCTCGCCGCGGGCGAGCTCGTGGGCTCGGGCTTCTCGGAGACCGGCGACGCCAAGGTCGGCGCCTTCTCGACGCGGCTGCGCGCCACGCCGCGCGGGCTGCGGCTCGACGGGCGCAAGTTCTACACCACCGGTTCGCTGTTCGCCGACTGGATCAACGCCGTGGCCGACGACGACGAAGGCCAGCCCACGATGATCTCGGTGCCGCGCCAGGCCGCGGGCGTGCAGGTGCTCGACGACTGGGATGGATTTGGCCAAGCCCTCACCGCGAGCGGCACCGCCACCTTCGAGGACGTGGCCATCGATCCGCTGTGGGTCAACCCGAGCAAGCTGCGCTTTCCCTACGCCTCGCCCTACTTCCAGACCGTGCACCTGGCCTCGCTGGCCGGCATCGCGCGTGCGTCGAGCGACGACCTCGCGCAGCGCGTGCGCGAACGCGACCGCAGCTACAGCCACGGCAATGCCGCGCGCGTGTCCGACGATCCGCAGATCCTGCAGGTGGTGGGCCGCGGCCGCAGCGCGGCCTATGGCGCGAGCGCGATCGTGCTGCAGGCGGCCGGCGCGCTGCAGCGCGCGCACGATGCGCACCTCGACGGCGCGCTGCCCGACGAGGCGCGCGCCGCCGCCGCGGCCGCCGCGCACGTGGAGGTGGACCAGGCGGTCTCGGTCGTCACGCGGCTGGTGCTCGACGCGAGCACCGAGCTGTTCGACGCGCTCGGCGCCTCGGCCACGCTGCGCACGCACGGGCTGGACCGCTACTGGCGCAACGCGCGCACCATCTCCTCGCACAACCCGCGCGTCTACCGCGAACGCCAGGTCGGCGCCTTCGCGGTCAACGGCACGCCGCCGCCGACCTTCTATCGCGTCGGCAGGAGCTGAATGCGGCGGGCGGTCCGCCGCCCGGCTTCAGCCATAGCCATAAGGATTGGGCACGTCGCCCGCGAGCAGCCAGGCGCCGATGCCCTGGTGCCGGTAGTCGAGCGGGTCATGCAGCGTGTGCACGCGCACGTTGCGCCAGTAGCGGTCGAGGTTGTGCTTCGAGGCGGTGCCGCGCGCGCCCACCAGCTCGAAGATCTGCGAGGTGACGTGCAGCGCCGTGCGCGCGGCCTGCGTGCGCGCCGCGGCCACGTCGATCGCGAGCGCCCCGCGGCTGTCGGCCGTGAGCGCGAAGCCCTGCTCCCAGGCCTGCTGGAAGCGTTCGTTGGTCTGGTTCGACAGCGCGGTGGCGGCCTGCAGCGCCGACCACATCTCGCCCGCGCGCAGCTGCAGCAGCCGGTCGTCCTCGGCGCGCTCCACGCCGGCCATGGGCCAGGGCTGGGTGTGGGCGCGCAGGTGATCGATGGCCGCGCGCAATGCGCCGAAGGCATTGCCGAGGTAGATCTCTGTCAGCACGATCTGGCCGATCAGGTTGCGCAGCGTGGCGCGCGGGCTCGAGGCCACGCCGGGCGGGCCGAGGATCTCGTCGTGCGCGATGCGCACGCGCCGGAACTCGACGTTGCCGCTGTCGGTCTGGCGCTGGCCCATGTTGTCCCAGTCGCCGAGCACCGTGATGCCCGCGCGCGAGGTCGGCACCACGGCAAACAGCCGGTCGGTGGGTTCGGGACCGAGCACCACCGAGACGTTGAGCACGTCGGAGTCCGGGGCGCCCGAGCAGAAACCCTTCACGCCGTCGATCTCGATGCCGTCTTCGGTGCGCACCGCCTGCAGCCGGGTGTCGCGCGCATTCACCGCATTGCCCCAGAACCAGCGCTTCTCCACCGCCTCGCCGAGGAAGCGCGCCTGCTGCGCCTCGGAGCCGAACAACAGCACGCTCGCGACCTGCAGGTGCTGGAAGCCGAACAGGTGCGCGAGCGAACTGTCGGCCTGCGCGAGCCGGCGCAGGATGCGGAAGATCAGCGGCCAGGCCGCCTGCTGGCCGCCATGGGCCGCGGGGATCGCGAGCGTGAGCAGGCCGCTGCGGCGCAGCAGCGCGCGTTCGGCCAGTGCCGTGCCGCCCGCGCGGTCGCGTTCGGCGGCGCTGGCGGCCAGGGTGTTCGCGAGCGCGAGCGCCGGCTCGGTGAAGATGCCGAAGTCCTCGGCGAAGGGATCGGCCGCCGATGGCGTGCCCTGGGGAGCGGAAGAAGAGGACACGGGATGGCGGCCTGCGGTGGAGAAGAGGAAGCGGAAAGCGGGGGCGGACCGGAACGCGGAATCGGAGAGCGGCGACGCCTGCCGCGGCGGCTGCACGCATGATGCCGAGCCGGACCCCGTTCGCTTAGAACATTCCGGCGCATGGATATGCGCCGCGCGTTCAGCGCCGGTGGTCGACGCGCCGCGCCAGCCACTCGCCGACGAACTGGATCGCCGACACCAGCGCGATCAGGATCACGATCACCTCGAACATCACGCGCGTCTCGTAGCGCTCGTAGCCGTAGCGGATCGCCAGGTCGCCGAGGCCGCCCGCGCCCACCGCGCCCGCCATGGCCGAGGCATTGACCATCGCGATCACGCTGACCGTCATGCCGCCGATGATCCCGGGCAGCGCCTCGGGCAGCAGCACGTGGCGCACGATGTGCCAGCGCCGGCAGCCCATGGCGCGCGCGGCCTCGACCAGGCCCGCGTCGACGTCGTTGAGGCTGACCTGCGCGATGCGCGCATAGAACGGAATCAGGTTGGCCGCCAGTGGCACCACCGCGGCCCAGGTGCCGAGCGTGGTGCCGACCAGGAAGCGCGTGACCGGAAGCAGCGCGATCAGCAGGATGATGAACGGGATCGCGCGGCAGACGTTCACCGCGATCGACAGCGCCTTGTGGAAGCGCGGTCGCGGATAGAGGTTGCGCGGCGCCGTCACCGTGAGCACCACCGCCAGCACCAGCCCCAGCGCGATCGCGATGAAGGCCGAGATGCCCACCATCAGCAGCGTCTGGAAGAAGGCCTGGACGTACTTGTCAATCTGCGGCGTGGACATAGCCCAGGACCTCGATGCGGTCGGCCGCGAGCGCCTGGCGCGCGGCGTCGATGTCGAAAGAAGGGTCGGCGCCCACCGGCACGGCCACCAGCAACCGGCCCTGCGCATGGCCGCGGATGCGGTCGAGCCCGCCATGCAGCCAGGTCGCGCCCGGGCCGAGCGCGGCCAGCGCCTCGAAGGGCAGGCCCCGCGGCCGCGCGGCGCCGTCGAAGCCCAGGCTCAGCACCCGCAAGACCGGCCGGCCCGGGATGCCTTCGAGGCCTTCGAGTTCCGGCACCAGCGCCGCGGCCAGGTCGGGCGGCAGGTCGTGCAGCAGCGGCTGCAGCAGCGCGCGCGTGGCCTCGCCCTGCGGCTTGCCGAACACGCGCCACACCTCGCCGAGCTCGACGAGGCGGCCGCGGTCGAGCACCAGCACGCGGTCGCAGACCTCGCGGATCACCGCCATGTCGTGCGTGATCAGCACCACCGTGAGGCCGAAGCGCCGGTTGATGTCGCGCAGCAGCGCGAGGATCGATTGCGTTGTCTCGGGATCGAGCGCCGAGGTCGCCTCGTCGCACAGCAGGATCTGCGGCCGGTGCACCAGCGCGCGCGCGATGCCCACGCGCTGCTTCTGCCCGCCCGAGAGCTGCGCCGGCCAGGCATCGGCCTTGTCGGCCAGGCCCACGAGCTCGAGCAGTTCGTCCACGCGCTCGCGGATGCGCCGCGGCTCCACGCCCGCCACCTTGAGCGGCAGCGCGACGTTGTCGCGCACGGTCTTGGCCGACAGCAGGTTGAAGTGCTGGAAGATCATGCCGATGCGCCGACGCAGCGCGACCAGGCCGTCCTCGTCGAGGCCGCCCACGTCCACGCCATCGACGCGCACCGTGCCGCCGCTCGCGGCCTCGAGCGCATTGATGGTGCGCAGCAGCGTGGACTTGCCCGCGCCGCTGCGCCCGATGATGCCGAAGACCTCGCCGCGCTCGACGGCGAACGAGACCGCCTCGAGCGCCGCCACCGTATCGGCCGCGCCCGCGTAGCGCTTGGAGACCCGGTCGAAGACGATATGGGCCGGCGCCGCCGGCGTTGTCGCGGCGCTCAGAAGACGGGCAGTACCGAACCCTGGTACCGCGTCTGGATGAACTGGCGCACTTCCTCCGACTGGTAGGCCTGGACCAGCGGCTTGACCCAGGCCGCGTTCTTGTCCTTCTCGCGCACCACGATGATGTTGACGTAGGGGTTGTTCTCCTTCTTCTCGACCGCGAGGCCGTCGCGCGTGGCGATCAGGCCGGCCTGGTAGGCGAAGGTGTTGACGATGGCCGAGGCGTCCACGTCCTCGAGCGAGCGCGCGAGCACCACCGAGGCGGCCTCCACCAGCTGCACCTTCTTCCTGTAGCCGGTCACGTCGGCCAGCGTGGCGGTGCCCTTGAAGGGATCGAAACCGTCGCGCAAGGTGAGCACGCCCTGGTCGCGCAGCACGACCAGCGCGCGCGTCTGGTTGCTCGGGTCGTCGGGGATGCCTAGCTTGGCGCCGTCGGGCAGGTCCTTGAAGGCCTTGTGCTTCTTCGAATAGAAGGCGATCGGCGAGATGTAGGTGTTGCCCACGCTGACCAGCTTGTAGCCGCGTTGCTTGACCTGGTCGTTGAGGAAGGGAACGTGCTGGAACGAGTTGGCCTCGAGGTCACCGTTGTTGAGCGCCTCGTTGGGGCTGGCCGAGCCGGTGATGACCACCGGCTTGACCTCGAGTCCGTTGCGCTTGGCGACCTTGGTGACCACTTCCCAGATCTCCTCGTCGACGCCGCCGCGCACGCCCACGCGCAGGGTCTGCGATTGCGCGAGGGCCACGGTCTGCACCCAGAGCGCGGTCGAGGCGAGGACGAGTGCGCCGAGGGCGCGAAGAACACTGCGTGTGTGCATGGCTTTCTCTTTTCGGTTGCCGGTTTTTTTCCTGCGGCCGATCTTCGAAGGCCCCGCCATGGCGGAAAAGGAAAGTTTTCGCACAAGCAATCTCGCTGCGCGACGAAGGCGCGGATCGATCCGCACCGCGCGTCTGCGACGTGCTTGCACATGCGCATTCCGAAGTTGCCGTGGCGCAGGGCCGCCGATACGGTCGACGGCTTCGCATGCCACCCTGCCTGGAGTTCCTTCGATGACCGCTTCGCTGCCTTCCCTCCCGCTTCCGCCGAGCCGCCGCACCCTGGTGCGCGGTGCCGCCGCCGCGCTCGGCGCCGCCGGCCTCGGCCTGCTGGGCCGTCGCGCCTGGGGCGCCGACAACGACAAGCCGATCACGCTGTCGTGGACCGGCACCGGCCTGTGCCTGAGCCCGATCGTGGTCGCCAATGAGCTGGGCTACTTCACGAAGAACAACGTGAAGGTGGAGATCATCAATTTCGCGGGCGCGGTCGACCAGGTGCTCGAATCGATCGCCACCGGCAAGGCCGACATCTCGCTGGGCCTGATCCATGCCTGGCTCAAGCCGCTGGAAGCGGGCTTCGACGTGAAGGTGGTGGGCACCGCGCATGCGGGCTGCATCCGCGTGCTCGCGCCCAAAACCTCGGGCATCGCGAGCATCGAGGCCGTGAAGGGCAAGACCATCGGCGTCTCGAGTCCCGCGGGCTATGGCCGCCAGTTCTTCTCGACCGCGCTGGCGCGGCGCGGCGTGAACCCCGACCAGGACGTGCAGTGGCGCGTGTTCCCGGCCGACCAGCTCGACGTCGCGCAGAAGAAGGGCGAGATCGACGTCATCGCCGACTCGGACCCGAACCTCTACCTGATCGAGAAGCGCAATCCCGGCGCCTACCTCGAGATCGCCAACATCCTCAAGGGCGAATTCAAGGACCGGCTGTGCTGCATCGTCGCGGCGCGCGGCGAACTGGTGAAGCGCAATCCGCAGCAGGTGGCGGCCGTGGTGCGATCGCTGCACCAGGCGGCGGACTTCATCGCCGAGAACCCTAACGAGGCCGGGCGCGCGGTGAGCAAGCTGTTCCCGAAGGTGGCGCAGCAGGACCTCGGCAGCATCCTCTCGACCATCGGTTACACGCACCATGCCAAGCGCTTCGACCTCGCGAAGGAGATCGAGAGCTATGCGGTCGATCTCAAGCAGGTGGGGGTGCTCAAGAAGAGCACCGATCCGGCGCGCTTCGCGAAATTCCTGACGGTGGATGTGCTGGCCTGAGCGCCCGCTTCAGGCCGCTAGCGGCTCGGGCACCGCGGCCAGCAGCGAACGCGTGTACTCATGCGCGGGCCGCGACAGCA
>Ga0209902_100720_pt1 | contig 27539 bp, 23 predicted proteins | sample FECB27metaG_FD_188304 | JGI IMG/M metagenome (GOLD analysis project Ga0209902, IMG submission 188304) | Cyanobacterial communities from the Joint Genome Institute, California, USA - FECB-27 (SPAdes) (version 2) | ecosystem: Environmental > Aquatic > Thermal springs > Hot (42-90C) > Microbial mats...
ATCAAGCCGCACACGCACTTCACCGCCGAGGTGTACGTTCTGTCGAAGGACGAAGGCGGCCGTCACACGCCGTTCTTCAACAACTACCGTCCGCAGTTCTACTTCCGCACGACGGACGTGACCGGCGCGATCGAGCTGCCGAAGGACAAGGAAATGGTCATGCCTGGCGACAACGTCAGCATCACCGTGAAGCTGATCAACCCGATCGCGATGGAAGAGGGCCTGCGCTTCGCCATCCGCGAAGGCGGCCGTACCGTGGGTTCGGGCGTCGTGGCCAAGATCCTCGACATCTAAGTCGGGCAAGAGTACCGGAGGGGTATAGCTCAATTGGCAGAGCGTCGGTCTCCAAAACCGAAGGTTGTAGGTTCGATTCCTACTGCCCCTGCCACCTAGGGTGGCCTCCGAAAACGACCCGCCGGACTCCGGCGGGAAGGCAAAAAAGCCCGTCGAGACCCGACGGGCTTCGCCGTCTCAAAACGGCGGCATGAATTGAGGCCGAAAGGCCGCAGGAAATCAGCCGAACATGGCCACTTCTCAAATCGAAACCGTGAGCACCGGTGCCGACAAGGCCAAGCTGGCCGTGGCGGCACTGCTGGCAGTGGGCGCCATCGTGGCGTTCTATCTGCTGTCGCGCCAGGGCTCGCTGGTTCAGTGGGCCGCGCTGCTCGTGGGCCTGGCCGCCGCCGTGGCGACCTTCGGCAGCTCCGAGAACGGCCGCCAGCTCTGGGCTTTTGGCCGCGATTCGTGGCGCGAAGTCAAGAAGGTCGTCTGGCCGACCCGCAAGGAAGCGATGCAGATGACGGCTTATGTGTTCGCCTTCGTGGCGATCATGTCCGTCTTCCTCTGGCTCACCGACAAAACGCTCGAATGGGTGTTTTTTGACCTCATTCTGGGCTGGAAAAAGTAAGAACCAATGACCGACGACGCTGTTGAAACCACGCCGCCGGAGGAAAACGCCTCCGTCCTTGCGCCTGCTGCCAATCCCGATCTGCGTTGGTATGTGGTGCATGCCTATTCGGGCATGGAGAAGGCCGTCGAGCGGAACATCACCGAGCGCATCAACCGCGCCGGCATGCAGGACAAGTTCGGCCGCATCCTGGTCCCGACCGAAGAAGTGGTCGAGATCAAGAACGGCCAGAAGCGCACCACCGAGCGTCGCTTCTTCCCGGGCTACGTGCTGGTCGAAATGATCATGGACGACGAGAGCTGGCACCTGGTGAAGCACACCAACAAGGTGACGGGCTTCGTGGGCGGCGCCAAGAACCGTCCGGCCCCGATCTCGCAGAAAGAGGTCGAGGACATCGTCAGCCAGATGCAGCAGGGCACCGAGAAGCCGCGCCACAAGGTCGAGTTCACCGTGGGCGAACTCGTGCGCGTCAAGGAAGGTCCGTTCACCGACTTCAACGGCTCGGTCGAGGAAGTCAACTACGAGAAGAGCAAGGTGCGCGTCTCGGTCATGATCTTCGGCCGCGCCACCCCGGTGGAACTCGAATTCAGCCAGGTCGAGAAGACCTGACGCCCGCCCGGTCTGCGGATCGGGCCCCATTCCGGCAGCGCGCTATCCGACTCGGCGCGCGGCCTTGATCGAAGAGTCGTTCACCCCGGGGAGCCCAGGCCACAGGCCTCGGCGATATCACCCGCAAGGAGTAAAGCATGGCGAAAAAAATCGTCGGCTTCATCAAGCTGCAAGTGCCAGCTGGTAAGGCCAACCCGTCCCCGCCGATCGGTCCCGCACTCGGTCAGCGCGGTCTGAACATCATGGAATTCTGCAAGGCGTTCAACGCCCAGACGCAGAGCTACGAGCCGGGTCTGGCGCTGCCGGTGGTCATCACCGCCTTCGCCGACAAGAGCTTCACCTTCATCATCAAGTCGCCGCCCGCTGGCGTCCTGATCAAGAAGGCCATCAAGCTCGAGAAGGGCTCCGCGCGCCCGCACACCGACAAGGTCGGCAAGATCACGCGCGCCCAGCTCGAAGAGATCGCAAAGACCAAGATGAAGGACCTGACCGCTGCCGACATGGACGCAGCAGTTCGCACCATCGCTGGTACGGCCCGTTCCATGGGCGTGAATGTGGAGGGCGTGTAAATGGCCAAGATCACCAAGAAGCAGAAGTCGCTCGAAGGCAAGGTCGACAGCACCAAGCTGTACCCGCTGACTGACGCGATCACCATCGTCAAGGAAGCCGCCACCGCCAAGTTCGACGAATCGATCGACGTGGCCGTGCAGCTCGGCATCGACGCGAAGAAGTCGGACCAGGTCGTGCGTGGCGCCGTCGTGCTGCCCAACGGCACCGGCAAGACCAAGCGCGTGGCCGTGTTCGCCCAAGGCGCCAAGGCTGAAGAAGCCAAGGCCGCCGGTGCCGACATCGTCGGTATGGACGACCTGGCTGCCATGGTCAAGGCGGGCGACATGCCCTTCGACATCGTGATCGCCGCACCCGACGCCATGCGCGTGGTCGGTACGCTCGGCCAGATCCTCGGCCCGCGCGGCCTGATGCCGAACCCGAAGGTCGGCACCGTGACGCCCGACGTCGCGACCGCCGTGAAGAACGCCAAGGCTGGCCAGGTTCAGTTCCGCGTCGACAAGGCCGGCATCGTGCACGGCACGATCGGCCGTCGTTCGTTCGACACCGACAAGCTGCAAGGCAACCTCGCCGCGCTGATCGATGCCCTGGTCAAGGCCAAGCCGGCCTCGAGCAAGGGTATCTACCTGCGCAAGGTCGCCGTGTCGTCGACGATGGGCGTGGGTGTCCGCGTGGACACGCAGACCATCGCCGCTGCCTGATCGGGCGGAAGCGAAGGCAAATGTAGATTGGCCCGGCTCCGGCTCCGCAAGGATTCGGAACCGGGCGAATGTGGTGGGTCGCGGCGGCTTCGGTTGCCGCGGGCCATCCAAGACCGCTGGTGTGCAGGTCGCCTGCACTTAATCACCCGGCCCCCGCCGGGCAGCCAGCGCAGATGGCGATCCCGCTGCAAGGAATTCGAGTTTTCTGACGAATGGGTTCCGAAACAGTTGGTCGCTGCATGAGGCGCGGTCCGAGGTTCATGAAACAACCGAAGACCGCATTGAAAAGGAGTAGACCTTGAGTCTGAATCGCAGTGAGAAAGAAGCGGTCATCAATGAAGTGACCAGCCTCGCCGCAAAAGCTCAAACGCTCGTGATGGCGGAATACCGTGGCATCACGGTGGCCGACATGACCAAACTGCGCGCCGAAGCTCGCAGCAAGGGTGTGAGCCTGAGTGTTCTGAAGAACACCCTGGCCCGCCGTGCTGTGGCTGGCAGCTCGTTTGAGATCGTCGGCGACCAGATGACCGGTCCGCTGATCTATGGCTTCTCCGAAGACGCTGTGGCCGCCGCGAAGGTGGTGGCCGATTTCGCGAAAACCAACGACAAGCTGGTGATTCGCGGTGGCGCATTCGGTGGCAAGGCCCTGGACGTCGACGGCGTGAAGCAACTGGCCAACATCCCTTCCAAGGAAGTGCTGCTGGCGCAACTGCTGGGCTTGATGCAATCGCCGATCTCTCGTACCGCCCGCGTGCTCGCGGCGCTGGCCGAGAAGCGCGGTGGTGGCGAAGCTGCACCCGCCGATGCACCGGCAGAAGCGCAGGCGGCTTGATAGCCCAAGCCTTGCGTTTGAAAAATTCAACCCAATTGTTAGGAAACCAAAATGGCATTCGATAAAGACGCATTTCTGACCGCGCTGGACAGCATGACGGTCCTCGAACTCAACGACCTGGTCAAGGCCATCGAAGAGAAGTTCGGCGTGAGCGCCGCTGCAATGTCGGCTCCGGCCCAAGGTGGTGGCGCAGCCGCTGCCGTGGTCGAAGAAAAGACCGAATTCAACGTCGTGCTGGCCGATGTCGGCGCGAACAAGGTGTCGGTCATCAAGGCCGTGCGCGAAATCACCGGCCTGGGCCTCAAGGAAGCCAAGGACCTGGTGGAAGCCGCTCCCAAGGCCGTCAAGGAAGGCCTGTCGAAGGCTGACGCCGACGCTGCCAAGAAGAAGCTGGAAGAAGCCGGCGCCAAGGTGGAACTGAAGTAATTCAGACCCCCTCGAGGGCTGGAGGTGCCTGAAAAAGGCCCTCCAGCCTTTGCCGCTTTCAGAGCGCACTCAAAAGTTGTCGTCATCCACGCAATTTTTGAGTGTCTTCTGACCCCGACTGCAGAAGACCCCTTGGTTCGGGCGATGTGCAACGCATCGCTGTCCGCCAACGGCTGGTAGTGGCCAGCCGCCAAGCAGTGGTGCCGTTCGTCCCGGCATTGCTGACAAGTCGCTGAAGATCTCAAGCACCGGAGCTCTCATGGCCCAATCGTCCGCGTACAGTTACACCGAACGCAAGCGCATCCGAAAAAGTTTCGGCAGCCGCGACAGCGTCGTCGAAATTCCCTACCTGCTGCAGATGCAGAAGGACGCCTACACGGCGTTCCTGCAAGCGGGCATCGCTCCGCAAAAACGCACCGTCGAAGGCCTGCAGGCCGCGTTCGACGCCGCCTTCCCGATCGTCTCGCACAACGGTTTCGTCGAGATGAAGTTCCTCGAGTACAACCTGGCGAAGCCGGCGTTCGATGTGCGCGAGTGCCAGACCCGTGGTCTGACCTTCGCCTCGGCGGTGCGCGCCAAGGTCCAGCTCATCATCTATGACCGCGAGTCGTCGACCTCGCAGTCGAAGGTGGTCAAGGAAGTGAAGGAGCAAGAGGTCTACATGGGCGAAGTGCCGCTCATGACCGAGAAGGGCTCGTTCATCATCAACGGCACGGAACGCGTGATCGTTTCGCAGCTGCACCGTTCGCCGGGCGTGTTCTTCGAACACGACAAGGGCAAGACGCACAGCTCGGGCAAGCTGCTGTTCTCGGCCCGCGTGATTCCCTACCGCGGTTCGTGGCTCGACTTCGAGTTCGACCCGAAGGACATGCTGTACTTCCGCGTCGACCGTCGCCGCAAGATGCCGGTCACGATCCTGCTGAAGGCCATCGGCCTGAACCCGGAATCGATCCTCGCGAACTTCTTCGTCAACGACAACTTCCGCCTGATGGACAGCGGCGCGCAGATGGAGTTCGTCTCCGAGCGCCTGCGCGGCGAAGTCGCGCGCTTCGACATCACCGACAAGTCGGGCAAGGTCGTGGTCGCCAAGGACAAGCGGGTCACCGCGCGCCACACGCGCGAACTCGAGCAGGGCGGCACCACGCACATCAGCGTGCCGGAAGACTTCCTGATCGGCCGCGTGATCGCACGCAACATCGTCGATGCCGATTCGGGCGAGATCCTGTCCAAGGCCAACGACGAGCTGACCGAAGCGCTGCTGAAGAAGCTGCGCGGCGCCGGCGTGCAGGACATCCAGGTCATCTACACCAACGAACTCGACCAGGGCGCGTACATCTCGCAGACCCTGCGCATCGACGAAACGGTGGACGAGTTCGCCGCGCGCGTGGCGATCTACCGCATGATGCGCCCCGGCGAGCCGCCGACGGAAGACGCGGTGCAGGCCCTGTTCCAGCGCCTGTTCTACAACCCGGACACGTACGACCTGTCGCGCGTCGGCCGCATGAAGTTCAACGCCAAGGTCGGCCGCGACGAATCGACCGGCCCGATGGTGCTGACCAACGAGGACATCCTGGCCGTCGTCAAGATCCTCGTCGACCTGCGCAACGGCAACGGCGAAGTCGACGACATCGACCACCTCGGCAACCGCCGCGTGCGTTGCGTCGGCGAACTGGCCGAGAACCAGTACCGCACCGGCCTGGCCCGTATCGAGAAGGCCGTGAAGGAACGTCTGGGTCAGGCGGAGCAAGAGCCGCTGATGCCGCACGACCTGATCAACAGCAAGCCGATCTCGGCCGCGCTGAAGGAATTCTTCGGCGCCTCGCAGCTGTCGCAGTTCATGGACCAGACGAACCCGCTGTCCGAAATCACCCACAAGCGCCGCGTGTCGGCCCTTGGCCCGGGCGGTCTGACGCGTGAACGTGCCGGCTTCGAAGTGCGCGACGTGCACGTGACCCACTACGGCCGCGTGTGCCCGATCGAAACGCCCGAAGGCCCGAACATCGGCCTGATCAACTCGCTGGCCCTGTATGCCCGCCTGAACGAGTACGGCTTCATCGAGACGCCGTACCGCCGCGTGGTCGACAGCAAGGTCACGAACGAGATCGACTACCTGTCGGCCATCGAGGAAGGCAAGTACGTCATCGCCCAGGCCAACGCGGCCCTGGACAAGGACGGCGTGCTGACCGGCGACCTGGTCTCGGCGCGTGAAGCCGGCGAATCGATCCTGGTCGGTGCCGAGCGCATCCAGTACATGGACGTGTCGCCCGCACAGATCGTGTCGGTGGCCGCCTCGCTGGTTCCGTTCCTCGAGCACGACGACGCGAACCGCGCGCTGATGGGCGCCAACATGCAGCGTCAGGCCGTGCCCGTGCTGCGCCCCGAGAAGCCGATGGTCGGCACCGGCATCGAGCGCGTCTCCGCGGTCGACTCCGGCACCGTGGTCACGGCCACCCGTGGCGGTATCGTCGACTACGTCGACGCGACCCGTGTCGTGGTGCGCGTGAACGACGACGAGGCCGCGGCCGGCGAAGTCGGCGTGGACATCTACAACCTGATCAAGTATCAGCGTTCGAACCAGAACACCAACATCCACCAGCGTCCGATCGTCAAGCGCGGCGACAAGATCGCCAAGGGCGACGTGGTGGCCGACGGTGCATCGACCGACCTCGGCGAACTGGCCCTGGGCCAGAACATGCTGATCGCGTTCATGCCCTGGAACGGCTACAACTTCGAAGACTCGATCCTGATCTCCGAACGCATCGTGGCCGACGACCGCTACACCTCGATCCACATCGAGGAACTGGTGGTGATGGCCCGCGACACCAAGCTCGGTGCCGAGGAAATCACGCGCGACATCCCGAACCTGGCCGAACAGCAGCTCAACCGCCTCGACGAGTCCGGCATCATCTACGTGGGTGCCGAAGTCATGCCTGGCGACACGCTGGTGGGCAAGGTCACGCCGAAGGGCGAGACCACGCTGACGCCGGAAGAGAAGCTGCTGCGCGCCATCTTCGGCGAGAAGGCTTCGGACGTGAAGGACACCTCGCTGCGCGTGGACCAGGGCTCGCAAGGCACCGTGATCGACGTGCAGGTGTTCACCCGCGAAGGCATCCAGCGCGACAAGCGCGCCCAGCAGATCATCGACGACGAGCTCAAGCGCTTCCGTCTCGACCTGAACGACCAGCTTCGCATCGTCGAGGCCGACGCGTTCGACCGGATCGAGAAGCTGCTGATCGGCAAGGCCGCCAATGGCGGTCCGAACAAGCTCGCCAAGGGCACCAAGCTCGACAAGGCCTACCTGTCGTCGGTCGAGAAGTTCCACTGGTTCGACATCCGTCCGGCCGATGAGGAAGTGGCCTCGCAGCTGGAATCGATCAAGAACTCGCTCGAGCAGACGCGCCACAGCTTCGACCTCGCGTTCGAAGAAAAGCGCAAGAAGCTCACGCAGGGCGACGAGCTGCCCGCGGGCGTGCTCAAGATGGTCAAGGTCTACCTGGCCGTCAAGCGCCGCCTGCAACCCGGCGACAAGATGGCCGGCCGCCACGGCAACAAGGGCGTGGTGTCGAAGATCGTTCCGATCGAAGACATGCCGCACATGGCCGACGGCACGCCGTGCGACATCTGCCTGAACCCGCTGGGCGTGCCCTCGCGGATGAACGTGGGGCAGGTGCTCGAGGTGCATCTGGGCTGGGCCGGCAAGGGCATCGGCCAGCGCATCGGTGACCTGCTGCAGCAGGAGGCCAAGGCGGCCGAGCTGCGCAAGTTCATGGAGCAGCTGTACAACGGCTCGGGCCGCGAAGAGAACATCGCCTCGCTGAGCGACGGTGAAGTGCTCGAGATGGCATCGAACCTGCAAAACGGCGCGACCTTCGCGACGCCCGTGTTCGACGGCGCCTCGGAAGAGGAAATCCGCGGCATGCTGAAGCTGGCCTACCCGGACGACATCGCGAAGGCCAAGGGCCTGACCGAGACGCGCACGCAGGCCTACCTGTTCGACGGCCGCACCGGCGACCAGTTCGAGCGTCCCGTCACCGTCGGCTACATGCACTTCCTGAAGCTGCATCACCTGGTGGACGACAAGATGCACGCCCGCTCGACCGGCCCGTACTCGCTGGTCACGCAACAGCCGCTGGGCGGCAAGGCGCAATTCGGCGGCCAGCGTTTCGGGGAAATGGAAGTGTGGGCGCTCGAAGCGTACGGCGCTGCCTACGTCCTGCAGGAAATGCTGACCGTGAAGTCCGATGACGTGCAGGGCCGTACCAAGGTCTACGAAAGCATCGTCAAGGGCGAGCATTCGATCGAAGCCGGCATGCCGGAATCGTTCAACGTGCTGGTCAAGGAAATCCGTTCGCTGGGTCTCGACATCGAGCTCGAGCGTTCGTAAACGAAGGGGATAGAGTCTTATGAAATCGCTACTCGACCTGTTCAAGCAGTTCACCCCGGATGAGCATTTCGATGCCATCAAGATCGGCATGGCTTCGCCCGAAAAGATCCGCTCGTGGTCTTTCGGCGAGGTGAAGAAGCCCGAGACGATCAACTACCGCACGTTCAAGCCCGAACGCGACGGCCTGTTCTGCGCCAAGATCTTCGGCCCGATCAAGGACTACGAGTGCCTGTGCGGCAAGTACAAGCGCCTCAAGCACCGCGGCGTGATCTGCGAGAAGTGCGGCGTCGAAGTCACGCAGACCAAGGTCCGCCGCGAGCGCATGGGTCACATCGACCTGGCCGCTCCCTGCGCGCACATCTGGTTCCTGAAGTCGCTGCCGTCGCGCCTGGGCCTCGTGCTCGACATGACGCTGCGCGACATCGAACGCGTGCTGTACTTCGAAGCCTACGTGGTGACCGACCCCGGCATGACCCCGCTGAAGAAGTTCAGCATCATGTCCGAGGACGACTACGACACGAAGCGCAAGGAATACGGTGACGAGTTCATCGCCAAGATGGGCGCCGAAGGCATCAAGGATCTGCTGGAAGGCATCGAGCTCGACAGCGAGATCGAGAAGCTGCGCGGCGACCTGACCGGTTCCGAAGTCAAGGTCAAGAAGAACTCCAAGCGCCTGAAGGTGCTCGAGGCCTTCCGCAAGTCGGGCATCAAGCCCAACTGGATGGTGCTCGACGTGCTGCCCGTGCTGCCGCCGGACCTGCGTCCGCTGGTGCCGCTGGATGGCGGCCGCTTCGCGACCTCCGACCTGAACGACCTGTACCGCCGCGTCATCAACCGCAACTCGCGTCTGCGCCGCCTGCTGGAGCTCAAGGCTCCGGAAATCATCGCGCGCAACGAAAAGCGGATGCTGCAGGAAGCCGTCGACTCGCTGCTGGACAACGGCCGCCGCGGCAAGGCCATGACGGGCGCCAACAAGCGCGCGCTCAAGTCGCTGGCCGACATGATCAAGGGCAAGAGCGGTCGCTTCCGCCAGAATCTGCTGGGCAAGCGCGTCGACTACTCGGGCCGTTCGGTCATCGTGGTGGGCCCGACGCTCAAGTTGCACCAGTGCGGCCTGCCGAAGCTGATGGCGCTCGAGCTCTTCAAGCCCTTCATCTTCTCGCGCCTCGAAGCCATGGGCATCGCGACCACGATCAAGGCGGCCAAGAAGGAAGTCGAATCGGGCACGCCGGTGGTCTGGGACATCCTGGAAGAGGTGATCAAGGAACACCCGGTGATGCTGAACCGTGCGCCTACGCTGCACCGTCTGGGCATCCAGGCCTTCGAGCCGATCCTGATCGAAGGCAAGGCGATCCAGCTGCACCCGCTGGTGTGCGCGGCCTTCAACGCCGACTTCGACGGCGACCAGATGGCCGTCCACGTGCCGCTGTCGGTGGAAGCGCAGATGGAAGCCCGCACGCTGATGCTGGCCTCCAACAACGTGCTGTTCCCGGCTTCGGGCGAACCGTCGATCGTTCCCTCGCAGGACGTGGTGCTGGGTCTGTACTACACGACCCGCGACCGCATCAACGGCAAGGGCGAAGGCCTGATCTTCTCGGACATCGGTGAAGTGCAGCGCGCGCTCGACGCCAACGTGGTCGAGCTGACCGCCAAGGTCGCCGTGCGCATCACGGAGTACACCAAGAACAAGGAAAGCGGCGAATTCGAGCCGTCGACCTCGCTCGTGGACACCACCGTGGGCCGTGCCCTGCTGTCCGAGATCCTGCCGAAGGGCCTGCCGTTCTCGAACATCAACAAGGCGCTGAAGAAGAAGGAAATCTCCAAGCTCATCAACGTGAGCTTTCGCAAGTGCGGCCTGAAGGAGACCGTGGTCTTCGCCGACAAGCTGCTGCAGAACGGTTTCCGTCTCGCGACCAAGGCCGGCATCTCGATCGCCATCGACGACATGCTGGTGCCCGCTGAAAAGCACGGCATCATCGACCGCTCGGCCAAGGAAGTGAAGGAGATCGAACAGCAGTACGTCTCCGGTCTCGTGACCTCCGGCGAGCGCTACAACAAGGTGGTGGATATCTGGGGCAAGGCCGGCGACGAAGTGTCGAAGGTCATGATGGCCAAGCTGTCGAAGCAGAAGGTCATCGACCGCCACGGCAAGGAAGTCGAGCAGGAGTCCTTCAACTCGATCTACATGATGGCCGACTCGGGTGCCCGCGGTTCCGCGGCTCAGATTCGCCAGGTGGCCGGCATGCGTGGCCTGATGGCCAAGCCGGACGGCTCGATCATCGAGACGCCCATCACCGCGAACTTCCGCGAAGGCCTGAACGTGCTGGAGTACTTCATCTCCACCCACGGTGCCCGTAAGGGTCTGGCCGACACGGCGCTGAAGACGGCGAACTCGGGTTACCTGACCCGTCGCCTGGTCGACGTGACGCAGGATCTGGTGGTGATCGAGCAGGACTGCGGTACGCACGACGGCGCGCTGATGCGCGCGATCGTGGAGGGCGGTGAAGTCATCGAATCGCTGCGCGACCGTATCCTCGGCCGCAGCGTGGCCGAAGACGTGCTGCACCCCGAGACGCGTGCCGTGCTGGTCAAGGCCGGCGACATGCTCGACGAAGACACGATCGACGCCATCGAAGCCGACGGCGTGGACGAAGTCAAGGTCCGCACCGCGCTGACCTGTGCCACGCGCTTCGGCATCTGCGCCAAGTGCTACGGCCGCGACCTCGGCCGCGGCGGCCTGGTGAACAACGGCGAAGCGGTCGGCGTGATCGCGGCGCAGTCGATCGGCGAACCGGGCACGCAGCTCACGATGCGTACCTTCCACATCGGTGGTGCGGCTTCGCGCGCGGCTGTCGCTTCGAGCGTCGAGGCCAAGTCCAACGGCGTGATCGGCTTCAACGCCACGATGCGCTACGTGACCAACAGCAAGAACGAGCTGGTGGTGATCGCACGTTCGGGCGAGATCGTCATCCATGACGAGCACGGCCGCGAGCGCGAACGCCACAAGGTGCCATACGGCGCGACGCTGACGGTCAAGGCCGACCAGCAGATCAAGGCCGGCCACGTGCTCGCCAACTGGGACCCGCTGACGCGCCCGATCATCACGGAATTCGCCGGCAAGACCCAGTTCGAGAACGTCGAGGAAGGCCTCACGGTCGCCAAGCAGGTGGACGAAGTGACCGGTCTGTCGACCCTGGTCGTGATCGACCCGAAGCGCCGCGGCGCTGCCAAGGTCGTGCGTCCGCAGGTCAAGCTGATCGACGCCTCGGGTGCCGAGGTGAAGATCCCCGGCACCGACCACTCGGTGACGATCGGCTTCCCGATCGGTGCGCTGATCCAGGTGCGTGACGGCCAGGACGTGGGCCCCGGCGAAGTGCTGGCGCGTATTCCGGTCGAAGGCCAGAAGACCCGCGACATCACCGGCGGTCTGCCGCGCGTGGCCGAGCTGTTCGAAGCCCGTTCGCCGAAGGACAAGGGCATGCTGGCCGAGATGACCGGCACCGTGTCGTTCGGCAAGGAAACGAAGGGCAAGATCCGCCTGCAGATCACCGACCCGGAAGGCAAGGTCTGGGAAGAACTCGTGCCGAAGGAAAAGAACATCCTGGTGCACGAAGGCCAGGTGGTGAACAAGGGCGAAAGCGTGGTCGACGGTCCGGCGGACCCGCAGGACATCCTGCGCCTGCTGGGTTCGGAAGAACTCGCACGCTACATCGTGGACGAGGTGCAGGACGTGTACCGCCTGCAGGGCGTGAAGATCAACGACAAGCACATCGAGGTGATCGTTCGCCAGATGCTGCGCCGCGTCGTGGTCGACAACGTCGGCGACACCAGCTACATCTCGGGCGAACAGGTCGAACGCAGCGAAATGCTCAACACCAACGACGCCCTGCGCGCCGAAGGCAAGATCCCCGCGACGTTCACCAACCTGCTGCTCGGTATCACGAAGGCGTCGCTGTCGACCGACTCGTTCATCTCCGCCGCTTCGTTCCAGGAAACGACGCGCGTGCTGACCGAAGCCGCGATCATGGGCAAGCGCGACGAGCTGCGCGGCCTGAAGGAAAACGTCATCGTCGGCCGCCTGATCCCCGCGGGCACCGGCATGGCGTACCACCTGGCACGCAAGGCCAAGGACGAGATGGACGAGGCCGAGCGCCGCGCCATCGCCGAGTCCGAAGCCGCCGAGCTCGCCGGTTCGTCCAGCGATGCCACCAGCACGGTCGACGCCAGCGAAGGCGCCGCGACCGAATAACTGGTTAGCATCGCCCGGCCGTGACCGGTCGTGAACGCCTCCCGGCTTGACGGTCGGGAGGCGTTTTTCATGGGGGGCCGCGGTTTTCCGCGCGTCCTCCCGTCTTCCTTTTCAGCTTTTCCTGGAGTGCCATCGATGAGCGTGTTGCCCGATTCGCTGGCCGGCTGGATCGTCGTGGCCGTGCTGCTGTTCTGGTTTGTCGGCGCTTACAACCGGCTGGTGCGCCTGCGGGCCGCGGTGCTGCAGGCCTATGCCACGCTGGACGCCGCGCTGACGCGCCAGCTCGACTTCGTGCAGACCAGCCTGAGCGCGCCGTCGGCCGCCGAGGAATCGACCGATCCCGCGGCGGGCGCCTCTTCGCTGCAGGCCGCGACCACGCAGATGGCCACCTTGCTCGGCGCGACCCGGCAGCGCCCGCTCGAGGCCGGCAGCATGTCGGCGCTCGCGACCGCGCTGCAGGTGCTGCTGACCGCCTGGCAGCGCCGGCACCCGGACGCGGTGACCTCCTTCCATCCCGACGGCACGCTGTCGCGTCCCGCGGGCCAGGCTTCGACGGCGAACGCGCTGGTGCCCGTGACGGCCACCGGCGCGATCGCGGCCGAGCCGATGGCCTGGCCCGAACCCTCGGCCGCCGCCGAGATCGCGCGCACCCAGTTCAACCTCGCGGTCGCCAGCTACAACGCGGCGCTCGCCCAGTTCCCGGCGCTGCTGGTGGCATGGGCCGTGCGTCTGCGGCCCGCGGCGCCGCTGCACTGAACTTCGGCCGCCGATTTCGTTCATGACATTGCCTGGGTGGCGGACATCCGGGCCCTTTAACATCGCCCGCATTGCCTGCTCTTCCTTCTGACCCCTCGCACGGCGGCGCTTCGCCGCTGCAACCGCCGCTCTGGCGCCAACTGCAACTGACCGCAGGGGCGCTGGCGTCGATCCGCGCCGGCACCTCGGGCTCGGTCGCCTTCGAGGCCGTCGAACCGGCGCTGCGCCCCGGCGTCCAGGCCCTGGGCTTCCAGGTGCTGCGCTGGCTGGGCCGCGCCGAAGCCCTGCGCCGCCACCTCGCCAAGCGCACGCCGCCGCCGTTGCCCGATGCGCTGCTGTGCACCGCGCTCGCGCTGGCCTGGGACGCGGGGCAGTCGCCCTACGAGCCCTTCACGCTGGTCGACCAGACCGTGGAGGCCGCCAAGCGCAACCCGGCCACGCGCGCGCAGGCCAGCTTCATCAATGCCTGCCTGCGGCGCTTCCTGCGCGAGCGCGACGAACTCGTGGCCGCGACCGATGCCGAACCGGTGGCGCACTGGAACCATCCGCGCTGGTGGATCGAGAAGCTCAAGCGCGACCATCCGCGCGACTGGCAGCGCGTGCTGCAGGCCGACAACGCCCAGGCGCCGATGACCTTGCGCGTGAATGTCCGCAAGACGGCCGCCGGCCCTTACCGCAACGAACTTGCGGCACTCGACATGCCGGCCACGCCGGTCGCGGCCAGCGGGCTGCAGCTCGCGCGCGCGCGGCCGGTGCAGCAGCTGCCCGGCTTTGCCGACGGCGCCTGCTCGGTGCAGGACGCCGCGGCCCAGCTGGCCGCGCCGCTGCTGCTCGACGGGCTCGCGGCGCCATCGGAGCGGCGGCTGCGCGTGCTCGATGCCTGCGCCGCGCCCGGCGGCAAGACCGCCCACCTGCTCGAGTTCGCGGGTCCCGATGCGCTCGAACTGACCGCGCTCGAGGTCGACGCCGTGCGCAGCCGCCGCATCGACGAGACCCTGGCCCGCCTGGACCTGCAGGCCAAGGTGGTGGTGGCCGACGCGGGACGGCCCGCCGACTGGTGGGACGGCCAGCCTTTCGACGCCATCCTGCTCGATGCCCCGTGCACCGCCTCGGGCATCGTGCGCCGCCATCCGGACGTGCGCTGGCTGCGCCGCGAGAGCGATACCGCCCAGCTCGCCCTGCAGCAGGCCGCGCTGCTGGCGGCGCTCTGGCCCCTGGTCCGGCCCGGCGGACGGCTGCTTTACTGCACCTGTTCGGTGTTTCGGGAAGAGGGTTCGCAACAGATCGATGCGTTTCTTGCACACAACACCGACGCCCGATTGCGGCCATCGCCGGGGCATTTGCTGCCTCAAAGCGGGGCGAATGCCCGTGCCGTCCAGGACAATCCCCTGGGTGACCACGACGGCTTTTTCTACGCCCTGCTTGAAAAGCACCCGGGTTGAACCGCGCAAGCCCCGGTGGCTGGTGCTGCTGGCGCTGGTGGTCGTGCTGCTCGTCACGGTGCTGGCGCCGCCCGTGCTGGCCCAGACGCGCAACGCCGCCGCCGTCACCCAGATGCGGCTCGAGCAGTCCGACGATGCCGTCTACCTCAATGCCGCCGTGCAGTTCGAGCTGCCCGCGCTGGTCGAGGACGTGCTCGACAAGGGCATCGCGATCTACTTCGTGGCCGAGGCCGAGATGTTCCAGGAGCGCTGGTACTGGACCGACCGCAAGGTCGCGCAGGCCACGCGCCACATGCGGCTGGCCTACCAGCCGCTGACCCGCCGCTGGCGGCTCAACATCTCGCCGCTGCCGCTGTCGGGCTCGGCCAGCTTCAGCCTGTCGCTGAACCAGAACTTCGACAGCCTGGCCGATGCGCTCGAGGCCGTGCGCCGCGTGGGCCGGCTGCGCATGGGCGATCCGGCCGAGATCGGCGACGACCCGCTGCACCAGGTCACCTTCCGCTTCCGGCTCGACACCTCGCAGCTGCCGCGGCCGTTCCAGATCGGCGTGGCCGGCCAGGCCGACTGGAACATCTCCGCCGAGCGCAGCGCGCGCCTGGCGGTGGAGAAGCAGCGGTGAGTTCCAGGCCGCGCAGCGGTGCCGCGGCCACGCCCGCCGCGCGCCGCTCGCGCGCGATGCGCTGGGCCGTGGGCGTCGGCGCCGCGCTGGTCACCGCCATCGGCCTGGTGCTGATGTTCCTGCTGGCCCAGGCCACCAACAACCGCGAGCTCTACGAGCGCTACTACGTGCGCCTGTTCGGCATCAACGTCGTGGTGGCGGTGGTGCTGGTGCTGGTGATCGGCTGGGTCGCGTTCCGGCTGCTGCGCCGGCTGCGGCAGGGCAAGTTCGGCAGCCGGCTGCTGATCAAGCTCGCCGCCATCTTCGCGCTGGTGGGCGTGGTGCCGGGCGCGCTGGTCTACGTCGTGTCCTACCAGTTCGTCGAGCGCTCGATCGAGAGCTGGTTCGACGTCAAGGTCGAGGGCGCGCTGAACTCGGGCCTGAACCTCGGACGCGCCACGCTCGATGCGCTGTCCGACGACCTCGCGGCCAAGACGCGCGCGGCCGGCGGCCAGCTCGCGCAGGTCTCCGATGCCAGCGCGGGCCTCGCGCTCGAGCGCATCCGCGACCAGCTCGAGGCGACCGACGTGGTGCTGTGGACCAATGCGGGCCAGCTCATCGCCACCGCGGGCGCGTCGCGCTTCCAGCTCAATCCCGAGCGGCCCACGCCGCAGCAGCTGCGCCAGGTGCGCGCCGACCGCGCGATCGCCCACATCGAGGGACTCGACGAGCCGCCGCCGGGCATCCTGCTGCCGCCGGCCACCGTGCGCGCGCTCGCGATGGTGCAGCGCCCGGGCTTCGACCTCGATGCCGCGCCGCGCTTCCTGCAGGTCACGCGGCCGCTGCCGCCCAACGTGGTGGCCAACGCGCTCGCGGTCGACAAGGCCAACCGCGAGTACCAGGAGCGCGCGCTCGGGCGCGTGGGCCTGCGCCGCATGTACATCGGCACGCTCACGCTGAGCCTGTTCCTCGCCGTGTTCGGTGCCGTGCTGCTCGCGGTGCTTTTCGGCAACCAGCTCGCGCGGCCGCTGCTGGTGCTGGCCGACGGCGTGCGCCAGGTGGCCGCCGGCGACCTGCGGCCCACGGCCGTGTCGCAGGGCAAGGACGAGCTCGGCGGCCTCACGCGCTCGTTCGCCGTCATGACGCAGCAACTGGCCGAGGCGCGTACCGCGGTCGAGAAGACCATGGGCCAGCTCGATGCCGCGCGCGCCAACCTGCAGACCATCCTCGACAACCTGACCTCGGGCGTGATCGTGCTCGATGCCGGCGGCACCGTGCTGTCGACCAACCCCGGCGCCACGCGCGTGCTGCGCGCGCCGCTCGCGGCCTACGAAGGCCAGCTGCTCACCGAGGTGCCGGGCCTGGCCGACTTCGGCGCCGCCGTGCAGCAGCAGTTCGAGGACTTCCTCGTCGAGCGCATGCAGCATGGCCTCGACCACTGGCAGCATGCCTTCGAACTGCACGCCACCGGCACCGACCTGCCGCAGCAGGAGGGCGCCATCAACATCGTGGCGCGCGGTGCCGAGCTGCCGGGCGCCGCGCGGCTGCTGGTGTTCGACGACATCTCCGAGATCGTCTCGGCGCAACGCGCGCAGGCCTGGGGCGAGGTCGCGCGGCGGCTCGCGCACGAGATCAAGAACCCGCTCACGCCGATCCAGCTCTCGGCCGAGCGGCTCGAGATGAAGCTCTCGGGCAAGGTTGCCGCGCCCGAGCAGGCGGTGCTGGTCAAGTCGGTGAAGACCATCGTCGACCAGGTCGATGCGATGAAGCGGCTGGTCAACGAATTCCGCGACTACGCGCGCCTGCCGGCCGCCGACCTCAAGCCCGTCGACCTCAATGCGCTGCTGGTCGACGTGCTCCATCTCTACAACGTCGAGACCATGCCGATCGCGCTGCGCTTCGAACCCGACGAGCGCTGCCGACCGATCCGCGGCGACGCGCAGCAACTGCGCCAGGTCATCCACAACCTGCTGCAGAACGCGCAGGATGCCGCCGAGGCCGCGGCCGGTGCCACCGGACGGCGCGGCGAGGTCGTCATCCGCACGCGGCTCGGCGATTCGGGACAGCGCGTGCGGCTCACCGTGCAGGACAGCGGACCGGGCTTCGCCGAGAACATTCTCAAGCGCGCGTTCGAGCCCTACGTCACGACGAAAACAAAAGGTACAGGTTTGGGGCTCGCGGTCGTCAAGAAGATCGCCGACGAGCACGGCGCGCGCATCGAGCTGTCCAACCGCGTCGTCGACGGGGCTATAGCCGGGGCGCAAGTCTCGCTATCATTCGCGCTGGCAGGCGAGCCGCAGGCAGCGGCCGCTCACACCGAAGATTCGAAGTAAGTCTTCCGCCGCGCGGCGCGACCGAAAGAGGCCGTCGCACCAACACACCAGCGCATACAACAAGCAGCACTCATGGCAAACATTCTCGTGGTCGATGACGAGCTGGGCATCAGGGACCTGCTCTTCGAAATTCTCAATGACGAGGGCCACAACGTCGAACTCGCGGAGAACGCGGCCGAGGCACGTGCCGCGCGTCAGCGTGCGCGTCCCGATCTCGTGCTGCTCGACATCTGGATGCCCGACACCGATGGCGTGACCTTGCTCAAGGAGTGGTCCACCGCGGGCCTGCTCACGATGCCCGTCATCATGATGAGCGGCCACGCCACCATCGACACCGCCGTCGATGCCACGCGCATCGGTGCCTTCGCGTTTCTCGAAAAGCCCATCACCCTGCAGAAGCTGCTGAAGGCCGTCGAGCAGGGACTCGCGCGCGAGAGCGCACGCCGCGCCGCGGCCGGTGTCGTGCCCACGCCCACCGGCCATGGCCAGCCGAGCGCCATCACCACCACCGGCGACAGCCTGCTGATGGCATCGCTCGCGTCGGTGCCCGTGCCCGACCAGGGCCCGCAGTCCACGCAGAGCTTCGATCTCGATCGTCCGCTGCGCGATGCGCGCGACGGTTTCGAGAAGGCCTACTTCGAGTTCCACCTCGCGATGGAGAACGGTTCGATGACCCGCGTGGCCGAAAAGACCGGCCTCGAGCGCACCCATCTGTACCGAAAGCTCAAACAACTTGGTGTGGATCTTTCGCGAGGCCGCAGAAGCGCTGTATAATCGCAGGCTCCACACCGCAGCACAGTGGTTGAACAGGCCTCAAGGCCGGTTCTCCCGGTGATTCGGTGAGGTGTCTACCAGGCCCGGTAGCTCAGTTGGTAGAGCAGCGGATTGAAAATCCGCGTGTCGGTGGTTCGATTCCGCCCCAGGCCACCAAATTGCAAGGCGCTGCAACTTTCCGAGTTGCAGCGCCTTTTGCTTTCTATCGGTCTTGGGTGGGATTCGCTGGTTTCGCTACAGCCAAACAAGAGCCTGTCTCAGCGAGAAATATTCCTATTGCCTCTCACGTGTGCGGCCTGTAGATTCGCTATCTTGTCTGTGGATAACCCTGTGGGCAGCCAGTTTGTAAGTTATACCGGTCGATGTCGAGGAGATGCCATGAACCCTTCCCGTGGATGCGACCATGACGGCTGATCTCCAGGTCGAGTTTCAGACGTACTGCGCCAAGTTGCCGGAGATGCTAGTTGGTCACGATGGCCACTATGTTGTGATTCGAGGTTCGCAGCCGGTTCATTTCTCGCTCACCTACGAGGATGCGTTGAACTGGGCTTATGAGAGGTTTGGTCTCGATCGCTTCTTCGTCAAGAAGGTGACGGAAGACCGGGCAACTGCACATTTCACTCGCGATTTAGGCTAGTGCCGGCGATCAGAGGCAAGTTCGGACCGCGAGGTCCTATCGTCGATGTGTGCATCGGCGTGAGCGAGCCACAGCAAAAATGGATGAAGTCTCGGGGACTCGAGATTCCGCCCTCCATCACAGTGCAACTGCTGATCGATACCGGGGCCGACACCACAACCATCGCAGAGATTCACATGCGATCTCTTGGCATCCAGGCAAGCGGCGTGGCTCCCGTTCGCACGATCACTACGGATGTCATTGGCGCCGACTGCTATACCTACGGCGCCAGTCTTCGAATAGAGGCTCCTCTGTTCGGAGACAAGCCGCATGAGATCCGAGCACTTGAGGTACTTGGGAGGGAGTTCCATAACGAAGGCATTGACGGACTGCTGGGCCGCGATGTCCTGAGCACCCTCGTGCTCACCATCGATGGGCCAAGGCGTCAGTTTGTTCTCCAATGGGCTTGAAGGCCTTGCGTGCTGGCCCACTGGCCAGGGAGCAACTTGTCTCATGCTGGTTCGAGTTACAGCGCGCCAGAGGTGAGGACTGCTGACTCCGATGACGGTGCGGTGTTCCGAGGGATGCTCTGGCGATATTCGAGTGCTTCGGGGATGTCCTGGAACTCGAGAAGCTCTCCCGCGAGTTGGAGAAGGTGCTCCTTCGCCACGGTGGCGGACACATGGAAGAACTCTCGACGCCTGTTGATCACGTTCACTCGTTGAGCGGCCAGGCGGGTATGCATTGCTGTTTCGATGCCAACTGCATCCTTCGAGAAGAAGAGCGCGTGGACATCAAAGTTGAAAGGTACTGAAGCGTCGCTGAGTTCTCGTATCCGATCCATCGGATCGAGGCGACGCGTCATGCCGATTTTCACCATCGCCTCCCCAAAGGAGCCGATGTTCGAAATCACGTACACGTAGCCCGCGCGAATGTTTGCCTCTCGGTAGTCGACGTCGCTCAACGCACGATCGACGTCTTGCAGTTGCTCACGGATCCGTGCCGCAGCCTCATCGTCGCCCTTGGCGATCAAAGCTTTGAGCGCATTCTCGAAGTGCTGACGTTCCTTGGTCAGGCGCTCTCGTTCCTTTTCCAGTTCTTGCTGCGCCTTGCGCTCCTCGCGCAAACGCTCGCGCTGTTCACGCTCGGCTTCCTTTTCCTCAGCTTGCTTTTGGAGAAAGTCGGCAGTGAGGCGAAGTTCCTGCACCCGCAGTTTGATAAATGGCTCTGATATCCGAATACTCATCGTCTTGCCCAGCCGCTCGATCGTTTGCGCCACCTTGAGCAGACGCTCCACAGCTGCATCCACCTTGTAGGGCTTCAGACCGCGTACCAATGTATCGGCCTCCGCGTTGAAGGCTCGCAACATCAGCTTGGAGAAGTCGCTCACCATGGCGCGACCTTTGGCGGCTGAGTTATCCACGGTCCAAGTGGTCGTCGCCAGAACGGCGCCGCCATCCTTCTTGGCCATTTCTTTGACCTGACTCTCAATCCTCTCCAGTTCTGCTCGATACGCCACGGCATCGCTCAGCGGGTGGTGGTAGCGATAGATTCCAGCTTCCTGCAGGAGCGCAACATCCTCTGTTGCGACGATCGATCGGCGAACTTCTTCCACTCGTTGCAAAAGCAACTGGAGGGTCATCTTTGCCTCCTCCTTCTCCACGGTGAGCCTTTTCTCCTGCGAGGCGAGGGCTTCGCGAGCGGCGGCGGCCTTCTCCTCCAGTTCCATCAGCGTGAAGGCTCCTAGGCGACTCAATTGGTGTCTTGCTTCGGCCAGTTTCGCTCGAAGGTCTTGAACCTCCTTGAGTTGCTCTTGCGCAAACTTGCGCGCTCCAAAAAAAGGAATTTTGGGAGGGGTGTTGCTCATGGGGGAGGGGTGAAGGTTGCTCATATCGGTTGGCCATAGCCATCGGCGAAGGGCGGAAGCAAACCAGTGCAATGTAGAGCCCACGCTGCGCTCCGTACACGGTGAAGACCATGTGAGCCAGCATGTCCCGAGCGCACGCAAACGTCCGTCGCTGTGGCAAGTCGGGAGCGGGGAAATCGGAAAGCGAGGGTTTACGCGTCTCGGCGGCGACCTATTTGCAAGACCTCTACCATCAATATCTACAAGACGGTGCCGCTATCAAGGTTGTAGCGCCCTTTGCTTCACTCCGTCGCTCAGCGATAGGCCACGAGCAGCAGCAGAATCAGCGTGATCCCCGCGGCGAGCATGCCGGCTTTGAGCAGCCTGCCGCCCAGCCCCTGGTGCGGCAGAAACTGCCGGTCCGCCAGCGAGCGCAGGTCGAGGGCATCGGGGTCGAAGCGCGCGAGGCCGACGCGGCGCCGGGCCTCGGTCTCGAGCAGATGGGCCGTGCCCCTGGCGTGCAGCTCGCCCTCGAGCGCGCGCTTGCGCCAGACGCGTGCCTGCTCCTCGAGTTCTCGGTCCGACAGTCCCTCTACGTTTCGCATGCCTGGATTTTGCCTACGGAATTCGGTTGGCGTTGTCGCGCGCGCATTGACGTCTGAAAAGGGCGGTGGAACGCGGGCCGAAAAAAAGCCCGCGCGAGGCGGGCCGAATGGTCCGTACTCGCATGGGACCAGGGAGGAAGCCCACCCGAGGGAGGAGGAGAGGTGGGCGGATGGATTCTGGCGATCGATCTGGGAGACATCTTGTCGATGCGGGGCCGGTCGAACTTTCATGGGCGTGACCGATACTGCCGCGCCGCCTCCATGAACCCGCAGCAGCAATCCGACCCAGGCCCTTCCGACGATGAAGGCCACGACACCACCCGCGCACGCGGCTCGGTGCTCGAGGTCTTCCTCGCCTTCCTCCAGCTCGGCCTGACTTCCTTCGGCGGCCCGGTGGCCCATCTGGGCTACTTCCGCGCGGCCTTCGTCGAACGCCGCGGCTGGCTCGACGACAGGAGCTACTCGGACCTGGTGGCGCTGTGCCAGTTCCTGCCCGGGCCCGCGAGCAGCCAGGTGGGCATCGCGCTCGGCTTGGGTCGTGCGGGCTGGGGCGGGGCGATCGCGGCGTGGATCGGGTTCACGCTGCCATCGGCCGTGGCGCTCGTGCTGTTCGCGGCCGGCGTCACGCAGTGGTCCGCGCTCTCGCAGTCGGGCGCCGTGCATGGGCTGAAGGTGGTCGCGGTGGCCGTGGTCGCGCAGGCGGTCTGGGGCATGGGCAGGACCTTGTGTCCCGATCGCTTGCGCGCGGGCGTCGCGATCGTCGCGGCGCTGCTGGTGCTCGCGGTGCCCTCGGCATGGGGGCAGATCGCGGCCATCGTCGCGGGTGGTGTGGTGGGGCGATGGGCGCTGCAACTGGGCCCTCTGCCCGCGGCCCGGCATCGCGATTACGGCGTGGGCAAGACGACCGGCGCCGTGCTGCTCGGGCTGTTCGTCGTGCTGCTCGTGGCGCTGCCCTTCGTGGCCGCCGCATGGCACTCGCCGGGGCTTGCCGTCGTTGCCGACTTCTACCGGGCCGGTGCTCTGGTGTTCGGCGGCGGGCACGTCGTGCTCCCTCTGCTGCAGGCCGGGGTGGTGCCGAGCGGGCTGGTGTCGAACGATGTCTTCCTCGCGGGCTACGGCGCCGCGCAGGCGGTGCCGGGGCCCTTGTTCACCTTCGCCGCATTCCTCGGCGCCGTCATGCCCGGCCCCTTCGGCGGCTGGTTCGGTGGATTGGCCTTGCTGCTCGCGATCTTCCTGCCCGCGTTCCTGCTGGTGGCGGGTGCGCTGCCGTTCTGGGAGACGCTGCGCCAGCGCGATGGCGTGCAGCGCGCGATGGCCGGCGTCAACGCGGCCGTGGTCGGCGTGCTGGTGGCCGCGCTCTACGATCCGGTGTGGACCAGCGCCATCCACGCGCGCGCTGATTTCGGATTGGCGCTCGCGGCCTTCGGGCTGCTGGTCTGGGCGCGCATGTCGCCGGTGCTGGTGGTCGTGCTGTCGGCTGTCGCCGGCGGGTTGATGGCGCTCTGAATCAGGCGCCGATCAGCGCGAGCGTCGCTTCGTCGCGCACCCCGCCGTAGTAGCGCGCGAGCACCTCGCCGAAGACCGGCTCGCCGCGCGCGGCGACCTCGAACAGCGTCATGCACGAACACAGCTTCAGATCGTCGGGCGAGCCGAAGATCTGGTGCGCGCTCTTGCCTTGCACGTCGAGCACGAGCTGCGTGCACTGCCGCAGCCTTTGCGAGAGCACCGGATGCGCCCAGTAGGCCGCTGCCTCAGCTATGCCCGCGAGCCCGAAGAAGCGCGCCGTCGAACTGCGGCCCAGCGCCGCGAGCTGCGGGAACACGAACCAGATCCAGTGGCTGCGCTTGCGCCCCGCGGCGAGTTCGGCGCAGACCTCGGCGTACACCGGGTCCTGCGCGCTCACGAAGCGTTCGAGGTCCCACGGGGTCGATGTCATCTCGAGGTCCTTGGTGGATGCGGCGCGTGCATGCCCGCATCAGACGCAAGGCCGGCGCGCGCGTCAAGCCCGCGCGCCGGATGTCCCGCTCAGGACTTGATGAACGCGAGCAGGTCCGCGTTGAAGCGATCCTTGTGCGTGTCGGTCAGGCCGTGCGGCGCGCCGGGATAGACGATCAGCTTGTTGTTCTTCACGAGCTTGGCCGAGGCCAGGCCGGCGGCGCCGATCGGCACGATCTGGTCGTCGTCGCCGTGCACGATCAGCGTGGGCACGTCGAACTTCTTCAGGTCCTCGGTGAAGTCGGTTTCCGAGAAGGCCTTGATCGAGTCGTAGGTGTTCTTGTGGCCCCCTTGCATGCCCTGCGCCCACCACGAGTCGATCAGTCCCTGCGAGGGCTTGGCACCGGGCCGGTTGAAGCCGAAGAAGGGACCCGAGGGCACGTCCTTGTAGAACTGCGAGCGGTTCGCGAGCTGCGCCGCGCGCAGGCCGTCGAACACCTCGATCGGCAGGCCACCGGGGTTGGCGGCCGTCTTGAGCATCAGCGGCGGCACGGCCGAGATCAGCGCGGCCTTGGCCACGCGCTTCGTGCCATGGCGGCCGATGTAGCGCGCGACTTCGCCGCCGCCGGTCGAGAAGCCGACCAGCACCACGTTCTTCAGGTCCAGCGTCTCGATGACGGTGGCGAGGTCGTCGGCGTAGGTGTCCATGTCGTTGCCGTTCCACGGCTGGCTCGAGCGGCCATGGCCGCGGCGGTCGTGCGCCACGGTGCGGAAGCCCTGCGAGGCGAGGAACAGCATCTGCGATTCCCAGCTGTCGGAATTCAGCGGCCAGCCATGGCTGAAGACCACGGGCTGCCCGCTGCCCCAGTCCTTGAAGTAGAGCTGCGTGCCGTCCTTGGTGACGATGGTGTTGCCCGAGCTGCGCTGGCCCTTGGCCGCGCGCGCGGGCGCGGCCTCGGCGTTGCGCGCGAGGCCCGCGCCGACGAGGGCGCCGGTCGCGAGCGTGGCGGCGCTGCCGGTCAACAGGCTGCGGCGCGTGGTGGAAGAAGAGGCGGTCTGGTTCGAGGACATGGTGATTTCCTTTGGCTGGAGGGGAGGGAACGGGTGGACGGGAGAACTAGCGTATGAATGAATATCGCATGCGATATAAATGCCTTGAAAAAAGGCAGCCGGCAAGGACTGCCTCGCGAGGGAATGAAGTGGTCATGCGTTCCTGTCGAGGCTGGCGCGCAGCGTCTGCAGTTGTTCGCGCAGGCCGTCGATCTCGTCGCCCGACAGCTCCATCGCCTGCGCGACGCAGGCCGGGATGGCCTTGGCCTTGGTGCGCAGCGCGCGCCCTTCGGCCGTGAGCGACACGATGACCTGGCGCTCGTCGAGCGCCGAGCGTGCCCGCGCGATGAGCCCGCGGGCCTCGAGCCGCTTGAGCAGGGGCGTGAGCGTGGTGGTCTCGAGCGAGAGGCGGGTGCAGATCTCGGACACGTTGAGGCCGTCGCGCTCCCACAGCACCAGCATCACGAGGTACTGCAGGTAGGTGAGATCGAGATCGCGCAGCAGGCCGCGGTAGACCTTGTTGAGGCTCAACATGGTCGAGTAGACGGAGAAGCACAGCTGCTCGTCCAGCGTAAGCTTGTCGGCACTGGGGGCGACAGGCTGGGCGGAGGAAGCTTTCTTGGCTGGCATGGGCGAATATTAGATCGCATGCGATTCAATTGCAAGCGGTTTATTCGGCGAGGTGCGATGCGGTCCACGAACAGGCACGCCCGCCTGCGACGGCGCCGCGCGCCTTTCTCCTACGGCATCGCGCCGCTCGGCCGCTATCTTGAAGCTTCGCGGCGCAGGCCTTCGGCCTCCTTCGAGCCAGGCGGGTCCTCGATCCGCCCGCCGGCGCCATTCCCCGATCCCAGCCTTTGCATCCATCATGAAGACTTCTCGCACCCTCTGGCCCCTGGGCCTCGCCGCCGCGCTCGCGCTCGGCGCCTGTTCCACCGGCACGCCCAAGGTCTCGGCCGTCGACAACCAGGCCGAGCCCACCGTGCTGCTCGTGCCGCTGCGCGTCGAGGACCCGGCGCACGGCTCCGGCTGCTGGGCCCAGTTCTATTCGAAGCGCGACTTCCAGGGCGACGTCGTGACGCTGGTCGGTCCCGCCACCCTGCAGAGCCTCGACAAGGGCACGGCGCGGCAGCTGCAGCGCGACATCGACAGCGTGACGGTGGGCCCGCGCGCCACGCTCGAGGTCTACCAGCACGCGATGTTCCGCGACCGCACCGTGAGCTTCCCGGCCAACAGCCGCGAAGGCGGGCTGATCAGCCGGCTCGGCTTCGGCGGGCGCATCGAGGCGATGAAGCTCAACTGCAAGTAGTCGCCACGCAACCTCCAAAAAAAAGAGCCCGGCATGCCGGGCTCTTTCTCGTCATGACGCCGCGATCAACGCGCCGCGCGCTCCGCGTTGCGCAGGTCGCGGATCTGGTCATGGTTGCGCTGCGCCCCGCGTGCCTGCGTCGCGACGATCTCGCGCACGCCGGCCGGCAGCATCTGCTTGAGCGCCTTGCGGTAGCGCGCCACGGCCGTGTCCTCGCCGCGCTCGCATTCCTCGAGGATCGACAGCTTGCTGTTGGCGCCGACCGCGCCCTTCACATGCACCCAGCCGCGATGCATGGCGCCGCTGGCCGTGCCGCCCGCGGCCGGCTGGCCGCCATAGGACTCCACGACGCGCACCAGCTGCGCCGCCGCATCGGCGCATTCGACGGCGCGCGCCGCGAACACGCGCTTGAGTTGCGCGTCCTCGACCTCCTCGGCGCAGACACGGAAGCCGTACTCGCCATCGCGGCTGGTTTCGAGCAGGTCGTTGATCACGTCGACCACGTCGTCGTTGGCCAGCGGGATTCCATCCACGGCGGGAATCGCGCTGTCCTCGTCGCTGTAGTAGAGACGGTCGGCACGCTCCCAGGCGGCCTGCGACGCGGGCCGGGCGCGCGTCCAGTCGAGCGTGGAAGCACCGCGGCGCGCTTCCCATTCGCGCGCGAGCGAGGGCTCGACGGACGCGAACTCGTCGTGGCCCGCGGCACGTCCGCTCCAGCCCAGTTCGTAGGCCGGTGCGTAGTCGTCGTAGCTGCGGCCGGCCTCGTAGTAAGGCTCGCGTTCGTAGGCCGAAGCCCAGTGTTCGCGCTCCACGCTCGGGTTCACGCGTTCGGCAACGGCCTTGCCGCCCATGCCGCCGAGCACGGCGCCCGCGATCAGCCCGGCCGCCGCGCCCGCGGGGCCGCCGACCGCGCCGACCGCCGCGCCCGCGAGCGCGCCACCGGTGGCGCCGACGCCGGTGCCCACCGGGTGCGAGCCGGGCTCGCCGGTGATCGGGTCGCGGTGCAGGTTAGTGTTGGTGTCGAGCAGATGCTTTTCCTTGGCCATGTCTGACTCCTTTCGGTGAGTAAGGTCGGTGGATGAAGTAGGGAAAGAGACTTCATCCTGGGACCGCACCGGCCGCGCATCGTCGGTGCGCCGCCTGCATCGCTGTAGGCGGTGGCGCGCGCCGCTCAGGCGCGTCCGGCCGCGCGCGACGTGACCGGGGGCTGCGCCGCCGGCAAACCCATCGACCTGCTCTCGCAGAAGCTCAGAAACTCGTTGATCTCTTCGGACTTGTCGAACACCGCGTCGGCGCCGAGCTGAAGGCACTGCGCGCGGTTCGCGCGCGTGGCCGCGTTGGTCAGCGCGATCACCGTGCGGCCGTTCTTCATCGGCGCGAGCCACGACAGCACGCCCAGGCCGGTGCCCTGCTGCAGGAACAAGTCCACCACCGCGAGCCGCCAGGCATCGTCGTGCGCCTGCAGCCACGAGATCGCCTCGGTCTCGCTGTGGGCCGAGCCCACCACCTCGGCACCGAGGAAGCCGCCGAGCACCACGCGCAGGCTGTCCTGCACCAGCGGCTCGTCCTCCACCATGAAGATGGAGAGCGGGCCGCGCGG
>Ga0209902_100721_pt1 | contig 27531 bp, 22 predicted proteins | sample FECB27metaG_FD_188304 | JGI IMG/M metagenome (GOLD analysis project Ga0209902, IMG submission 188304) | Cyanobacterial communities from the Joint Genome Institute, California, USA - FECB-27 (SPAdes) (version 2) | ecosystem: Environmental > Aquatic > Thermal springs > Hot (42-90C) > Microbial mats...
TCGTCGCGATCGGCGAGATCATCCACGATCTCGACATCGGCGACTCCCGGTTCAACAGGCCGGAGACCTCCGGCCTCGGCGCGATCCTGTCCGGAGTCTGTGCCTCCACTGACGACGACCTGCAGCGCATCGAGAAAGCGGGCGAGGCGCTGAACCAGTTCCACGCCTTTTTCAGCACCAGAAAAAACAATCGATGAGCCTGGCCGCGAACGACATTGCCGACGCACCGACCCCAGTCGCGCGGGACCATGGCATAGCATTTGGCGACGCCGTCCGGGTCTGGGCGCGGATCGCGGCGCTGAGCTTCGGCGGGCCGGCCGGACAGATCGCAGTGATGCACCGGATTCTGGTCGAGGAGAAAAGGTGGATCGGCGAGGAGCGTTTCCTGCACGCGCTCAATTATTGCATGCTGCTGCCAGGGCCCGAAGCGCAGCAGCTCGCCGCCTATATCGGCTGGCTGCTCCACAAGACCAAAGGTGGCCTTGCCGCCGGCGCCCTGTTCGTCCTGCCCGGTTTCCTCGCGATCCTCGGGCTGAGCTACGTCTATGTCCTGCTCGGCCACGCCCCTCTGATCGAAGGCCTCTTCTTCGGCCTCAAGTCCGCGGTGCTGGCGGTGGTGATCCAGGCGGTGGTTCGGGTGGGTTCGCGCGCGCTCAGGAACATTATGATGCGGGGCATCGCCGCCGCCGCCTTCATCGCGATTTTCTTCCTTGGCGCTCCGTTCCCACTCATCGTCCTGGCTGCGGCGCTCGGCGGCTATATCGGCGGACGTGCAGGATTAGCGGCGTTCAGCGGCGGCAGCGGACATGGATCGGCGAGCGCCGACATCATCCATGATTCCCAAACAGCGCTCGGCGAAGGCCTGCCCGTCCATGCCCGGCCCAATCTCGCCTGGTCACTCAAGATTTCGGGCGCGCTGCTCTTTCTCTGGCTTGCGCCGGTCGCGCTGCTGCTCGCGTTCGCGGGTCCCGGCAATGTCTTCTCTCAGATCGCGACCTTTTTCAGCCAGATGGCGGTCGTGACCTTCGGCGGTGCTTATGCGGTGCTCGCCTATGTCGCGCAGGAGGCCGTGAGCACCTATGGATGGCTTCGGCCGGGCGAAATGCTCGACGGCCTCGGACTTGCCGAGACCACTCCGGGACCGCTGATCATGGTGACCCAGTTCGTCGGCTTTCTGGCGGCATTCCGCGAGGCGACCGGGGTCAACCCGTTGGTCGCGGCAACGCTCGGGGCGCTCCTCACCACATGGGTCACCTTCATGCCCTGCTTCCTGTGGATTTTCGCCGGCGCCCCCTTTGTCGAGCGGATGCGCGGCAACCGCGCCCTCTCTGCGGCGCTCGGGGCGATCACCGCGGCGGTGGTCGGCGTAATCCTCAACCTTGCTGTCTGGTTCGCGATCCATACGCTGTTCGGCAAGGTCGCGGCGATCAGCTTTGGCGGTGCCGCCCTCGACGTGCCGGTGTTCGCATCACTGAACCTGCCCGCGCTTATCCTCGCGCTCGGCGCAGCCATCGCGGTATTCCGCTTCAAGGTCGGGATGATCCCTGTGCTGCTTGTCAGCGCCGGTCTGGGCGCAGTCTATATTGCCATCTTCTGATGGCGCTGATCGCGCAGCGAACGTGCCAGATTACCGATCGACGCTTCAGACCAGCTTGTCGAGCGTAAGGGGAAGATCACGCACGCGCCTGCCCGTCGCATTGAATGCAGGGTTGGCGACGGCTGCGGTCACGCCGCCGGCTCCAATCTCTCCAATACCGCGCGCGCCAAGCGGCGTGCGGGGGTCGGGAATGCCGGTCCACAAGACATCGATGTCCGGCACGTGAAGATGCAGTGGCGCGTTATAGTCCGCCAGCGACGTGCTCATGATAAGGCCAGTCCCCTCTTCCAGCAGTGTCTCGTCGGTCAAGGACTCACCAAGGGCCACGATCATGCCACCGCTGACCTGGCTGGTTGCGGTCTTGCCATTCAGGATATGTTCGCAATCCAACGCTCCCACCAGCGGGTCGACGCGAATTTCGCCTGTGACTTCGGTGACGCGCAGTTCGCAGAAAATCGCCGAGTGCTGCGCATGTAGAATTTGAGGATCTCGAGCGGAGCGCTGCTTTCGCCGACCGCAGCAGTGCGCCGCCATGAGCCGTTTGCGGCTCAAAGGGGCTGCACGTTTCTACAAAGAGGGCCGCATAAGAAGCGCTTGACACATTGTTAGCTCCCTGACAATATTGTTAGGTGACTGACAATAATTACGGACTTGAGCCGCGATCCATCGCGATGTGGGCGAAGCGATGCTATTTCGCCGGACGAACGGTGATGGAAGACACGCTTCGCGTCCATGGGCTCGGTGCCACGCAATGGTACGTCCTGCACCAACTCGCCACTGTTGGCCCCACGATGCAGCGCGACCTTGTGAAGGCGCTCCAGGTCGAACGGGCGACCCTGAGCGCAGTGGTTGGGACGCTTGCAGCAAAAGGCCTTGTCGAGCAGGTGCAGGACGGTGCCGATCTGCGGCAGAAGCTGCTTCGCCTCACTCCCGTCGGCGAGAAGCTGTGGAACGAGCTGCCTGATCTCAGTTTCATTCACGAAGACGCGTTCGGCAGCGTCAGTGAGGCCGATGCCGCGATCGTGGTGCGGGTGCTTCGGATTGCCACCGAACGCCTCTCCCGGAAATCCGAAGGACGAATGTGATGACGATCCTGTTGACGGGAGCGAGCGGTCTTGTCGGAGCGCGCCTGCTAGCCCGGCTCGTCGAAGCCGGCGTGAGCTGCCGCGCCCTGGTTCGGGCGGGCAAGACCGTCGCTGTCGGTGCCACGGTTTTTGAGGGGGACCTTTTCGACCGCGATGCACTCGCCAGGGCGGTCGACGGCGTCTCGGCGATTGTGCATCTTGCCGCTGTGTTTCGCACCGCCGACACGGATCTGATCTGGAAGAGCAATCTCGAGGGGACGCAGAACCTGATCGCCGCAGCAAAGGCGCAGGCTCCCGACGCACGCTTCATCATGGCCAGCACGGCGCACGTCTACGGTCGGGGCGGCTCCCATCCGGGTCGGGAAAGCGACGTCGTCGATCCGCAGCACGCCTATCCCGCGAGCAAATTGGCCGCCGAGCGCGCGCTCCAGTGCAGTGGCCTTGGCTGGTCCGTCCTGCGCTTCCCCTTTGTCTATGGCGACGGTGACGGTCATCTTGAGGCCTTGCCGTCGCACCTGGACACGTTCGCCTTCCACCCGGCGCAGCGCATGAGCACAGTTCACCACATCGATATTGCCGCGGCCATCCGACTGGCGTTGACCGGTACGTTCGACGGGCAGATCGTCAATATCGCGGACGACGCGGCGACGACACTCTACGAACTGGTGGGCTTCGTCGGCAAGGATATGGATGCGTCGTCAGAACCGATGTCGGACCCATGGTATCTGCATGTGGATGCCTCCCTGGCTCGCAGTCTCGGTTTTCGGCCCAGCGTGCGCACAGTCCGCGAAGCGATCGAAGGTGGCCTGGTGTAGACGACTTCACCTGCAGCGATCCCGAGCTCACCGGCGCGTGAACAACTCCGTCTCCAGGGCGCCGAAGGTTTCTCGCAACAGGGTGGGCATCGTGCGCGCGCCGGCTTCCTGATTGAACGCTTCGGTGGACAGGCGAATGGCGCCCATCGCGATCATCGCGACGAGCTTGAGCCCGGATTCCCGTTCCGGTTCGGGCCAGCGCTCGCGCAAGGCCGCGAGCAAAGTTCTTTCCTGCTCGACATAGCTGGCCTGCTTGCGGGCCTGCACGGTTTCGCTCGATCGCATCAACCGGTCGATCACGAGCATATCGTCGGGGCGGACCGCGGCGCATATATCGAGGACGGCGTCACGCACGGCATCGATCGGGCGCTTGTCCTGGGGGGCATTGCGGATCGCCTCGGCGATCGTGGTCCCCATCCCGCTCTGCAGGGAGATGAGGATGTCGTCCTTGGACTTGAAGTAATGGAAGAAGCTTCGCCGCGAAATCGCGGCCGCGGCGGCTATATCGTCCAGCGTGGTCGCTTCGTAACCGCGATCGAGAAAGAGGCGTATCCCGGCCTCGGTGATGCGTTCCATGGTCTCGCGGCGCTTGCGAGCCCTGAGACTTTCCTCTGATTTCGCCCCGAAAGACGCCGACATGATGGCCCTCTTGAAATATGCACTGAGTGCAAATATTATCCTGCACTCGGTGCACATATATGAAGGGATGAAACATGCGTAAATGGACGGTGGCAGATATTCCCTCGCAGGATGGCCGCGTCGCCGTGGTCACCGGGACGGGAGGCCTTGGTTACGAGACGGCGCTCGCCTTGGCGCGCGCGGGCGCGAACACGATCGTCTCCGGCCGCAACGCGCAAAAGGGGGCGGCCGCGTTGGCCCGGATTTCCGCCGAGCTTCCATCCGCGCGCGTGCGGTTCGAGTTGCTCGATCTGGCGTGCCTGGCTTCCGTCGCGGCGTTCGCGGCCCGACTGGAAGGCCAGGAGGAGAAGCTCGACCTACTGATCAACAATGCCGGCGTGATGGTTCCGCCCAGGCGCGAGGAGACAAGGGACGGTTTCGAGCTTCAGTTTGGAACCAATTACCTCGGTCATTTCGCGCTGACCAACTATCTGCTGCCGCTGCTTCGCAAGGCAGGCAATGCAAGGGTCGTCTCTCTTTCGAGCGTCGCCGCGCGCAGCGGCGCGATCGACCTCGACGATCTCAACAGCGAGAACAGCTACAGTCCCATGCCGGTGTATAGCCAATCCAAGCTCGCCTGCCTGATGTTCGGCCTCGAGTTGCAGCGCCGCAGCGCCGCCGGCGGTTGGGGCGTGACAAGTATCATCACGCATCCCGGCGTCGCGCGTACCGACCTCCTTCACAATGCTCCGGGTCGCTGGAGCGGAATGGGCCTGGCACGGACACTGTTATGGTTTCTTTTCCAGCCGGCCCCGCAAGGCGCGCTCCCGACGCTGTTCGCAGCGACATCTGCGGACGCCGAGCCGGGCGGCTATTATGGCCCGAATGCACTGGGCGAGACGCGCGGATATCCCTCACCCGCCCGGATTCCGCCGGCTGCACTGGACGAGACAATCGCACGGCGTCTTTGGGAAGCCTCCCACAAACTGATCCAAAGCTCCGTCAGCTGCAGTTCAGCGACCGATAGACCCTAGAAGTTCGACCGCCGAGCTAAGCAAATGCCCGCTTTGCGCGATGTGACGCCCGATAGCTGCCGATCCGCAGACGGCTCCACTTCTGATGTACCGGGAGACCGGCCCTGGCGAACGTTGAACTCCGGCTTCTGACAAGAACCGCCGTTCGACCTACCGCAGGCGGATGTCGGGAATGTCCCAACGTCGGCAGCGGACCCTTTCTGGATCATCGCTTCCAGGCGCGATCTTTCGGAGATCGAATGCCCGAAAGGGAGGCGAAGTAGCCCGCGTTTGCGGGTATAACGTCTAAAGCTGCGCTTGCTCTCGCCAAGACCATAACCCTCTAATGACACGGATCAGCTGGCGAGACGTTTGGCGAATGCGATGACCGGCGCGCTGCTGCCGAGCATTACAACCAGCAATTCAATGATCAAGATCGTACCCGCCCCCCACCAATAGGCCGGATGAACGCGGCCCCAGACCGATCTGTCGAAAATTATGCCCGCCACGAGAAAAAGGAGCAGCGCCGCGATGACCACGATCGGAGTTGGCCAGCCTGCTGGAAGAAACCCCGCTAATCGGCTGATTGCGGGAGCCGTCAGAAGCACCGTTCCACAAAACATCAGGCGCTTATGCCAGGCCATGTGCCTTCGCATCTGAATGCCCGCGAAGGTCAGCGCACCAAAACCGAGCAAGTGAAGAATATCGAGGGCCAGGAAGAGGCCGAGCGGAAACACTCCATTGATCGCGCCGCGCTCGATAGCGGCAATCGTGCTTGTTATACCAAGCGGTACGATCAGCAGTGCGATCGTTGCACCAACCCAGCCGACCCGACGATGCAGCTGAGTGTCGTATCCGCTTGCTACAATCCAGCTTTGAACGACGTACAGCGTTATCCAGGACGAAAACAATGCCACGTGCGCATGCACATGCCAGGGGAAATCGGAGAACCATGTCCGGCCGGCGACAACCTGTGAGCCGAAGCCCGCGAGAACCGTTGCAAAGATCGTGACCGCCAGACAAAAGAAAAACCAACGTTCGTTGGCCAAGCGTACTTGTCGATCCGCCTTGCTCAAATCGGCGCCCCATATTCCGTTGGAGTCGATGATGGCTCCTCACTTTTAGGTGTACAAAAGGTGCTGCAGACATGACCATATTTATGTCCCGGCACCAAGTGTTTCATTGCCCATCAATGCCGATTGGCGGGTTATGCGCCGGAAGCCGCCATGCAGCGGAATCGCAAGGAATGGCCGATGTGTCCCAATGGCGGACCTCCGCAAGCTGTGCACAGGTTGAGGAACGAATGGCTGGTTTCAGGGTCGCGCCGCCAGCGTTCGATTGACCGAGATGAGGGCGCATTCCCGTCTGGCGGCTTTGGTCCGATTAACGGCAATTTCAGGCTATGCTATGTCACGCTGGTTTGGAGATGTACGATGGTGGACAGCCCTCTTTGGCTCGCTGTTCTGCTTCGCATCCTGTGGCTTGGTCATCTGGGCCAACAAATGGCTGCGAGGTGAAGGTCGGTTGCCGATGCAGTGGTGGCTTAGCGGGGAAGTGACCTGGTCCGCCCCGTGGACAATCGCACTCGCTTTTGTTCCCGCACTGACGGTCCTCGTTTCTGCCGGCCTGACCGTTGCATCCCTTTACACGCGTCCCGATCCGGTCAGGAAGGGACGGTGATACCCTGGCTCTTCGCGGTCGGCTTCATTTTTCTCGCCGCCCAGATTTTCCATCTTTGGATGGTTAAGAAAACAGTTCGCCGGGGCGGCGGCTAGCCAACCGAACTCGGACACGCTGCTCCGCGTGGAGCATTCTTGATCCCCAAGCCCCCCTTCCCGGCCTGGCCTCGAAAAACCCCATCTCGGCGACGAACCGACAAATGCGGAACGCGCTCTGGCCGCGCGAAAATGAAACAATTCGACCTGCGTTGACATGCAGGACAGCGGTGAACGACATAGGTGGTGTTCGGCGACGCTCAACCGGGTATCAGGATGCTATCCGTTCAAAATGGCGATCCAGGATAGCGTCGATTTCCGGCCCGGACACCTGCCCGCCGATTGCCTGGATAACTGCCAGGCCGCGGATCAGAGCGACGAGTTCGGTAATCCATGATTTGGCTGCCTGGGCCGAAAGCCCCGGCGAGATCTTCCTCACTGTTTCCACCAGCGCCGCGATGGCATCGCCGAAGCTCTCGCCGAACATCGCACGGGCCTCGTCATCGCGGGCAGCAGCGGCGTAGAGTTCAAGGAAGCCTGTGGCATGCCGCCAACCATCCGGACCATTGCCGTATGAGAGTTCGCTGAAAGCCGCTTCGCGCAAAGCATCAAGGTTCGGGCTCGTCGCGAAGCTGTCGATACGGGATCGGTTACGGTTGAGCATCCCGATCATCACAGACCGTTTGCTCGGAAAGTGGATATAAAGAGCACCCTTGCTGAGCTTCGCCTCGCGGGCGATCTCGTCTATCGTCGCCTTCTCCCATCCGCAGCGAACGATGCAGCGCTCCACGGCGTCCAGAATCTGCTCGCGCCGGTCGTTCATGTACGTCTCTGGCCGCTTGGGCATGAGATCGGCTTCTCCTCATTTCCCGGAAAAACGGGGCCGCAATGGCGCCCTGACTGGCTGCCCTATGCGCTCCGCACATTCCGCAAGAACAGGAAAAACGCAACCGAGCTTCTTTAAAAAACGGACATCCGTCCTTTTTTATTGACAAGGCTGCGATTGTTTGGCCTGCTCGCGAGAGATGAGACGAAAAGTCGTGGGGAGGTCGATCATGACAAAGAAGATGTGGCTATGCGCAGTGAGTGCGATTTCGATCGGGGCACCAGCGTCGGCTCAATCGCTCGGCGGAGCTTCCGAACCGGCTGTCACCGACATTGTCGTGACTGCCCAGAAGCGAGAAGAGAGGCTGATCGACGTGCCGCAGTCCATAACCGCGGTCTCGTCAGACGATCTCAGTCGCTTGAACGCCACGCAGTTGCGTGACTTCACAACGACAATACCGGCATTGACCGTCACATCCTCCGGTGTCGGCCAGGGCCAGGTCACTTTGCGCGGCGTCACGGCCGGCACCGATGTCGGCGCCACTGTCGGCATCTATGTCAACGATGTCCCCTATGGTTCAAGCAGCGCTTTCGCAGGCGGCGCCGCCCTGGCGCTTGACGCCAACCTGTTCGATCTGGACCGGGTGGAAGTCCTGCGCGGTCCGCAGGGAACGCTCTATGGCGCCAGCTCGATGGGTGGCGTACTCAAATACGTCACGCGGCAGCCCAATCTGCAATTGTTCGAGGGTTCCGCCCAGGCAGGCCTTTCATCGACACGGCAAGGCGGTACGAATTACAACGCCGGTGTCGCCGTCGGCGCGCCCCTCGCCGCCGATAAGGTCGCGATCAGGGCGAGCGGCTTTTACAATCATGATGCTGGCGCAATCGATAATCTTGCGCTCAACCAGAGGAATGTCGATCGCTCGCGCGTCTATGGAGGCCGCCTCGATCTGCTGCTGAAGCCGAGTGAGGATCTGAGCATCTGGCTCGCCGGCTTCATCCAGAACATCCACCGCGACGGAAGCGCGGTGGCGGATTACGCACTGAACGGCCGGCCGGTCGATGGTGAACTTGATCAGAGGCGCGTCGCAGCCGAGCCATTCGATAGTCGCTTCCGCCTTGTCAGCGGGACAGTAAGCTACGACTTCGGCAACGCCTCGTTGACGTCTGTGACGAGCTACCAGACCAACCGCGTCGTCTTCGTCAACGATGTCTCCGCGGTCTATGTGCCTCTCCTCGCAAGCCTGGGGCTTAATTTCGGCTCCGTTCCGTTCGACAATGCCCGGTCGACCGACAAATTCACACAGGAAGTTCGCCTGGCCTCGACCGGTGACCATTTCGTCGAGTGGCTGGTCGGCGGCTTTTACACACACGAAAAGAGCATCAATTTCCAGCATCTGCTGCCCACGACGCCGGCCGGCGCGCCTTCGCCCATCAACCTGGCGACGCTTTCACTGCCGAGCGTTTATCGCGAGGTTGCAGGTTTCGGCAACGTCACCCTGCATTTCACTGAACAACTCGACGTCAGCGGCGGCGTGCGCGTCTCGCGTAACAACCAGAGTTATACGCAGAACGGCACGGGACTTTTGGTCAGCTCGGTTCCAACCACCAGGAGCAAGGATACCGTTGCGACATATCTCGCCAACGTGCGTTACAGGTTCAACGACCGGGCAATGCTCTACGCGCGCTTTGCGACTGGATACCGGCCGGGCGGCCCCAATGCGGTGGCGCGGGATCCTTTGACCGGCGCTTTCCTGGCTCCGCCAACCTTCGCATCCGATTCATTGAACAGCTATGAGGTCGGCTTCAAAGGCGAAACCGCCGACCGCACCTTCGGAATCGATGTTGCAGCCTATCATATCGACTGGAAGAACATGCAGGTCCCGACGGCGGTCAATGGCCTGTCGGTTATCGCGAACGCTGAAAGCGCGAAGATCGACGGTGCGGAGCTGACATTGACTGCCCGCCCGAGCCGGCTGTTCACCGTCACCGGCGCATTCGCTTATCAGAATGCTCGCCTTGCCGAAGCGTCGCCGGCCCTTGGCGGTCGCAAAGGCGAAGCGCTGCCGAACGTGCCCAAGTGGAGCGCGGCGATAAACGCTGATTATGTCAGGCGCGAAGACGGGCTTCGCCCGTCGGCGGGGGCCACATTGCGCTTCGTCTCGAGCCGGAAGGCATCGTTCGACCTGAACGGCGGCTTCCCCCAGTTCGACCTGCGCGATTACGTGACGCTTGATCTGCGCGCCGGAGCGACACTCGCCACCCTCGATCTGCAGCTCTTCCTTCGCAACGCGTTCGACAGTCGCGGCAAATTGTCGGCGGTCACCGCGCTCTCCATTCTTGGCGGTCCGGCCAACGTTGCCATCCTGCAACCTCGGACAATCGGGATCAGTGCGACCAAGCACTTCTGAACAGGCTCCCATCAGGCAGCGACGATCGCGGCGATCGTCCTTCCGCCAAAAGCAGATATGGGCCGCCGCCGAAGACGGCCATCCGTACAATGTAACAATCGTGGAGCGCGAAAATGTCGTTCAACTTTACCGTCGCAAGCGCCGAGGAGGCCGGTTTTTCCGGAGCGGTGCTCGCCGATCTCGATGCCTATTATGAGTCGATGGTCGCCAGCGGTGAGCTTCCGGGCCATGTGATGCTGCTCGCAAAGGGCGACAAGCTGGTTCGCGGACATGTCACCGGCTTTGCGGACTGGGAAACGAAGAGGCCTCTGCATCTCGACAGCATCTTCACGCTCTATTCGATGAGCAAGCCGCTGGCAGCCATAGCCATGCTCATTCTCCACGAGGAGGGTAAATGGCAACTCGACGATCCAGTTTCCCTTCACCTTCCCGAGTTCGCGGATATCGCCAGCCTGCCCGGAAGCCGGGCGTCGCGCTGCCCCACGATCCGCGAGACCTTCACCCACAGCGCGGGATTCCATCTCGGTGAGACCGTCGAGGAGCGGATGGCAGCCATCGAGAAGATCTCATGGCAGAATGCTCGATCCTTGACCGAACTCGTGGGGCGCTATGCGACGATCCCTCTCGGATATGAGCCAGGTACGCGCTACGAATATGGCGTCTCCACGGACTTGCAGGCAGAGATCGTCGAGCGCTTGTCCGGTGAGCGTTACGATCTGTTTCTGAAGCGACGTGTCTTCGATCCGCTTGGCATGACCGACACAGTCTTCGCTCTTGACTATCCTCAGATGCGTCGGCTCGCTCGCGGTCACAGACTGGACCCGGTATCGGGACGGCTGCGGGCTGCGCTGCCCGAGGAATCCCCCGAATCCATCTTTCCGATGGGCGGGACGTCTTTCAAGTCGACGGCGCTGGATTATTTGCGGCTGGGGCGAATGCTGTTGAACCGCGGGCATCTTGGCGATGCGCACATCCTGAAGCCGGAGAGCGTCGATCTGCTCCTGGCAAATCATCTGACCGAAGAGTTCATGGAGACCGTCTACCCTGTTCTGCACTATCGTGTCGGGCACGGTAACGGTCACGCGATGAACGGCCTGGTTTGCATCGATCCGCAACGCGCCGGCCGTCCGGTGGGCAAGGGTACTTATGAATGGGGTGGCGCTTTCGGCACATGGTTCTGGATCGATCCGGAACATGACATCGTCTGCGTCGGGATGACCAACAGAGGCCGCCTCGGCGAAGACCGCCCGCCCGAAGTGGTCGCGCAGGAGCTGGTCTACCGTGCGCTGCACGGCAACCGGAACGCGCCGACGCGGAACGACTGAATGATGCAATCACGGCAGGGTTGACTCGGGCGCTCCCCTGCCAGGTTGGATCCGCCGTTTCCGATCGCGAATACAGGCAGATTTCGCCCACGGCTTGCCCTCAATGCCCCATCGGGAGCCTCGATTGCCCATGCCCAACAGGCACTCAGCTGCGCCAACGACGCCACTTCGGATATTTGTCGCCGGGCTGGCGCATGAAACGAACAGCTTCTCGCCATTGCCCACCAGCATTCGAAACTTTGAGGAGAATATCTGTTACCAGCCGCCGTCGACAGCCGGGCGCGAAACGGCGCTGGCCTTTGCCGGCTATGGCGATGCCATTGCAGTCGCACGAGCTGCAGGCGACACCGTCATCGAGGGGCCATGTTTCTGGACCCAACCATCCGGGCCTGTCTCGGCACAGCTCTATGCGAAATTGAGCGATGCTATCCTCGATCATCTTCGAAGAAGCGGTCCGATCGATGCCGTGATCCTGAACCTCCACGGGGCAATGATCGTGCAGGGGCTGGACGATCCGGAAGGCGACCTGCTCCACCGTGCCCGCGATATCGTTGGTTCGCAGACGCCGATCGGCGCGCTGCTCGATCTGCATGGCAACGTAAGCGCAAGGATGATCGAGTCCGGAGCATTGCTGATCGGGGTCAAGGAATATCCTCACAGCGATTATCGCGAACGGGCTGTCGAACTTCACGCGCTGCTGACCGAGACAGCAAAAGGACGTGCGCGGTTAATCACCACATTGCGCACGATCCCGCTTCTGAGCCTCCAGGGGACCATCGAGGAGCCCATGCGCAGCCTCGTGCGCGATCTCGTGGCCGCCGAGCAAGGGAAGGGCATTCGTTCCGTCACGCTTATGCATGGCTTTCCATGGTCCGACACAGCCGAGACCGGCGCGTCCGTGATTATCATCTCGGATTGTTCAGCTGTCGAAGAGAGCGCGCAGTTGGCAGAGAGAATATCCGCCCGGTTCACGGCCATTGCGAGCGAAGCGCCGGTGCTCCGCCTCGACGTCGGCGAGGCCGTCACCGAGGCGATGGCGAGAGTCGGTGGAAACGGTCCGGTGGTGATCGCGGACAGTTCCGATAATCCAGGGGGCGGAGCCGCCTGCGATAGCACTTTCTTGCTGCGTGAGTTGATCATCCGCCGGTGCGAAAATGCGGCGCTTGGTATGATCTGGGATCCGCAGACCGCTCAGATTGCCGCCGACGCAGGTGTCGGCGCACAATTGCCGCTTCGCATCGGTGGCAAGGTCGGCCCGCTATCCGGTGACCCGGTAGATGTCGCAGCAGAGGTGCTCGCGATCAGGATCGACGCCAAACAGCGCTTTTTCAACGATCACCCGAACGCCCCCCTTGGCCTCGCCGTAGCGCTGCGCATCGACGGCATCGATGTCGTCGTCAATTCCATCAGGCAGCAGGTATTTTCCCCGGAATGCTTCACCAGCCTTGGGATCGAGCTGGCGGACAAATCGATCGTTGTCGTCAAATCCAGTCAGCATTTTCGTGCGCACTTCGATTTGATCTCAAGCGGCACTGTTTATTGCAACGCCCCTGGCTCACTAAATATCAACCTCGCCGAACTTCCCTATCAAAATCTGCGGATAATATGCTTTTCCGGCGCCTTCGCCATCGAGGCACTCCCGAAATTACTGCAGCGGCGCCAGTTCGACGCTGACTAGCAGCCAGGGAGTGTTTTCTCGTGACGCACCGGATTGACCTTCTGAGCGTGTGGATCCTCCGCGCCCTGAGCTGGTCGCGGCCCTCTCGGCGAGCAAAGCAAGCAAAGGTTCGACGAGGCGCCGCGGGCCCAGCATCAACTCGGGGAACCTCGCCGATGGACGCCCATTCCTCGTCGCGCTTCGTCTTGCGCTCCGCCAGACGGAGCCATGTTTCGGCGGCTCCGATGTGCAGACGCGCGCGATAGGGGAGCGTTGCGGCCTCCGCGTTGCGCATCGCCATCCGCGCGGGCTCGATGAGATCGTCGCGCGCTTAGCAAGGCTGTTTGAACTTTCTCATTGCACGTTTACTTCCTGAGAAGCGCTCAGGAGCTGACGAGCGTCCGCCCAGCAGGACCGGTTCACGACTGAGCGTCGTAATCCTGACCAGAGCTGCCCCGGTCCCAGCCTCTGAACCAGGCCGGTCCACGATCACCGTCCGCTTCATAAGGATTTGGCGTGCAGGGCTTTCCTGCCATGCCCGCCAGCCATCCCTCGCGATAGACATTCTGGTACGGCGTCACCGGCGGCGCGGGTGGCGGCGGCACGTTGGCGATATCCCGCGGGGACGGCGGGTCATGGTACTTCGCCAGCACATCAGGAAGCAGGATCTCGAAGGCGCCGCGGGCCTTCTCGAGATAGAGCGGATTCTGCCAGGCGACGCCTTCGTAAAAAACCAGATCCCCGAGCGAGTGTCGCGAGCGACCGTTGGCGTTGATGCCGTGGAGCGAACAGGAGATCCTGGCGAGTTGCTCGATCGTTTCTTCCTTGGTCGGACCGAACTTGGCGCGAGGCTTCGATTCATTGCTCATGGCAGCCTCATGGCGGATCAGGACGTCCCTTCCAACGGAACCGGCCACGCATCGTTCCCCTGAGTCGTCAGCGTCAATCGCTCGCGCGATCGCAGCTGCGGCATTGGCTGACGCCTGAACCTTTATTGCCCGTGCGAAGGCAGCAGCGCTGCGGCGCCGATCTGCGCAATTCCCCGACGCAGGGCATCGAGACCGTAGCGCTGCGAAATCGCCATCATGCTCTCGGGGGAAGAAACGCGCATCGGCTCTGACGGTGACCTTCCATGCAAGCGATCTTGGCTTATGCCGATGTTGAGACCGGGTCTGGGCGGCCGCACGCCCGCTGCAATCGCGAACGCGGAAAGCGAAGCGCAGGCCTCGCGACAACGCAGCTGAAGGGCTCAATCGAACGCCCGAGAGGTTCCTATTGCCTCGTAACGTCGATCAGGTTCGATTTCTCCTGAACAGTCGTCGAGCGCCAATCCCCGACGCCAAAGCCCTGCGCCGAGCGCCAGCACCGTCGCAGCCTGGTCATCGCTCAGCTAAGCCTGGTGAACGCTCTGAAATTTGGCGAGCGCGAACGCAGCCCGACCAACTGTCAGATCGGGCACATCTTCAGCCATGCCGGCCATGAGACCCATAAGGTCAACGATATCCGTGTCAGGATTATTCTGGTGCGCAGCGCAATCGACAAGTTCGGAAACGTCCCCAACACGCGAATTCTCACCCAAAGGCCCCGCGCCAAAATACCACATCCGCCCCCGTATTTATTGCGAGGGTATCAGATGCTTTCGCTATCACTGTCAGTTATGAATATTATGAGTATTTGACCGACTAGCCGAACCGCTGATGAACACCGGGGCTCGACAATCGGTCAATGCCTAAGAAAATTGTCCGCGTCCTGGCGCCTCCCAGTCGAGTCGATCCGTGAGCCGGGATCATGACGCTCCAAATATAGGCGCATGACGCTCGCCACCTTATCGCTTATGGTGATGAGAACGCGCCGGGCATCGTGCTTATCGTCCTGACGCTCGAGCATTCCCCTTGCCAGCAGTTGCTTGACCCATCGCTGCGCGGTCGACAGCGGCACACCGGCGCCGAGGCTGGCGTCTGTCAGACAAACGGGCTGCCCTCGTTCACGCGCGATATAAAGATCGAGGAGGATGTCCCACGCCGGCTCTCCGAACAACTCGCCGTCCGCATCGAAAATTCTCGCGCGCTCCCGGCGCGCTTGGTAAATCTGGATCGCCCGCCTCAGCGACACATTACGCTCGTCTTCGCATTTCTCCATACTGCCCACCTGCACGTTAACTCGTTGATATCGAGCTTCATTGCCCGAGAAAATTAACAGGAATGGGACAGTTTTCAAGCTGTTCAACAGCTCGCCTGCTCAGCGGCTCACCCCCATTTCCGGCCCTGCGAGCAGATCAGTCCAAAATGGACACAATAAATGCCGGCGCGGTTAGCCGGAATGTCTCCATGCACATGTCCGACACTTCTCACATGGCACAGCTGCGCGTAGCGACGGAACGATGGCGACAATGCGCAATATGGGAGGTTACTTGCCACCTGGCGCCCCACGGACGGCAGCCACAATCTCGTCTGCCGCGCGGATGACCGCATCTGGCCGGTCATTTTGTACGTAGTGACCTGAGTCACTCAGGCTTTCATGTCGCGACCGACGGGACCAACCGGCCTCTTCGTCATGAAGCTCCAGCCACCGTTTCTGCTGGGCGGCTCCCTGCTTCGGTGTAAGTCTCTCCTCCGCAAGTGCAGCGAGGGAGTAAGGCTTCATGGCGGTCAGCACGACTATGGGCCGGTTCCCCAGATCACGCAGCCGCCCGCCCTGGTTCAAAATCGTTTCGAGGGCAGATATCTCGGCGACCGCCCCTTTTATGCTGTGGCCAAGATATGCATTGCGGGCCGCGGTGACCGCCTTTGGCTCGTCGGGATCGCCTGGAAGGTCGATCAGCCTTGCTGCACCCGTCCAGGATAACTTGGCCAGCACATACATGAAAGCCGGCAGTTCCGGTGGTTTCGGCTTCGTCCCCGGCGCTGCCAGTCTCCTGATCTGATCGGGATGAGAGGCATCGACGAAGACCAATCCTTTCACGTCGGAACCGAACTGACGCGTGTAGTTCATCATGTATGGCCCGCCCAGCGAATGCCCGATCAGAACAAGGGGCCCGTCTATGCCGGCCGCGGCAAGAGTGGCGTGGAGGTCTTGCGCCACATGATCGCCATCCTGCTTGTGTGGCGGCGCATCGCTCCACATGATGCCGGCCCGATCATAGGAACAGGTCCGGGTGATCTTCGCGATCTCGTCCTGAATCTTGTACCAGGACAAGCTGCCGTTGATGTCCAGTCCGGACTCCAGAATGACGGTCGGCGTTCCGGCGCCCCGGCAATCGAGGTGGATGCGCCGACCGCCAATATCGACCATCTGCCCGCGCGGCGGAAAGCGTTCGAACGCTTCGCGCTTTGCAAATTGCTCATAGATCGCACCGCCGGCGAGTGCCGCGACGACCAGCACGCCCACCCCCATTGCCGCCCATTTCACGACCTTGAGACTTCGGCTCACAAAAGACCGTTTCGTCGTCATCACCGACTCCAGCCCGAACTTGATGCAACCACGCGCGGAGTTCCTAGTCGCTCGGCGTGTCGGAACTCCGCGCGCGATATCGATATGGATCAAAAGGTCACGCGCGCGCCGACCGTGAAATAGCGTCCCAGGACGTCGTAGTTCGAGCTTCCCGTCGGCGTGATCGGCGGTCGTCGGTCCAGGAGGTTGTTGACGTTGCCATACACGTTGAAGGTCTTCGCTACATTGAATTGCACCCCGAGATCGACATAGACGCGCGGCGCGACATCGTTGTTGACGAGAAGCGGGCCATCGACACCGTTGAAGAGGTGGTTGATCTTCCCACCGCCGACATAGCGCAGGCGAGTGTCCAGCCCGACGACGCTGTCCTGATAGCTGACGCTGAGCGTTCCCCGCCATTTGGGCAATCCGAACACGCCATCGCCGACGTCCCCGGCGGTGTCCACGCGCGACACGCCCGTTTCCGAAACTAGCTTCTTCACATATGTCGCCAAAGCCCGAATGCGTATGTTCGCGGGCTCCGTCCCGGCGATCTGAGCCACGGGCGTGGAATAGGATGCTTCGAAGTCGAACCCGCTCGTCTGGAAGCTCGCGATGTTCTGGGCGTTCGAATAGACGGTGAGGAGCGTTTGCGTCACCGGATCGCGAACGACACGGTCGCAGGCGGCCTGGCTCCCTTGTGCGCATGCAAGCGTCAGGTCCGAACCGGCCAGCGATGCGATCGCTTTGCTTATCTTGATGCTGTAATAATCAACGGACAGGTTGAACCTGGGAAGGAAGGACGGCGCATATGAGCCGCCGATGGTCAGCGTGCTGCCGATTTCCGGCTTGAGTTGAGGATTGCCGCCGAAGATCGTCGTCACCTGTGCAGGCGTGGAGTCATACCCTGTGATTACGCCCTCCCGCCCCGTCGTATCCAGATCGAGGACGGGGCCAATCCCGATATTCGTGAGAGCGAAGAGGTCATTGATGCTTGGCGAGCGAATGTCTCGAGAGCGTGTAGCCCGCAAACGCAGATCGTTCAGGATGCGCGCGGATCCTCCCAGTTTCCACGACCAGATTCCACCGCTCGTGCTGTAGTCCGAGTATCGCGCCGCCGCCGAAATATCGAACTTCATGAGATTCGTGTCGAGAAGCGGAAAGACGGCCTCACCAAAGGCTTCCTTCACGCTGAAACCGCCGTTCAGATCGCTCGTGTAAACCGGCAGACCGAAATCTCCGGTCACCGTCTCCATGTCGCGCGAGGATCGCAATTCCTCCCACCTTGCTTCCGCGCCGACCGCGACCGTAACCGGACCGGCCCAGGTGGAGAACAGCGTTCCCTGAAGCTCGACGCCGGCAGAATCGAGCTTCTGTGTGGCACGGCTGCCTTGGGTGCCAGTGACATAATCGATCGCCGCGGCGGAGGCGTTTCCTTCGCCGAAAATGTTGAGCGGGCGACAGGCTGGATCGTTGTTCGTCGGGTCGGCATCTGCGTTCACCGCGCAAACGATCTGGCCACCGCTCGACACCGCATCGATGGCCCGCGCAAAATTACCCGCGAGGCGGCTGTTCTGCAGTTCCTGCCTCTCGCCCAGTTCGCCATGGCTGTAATGCGCGCGATATTTCCATGTCGCTCCGATCGTTCCGTCGATGCCGATCGCGCCTTCCTTATTGTCTCGATCGGAATCGAAGACGAACATGAGTATGTCGCGATATGTGCGGCCGATCGTGAAGCTGCTTTCGCCGGCCGCGCTCAACTGGTTGCGGATCGACGCGGACAGGAAGGGGTTGCTGGCCTGTATCGTGAGCGGCCCGCCCGCGAAGTCGCCCGGAGCGATGAGATCGGGAAAGAAATCATAGCCGGATTTGACCCGCCCATAGGTCGCATCGGCCCAGATCGTCGCATTGCCGATGTCGTAACTCGCCCGCGCATAGGCATTGAACCGTTCGAACGGCGAAGCCAGGAAGATGTCGTCGTAGAAGCCGGATGCGTCTTCACCGCCGATTCCCGCGGCGTTCGGGCCACGATAGGGGCGCAACGTTCCGTCATTGTTGAATATCTGACCAGCCAGTACGCCGCTCGTGATCACGCCGGAATAGCTGCGCCCGTCGACATTGACGTCGTCCGCAAGCGTCAGATTGCCGTCGATCACCGTAAGACCCGCACCACGCACCCCCTTGCGGTCGTTGCGACTGCTGGGAGGAAGCCCCTTGTCCCGGTTATATTCGACACCTGCCATGAAATGGCCGTTTCCGCTGGCGAACTGCGTTCCGAAAGATCCGTCGAAACGATAGCGCTGGCCGTCCCCTCGCGACGAAATTCCGGTCTCGGCGCCGATCGATATGCCCTCCAGATCATCCTTGAGGATGACGTTGACGACACCCGCAACCGCGCCCGACCCCCAGGCCGCGGATGCGCCGCCGGTGACCACTTCCAGACGCTCCACCATGTTGATCGGCACGAAGTTGAGATTATTCTGCCCGACGAAACGCCGTCCGTTGAGCAGGGTGAGCGTCCTGTCGGTTCCCAGTCCACGAAGGTCTACCGGAGCCATCCCGCTATTCGTATTTCCCACTGTGTTCGCGCCAATAACGCTCGCGCGCACCTGAGGCTGATCGTTCAGAATCTGTTGCAGATTGGACGACGCGCTTTGCCGCATTTCAGTCGCACCGATCACTGTCGTCGGTGTCGGCTGGTCGAAACCGGCGCGTTCGATACGCGATCCGGTTACGACGATGTCGGCTGGCGTTTCTTCCCGCTCTTCCGAAATCTCCTGCGCTGCCGTTATCTCGACGACGAAAGCGTTGGCGCTGGCCGCCCGGAACGCCAGCCCCGTTCCCGCCAGCAAGCGGCCCAGCGCCTGATCTGCAGGGTAGGTGCCGCGTACCGGCTGCGAACGCGCACCGGTCAGCCGGTCGCGGTTGAATATCACGGCTTTGCCACTCTGCCGCCCGAACTCCTCAAGAGCCGCTGCGACATCCTGCGCGGGGATATCGAAGCCGCGCCGCGCAGTATCCTGCGCCTGCGCTGCGGCAACCGGGAACAGTCCGCCGCCCAGCGCCGCGCTGGCCAATGCCGCTATGAGAATGCGCCTGATCGCCTTGCTTTTCATCGTTCGTCCCCCCTCTGTCCCCGCGGCCATTGCCGCTCAATTGGAAAGACGAGGAAATCTGGGACTACCGAACGGACGGCGAAGATTTTTCTGATTCAGGGATTGTTCTCGCTATTCCACTCGAGCGCGATGACATTGGGCGATCGCTGGCGCGCCTTCACGGGATAGAAAGCTTCAAGAGCGGCGATGAAATCCTGTTCCCGCGTCGTGGGAAACACGCCGCTTACGCGCAGGTCGGCTATCCTTGGATCTTCGACCACCAGCGTCTTGAGCGAATAGCGATTGAGCGCGGATGCCGCATCGGCGAGCCGGTCGTCACGGAAGATCACAACGCCCCGGTTCCATGCCGTTTCGCGTTCCACATCGCCGAGCGTTACCTCGGCCGCGCCGTTATCCGCCGTCGCCAGTCTTTCGCCAGGCTCCAGTTCTTCGCGGACAAGCCAGGGAAGGACCCGCGCCAGCCCCTGCGGTCTGGCGGCATCGACACGCACGCGCCCCTCCACCAATAGCACCGCCATGCCGCCGCCGCGCTTCACCTCCACGTCGAACGCCGTGCCGGTTGCCGTGATCAGACGGTTACCTGCGGCCACGACAAATGGCCGGTCCTTCTCCTTGGCGACATGGAAAAGCGCCTGCCCGGCAAGCAATCGAACGTCGCGCCGCTCGGTGGAATAATCAATTTCCAGCGTCGATCCGGTATTAAGCGCGACACGCGATCCGTCCGGCAGCGTGAATTCCCGTCGTTCCCCGATCCTGGTGACATAGCGGTGGCCGGCATTTGTCTGACGATGTGCCGGGGCGGCGGCAGGGTTGACCAGGGCTGTCGCCCCCGGCCAGACAATCACGCCAGCCATGCAGGCGGCAAGAGCGGCGCCCGTGATCCGATATCGCCGGCGGGCGGGCTGACGCAACCGCACCATGTCGAGCGCTGCCTTGCGCATCTGACGGATTTCCGCCTGTGCTGCAAAATTGCCGATCAGTTCAACTCGACTATCGATTTCTTCCCATGCCCGCGCATTGTGGGGATCGGAAAGCCAGGCGATGAACCGCGCATCTTCATGAAACCGCTCGGGACTCATCTGACGGCGGGTTGCCCACCAGATCGCTGCATCGCCGGGATCGGCAGGTGGTCGGCTGAATCCCGGCGTCACTTCAATCGCTCCCTCAAGAGCTTCAGTACGCGGCTGATATCCTTTTCGACAAGGCGTTGCGAGACGCCCAAAGCGGCGGCGATCTCCCGGCCTGGCATTTCCTCGAAGCGATTGAGCACGAAAACCGTCCGCACACGCTCGGGCAATTCCTGCAGCATGTCCGTGAAGGCGGCATAATCCTCTCGGCCAAGCAATTCGCGCTCAGGAGAGATTTCGTCGACCAGCCGATGGTGCGGATCCGCAAAGCCTTCGTTTTCGATCACGGGCCTGATCCGGCTGAGCCTGAAGCGATCCCTCAGCAGGTTCGCGGCGATCTGGAATATGTACCGCTCGGGATTATCGATCGTATCAAGTTCCGCGCGACGCGTAAGCGACGCGAAAACATCCTGGGTCATATCTTCCGCGTCATGGCGATCGCCGATCCGGCGACTGAAATACGCCATCACGGCCGGGCGATATCGCGTGGACCATGCACCGATCGCGCCTTCATCGGACGTCCGATACGGCTTTCTCACCTCTGCAGAGCCAAAATCGACCTCATATCCTGCTATGACGAGCGTATCGCACCCTTCCGAACGCGTGTTCTCGCTTCACGACATCGGGCACATGGCAACGATGGCAAGCCACGCCCTTGGACTTTCTTTATCGAATATTTTTGACGTCACGGAATAAAAATGTGGCTCTCATACCGGGGAGAACGGTCACGGGTCTGTCACACGGGGGCTGTTGAACCAACCGCACCAGCCTTTGACTGTTTGACGCTTAAGGCGATAAAATGCTTCGGCCCAGCAAGCCGCAGCCCATTTCGCCAGTTCAAATCATCGCCTGAGCCAATCCGCCTCGTGGTGATGATGCGTATGCGCTTCCCGCTCTCACTGAGGAAGATGGAAGACGTGCTATTCGACCGGGGGATCGACATCGGCATAGGGCGGTGTGGCTCTGGTGCAATCGATTCGGTCCAATTTTCGCTCGCGACATTCGCTGGCGCCGCGCCGCCGCGCGCAACGACCGCTGCCCGACCGACGTCTTTTCCGCCCGCCGCCCCAGCCGCCAGCGTCATCTTCTGGCTGTGATCAACGGGTCCTGTCCCGAGGAACCAGCTTGAGGCCTCACCTGTTACGGGTGGATCATAGAGGAAACCCAATGGCTGATCCCGTAGAACCGAACCAATTGCTTATCCAGTCGAACAAGGCTGACGCCATGGCGGTCAGCACCCGTGACGGCGATAAGCTCGGTCACGTCTACGCGTTTATGATCAACAAGCGAACCGGCCAGGCAGCGTACGTCGTGCTGACGATTGGAGGATTCCTCGGAATGGGAAAGGCGTTCTATCCACTTCCGTTCAGCCTTCTGAGCTTCGATGCCACAGCGGATGTCTACGTCGTGACGATCGACCGCCGGGTGTTGGAGGGTGGCCCTAGCTGGGCCAGCACGACCCCGATATTCGATCAAGCATATGCCGATCGTGTAGCCAGTTATTATGGCGTTGCGAAGGAAGATCTGACGTTATCCAGCGAAGCTTTGTAGCCTCTAATTGCATTTCCGCGCGGCAAGCGACGGGCAACTGGTCTTCCGCAGCGGCATCGTCACATGTAATGGACAGGCTAGGTTGAGACGGCTGTCAGTCTCGCGATTTCGCTCGGCTTGTTCCTGGATCATAGCCGTTTGCCTCGGTATTTCGGGTCAAACGAGGTAACGGCTGGCTTGGATCTCACTACACTCCACTTTGACAACCCCAAACCTATCCAGGGTTGTACTTGCAGCGTGTGTGAACGGCGAAAACGAATTCTCCAATAGGACGAGCTGGACCGTCCCGTGCCGGGTGGCGAGCTTTGGGGGCTCGCCGATCGAGAGAAGCGGCGTCAGCGATGCTCGATCGTATAAAGGCGTCGGGGCAATCTGCGCGTGACGATGGCCTGTGCGGCAGGATATCCGATAGCCGCGCAGCACCGGCCGCAGCGATCAAAATTTGTCAGCCGGCGACCGCCCGCGCCGATCGGGCCGCCTCGAGCCGATCCCAGAAACCGATGCCGTCGAGCGCGCCGATGAGCTCGCCGCGCGCATCGGCGGACAGCGCGGGCAGCGGCAGGCGGCAATCGCCCAGATCATGCCCGACATGCGCCATGATCGCCTTCTGCGCCGGGATCGGCGGATGACGCAACAGGATACGCACCATGTCCACCAGATACGCCATCGCGCTACGCGCACGGTCGATATCGCCCGCCTCGAACGCATCGATCACGCCGAGATAGAGTGGCGCCGCGAAATTATAGGTGCTGCCGATCGCCGAGCGCGCGCCGACGGACAATGCGGGCAGCAGCATCTCGTCGAAACCGAACAGCACCTCCTGCCCGTCGCGCGCGGCGTCGAGACAGGCCTGATACTCCCAGATCGTGGCGGCAGTATATTTGATGCCGGCCAGATTGGGGATGGCGGCGCCGGCGAGTTCCAGGAAACGCACCATGTCCATGCTCACCGCGGTGAGCGAAGGGATGTGATAATAGTAGAAGGGAAGTGACGGCGCCGCGCCCGCGATCTCCGCCATCGCATCGACCAACGTCTCTATCCGGTCGGGCTTGAAATAAAAGGCCGCAACCGCCGAGGCCGCATCCGCCCCGATCGCGGCAGCATGGGCCGCCAGCGCCTGCGCGCTGCGGATGCTGGAATGGCCGACATGGACGAAGATCCGCAGCCGCCCGGCCGACGCCTTCACCCAGCTTTCCGCGACCGCAATGCGCTCGCCGTCGGTCATGTTCGGCCCCTCACCGTTCGAGCCGCACACGAACGCGCCGCTTACGCCGTCCGCGACCAACCGGTTGGCGAGCGCGGGGATGCGGTCCAGCGCCAGCTCTCCCGTCGCGTCGAACGGCGTGAAGGGCGCCGCGTGGAGAACGGGACGCGCACGCCCCTCACTGGAAATCATCGTCATGCCGGCCTCTCCGATACCGCCGCATCGCCACGGCGCGACAGGCTGTGCGCTTCGGTAGCATCAAAGTGCTACTTGTCAAACTCCAAGGAAAACTGCACTATACTCGAATAAATTCAAACAAATCGAACCGGTCGAGAGGATTTATAGCACATATGTCATCTTACTCGCACCTGGAGAACTGTTTCTCGGTCCGCGGCACGCTCGACTCGCTCGCGACGGTCGACCGATTCGCCAATGTCCATGTCGCCGGGGAAAGCGGCTCGCTCACCGCGGGCATTTATTCGGCGATGCGGACATCGCCCCAGCTGATCTTCTGCATCGACGGCGAAGTGACCTATTGGGTGCGGCGCGAAGGCATGCCGGCGCGGCTGGTGCTGCGCGCCGGAGATGCGCTCGTGCTTCCCGGTGGCGTGTGGATCGCGCTCGATCCCACCGTCCCCTACCGGACCTTCGGCGTCTCGCTCTTTCCCGAGATGATCCATTGCTATCTCGTCCAGCCCGGCCGCGCGGGCGAGCCGCATCCCGGCGGCGGACATTCGCGGTCGTTCGACGAACTGCGCGACAATACGGTGAGAGCCGAAAAGGCAGTGGCGGACAGCCCGTTCGAGCGGATCGACTATCTCGACGAACTCGACCGGCCGAGCGCGCCCGACGCCACGATCGACCAGCTTGTCGCGACGCTCGCGATCAATACCGGCCGCAGCGCCGCAGATCCGCTGCTCGACTGTCTGTTGCGGGCATTGCTGCTGCGCGTGCGCGAGACGATCATGTCGGTCCAGCAGCCTGCGGCCTCGAAAGCCGAGGCCACTTACAACCGCATCCGCCGCTTCGTCATCGCCAATTGCGAACAGCCGCTCGACCGCGAGCGGATCGCCGCCGCCGCGGGCGTTCACCCCCGCCACGTCTCCAACCTGTTCAACCGGTTCGGCGAGGAAACGCTGAGCCAGTTCCTGCTGCGCGCGCGGCTCGAGCGCGCGCGACGCCTGCTCGCGACATCGGACTCGTCGATCAACGAGGTGAGCTCGATCTGCGGCTTTGCCGGCGCCAACCATTTCGTGCGGGCCTTTCGCCAGCGCTTCGGCGCGCCGCCGGGCCGGTTCCGCCACACGACCCAGCGCTTCTCCGAACGCGCCTCCTGATCCTCCAGTCCTTCGAAAGCCCCCTTCCATGCAGCCATTGCCAACCGCCGCCGTGCCGGCCGCCTTCTCCTTTGCCAACCGGCTCGACGACCTTCGCACCCAGGTGCTCGTCGTGGGCGGCGGGGCGGCCGGCGTGTCCGCCGCGATCAGCGCCGCGCGCGCCGGCGCCGACACAATGCTCATCGAGAGCGCCGGGTTCCTGGGCGGGCTTTCCGCCACGCTGCCCTGGCTCGGTTTCCACGATCGCGAATATCGGCAGGTGGTGAAGGGGCTGGCCGCCGAATGCGTAGACCGGCTGAGCCAGGCGGACCATGGCAGCGGCTATGTGCTCGATCCCAAATGCGGATCGCTCGCCAGCCTCAACAGCCATATGTGGAAATGCCTGGCGATGGAGCTCGCCCAGGCCGCCGGGGTCCGGGTCCTCCTCCACACCCAGTGCGTCGACACGCTGCGCGAGGGCGACAGGATCGCGGGCGTGGTGGCGCATCACAAGAGCGGTTTCCAGCGCATCCTGGCCGATGTCACGATCGACACGAGCGGCGATGGCGACGTCGCGGCGCGCGGCGGCGCGGCATGGGAGAAGGGCCGCACCGCCGACGGACTCGTCCAGGCCCCGACGCTGGTGTTCAGGCTGGGCGGGGTCGACCGCCAGGGCTTTGTCGACGCCTGCAAGGACCCGGCCAATATCTACCGCGAATGGTTCCGCGAGAATCCCGCGCTGTTCAACAAGTTCGCGGGAAAGCTCGACACCATCTCCACCTTTGTGCTCGGCGGCTTTGCCGGCCATATCGAGCGCGCGCGCGCCAATGGCGACTTCCCCTTTCCGCAGACCCGCATCGTCGGCGTGAAGACCCATGCGGCCGACGAGATCACCGTGGTGATGACCCGCGTGCTCGGCCTCGATCCGGTGGACGTCCAGAGCATGTCGAGCGCCTATGCCAAGGTCTATGCGCAGATCCCGCCCCTGGTTGCCTTCTTCCAGAAATACATCCCGGGCTGCGCCGAGGCCAAGCTGGTCGAGATCGCGCCGATGCTGGGCGTGCGCGAGAGCCGGCGGATCATGGGCGATCATGTGCTGACCATGGAGGAGATGGTCGCCGGCGCGCGCCATGACGAGGGCATCGCCATGGGCGGCTATCATATCGATATCCATCGCCCCAAGGGCACCTGGGTCGAGAGCCACAATGTCCAGGCCTATACCATCCCGCGCGGCTGCCTGATCGCGCGCGGCGTCGACGGCCTGATGATGGCGGGCAAATGCATCAGCGCGACGCACGAGGCGATCGCGGGCGCACGCGTGATCCCGATCTGCATGGCCGAAGGCGAGGCGGCGGGCATCAACGCGGCGCTCGCCGCGCGTTCGGGCACCGATGTCCGGGGCGTGCCGATCGGCGAGCTGCAGGACCGGCTGGTCGCGGCGGGCGCGGAGATCGGATGGAGCCTGGGCGGACCCGACGAAGCGGCGATCGAAGATTATGGCCAGCTCCCGATGGAGGAACCGCCGACGGAAGGCGATTGCGATCCGGTCTCCGCGTCCGAGACCGCCTGGGTCTGAACCTGGTGCAGAGCCCGCCTCCCCCGCTCGCGATTGCCGCCCTGTCCGCCGCGACAGAAGCAGCCGCCACCATCCTTGCCTGCAAGGCGCCTCGATGAGCGGGACGCCGCCGGAGCACGAACCCGGACAGCCCGCTTCCCGGCAGGGGGACCGGCTCGGCAATCGCGAGCTGCTGGGCTTCGCGGTCGGCGGCCTGCCGCTCAACCTGGGCGTCGAATCGCTCAAGCAGCTCGCCTATCCGGTCTATAATATCGTCCTGGGCGTGAACCCGGCCGCGATCGGCCTGATCCTGATGATCGCGCGGCTGGTCGATGCCTTCGTCGATCCGCTGATCGGCTGGATGAGCGACAATAGCCGCAGTCGCTGGGGCCGGCGCCGACCCTTTGTCGCGCTGGGATCGATCCTGTGCGGGCTGACCTTCCCGCTGGTCTGGTTCGTGCCCGCGGGCGCGAGCGAGAGCCAGGCCATCGCCTATTTCGCGGCGACCGCGCTCATCTATTATCTCGCGGTCAGCGTCTATCAGGTCAGCTATATGACGCTCGGCATGGAGCTGACGCCGGATTATGCCGAGCGCACCCGCGTCATGGCGTCGCGCACCGTGTTCGGTGCGATGTCCGGTCTCATCCTCGCCTGGGTGTTCCGCATCTCGCAGGCCGACATGTTCAGCGATCCGCTGACCGGGATGCGCGTGGTCGGCATGGTGCTGGGCGGCATCTTCATCGCGACGGGCGTGCCCGCCGCGCTCGCCAGCCGCGAACGCTATCACAGGATTGCAGCACATCAGGCGAAGCAATCGATGCTCGCATCGTTTACCGGCGCCTTTCGCTACGGATCGTTCCGCATCCTCATGGTGCTGACGCTGGTGATCGTGTTCTGCACCCAGTCGGTCAACGCGCTCGGCATCTATGTGAACAGCTATTATATCTATGGCGGCGACATCAAGGCGGCCGCGACCGTCACCGCCTGGTACGGCACGGTCACGCTGTTCGCGACCTGGGCGTCGCTGCCGATCCTCACCTTCGCCGCGCGGCGCTGGGGCAAGACCCGGGCGCTTGCCGGGACGATGGCGGTGGGCTGCATCGGCGCGATCCTCAAATGGTTCCTGTTCCAGCCCGAATTCCCGTACGCGCAGCTCGTCGTCGCCTGTTTCG
>Ga0209902_100722_pt1 | contig 27483 bp, 26 predicted proteins | sample FECB27metaG_FD_188304 | JGI IMG/M metagenome (GOLD analysis project Ga0209902, IMG submission 188304) | Cyanobacterial communities from the Joint Genome Institute, California, USA - FECB-27 (SPAdes) (version 2) | ecosystem: Environmental > Aquatic > Thermal springs > Hot (42-90C) > Microbial mats...
GTGTGGCTGCGCCCCAACACCCGCCACTGGGTCAGGGAGGGCTGGCCCTTCGGGTCCACCTTCATCCACCAGCCGCGATCCGGCGATTTGGGGGCGAGGGCTAAATTGATCGTGCCCTCGTCCGCGTCCGGCCCGCCCTCGACCACAGCCCAATAAACCTTGTCGATTTCACTCTTCTTGAACATCTCATTGAGGCGCGCGATGGCCTTCGGATGCCGGCCGAGGATGAGGCAACCCGACGTATCCTTGTCGAGACGGTGCGCGGCTTCAGGGCGGCGGGGCAGGCCGAAGCGCAGGGCATCGAGATGGTGAAACAGGGTCTCGCCGCCCTTGGGGCCGGGATGCACCGGCAAACCGGCAGGTTTGTCGACCACGAGCATCAGGGCATCGCGATACAGCAATCGGCTTACTATCTCTTCCGCATTCATGAGGCCTCGGCTATCGAGACCCTAGCGCTAAATCAAGCACAAGAATGAAAAGGCACAGCAACACTCATGGCGGATACAAAGCCCGACAAGCCCGGATTCCTCTCCCGTCTGTTCGGGCGCAAGGCTGACACACCCTCAGCTCCCGCATCGGCACCCGAAACGCCGCAGGCGGGCGGCGAGCCGGACACGATGCCGTCTCCGCCCGCCACGGGCGCAGACGATCTCGCGGCTGCTCCCCCGACCGTGACCACCGCCTCCCCCGACACGCCCGAGGAGAACAAGACGCCACCGGAACTGGCAGGGGCCGATCTCCAGCCCATCGAGGGACTGGACCCCGAGGGCACCAACCCGCAGGAGCCGCTGCCGCGCATCGTCACCGAGCACGGCCCCGAGCTGCGCCCGGACATCACGGCGGCGGACTTGGGAACCCCTGAACCCGCTCCCGCCGAAGTCGTGCCTGAGCCCCAGCCTGCCGCGGCTCGCGGCTGGTGGCAGCGGCTCACGGACGGCATGCGCCGCACCTCCTCGTCGCTCTCCGACAGCGTCACCGGCCTCTTCACCAAGCGCCGGCTCGATGCGGCCACCCTCGAGGAGCTGGAGGACGCGCTGGTCCAGGCCGATCTCGGCGTGCCCACCGCCATGCGGATCACCGAGGCGATTTCTTCCGGGCGCTACAACAAGGAAATCTCGCCCCAGGAGGTAAAGTCTATTCTCGCTGGCGAGGTTGAGAAGACGCTCCAGCCCGTGGCTCAGCCGCTCATCGTGGACCGGTCGCAAAAACCCTTCGTCATTCTGATGATCGGCGTGAACGGCGCAGGGAAAACAACCACCATCGGCAAGCTCTCCCAGAAATTCCGGCAGCAGGGTCTGAAGGTCATGCTGGCGGCCGGCGATACCTTCCGGGCCGCCGCCATCGAGCAGCTCAAAGTCTGGGGCGAGCGCGTCGGCGCACCGGTGCTCTCCCGCGAGCAGGGGGCGGATGCGGCGGGCCTCGCTTTCGATGCGCTCCAGGAGGCTAAGGCCAACGGTTCGGACGTGCTGCTCATCGACACCGCGGGCCGCCTGCAAAACAAGGCGGGGCTCATGGCCGAGCTCGAAAAGATCGTGCGCGTGGTGAAGAAGTTCGATCCGTCGGCGCCCCACGCCACGCTCCTCGTGCTGGATGCGACAGTGGGCCAGAACGCCATGAGCCAGGTGGAGCTGTTCCAGAAGGCGGCCGGCGTCACGGGCCTCGTGATGACCAAGCTCGATGGCACGGCCCGGGGCGGCATCCTGGTGGCGCTCGCGGAAAAATTCCGCATCCCCGTGCACTTCATCGGCGTCGGCGAGGGGGTGGAGGACCTGGAGCCTTTCACCGCACGGGATTTCGCCAAAGCCATTGCCGGGTTAGAACCAACATCATGACCGACGAAAAGCGCCTCCCTCCCCTTCTCAAGTTGGCCCTCGAACTCGGGCCGCTGGCCTTGTTCTTCATCGGCAATGCCTATGGCGACCGCTTCGGTTTCGCGGAAGACCAGCGCATCTTCGCCGCCACGGGGGTCTTCATCGTGGCGACGGTGATCGCCCTCGGCATCAGCTACGGACTCACCCGCAAGCTGCCGATCATGCCGGTGGTGTCGGCCATTGTGGTCGTGATCTTCGGCGGACTGACGCTCTTCCTGCAGGACGATCTCTTCATCAAGCTCAAGCCCACCATCGTGAACACCCTGTTCGGGTTCGTGCTGCTGGGCGGCCTCTACTTCCGCAAGCCCCTGCTCCAGATCGTGCTCGACAGCGTGTTCGACCTCGACCAAGAAGGGTGGCGCAAGCTCACATTGCGCTGGGCGCTGTTCTTCTTTGCGCTGGCGGCGATCAACGAGATCGTCTGGCGCACGCAGACCACGGATTTCTGGGTGAGCTTCAAGGTCTTCGGCATCATGCCGCTCACCATCGCGTTCGCATTGGCGCAGACACCGCTGCTGCTGAAGCACGAGATCAAGAAGGCGGAAGAGGTCTGACCCGCGACGTCATCCCCGGACTTGTTCCGGGGATCCACGTCTTCCTTCGTGTTCAGCTTCACTGACCTCATCCTGAGGAGCAGCCGTGAGGCTGCGTCTCGAAGGAGGCTTCAGTGCTCTCTGGAACCTCCTTCGAGACGGTCGCTTATGCGACCTCCTCAGGATGAGGTTTGAGATTGCTTGAACGGGTGCAAAGACGTGGATGGCCGGAACAAGTCCGGCCATGACGATGGAGTGATGAGAACCCTCACCCCACCGGCTTCATCAGCACCATCCTGCGCGTCACGCCCGGCAGCGGATCGCACTCCACCTCCGTCCAGAGATCCTCCTCGCCCGCCGCCACGACGGTTTCCTGCGAGGCGAGAAGTTCGCAATCGGTGGCTTTCGTCGCCTGCTCGATGCGGGACGCGATGTTGACGGTTTCGCCCACCACAGTGAATTCGAGCCGGCTCTCGTCGCCCACCACGCCGCAGAACACGTCGCCCGTATGGATGCCGATGCCTAGCCGCACCGGCGGGGTGAAGCCACGCTTGGCGTTCCAGCGTTCGATCAGGGTCAGCAGGGTGCGCCCGCAGGCGAGTGCGCGGCTGGCATCCCCATCCCGCGCGCCCGGCACGCCGAAGAGGATCAGCGCCCCGTCGCCGGTAAACTTGTCAATGACGCCACCGTGCCGGGAGGCCGCGCGCAGCACGCGCCGGCGGAACGATGTGATGAACACGGCAAGCTGCGCCGGCTCCATGGTCTCGCCGAAGGTGGTCGAGGCGCGGATGTCCACGAACATCACTGTCACCGGAATGCGTCTTCCCTGGCGCAACGAGGCGAACGCCTGGTCGGTGAGGATGGGCGCGAGCTCGCGCGGGAGGTAGCGGGTGAGATTGGCCCGCAGGGTGGTTTCCCGCACGGCCCGCTCCAGCATGAGCCGTCCCTGGCGCGCCACGAGGATCAGGATCAGCCCGGCGGCAAACACCATGACGATGCGGACCATATTGGCCTGCATGGAGAACAGGCCGGCGATCGCAGCGAGATCCTGCCGCCGCTCCTCGAGGCTCATGAACCCGCCGCTGAAGGCGATGAGCGTCAGGCCGACCACATAGATGGCGGCCACGAAGGCCTGGAGCCGGGGCTGATAATGGATCGCCGCCGCCGCCATGGTGATCGGCACCACCCAAGCCACCGGAAACGCCGCGAAGAGACTGCCGGGGATGCCTAAGCCCCAGTGACTGTAGGCGAGATTGCCGAGAACCAGGAAGGCATCGGTCATCGCCGTGATCACCGGCAGCTGGGCAATGGCGATCCGCTTCGAGGCGAGCCAGGCGCCCAGCCATCCCGAGGCGCCGAACAACACGAGGGTGAGTTCCGCCGCGCCGATCTGCTTGCGCGCCATGGGCGTATCGAGCTCGATCCCTGCGGTCGCGAATACGAGAGCCAATAGCAGAAGCCCTGCCGTGACCATGCGGGCCATGCCGGCCCGCTGCAGCGCACCGGTATCGGCCTCGCGGATCAGCCGGTGGGTGGCATCGCTCAACACCGGCGTCGTCCGCAGCGAGTTGATGACGCCCAGAGCGGCGCGGGTGCGGGATCGAGGGGTCACGGGCTTCCTTTTGCTCCCGGGCGGGTTGTTGCGTTATGTCACGGAACGGCCTCAACGCCCATGATGGATCGGTTATGCCACCATGAACTGCCATTTAGGTTTGGCAGCAACCCGCATCTCACAGGAATATATGGTTCATGAGCGAGACCAGCCAAGCGATCACCGTCTATGTGGATGCGGATGCCTGTCCGGTGAAGCCAGAAATCTACAAGGTCGCCGGGCGCCACGGGGTGAAGGTGTTCGTGGTGTCGAATTCCTTCATGCAGGTGCCGCCCGATCCGTTGATCGAGCGTGTGGTGGTGAGCGCAGGCTTCGATGCAGCCGATGACTGGATCGCCGAACGCGCCCGGCGCGGCGCCATCGTGATCACCGCCGACATCCCGCTCGCCCACCGCTGCGTGACGGCCGGTGCCGACGTGATTGGCCCGACGGGAAAGCCCTTTAGCCAAGCCTCCATCGGCATGGCGCTCGCCACCCGCAACCTGATGGAGGACCTGCGCGCCATGGGCGACGTGACCGGCGGCCCGAAGCCGTTTTCCGCCAAGGACCGCTCGGCGTTTCTGTCGGCTCTGGATGTGGCGATCCACCGGCTTAAGCGCGCGGGATTCAACGGTTAGAAGCCCCGGCTAGGTCGGCTAGATCCTCCTCTTTCACCAGATCCGGACGGTATAAGCGAACGATACGGAGGATGTTTTCTGACTTTTCGGGAAATGGACCCTGACAATAATTAATCTCTATCTTCCTCGGAGGAAGCGTGTCGAAGAAGCGTCTCGGTCCGGTCTCAGGACCATAAAGCGTTATTATCTTTTTCGGAGAGCCGACATCAAAGCCCCAAACTTTGTGCTGACGGACCGCTATATGAAGTTTTGTAATCGCAGACCAAGGCACATGGTGAAAGCTGCGGCCGCTCCAGCCACTGACACCTTCCGGTGAGATCACGAAATCGGGTCTTTTATCGAACGCTCGTATGCCTAGAACACTGAAAAATCGTAGGAAGTTATAGCTCGACCAGAGAAGGAAAGGGACCCTGATTCAAAACGGCAGTTTCATGAAGAGCACGAAGAGAGCCCAGACAATCAGTGCATAGATGAAGCCCCTTCTTCTCCTTCCAGAGGAGCTTGAGAAGTCGGGCTTTTCCGGCATCCAATCTGGATCCAGGCTGAACCATGCCAGTACGAGGAGCGGCACGACAGTAACCGCGATGCTCACGATCAGAATGAAAATCGTGTGAGACGGTGAAAGGTAATAGGTCCGCGTTTCAGTGGATGCGCAAGAACTTGAGCGAGGGTCAGTGACTGACATGGAATATGAGCAAAGTTACGAAAGTTATCGTAACTATATTACTTATCTGCGACCGCTCGCAACTTCTCTTTGAACCCCAAAACATTCTCCGGCGTCAGGGGGCCGATATGCTTGTGGCGGATGGTGCCGTCGGGGCCGACGATGAAGGTTTCGGGCACGCCGTAGACGCCCCAGTCGATGGAGGCGCGGCCGTTCGGGTCGACACCGACGGCGGCATACGGGTTGCCGAGCGCCCCGAGGAAGCGGCGGGCGTTGTCCGGGTTGTCGCGCTGGTTGATGCCGACCACGCGGATCGATGGGTCCTTGGCGAGATCGACGAGCAGCGGATGCTCCTGGCGGCAGGGGCCGCACCAGGACGCCCACACATTCACCACCGTAACGCGACCCTTCAGGTCCTCGTTGGAAAAGCCCGGCACCGGCTTGCCGGCAGCTGTGAGACCTTCGAGCGGCGCGAGGCTGAAGGTGGGAACGGGCTTGTTGATGAGGACAGAGGGCAGCTCGGCCGGATTGCGGCCGGAAAACAGCTGCACGGCGAAAAGCCCCACGAGGGCGACAAAGACGAGGCCCGGCAGGATGAAGATCAGGCGGGACCGGGAGCGCTCGACAGCCTCAGCCACGGCGGGACCTCCGGCCGATGCCGCGGGACTCCAAATCGGCCAGCGCGCGCAACTGGATGCGGTAGTCGATCACGGCGCGCAGGATCAGGCCCGCGACCACCAGGGCGGTCACGATGTAGGAAAACGCGATGAAGAACGTGTGCGACATGGGTGTCAGGCCGCCTGTGCGTCGAGGCGCTCGGCCTCAAGGATAGTGAGGGTGCGCACCCGGCGGCGCAGGATCTCGGTGCGCATGCCGGACAGATGCAGCGCGATGCCGAGAAGCGAGAAGGCCACGGCCATGATCAGCAGCGGCACGAGCATAGAGGGATGAATCGTCGGCCCGTCGATGCGGAACACGGAGGCCGGCTGGTGCAGGGTGTTCCACCAATCGACGGAGAACTTCACGATCGGCACGTTCACGGCGCCGACAAGGGTGAGGATCGACACGGCCCTGGCCGCGCGGTTCGGCTCCTCGATGGCGCGCCAGAGCGCGAGGATGCCGAGATAGATCAGCAGCATCACCAGCATGGAGGTGAGGCGTGCATCCCATTGCCAATAGGTGCCCCACATGGGCTTGCCCCAGAGCGAGCCGGTGACGAGGCAGATCAGCGTAAACGCCGCGCCGATGGGAGCGGCCGCCTTCTGCGACACATCCGCCAGCGGATGGCGCCAGACCAGGGTGCCGAGCGCCGAGGTCGCCATGATCATGTAGAAGAACAGGGACAGCCAGGCGGCCGGCACATGGAGATACATGATCCTGACCGTCTCGCCCTGTTGATAATCGGCGGGCGATGCAAACCAGACCAGATAGAGGCCGATACCTATCAGGATCGCGCTCAGGCCCCCCACCCACGGCAGCAGCGTGCCGCTGAGGCTCATGAAGCGGGTGGGGTTGGCAAGCTCTCGGATCATGGGCTCGATGTAGCGGTCTTGGATGGCGCCTGCAATGTGGAGATCGCCGCACGCCCCATAATGTTTTCGCCAGAGACGAGGCTTGTAAGGGGTTCGGCTGCCGTTGGGCATTCCGGAAATGTGCGTAGGATCTTGGCCATAGCAGCGCTTGGACACGCCTTTCATTCGCCATCCCAACCGGCCTATAGTTTCGCATCTCTGTTACGGAGCGATCATGCGCCTTGGATTGTCCAGCCTTGTCGGCCTCACCCTGCTCGCGCTTCCGGCCTCGGCGCAGGACATCAGCTTACGCCTGCCGGTCGCCTGCGAGATCGGGCGCACCTGCTTCATCCAAAACTATCTGGACCGTGACCCCTCCCCGGCGGTGAGCGATCACCAATGCGGCACCCTGACCTACGAGGATCACGACGGCACCGACATCCGCATCCCGAACATGCTGGCGCAGCAGGCCGGCGTGGATGTGGTTGCCGCAGCCGATGGCAAAGTCGCGAACACGCGCGAAGGCGTTCCCGACACTGCCGTCACCGAGCAGACGCGCGAAAAGATCAGCCAGATCGGCTGCGGCAATGCTGTGGTGATCGATCACGGCAATGGCTGGCGCACGGCCTATTGCCATATGGCGAAGGGCAGCGTCGCCGTGCGATCCGGCCGCGAGGTGAAGGCCGGCGACAAAATCGGCCAGATCGGATTGTCGGGGCTGACCGAATATCCCCATCTGCACTTCACCGTCATCAAGGACGGCAGGCCCGTCGATCCCTTCGCCTATGGGGCGCCGGAAAAGTCCTGCGGCGGCGGCAAGTCCTTGTGGGAGGCCTCCCTCCAGCGGGCGCTCACCTATCAGGCAAGCGCCGTGCTCAACAAGGGTTTTGCGAGCGGCCCCGTGACCATGGAGGCCATCGAGTCGGGCGCGGCCGAGCGCGAGACGCCGACCACGAAGTCTCCGGCCCTCGTGGCCTTCGTGCGCGCCATCGGCCTCAAAGGCGGCGACGTGCAGACCCTCACCCTGTTCGATCCGGACGGCAAGCCGCTCGCCCAGAACAAGGCGCCGCCGCTCGACCGCGCCAAGGCGCAGTGGATGGCCTTTTCCGGCGTCAAACAGCCTGAAGGCGGCTTCCGTCCCGGCCTTTACCGGGCGATCTACCGGGTCGAGCGGGATGGCAAGCCCGCCATCGAGCAGGCCTTCGGGATCAATCTTCGCCCGTGACGCCCTCATGCGCCGTGCGGCTGTCTGACGGCGCCTCCTCGCGCTCGTTCAGCCCGTAATCGCGGATCACGCTTGCGACCCTGAGCCGATAGTCACGGAACACGCCGTCACGGCCCGCCCCTTGCGTGGTGCGGTGGGAGGGCAGGTTGCGCCAGGCCCGCACCGCCTCCTCGTCGCGCCAGAACGACAGGGACAGAAGCTTGCCCGGCTCGGAGAGGCTCTGGAAGCGCTCGACGGAGATGAACCCTTCCATCGCCATGAGGTCGGAGCGGAGCGCTGCCGCGAGACCGAGATAATCCCGCTTGCCGTCCTCGCCGTCCGGCCAGACCTCGAAGATCACCGCGATCATGGCTTGATCAGCTCCCCATGAGGCGCGGAGGCGAGGCGCAGGAAGACTCGGTCCTCCCGGCGGATGAACTGCTCCCGCTTGGCGAACTCGTAATTGGCGCGGCCCTGCGGGTCGTTGCGCAGGCGCTCGCGATAGGTCTCGTAGTCGGCCAGGTTTTTGATGGTGTACACGCCGTAAGCCAATGTGCTGGAGCCCTCGTGCGGGGCATAATACCCGATCAGATCGGCGCCGCAGCGGGGAATCGCCTGACCCCAGGTGCGGGCGTATTCGTTGAAGGCCTCCACCTTGAAGGGGTCGATCTCGTAACGGATGAAGCAGGTGATCATCGTTGGCTCCTTTAACTAAGACAGTTCGGTCTTAGCCGATGGATCGGCGCTGATGCTTCGGCTATGATCGAAGTATGAAAGAAGGTCCTGTCATCGCTTCCGTTGCCGCGCTCCTGGGCGATCCGGCCCGCGCCAACATTCTCACAGCCCTCATGGACGGGCGGGCGCTCACCGTGAGCGAACTCGCCGAGGCTGCGGGCGTCACGCTCCAGACGGCGAGCGGGCACTTGGCCAAGCTCGACGCAGCCAACCTGCTCGTTGCGGAGAAGCAGGGACGGCACCGCTATTTCCGGCTGTCCGGCCCCGACGTGGCCCAGGTGCTGGAGGCCCTGATGGGTCTCGCTCAGCGCACCGGCGCCACCCGAGTGCGGACCGGCCCCAGGGATGCGGCGCTGCGATCCGCCCGGATCTGCTATGACCACCTCGCCGGCGAGCGGGGTGTCGCTCTGCTGAAAGCGGCCCGGCAGAAGGGGTTTATCCGGGGTGAGACGGACATGATCCTCACGGAGAAGGGCCGCGTTATCTTCGCCGAATTCGGCATTGATCTCGCGGCGCTGGAGAAAGGCCGCCGCCCGGTCTGCCGCGCCTGCCTCGACTGGAGCGAGCGCCACAGCCACCTCGGCGGCGCGCTCGGCGCCGCCCTCCTGTCCCGCATGATCGACAGGGGATGGGTTCGGCGCGACACGGGGCGAGTCCTGACATTCACCTGCACGGGCGCAGAGGGATTCGAAGCCGCGTTCATGCTGCCGGCGGGCAAAGGCACTCAAGCCGCCTGAGACTAAGGATGCGCTACTCCCCCGACCTGAGTGCGGCCGCCGCGCCCACAGTGCCGACCACCGCTGCAATCAGCGACAGCGCCATGAGCACGAGGAACGGCGTCATGAAGGGAATCGTCCCGCCCACGGCCGCATTGGCGGCCGAGACCCCGAAGATCAGGGTCGGGATCATGAAGGGCAGAACCAGGATCGCCAGGATCAGCCCGCCGCGCCTTAAGGAGGAGGTCAGCGCCGCGCCGACCGCGCCGATGAAGGTGAGCGCGGGCGTGCCCACCATCAGGGTCGCCACCATGGCGAGCATGGCCTCGGGCGAGAGCGCCACGAGGAGGCCGAGGAACGGCGCCGCGAGGGCGAGCGGCAGACCCGTCACGAGCCAATAGGCGACGACCTTCGCCAGCACTACGATCTCCAGCGGCGCGTGCGACAGGCGCAGGAGATCCAGCGACCCATCCTCCTGATCGGCCTGGAACAGCCGGTCGAGGCCGATGAGTGTGGCGAGCAGGGCCGCGATCCAGAGGATGGCCGGGCCGATGCGCGAGAGCAGGTTCAGGTCGGGCCCGAGCGCGAAGGGAATCAGCGTCACGATCATCAGGAAGAAGATGAGCCCCATGACGCCCGATCCGCCCACGCGGGCGGCGAGCTTCAGATCGCGGATCAGGAGGGCGTTGAAGGAGCGGATCATGGGCCCGCTCCGTTTTCCCCTCTCCCCTTTAGCGGGAGAGGGTGGCCCGAAGGGCCGGGAGAGGGGCCGTTAGAGATTGAAGACCGCCCCTCTCCCGCCTCGCTGCGCTCGGCACCCTCCCCCGCAGAGGGGGGAGGGAGAGGTGTGCGCTCGATCCGGATCTTCTTGGCGTCCTTCAGGAAGAGCGGCGAATGGGTCGAGGCGGCGATCATGCCGCCGCTGTCTCTGTGGCCTTCGAGAATCAGCCGCAGAGTTTCCTGGGAGGCGGTGTCGAGGGCCGAGGTCGGCTCATCGAGGAGCCAGAGCGGCCGCTGCGCCACCAACAGCCGGGCCAGCGCCACCCGGCGGCGCTGGCCGGCGGACAGATAGGCCACCGGCAGGCGGGCGGCGTGGGCGAGCCCCACCGCATCGAGCGCCTCGCGGGGCTTCAGTGCAGGATGCCCGAGGAAATCACGGGCGAATTGCAGATTTTCTTCAGCCGTGAGCGCCGCCTTGAGGGCATCGCGATGGCCGACATAGTGCAGGCACTCGGTCAGGGTCCGTTCGCCGGCACCGTCCAGAAGAATCGCACCCGAAGCGGGCTGGAGCCGTCCGGCCAGGATGTCGAGGAGGGAGGACTTGCCGGCCCCGTTGCGGCCGGTGATCACCAGGGCCTCACCCGGCAGAAGCGTGAAGGAGACGCCCTCGAAGATGCGCCGCTCCCCCCGCTCGCAGGCCAAATTGTTAACGCTCAGACGCAAACCCCGCACCCCTGCCCTCTTTGCACCCCAGAACCGTTCTAAACCGTGTAGCGGGATGGTTGGAAATGATCTATAGCACCCCTGGCTGCGCCGCGCGCCAAGGCGTCCAATCCGCCTCGCGCGCTTACTCCCCTGTCCGGGCACCCCCGGAGCGGCGCGCGCTTATCGCGCTTTCGGCCGAACACATGTTCGTAACCCAAATGCACGCGAGGATTCGCCGTGACGCTCAACAACAGCTTCAATGCCCGCCAGACCCTAAAAGTCGGCGACAAGTCCTACACCTATTACTCCCTCGTCGAGGCCGAGAAGAACGGCCTCAAGGGCGCCTCCAAGCTGCCCTTCTCCATGAAGGTGCTGCTCGAGAACCTGCTGCGCTACGAGGACGGCCGCACGGTCACCAAGGCCGATATCGAGGCCGTGGCCGCCTGGCTCGACAACAAGGGCAAGGCCGAGAAGGAAATCGCCTACCGGCCCGCCCGCGTCCTGATGCAGGACTTCACCGGCGTTCCGGCCGTGGTGGATCTCGCCGCCATGCGCGACGCCATGAAGAACCTCGGCGGCGACCCGCGCAAGATCAACCCGCTCGTGCCCGTCGACCTCGTGATCGATCACTCGGTGATCGTCGACGAGTTCGGCACGCCCAAGGCCTTCGACCGCAACGTCGAGCTGGAATACCAGCGCAACGGCGAGCGCTACCGCTTCCTCAAGTGGGGTCAGACCGCCTTCGAGAACTTCTCCGTTGTGCCCCCGGGCACCGGCATCTGCCACCAGGTCAACCTGGAGTTCCTGTCCCAGACCGTGTGGACCCGCAAGGACACGGCGAGCGGCGAGGAGATCGCCTATCCGGACACGCTCGTCGGCACCGACTCGCACACCACCATGGTCAACGGCCTTGCCGTTCTCGGCTGGGGCGTGGGCGGCATCGAGGCGGAGGCCGCCATGCTCGGCCAGCCGGTCTCCATGCTCATTCCGGAAGTCATCGGCTTCAAGCTCACCGGCAAGCTCCGTGAGGGCGTGACCGCCACCGACCTGGTGCTCACCGTCACCCAGATGCTGCGCAAGAAGGGCGTGGTCGGCAAGTTCGTGGAATTCTACGGCCCCGGCCTCACCGACATGTCGGTGGCCGACCGCTCCACCATCGGCAACATGGCTCCCGAATACGGCGCCACCTGCGGGTTCTTCCCGATCGACGTGAAGACCATCGACTACCTGCGCACCACGAGCCGCACGGATGAGCGCGTCGCTCTCGTCGAGGCCTATGCCAAGGCGCAGGGCATGTGGCTCACCCCCGACATGGCCGACCCTGTCTTCACCGACACCCTGGAGCTCGACCTCGGCGACGTGGTTCCCTCGCTCGCTGGCCCCAAGCGCCCGCAGGACCGCGTGACCCTGGACACCTCCAAGACCGAGTTCCTCGGCGCCATGGAGAAGGAGTTCCGTAAAGCGCAGGAGATCGGCAAGCGCGTAAAGGTGGACGGCGCCAATTACGATCTCGGCCACGGTGACGTGGTGATCGCGGCGATCACCTCCTGCACCAACACCTCGAACCCGAGCGTGATGATCGGCGCAGGGCTCCTCGCCCGCAACGCGGTGAAGAAGGGCCTCACCTCCAAGCCGTGGGTGAAGACCTCGCTCGCGCCCGGATCGCAGATCGTCGAGGAATACTTCAAGAAGGCTGGCCTCCAGGGCGACCTGGATGCGCTCGGCTTCAACATCGTCGGCTTCGGCTGCACCACCTGCATCGGCAATTCGGGCCCGCTGCCGGAGAACGTCTCGAAGGCGATCAACGACAACGACCTCGTGGCCGTGTCGGTGCTCTCGGGCAACCGCAACTTCGAGGGCCGCGTGAACCCGGACGTGCGGGCGAACTACCTCGCTTCGCCGCCGCTGGTGGTGGCTTACGCGCTCGCTGGCTCCATGCTGGTGGATCTCGCCAAGGATCCGCTCGGCACGGGCTCGGACGGCAAGCCGGTGTATCTGAAGGACATCTGGCCCTCGTCGGCGGAAGTACAGGACTTCATCGACCGCACGATCACGAGCGAGCTGTTCAAGAGCCGCTACTCGGACGTGTTCTCGGGCGACGAGAACTGGAAGAAGGTTACCTTCGAGCCGGGCCTGACATACGAGTGGGACATGGGGTCCACCTATGTGCAGAACCCGCCTTACTTCGAGGGCATGACCAAGGAGCCGAAGCCCGTTACGGACATCCTGAACGCGCGCATCCTCGGCCTCTTCCAGGACTCGATCACCACCGACCACATCTCGCCCGCAGGCAACATCCGCGCCGCTTCGCCGGCCGGCGAATACCTGCAGTCGCATCAGGTGAGGGTGGCCGACTTCAACCAGTACGGCACCCGTCGCGGCAACCACGAGGTCATGATGCGTGGCACCTTCGCCAACATCCGCATCAAGAACCAGATGGTTCGTGACGAGAGCGGTCATGTGGTCGAGGGCGGCTACACCATCCATCACCCGTCGGGCGAGCGGATGTTCATCTACGATGCCGCCATGCGCTACAAGGAAGAGGGCGTTCCGCTGATCGTTCTCGCCGGCAAGGAATACGGCACGGGCTCGTCCCGCGACTGGGCGGCCAAGGGCACGAACCTGCTCGGCGTGCGCGCCGTGATCGCCGAGAGCTTCGAGCGCATCCACCGCTCGAACCTCGTCGGCATGGGCGTGGCCCCCTTCGTGTTCGAGCAGGGCACGTCCTGGGAGACGCTCGGGCTGAAGGGCGACGAGACCATCACCATCAAGGGCCTCGCCGGCGATCTCAAGCCGCGCATGCGCATGGAGATGGAAGTCACCTCCGCCGACGGCTCAGTGAAGCGCGTTCCCGTGCATTGCCGCATCGATACGCTGGAGGAGGTCGAGTACTTCCGCAACGGCGGCATCCTGCACTACGTCCTGCGCCAGCTCGCGGCCTGACGCACACAGCAAAATGCCTCCTCTTCGGATGAGGAGCGGGCCTACAAAGAAAAGAGCGGCGTTCCATAGTTGGAACGCCGCTCTTTTTGCTACTCAGATGACGAAGAAGTCATGGTAGGAGAGTTTGGCCTTATTGGTCAGCATGGCGATCTTCACCTGAGCCGAGCCACCGGCGCCGTCCTTGTCATAGTAAAGCGCACCTGCTTTCCGATCGTAGATAATCCGGTCCTCGGCATCCTGAGCCTTCTTGCCCTCCACGAACATGTCTGAAGCGAACTTCTTTCCTTTCGACGAGCCTGATCCCAGCCTCGTGAAGATTTTGTTCTCCAAGAAGATGCTGTCGGAGGCTGACGAGAAGTCGAGGATCTTGTCCACGTTCGTGCTTTTGCTCAGCTTCGTGTTGAACACGAACGTGTCCCTGCCCGATCCGCCCCTCAACTGATCGTTGCCATCACCGCCATGGATCTTGTTGGCCCCCGCATTGCCGGTGAGCGCATTGGCCATCTTGTTGCCGGTCAGCGCGATGCTGGACCGGCCTGTTGCGGCCGCGAGGTTTTCCACATGAGCAAAGGGCAGCAGCGAGAAGGTTGTGCCGGCAATTACGACATCGGTTCCGCCACCTGCCTCCTCGATGATTTTATCCGTGCCCTCGACCTCATAGGTGTCGTTTCCGGTACCTCCCTGCAAAACGTCACTGCCGGCGCCGCCATCAAGGCGATTGGCTGCATCATTTCCGATCAGGGTGTTGTTCAAGCCGTTGCCCGTCAGGTCGATCGCTCCCGCGGCGGACGCGATCAGGTTTTCCAGATGAGCACCTAGGGTGTGGGACGAACCCGCCAGAACGGTGTCGGTCCCCTCGTTTGAAAATTCCGTGATCCGGTCCGTTTCATCGACGACATAGGTATCGTCGCCTGCTCCGCCCAGAAGATGGTCCGCACCGGCGGCCCCATCGAGGGTGTTGGCAGCCGCGTTTCCCGTGATGATGTTGTCGAGGGCATTGCCTGTCAGAGCTACAGCCATCTGCCCGGTGGCGGTGAGGTGCTCCAGGTGTTCACCCATGATATAGCTCAGGTCCGTCTGGACCGTATCAATGCCGCCATCGGCCCCTTCGATGATCGCATCCAGGCCGTCGACCCTATAAGTGTCGTTGCCCTGTCCGCCCGCCAACGTGTCCGCTCCCGCACCGCCGTCGAGAATATTAGCAGCGGCATTGCCTCGGATGACATTGGCCAGGGCATTGCCGAAGAGGTTCAAGGAAGCGCTGCCGGCCGCGAACAAATCTTCCACGAAGGCGGCGAGGCTGTAGCTGACGAGGGTCTCGGCCCGGTCATGGCCGGCACCATCGGTTTCGATGACGCGATCCTCCGCATTGTCGATCCCGTAGATATCGTCTCCTGCACCGCCCTCAAGCTGGTCGGCTCCTGCGCCGCCGTCCAGGGTGTCTTGTCCATCGTGACCCTCCAGGGTGTCGTTGCCCTGGTCGCCGATCAGATGGTTGTCGAGACCGTTGCCGATGCCCGTGAGCGCCAAGGCTCCATTCAGCCGAAGATTGTCAAGATTGGAGCCAAGCGTGTAGCTGAACGTAGCGACGACCCAGTCGATGCCTCCGTTCGAGTCTTCGGTAATCTCGTCGTCCTCATCGATGATGAAAGTATCGTCACCGGCATCACCCCAGAGAAGGTCCGCACCGGCTCCGCCGTCCAAGGTATCATTGCCGTCGCGCCCAAACAGCCTGTCATTGCCTTCCCGGCCATACAGGCGGTTGTTGACCCAGTTGCCAATGAGGACGTTAGACTGATCGTTGCCGGTACCATCGATGGGGTCGAGGCCCAGCAAGCCGAGCGTCTCGACATGATCGGGAAGGGTGTAGGAAATGGTGGCGATGATCTCGTCGACGCTTCCGTCCTCCGGGTCTTCGATCACCACATCCCCGGTATTGTCAACGAAGTACTGATCGTCGCCAAGGTCGCCGATCAGCGTATCGGCACCCCCGTTGCCATCGAGATTGTTTCTGGCATCGTTGCCGGTGATGACATTGTCCCGAAGATTTCCCTGAACATTGGCCGCACCTTGTCCATGCACGTCCGAGAGGGAGAAATCCTGCGTATCGGGTTCGAGCCGATATGTGTTCCAGGCAGGGTCATACTGATAGTCGGCCATAATCTTTTTGTCTCTTCCTAAGAGGAAGAAAGGAACTTCTATTCTTCCGCTAAGGCACGACTCCTTACCCCTCCAAAGGATAATTGTTACTGTCCATAGATTGCGGGGTTGACCGAAGCACCGCCTGTGCGTGTCTACGAAGCGTCATTCCGCTGTTCAGGAACAGCTTTTGATCTGTTGCGGCGATATGGCCTAGAGCCCAAGCCACGGATTGTGCTTAGGACGCCACCCTTTCATGAGCCGGCTTCCTATGCCGTTAAGGCGCCATTAACCCTTCCGGCAGGAAACTGGCATTGTTGCCTCTCTTACCCGTTTTGCCAAAGCCATGAGCGACCTTCTCGTCAGTATCCGTCACGCAAAGCCTGATGATGCGGCTTTCCTGTCGAAGGTTTTTGATGCGGCCTGGCGGGAGGCTTATTCCGGCATCATTCCGGGCGTGACCCTCGAGAAGATGTTCTCCCGGCGCAGCGAGCGCTGGTGGCGCTCAACCGTGTCCCGCGGGCGCCCCCTTGTAGTGCTGGATCTCGGCCAGGGAGCGGTGGGCTATGCTTCCTATGGCCGCTGCCGCGACCGGTCGTTGCCGGCGAACGGCGAGATCGACGAGCTCTACCTGCTGCCGGAATACCAGGGCATCGGCTTCGGCCGGCGCCTGTTCAAGGCAGTGCGCAACGACCTGCGGCACCGGGAGCTCGACAGGACCGTGGTCTGGGCCCTGGAGGACAACAGCCGCGCCTGTGCCTTCTACGAGAGTATGGGCGGGCAGAGCGTCGCCCGCGTCGAGGAGCGCATCGGCGGAACACCGCTGGCCAAGGTGGCCTATCTCTTCCGCTGAAGCCGGCAGGCCTCGAATGAGGCCGCCTTTCGGCTAAAACCCGCACATATTCAACCCACAGTTCTTGTTGCGGGAGCCTGATCCGGCTAGCGCATCGTGCGGACCCAGCGGGCCGCGCGAGCGAAAAGTGGACCCCGTATTCCGCATCAAACGACGCGCCAGCATGAATTGTAAGCATCGGATGATTCCCAAAAGTGGGTTCCACTTTTGGGTCCGATGCTCTAGTGAAGCGTCCAGCTTTTGGAGCGACAGTCCGGTGAACGGACTCACGCCGCTCCCAAATTCAGCTTCTGCCGCATTTTCACCGGTGTCGCGGTGTCCTGTTCAAGACGGGAACGCCGCGCCCGCAAAGATGCTCAAGCCCTGCTCCGGAGAACAGCTCTATGCGCCTTGACGCGTTAAAGATTGGAAAGAACCCGCCGGACGACGTGAATGTCGTGATCGAAGTGCCGATCGGCGGCGAGCCCATCAAGTACGAGATGGACAAGGAATCCGGCGCCCTCGTGGTGGACCGCTTCCTCTACACCGCCATGCGGTATCCTGGAAACTACGGCTTCATCCCCCACACCCTCTCGGGCGACGGCGATCCGTGCGACGTGCTCATCGCCAACACCCGGGCGATCATCCCCGGTGCCGTCATGAACGTGCGCCCGGTGGGCGTCCTCGTGATGGAGGACGATGGCGGCCAGGACGAGAAGATCATCGCGGTCCCGTCGAGCAAGCTGACCCAGCGCTACGACCGGGTGGCGAACTACACGGACCTGCCCGAGATCACCATCAAGCAGATCGAGCACTTCTTCGAGCATTACAAGGATCTCGAGCCCGGCAAATGGGCCAAGATCATCCGCTGGGGCGACGCCGAGGAAGCCCGGCGCCTGATCCTCGAGGCGGTCGAACGGGCCAAGAAGTAAGGCTCGCGGTCAATCCTAAAATGATGAAGGCCAGGCAAATGCCTGGCCTTTTTCTTGACCGCTATTCGGCCGGAACGGGTGAGACCGGATCGGTGCTGCGATACTCGGCCCAAGCCTGCCGCAGGATCTGCACCGCCGAGGACAGGAACAGCCCGGCCATGAGGCCCGCCACGATCAGGTCCGGCCAGGCGCTCGCGGTCCACCAGACGGCGCCCGCCGCCCCGGTGACCACAATGTTGCCGATGGCGTCGTTGCGCGAGCACAGCCAGACCGAGCGCACATTGGCGTCGCCGTCCTTGTAGCGCATCAGCAGCAGCACGCTGGTGACGTTCGCGGCCAGCGCCAGAAGCCCGATCACGCCCATGATCTCGGCCCGCGGCAGGCCGAGGATCAGCACGTGGTAGAGGGTCGAGCCCAGCACCCAGGCGCCCATCAGCGACAGGCTCACGCCCTTGAACAGGGCCGCGGTGGCGCGGGTGCGCAAGGAAGCGCCGATCACCGCGAGGCTCAACCCGTAGGTCACCGTGTCGCCGAGGAAGTCGAGGGCATCCGCTTGAAGCGCCTGCGAGCGGGCCAGATGGCCGGCTACGATCTCGGTCACGAACATGGCGGCATTGATCAGGATCACCGTCCAGAGCACCCGCTTGTAGCGCGGATCGACCCCGTCGAAGACCGGCACGCCGCCGTGGCAGCCGCAGGCCTCTTCCGCGTGAGTATGGGCTTTCGCCGGAAGAGCCTCGTGAGCATGGTGCTCATGGGACGAGCAGCACGCCCCGTGCTCATGAGTGTGGCCTTGGCTCATCCGAATCTCCTGTTCATCCGTTGTGCCGAGTTGTACAATCTCTAGCGACTAGAGGTTCAAGAGGAAAAATCATGGATCTGTCGATTGGGGATTTGTCGCGCCGGGTGGCCGTGAAGGTGCCGACCATCCGCTATTACGAGCAGATCGGCCTTCTGCCTGCCCCGCCGCGCACGGAGGGCCGCCAGCGCCGCTATGGAGCGGAGGACGTCTCGCGCCTGAGCTTCATCCGCCATGCGCGGGATCTCGGCTTCGACGTGGAGGCGATCCGCGAGCTGTTAAGCCTGGCGGCACAGCCGGATCAGCCCTGCGAGCCGGCAGACCAGATCGTGCTGCGGCACCTGGAGAGTGTGGAGCGCCGCATCACCCAGCTGACGCTCCTGCGCTCCGAGCTGCAGCACATGCTGGAGGATTGCCGGCATGGCCCGGTACGGGAATGCCGGATCATCCAGGTGCTCGCCGATCACGAGCATTGCCGGCATGAGCATGGGAAGGTCGGTTAGAGCGCCTCGCCCCGCAGCAGCCGCGGCGCTTCCTGTCTCGTCAGTCCCGCCGCCTCGCGGATGAAGAAGCTCTTCAGGCCGGGCATGCGGTCGACGAGGCCAAGCCCCAGATCGCGGATCAGACGCACGGGCAGCACGTCATTGGAAAAGAGCCGGTTGAGCCCGTCCGTCACCACCCCCATGGTGGTGATGTCGGTGCGGCGCGCCCGCTCATAGCCGTCGAGCACATCGGCCGCTCCCGGGTCCATGCCGAGGCGCATCGCATCCGTGATAATCTCGGCGAGCGCCGCCGCGTCGTGCAGGCCGAGATTGAGTCCCTGGCCGGCAATCGGGTGGATCACATGGGCGGCATCGCCCAGGAGTGCCAGACGCTCGGCCACGAAGGAGCGTGCCACCCCGAAGGACAAGGGGAATGCCTGCGGCTTCGTCTCGAAGGAGAGCTGGCCCAGTTGCAGGCCGAATCGGCGTTCAAGTTCGATCAGCAGATCCTCAGGATGGGATTCGAGCAAGGCTGGCACGTTCTCGGCCCGCTCGGTCCAGACGATGGACGAGCGGTGCTTGGAAGAACCGTCGCCTTGCGGTTCGGCCTTGAGCGGCAGGATCGCGAAGGGGCCGGAGGGCAGGAAATGCTCCACCGCCCGGCCCTCATGGTCGCGTTCATGGGCGATGGTGGCGACGATGCCGGATTGCCGGTAGGGCCAGGAGATCCAGCCGATCCCCGCCTGCTCGCGCAGACGCGAGCGCCCGCCATCGGCGGCCACCAGCAGAGCGGCGGTCAGGGTTTCGCCGTCGGTCAGGTTCACGTCGGTGCGGGCGCCCTGGACGGCAAAGTCCTTCACGCCCTCGGGCCGCAAATCCACGCCGGCCGTGCGGCAGGCCTCATACAGCGTGGCTGTCAGGTCGCCGGCGGTGATCATGTGGGCGAAGGGTTCGTTCCCGTCCACCTCGCCTGCGAAGGTCAGGAAGGTCGGGCGTATCGGATCCTGCAGGCGGCTGTCGGTGATCACCATGTCGAGGATGGGCTGGGCGCGCTCCGCCACTTGGTCCCAGACCTTCAGCGCCGTCAGCATCCGGCGCGCGGCTGCCGCGATGGCATAGGAGCGCTTGTCCCCATGAGGATCGCGCTTGAGCGCCGGATCGCACATGACCACGTCGATGCCCTCAGTAAGCGCGATCTTCAGCGCCAGTGCCAGGGACAAACCGGCGAGACCTCCGCCCGCGATGACAATGCGCGGCTGTGCCCGTCCTGTTGCTGCGCTCATCGCTCCATCTCCTCGCTCTAATGCATCGGACCCAAAAGTGGGCACCACTTTTGGGATCAATCCGATGCTCATTCACTTAGTTGCCGCATCGTTTTAGAGCGGAAAACCGGATCCACTTTTCCGCACGATGCGGCAGACGTTATAGGTGGGTGTCAGCCAATCATTGACCAGCGTCAAGCTTGACGTGCCGAGGCGGCTCCGTGATGGATGACCGTTCGTGATCACAGGATTTTTGAGGCCCATGTCCCGCGCCGTCACCGATCTTCTTGCCATCCTCAACCTTGAACAGCTTGAGGTGAACCTGTTTCGCGGCCAGAGCCCCAAAAGCGGCTGGCAGCGGGTGTTCGGCGGACAGGTGATCGGCCAGGCGCTGGTGGCCGCCACCCGCACCGTGGAGGGGCGTCATCCCCACTCGCTCCATTGCTACTTCATGCTGCCGGGCGATCCCAAGGTTCCGATCATCTACGAAGTTGACCGCATCCGTGATGGCAAGAGCTTCACCACGCGCCGGGTGCTGGCGATTCAGCACGGGCAGGCAATCTTCTCCATGTCGGCGTCCTTCCATCTGGAGGAGGACGGTTTCGCTCATCAGGCCGATATGCCCAAGGTGCCGGGGCCGGATGAGCTCCCCAGCGAGGAGGAGGTGAAGGGCGGGCTGATCCTCAAGATGCCGGAGCCCATGCGCACCTATTATGAGCGCGAGCGCCCGCTGGAGATCCGCCCCGTGGAGCTCAACCGCTACATGTCGCGCGATCCGGGCGAGCCGCGCTTCCATGTGTGGATCAAGACCACCGGCCGCCTACCGGACGATCCGGCGATCCACCAGAGCGTGCTGGCTTATGCGTCCGACATGACGCTCCTCGACACCTCGCTCATTCCCCATGGCCGAACGGTGTTCGAGCCCGAGATCCAGCCGGCGAGCCTCGACCACGCCATGTGGTTCCACCGGCCTTTCCGGGCCGACGAGTGGCTGCTCTACGCGCAGGACACGCCCAATTCCGGCGGCGCCCGCGGCCTGTCGCGGGGCCTCATCTTCCGGCAGGACGGCACCCTGATTGCCTCGGTCGCCCAAGAAGGCCTCATTCGCGAGCGGCGACGCTGAGTTAACTTCAGGCTCCGACGTGCCCAGCCCTCCCCCCCTTGTGGGGAGGAGTTGGAGGTGGGGGTGCTGGCGCCAGACCTGCATAGGCTATCGCTCACACCCCCACCCTTAATCCCTCCCCACAAGGGGGAGGGAAATAGCGCCTGCGTCGACTCAACGAGCTGGCTCTCGCCTGCCCAAAAATTCATCAATCAGGCTACTTTCCAGCCAGATCCCTGCTGCCTCGAAAAGAGGCAGCGTTCTTCTGCCATAGCCGGCAAGGCTTGGCACGCTCCTTGCATAAAGCCCCCCGACACCCGGACTTGGAGCCGGGTTCACGTTGGAGCCGTCGCCCGCGCTTTCGGGCGGACGCAAGTAAGGGGGCCTGACCCATGAAGATTGTGATGGCGGTCATCAAGCCGTTCAAGCTGGAAGAGGTGCGCGATGCGCTGACCTCTCTCGGCGTGCACGGCCTCACCGTGACCGAGGTGAAGGGATACGGGCGGCAGAAGGGCCACACCGAGATCTACCGTGGCGCCGAATATGCCGTGAGCTTCCTGCCGAAGCTGAAGATCGAGGTGGCGGTCGCAAGCGAGCTGGTCAACCCGGTGATCGACGCGATTACGGCCTCCGCGCGCACGGGCCAGATCGGCGACGGCAAGATCTTCGTCACCTCGCTCGAAAAGGCGGTCCGCATCCGCACCGGCGAGACCGACGGCGACGCCCTTTAATTCCTTTTTGCTGATTTTCCGAGGTTTTATCCGATGACGTTCCGTCCTCTTCTCCTGCCGGCGCTTGGTGCGCTGGGTATAGGTCTTGCCGCCCTCAACCCTGCCCTGGCGCAGGATGCCGCCGCGGCCGCTCCGACCGTCAACAAGGGCGACACCGCCTGGATGCTCGTTTCGACGATTCTCGTGATCCTCATGACGATCCCGGGGCTCGCCCTGTTCTATGGCGGCCTCGTGCGCACCAAGAACATGCTCTCCGTGCTCATGCAGGTCTTCGCGGTATTCTCCCTCGTGGGCATTCTGTGGGTGTTCTACGGCTACTCGGTCGCCTTCACGTCCGGCGGCGAAGGCACGCTCGGCGCCATCATCGGCGGCTTCTCCAAAGCGTTTCTTGCTGGCGTGACCACGGATTCCACCGCCGATACCTTCACCAAGGGCGTGGCGATTCCGGAATTCACCTTCATCGCCTTCCAGCTCACCTTCGCGTGCATCACCCCGGCCCTGATCGTCGGCGCCTTTGCCGAGCGCATCAAGTTCTCGGCCGTGATGCTGTTCACGGGCCTGTGGCTGACCTTCGTGTATCTGCCCATCGCCCACATGGTGTGGTTCTCCGAAGGCTACCTTTTCGGCCTTGGCGCCCTCGACTTCGCCGGCGGCACGGTGGTGCACATCAACTCGGGCGTCGCCGGCCTCATCGGCGCCCTGCTCATCGGGAAGCGCATCGGCTATGGCCGCGACCTGCTCGCCCCGCACTCGCTCACGCTCACCTTCGTCGGCGCCTGCCTGCTGTGGGTCGGCTGGTTCGGCTTCAATGCCGGCTCCAACTTGGAGGCCACGGGCGGCGCGGCGCTGGCGCTTCTCAACACCATCGTGGCGCCATGCGCCGCCGGCCTCGCCTGGATGACCGTGGAAGCGCTTGCCAAGGGCAAGTCCTCGCTGCTCGGCATCGCGTCGGGTGCGGTGGCGGGCCTTGTCGCCATCACCCCGGCTGCAGGCCTTGCCGGCCCCATGGGCTCCATCGTGCTCGGTCTTGTCGCCGGCGCGGTCTGCTATTTCGCGGTCACGGGCGTGAAGAATGCGCTGGGCTATGACGACGCGCTGGATGTGTTCGGCATCCACGGTGTCGGCGGCATCATCGGGGCCATCGGGACCGGCATCGTGGCGGCTCCCTCGCTCGGCGGCTACGGCGTCGGCGAGTACTCGATCGGCGGCCAGCTGATGACGCAGATCATCGCCGTGGTGGTGACCCTGGTCTGGACCGGCATCGGCTCCCTGGTGCTGTTCAAGATCGTCGATGCCATCGTGGGCCTGCGCGTCACGCACGACCAGGAACGCGAAGGCCTCGACCTCGCCGACCATGGCGAGCGCGCCTACAACTACTGAAGAACAGCCTTCCAGAGGCACAAACGGAAAAGCCCCGGTCACGCGCCGGGGCTGTCTCTTGTTCATTTCAATGGCGTCATCCCGGACGAGCGAAGCGCGATCCGGGATCGGGTGCAGGATCTGGCTCTATTTCACTCCCCCTTGTGGGGAGGGATTAAGGGTGAGGGTGTAAGCGCCTGACCTTCATAGGCTATCGCTCACACCCCCACCTCCAACTCCTCCCCACAAGGGGGAGGAGGGCTCTTGCGCCACACGCGTCCAGCGATCCCGGGTTCTGCTGCGCAGCCCCGGGATGACGCTGATCAATTACCCATTCTTCACAAGCTGCCGCAGCTTGGAGCGCCGCGTCTCCTCCGGCTCCTGGAAGTTGGACGTGCCGTAGAACTCGCCTTTGCTGTCCATCAGGAACAGGGTGGCCGAATGGTCCATGGTGTAGCTGCCATCCGTCGGCACCTTGCGGTAGTAGATCTTGTAGGCGCGGGCCGCTGCTGCGATCTCCTCCTCAGTGCCAGTGAGGCCGACGATGCGCGGATCGAAAGACGATAGGTATGTCTTCATCAGCTCCGGCGTGTCGCGCTCCGGATCGACCGTGATGAAAGCGGCCTGCAGCTTTTCGGCGTCCTTGCCGAGCGCCGCCATGTCCTGCGTGAGATCGTAGAGCGTTGTCGGGCACACCTCCGGGCAATGGGTGAAGCCGAAGAACACCACGAAGGGCCGGCCTTTCAGGTTCTCGTCCGTGAACGGCTTGCCCTCGTGGCTCGTGAGCTTGAACGGACCGCCGATCGGCACCTTGCCGGCGCTCTGCTGCGATCCGGACGGAAACAGCAGCAGGCCTGCCGTAACGACAAGCACCAGCAGGCCTGTTGTGAAGACGAGAAAGGGGATGAGAAGACGCTTCATGTTCATCGCTCGTCTCCCGCGTCAGTGCTTGTGCTCGGCGGGAGCAGCCCCGCCCATGCCGCGCACATTGTATTCCACCTCAACGGGCCCGGCCTTTTCGAATGTCAGCGTTCCCTTCAGGATCTGACCCTCCTTCAGCGGCTCCTTCAGGTCCATGAACATGAGATGGAGCCCACCCGGCTTCAACTCGACGGTGGCGCCGGGCTTGATCTCGAGCCCGCCCTCCACCGGCTTCATGCGCATAACGTCGCCCTCGAGCTTCATCTCGTGCACCTCAACCTTCGATGCCAGCGGAAACGTCCCGCCGATCAGACGGTCAGGCACTGTTCCAGTGTTGGTGATGCGGAGATACCCGCCGCCCACCTTGGCGCCGCCGGGCGTGGCGCGCGACCAGGGCTGCTCGAGGGTGAGGGTCCCTGTTTTCACCATGGCAGGCGCAGCCGCCGCACCTTGCGCGGCCGCGATCCGCACGCCGGGGGCGGGCGATTTGAGGCTGTGCGGATCCTCGCCGGCGGCGGGCACCTGCGTCCATTCCTCCACGGCGCCGTCGCATTCCTGCACCACGGGGAAGAAGACCGTGGCGCCCGGCTGGTAGGCATCGGTGAAGCGGGCCTGGAACACGAACTCGTCGTAGTGCCCGTCATCGAGGGAGCCGGTCCAGACGATGTCGGTGACACCCTCGGACACCGCCTCGCCATGGACCTGATAAGCGCGCACATAGGCGCCCTTGGTGGTCTCGAGCTTCCAGCCGGCCTTCGGCATGGGTTTCACGGCGACAATCCCTTCCGGAATGCGCACGCGCACCTTCAGGGTCGGCTTGCCGGCGCATCCGTGCGGGATGCGCAAGGTCGCCTTGTAGGTGGAGTTGGGCGTCGCCTGCCCGTTCTCGAAGGTCACATGGGCGAAAGCGGGAGCGGAAACGGCAACAAAGGCGGCAGCAAGCGCGCCGAGGCGAGAAGACGTCATGGATGCAAGTCCTTGCAGAATTGGGAATCGAAACCGGCAATCAGCCGAGGCGCGGCGGCGCGCGCGATCCCAGGGGCAGGACGTTGGAAGTGAGGCGCAAGCGTGCCGGATCCGCCATGCGGATGCTTGCAACGGCAGGAGGTGCGATGCGTTCGAGGATCGTTGCCGCAGGCGCCGGGCCTGCCGCGCCCGAGCCGTGGCAGCTTAAGGTGCAGCAGAGATTCTTGTGAGCCTGCGCGGGCGAATGATCGGGCGCGGCCGAGCCGTCCTGGACGCAGATGATCCCCACCGTTTCGGTGGCTGCCGCCGCATGGACGGCGCCGCTCGCGGACAGCAGCAGGGCCTGCAGGACGAACGCATAGGCCATCACCGCCGCGATGGCGGCGCGCGTCCAGCCCTGTGCCGAAATCCTGCGTCTCATGGCCGGGACACTGGTCTTTTGTCCGGCAGACGTCAACCGCGCAAAAAGCCACCGGAGCTTTGAGCCATGCGCGACGGCCGAAGCCACTTTTCCCCACCCGATGCACTTACGGTTAAAGGACCCTTAACCCGCCCGCGCTAGCATCCAGGCAATACTGTCTCGTCCTGTGGATTTTTAGAGTGGTTTGATGCGCGCGGCCCGCCGTTCTTCTTCCGCCTATGATGGCCTCTTCAGCGCCCTCAGAGCTTTCCTGGCCCGCCGGGCCCAGGAGCTGACAGGCCTGTGCCTGATCGCCTTCGCGGGCGCGGTCGCCGTGGCGCTCGCCACCTGGTCGGTGGACGATCCGAGCCTGAACAACGCTACCGACCTGCCGGTCCGCAACCTCATCGGCTGGCCCGGCGCCATCGTGGCCGATCTGTTCATGCAGCTCTTAGGGCTCGGTGCCATCGCGGCGGTGCTGCCCCTGGCGCTGTGGGGCTGGCGGCTCATGAAATCGGGCGCGCTCGGCCGCCTGCAGCTGCGCCTCGCCCTCTGGGTGATCGGCGCGGGCGCCGCGACGGCGCTGGCCAGCGCCTTGCCGCCGACCCAGAGCTGGCCCCTGCCGACGGGCCTCGGCGGCGTGGTCGGCGATGCAATCCTGGCCGGTGCCAAGGCCATCACGGGTTTGTCCAACGGCTCGGCCAGCGCGGTGTTGGGCTTCCTCTTTGCCGGCGTCGCGATCCTGACCCTCTCGGCGGCTTGCGGCCTCGGCCCGGCGGACGAGCGGCATCGCGAGGAGCCGGAGGAGATCGAGGATCCCGTGCCGGTACGGCGGCGCAAGCTTCAGGATTGGGACGAGGCGGAGGAGATCGGCCGCGACGAGCCGGGCTGGGGCATCGTGTCCCTTGGGGCCCTGGCCCATGGGGCCATGAGCCTGCGCGCCGCCGCCCGCCGTTGGCGGGAGGGCCGCAGCGCCGTTCCCGACAACGACTACGACGACACGCCTGCGCCGATGAAGCGCACCGCCCGTCAGCCGGGCGTCCGCCGCGAGCCCGTCCTCGACGGCGCACCGGCCCGCCCGCGTCCGGCACCGGCCTCCGCTCCCATGCATGACGATGACGAGGCCCCCTGGGACGAGGACGACGCTCCCCCGGCCCGCCCTGCCGCGAGGCCCGAGCCTGCCCCGACCCGGGTTGCGCCGGCCCACACGGCTCCAAAGCCCGGCAAGCGCATGGCCCGCGAGGCGCAGCCCTCGCTCCTGGACGAGGAGAACTATCAGCTGCCGCAGCTCGGCCTGCTCGCCGAGCCCAAGCGCCCGGCCGGTCCCACGATCTCGGCCGAGGCCCTTGAGCAGAACGCTGCCCTGCTCGAAGGCACGCTCGAGGATTTCGGCGTCCGTGGTGCCATCTCCAAGGTCAATCCCGGCCCCGTAGTGACTCTCTATGAGCTTGAGCCTGCGCCTGGGACGAAGTCCTCTCGCGTGATCTCGTTGGCCGACGACATCGCCCGCTCGATGAGCGCCGTGTCGGCCCGTGTGGCGGTGGTCCAAGGCCGCAACGCCATCGGCATCGAGCTGCCCAACCACAAACGCGAGACTGTCTTCTTACGCGAGCTGCTCGCCTCCCAGGACTTCGAGAGCACCAAGCAGAAGCTCGCCTTGTGCCTGGGCAAGACCATCGGCGGCGAGCCCGTCATCGCCGACCTTGCCCGCATGCCGCACCTGCTGG